>ODAK010000898.1_pt1 | contig 33482 bp, 36 predicted proteins | sample 1539591 | NCBI WGS metagenome assembly ODAK01 (sample SAMEA3539303, study PRJEB22396) | soil metagenome | biome: tundra; feature: field; material: soil | place: USA | collected 2010-05 | depth 0.15 m | reverse complement strand
TCTCCAAGCGCATACTCGCGCCAGTTGGGGTGTCCACGAAAGCGGGGGAAGGCCACTCCAGCGAAGCGTGACCTGTCCGGCACCTGCCACCGCGGTCAACTCGGTAGGTGCGCCGATGCGCGTCGATCTCACAGGCTCAGGGAACGGCAGGTACTCGAGCAGCGCGGCGCCAAGAGCGGCGAGGCCGAGCAAGACGCCGATCCCAGTCGCCAGCCTCCGAAGAATCCTCCCAACGCGCTTGATCGTTCCGCGCGACATGTTCATGCTCGTGACAATAGAGCGCGATGATGTCTCGTGCTTGTTACCATTGCTGAACGGAGTGGTCACCACCATGAACCTGTCGAACATCGATCTCGACCTGTTTGTTGTGCTGCACGCGGTGCTTACGGAACGCAGCGCGACGCGGGCGGCTGCTCGCCTACACATCACGCGTCCCGCCGTCAGCAACGCTCTCGCGCGCCTCCGGCTGGTCTTAAACGACCCGCTCGTCGTGCGCAGCGCTCGCGGCTTGGTTCCGACGCCGCGCGCTATGGAAATCGCACCCATGGTGGCCTCCGCGCTCGAGCAAATCAGCGCAGTCGTTGCCCAAACGGCGACGTTTGACGCAAGCACAACAACGCGACGGTTCACGATCGCCTGCAGCGACAGCGAGCAGATCTCGATCCTTCCCGCGGTCTTCGGCGAATTTCGACGACGATTACCCGCAGCCTCGCTGCGAGTCGCCGGCATCGATCAGATGCTCGCCACCGGTGGTCTGTCTTCCGGTGAGGTTGACGTCATGATCGGCACGATGCCGACGGCCCCCGCAGGTCTTCGGATCGATCTGCTTCTGACGGACCATTTCGTGTGCATCGCGCGAATCCGGCACCCGTCGCTTCACCGCAAGCTCACGAGCGCTCAGTTTGGGCGCTGCCGCACGTTGACGTCGCTCTCCTCGCCGATCGACCGACCTTCGGCAGCCGACTCGCGGAGATGATGGAAACGAAGCACGGGAGGGTCCGTCGGGTTGCGCTCACGGCTCCGAACTTCATGTGTGCCGCGATGGCCGCGGCGCGCACCGATTCGCTCGTCACGTTGCCCGCAAGCCTCGCGGCCGCGCTTGCGAAGCTCTTGCCGATCCAGGTCCTTATGGTGCCGTTCGAGCTACCACCAATCCCGACCCATCTCGTTTGGCATCCGCGCGCAGACACCGACGCGGGAGCGCGGCTGTTTCGGAAGATGGTAGCCGACTGGGCTCGGGGCGCGTCGAAGTCGAGGGGTCACGTGCCGTCAACTCATCGCTCACGGGCTGCGGCGCCGCGGTTGCCGTCACGAGCTTGATGCGCTCCGGTTCACGCGGGGGCTCGACGAGGCTCGGTGGTCTCATGCACTGTCATCCTCGGCCTACCGCACGTATTCATGCGGCGGCCCGTTTTCCTTCATGGCCGGAGGCCGTTTTCAACGGCAACGGGGGCCGCTCCGCGCGGCGCTCAGGTGTCTCCGCAGTCGGCCGCCGAGCGATCTCTCCACCGCGTCGCCTACGGCACCGGACCTCAGTGAGGGGGCACGATCGTCGGGTTGCTGGCGCGAGGAGGTCGATTCGGTTCGCTCAATCTTGCCTCGCTACCGCGAAAGGGGTTCCACCTCCGCCTCTCGGAACCCCGCCGGGTATCGACGGAGGTACTCGATGGCTGCCTGCTTCATGCCGGCGCTGTCCCCAGACCTCTGGAGCGCAACGACGCGCAAGTACGCCGCATCCTCCGATCGTGGATCACGAGGATGTTTCCCGAGGAAGTCTGCGAACGCTGCGGCCGCCTGGTGGTTGTCGCCGACATCGAGCGCAGCCATCGCGGCGCGAAAATCGACCGACGGATCGGACGCAGAAGAGGGTGCGAACGATGCCGACGAGCGAGGCGATGGTGTTCTCCGCTCATCGGGATCGATCCGAGTCGTCGGCGCGGGATCGGCCGAAGAGGTTGACCTCGCCCGAGCGGATGCCGCGGGTCGCGGCTCGGGTATCCATGTGTCTCCGGGGCCGAGGGCGATCGCCGCCTGGCCGCGGAGCCGCAGCACGACGTGCCCCTCCTGGACGGCGACACGCGTCGTATGGCCGTCATCGGCGCTCAGTGTGAACGTCGTGCCGATGTCCTCCAGCTCGCCGTCGGGTAGCACGACGAGGAGCCTGCCTTCTCCCGACGAGTGATCGACATGGATCCAAAGCGCGCCGCGCTCGAGAACGATGTTCTTGCGGTCCCCCGCCATGCGCTCCGTCCACACCGCGGTGCTGTCCGCGTGGACGACGGCGCTCGACGTGTGTGCGGGTGCCTCGGCAGACCGCCGCACCCGCTGAACAAAGAGGGTCGCGACGACGAGTGCTGCAACCGCCGCTGGCCAAAGCGGCCGTTGCCCAAGGTTCCACGACCGCTTCGGTGCAACGAGCTCGCGATCGAATGCGGCAAGCAGTCGGGTTCGCTCTCGGCGCGCGTGAAGCTCGTCCGCGGCCGGGGGGCCCGCGCGCAGCGATTCGCCCAGGGCTTCGAGAGACTGGACCTCGCGCGAGCACGCCGGGCAGATGGCCACGTGTCGCTCGAAGCTCACTCGCTCCGCGCCGGTAAGGCGTCCATCGCGCATGGCTTCCGCCTCGAAGAGCCGGGGACACGGGGTAGCGCTCATGACTTCTCCCCCTCCTCGAGCGCTCGACGTAGCTCGCGACGTGCCGCGTGGAGTCGCGTCCACACCGTACCGATAGGAATGCCAAGCACCCCCGCAATCTCGGCGCAGCTCAGTCCTTCGACCTCGGCCATCAGCAAGGTGATTCGCTTGGCCGCGCTGATCCGGACCAGCGCCCTTTCGACGTCGCTTCGCGCTTGCAATGCCCGACGAGGGTCGGCCGCCGTAGTTCGAGTCGCGCTCAGCGACGACAGAACCGCCAGGAAGCGGCCGAACGACTGACGGCGTCGGCGAAGAAGCTGCGCCGCGATCCCGATGAGCCATGGGCGGCACGAAGGTCGGCCGTCGTACCGACCGGCACTCTTTGCGGCCGCGAGGAAGGTCGCGTGGACCAGGTCGTCGACGTCTTCGGCGTCGGACGTCGCGCGCGCGACAAAACGTCGGACAGGCTCACGGTAGCGATCGTACAGCTCGCCGAGGGCGCCGATCTCACCTCCCGCGAGCTCTCGCAGGATCTCGGGATCGGGCGTCTGAGGGACGTTGGCCCTGACGAGAGACTCACTCATTGTGCGGCGCGTGATCATTGTGTTCCCACCGTCGCCCCCAACGCGAGACCCATGGTCCAGACGGGGAGTCGAAACTCATCGCTCGGATTGTCACCAGGGGCGTTCGCGGGGCCGAATTCCCCATCAATTCCGATGAAGGTTCGAAAGGACGATCGGGCGCCAAAGATCAGGTGGGCGCCGAGGAGAGCGCGCGGCACGGTGCCCAAGCTGGACTGCGATGGGCTTCCACCGGGGGTGACCGTGGTGCTTGCGCCCGCGCCCCCCCGCAAGGCAACGGCGGGTCCTCCTACGAGGTCCAGCGCAAGACTCTGAAAGCGAAAACGTCGGCCCCCCAAGACTGCTAGCTCCAATGCCGTTCCCGCGCCGTATCCGTCCCCGATCCGCTGGTCGCGATCCGCGCGCCCCTCGAAGCCGACAAGCCATCCGCCGATGTCGACAAACGAGAGCGCGCCTAAGCCGACGCTCGTCTGGCTGTCGCCGATGCGCGCGTCGGTGAGGGCCGACAGTTCGATCCGAAAACGGATCGGCGGATACGACGCCCGTCGTGTCTCCATTTCGTCCCGTGGCGGGACCGCCACGCGAACGGGGACCATGGGAATGGCGGCGGCTTGGACCGTTTGCGTCGGCGCGGACGCCGGGATTGATGGAGCCGATGTCGCCACGCCCGACTCCGGCGGGGCAGGCCGAGGCACCAGGAGCAGCGCTTCGAGGGTGGGCAAGATGTCTTCGCGTCGCGACACCTGTCGCGACGCAGAGCGGCCGTCTGGCAGCGTCACGCCGACGGCGATCGAGCCCTCATTCATCGTGAGCTCAACACGCGCGCAGGCGTCGATGTCGGTGCGGGCCTCGAAGGCCTTGCGCACCTGACCAGGGAGTTCGGGCCAGCGTGCGCGGACGCTTGCCTCAACCGCCACCGCGATCGGCGAGCAGGGAGGATCCGCCGCGAACGCGCGGCTTGCCCCGAACGCCGCAAGGGCCCCTGAGAAAATGCAAGAGCTCGCGTAGCGCCACATGATGCTGGGTCTCACTCTACTTCGCACGGGAAGGCCGATCCCTTCATCCGGGACTAGAAAAAGGCCTCGACCCCGACGCTCGGCAGGGTGATGGGGCCAAGCTTGTCCACGCTGCACGTCGTCGAGTTGGTCGAGCCGATCTCTGTGCCCGTGCAATTGTATGCGCGCGCCTCCGTGCTCAGGGTCACGTTCTGCACCTCGGCGACGAACGCAATGGATCGCTCCTTTCCGAGGGACCACCGTTTCTCGAGGCGCAGGTCGACCCGGTAGAACGGCGGGAAACGTCGGTCGTTGAGGGGTGGGAGGGGAGCGCCCTGGCCCGGCGAAAAATTGTCCGAGTAGGGCGTGCCCGTGTAGAAGACGAGCCTGGCCCCGAACCGCCACCTGCGGCCAAGGTCGTACGCGCCCAGCACGTTGAGCACGTGGGTCCGATCGTAGTCGCCCACGATCGTCGCCGCCGCTTCGCTCCCCGACGAGGTGATGTAGTGCGCCTCGCGGGTCGAGCGGGATAGCGTGTACGAGAGCCAACCGGTCAAACGCTTCGAGAGCGGCCGCCGGACGAGGAGCTCGAGCCCGTACGCCTGCCCGTGCACGGGCTGTTCGTCGGGGCACTGGCGGGGTCCATCCGGTGGCGAGAGCTGGACGCAGTTGGCGGTCAAGTCGGTGAGCCCCGACCAACCCGACAGAAACCCGGTGAGCGTTGCCGTGAAGTCCGCGGGCAGCGCGACCTCGACGCCCTGGCTCGCTTGCGCGACCGTCTGCAACTGGGAGACGCCGAACGGGAACCCGGGGACGGAGACCTCCTGCGGCGGGATCGCTCCAACGCGCAAGGCGGCGTACTGATGCGAGAGGCCGAACGTCGAGAGCCAGGCCACGGAATCCGTGAGGGTCACGCGCGCGGAGAGACGCGGATCGACCGCCGGTACGATCGCGTTCGCGTGCGTCATGGCGCCAGGTGCCGTGGCCCGTGATGACTGGAAGACATCGAAGCGAGCCCCAGGCACTATCTCGACTCGAGGCGACAAGCGCCAAACCACATCGGCGTGCGCGCCCACCGTGACGTTGGTCGGTGGCGGGTTCGCCGACGAAGGAACGTTCTCCCCGCCTGGCACAGGCGCCCCCAGCTTGAAGCCGTAGTCGTCGTGCCGGGCGTCGGCACCTCCGCGAACGCGCACGGTTTGCGAGAGCTTCGTCTCGACCTGCAGGCGGGTCGCGGCGGAATAGTCCGTCGCGTACGTCGGGGCTGCCCCCTGCGAGTCGTAACCGACGGTCGCCGCCACACGCACGTGACCGTCGCCGTTCGCAAACGAATGATCCCATCGCAGATCGAGCCGGTGAAAGTCAGACACGAGCTGTTCTTGAAGCGAGCTGATCGAGCTCTCGTTTCCATCGGAGGAGCGAACACTCCCGACCGATTGCATCGTCGCGAGGTAGTCGTGGCTTCCGAAAGCGAAGACGCCCAGCGTGTCGTGGTCGCCGATGCGCCACGTCGCGCGCGTCTGGTAGTCCCGATAGTCGAGCTTCACGCTGGATGTGATCGCGCTGAGGATGGGCCCCGGGTATCCGTAGCGCCCGGCGGCGAGAACGGTGAATCGGCCGTCGTCGATCGGTGTCTCTACGAGCGCACCCGCATCGATGACGCGGAGGTTTACTTCGCCGTGCGGTGTGCTGGCCGCGTCGCGCATCTGACCTGCGATGGTCGCGCCTGCGAACCCCCCGTAGCTCGCCGGCGCGGCACCCGGATAGAAGTCGACATGATCGATGAGCGCTGGGTGGATGACACTCGGGCCGGCACCCACGTGAAACAGCAGGGGCACCCGGATCCCGTCGACGTAGTAGCCGTTGTCGTTGGGTGGGGCTCCGCGGATGTAGAAGTACGGGAGCCCGCTGACCACGGGGACGACGCCTGGCAGCGCCTCGATCGCGCGGAACGGATCGCCGAAAGCACCCGGCATCTCGCGAACGTCCGTCGCCGAGAGCGTCGTCTGCCCGATCTCCCTTCGGGTGCCATGGACGTTCACTTCCTCGGGAGGTTCCGGTGCCGGGGGCTGAGCGCTCCCTGAGAGCGTCGTCGACGCCGCTCCGCGCGCAGGCGGCGGACTAGACCCAGGAGGGGCGCTGGGGATCTCCTCCTGATGGAATTCGACGCGCGCTCCGATCCGGGCTCCAAGGGGCGTACTTCCTCGAAGTGCGGGCGCGAATCGCCATCCGAGCACGGCCTGTCGAACTTGCTCGGCGAACGGCTCGACGCCCTCCGTCACCGCCGCGCCCGACACTCTTCCGTCCTTCTCGATGGTGAGCTCGAGCATTACGACGGCATCGCCCTTCGCGCCCTTGGGGTACGGCACGTCGGTACTGCCCAGAACGACCGGGGGAGTCACGGCCGGCGCTGGCGCGAGTACAGCTTTGTGCTGGGCAAGAGCAGCGTTCGTCCAAACGATAGACGAAGCGAAAAGGACTGCTGCGGCACGACGTCGCCCGATCACGCGGCGTCACCGCTCCCGTCAGAGACGCCGGCAAGAGCAATCGGAAGGCATGGCATTGGGGGCGCCTTGAGCGGTCACGAGTTCTCGACTCGGCCCGTATTCACGCCGGGGCTCCCTTTCCTTCATTCGCCACGCGGGCGGCCCATATGACGCGCCGCATCGTTCACTCGCTGACCAGCTGTCCAGCGCTGAGTTCAGGGGTGCGATCACAGGCGCTTCTTCGCACGACGCGCGCCGAGCTGCTTCGCCGTCGCGATCGAGATGACCTTGCCCACCGCGGCGCGCATCTCCTCGCGCTGCGCCGTCGAGTAGTGCCGCTGCATGCGCTCGGTCTGGTGCCCGGAGATCGCCCGGGTGACGACGTCGTGCACGTCGGCCTGACGAGCGAGGTCTTGGAACGTGCGGCGCATCCCGCGCGGCGTGAGGCGCACGCTCCACCCGAGCGCCGTGAGCACGTCGCGGAAAGGCTTGTCGAGAGCCGAGCGCGAGCGCATCCCCCCCGTGGTCGAGGGGACCAAGAAGATCGACTCGCGCATTGGTCCAAAAGGGAGGGCCGCGACGTGATCACGGAGCACGCGCATCGCGGCCGGCGGGAGCGGGATGTCCTGGTCGAGCCCCGTCTTCGTCTGGTCCATGATCTCGTCGCCGGCGGGGTTCGAGCGACGAAGCAGGACGATGCGCTCATCCCAGAGCACGTCGCTCTCCGACCCGCTCCGTCGCAACGGCCGAAGCGTCGAGGGTCGTGCGCCGATCACGAAACCGAGGAACGTCATCGCGTAGTGCTCTGGGTGGCGCTCCTTCATCTTCGCGAGGAAGAGCGGCATCTGCGCGCCCGTGAGCGCGTTTGGTTGCTCGCGGGTGTACGTCCGCAGCGTCGGGAAGTACTCGACCGGCTTCGAAGCGTCGCGGGCGAGTTCGTAGTGCTTCGTCATCGCCGCGCAGATCACCTTGAGGATCGAGATCCAGCCGTTCGCGATGACGGGCGAGAGATTCACGAGCGTGCCCGTGGCCTCATCGCGCTTGCGTGTGGAGGGCATCCCGTCGCGCATCCAGCGCGCGACCTGGTCGCGCCACGCGACAAGGTCCGCGGTCCGGAGCTCGTCGACGTGCAACCGGCCGAAGACCGGGATGAGGCGCTTCAGCACGTTGCCCCAGCGCTCGCGGCTCTTCGACGACTTGAGCTTCCCCTCAGCGACCTTGGCCTCGAGCAACGACACGGCGTAGTCGCTCCAGAGCGGCATCGATCGAATCGTCCCCGCGACGCGGTCGTGGCCTTCGTGCCGAAGCTGGTCCCGGACCCGGACGGCTTCCCAGATCGTAGCGTTCAGGCCCCGGATCGCTCGCGCGTGGTGGTACCGCTTGCCGGTCCGCGGGTCGGTCACGCGAACGCTCACGAAACAACCGCCCGTCTTCAACCGCCAGATCCCGCGACGCGGCGTCGGCGCCATCACGTACCGCCAGCGGCGTACCCATCGGTTCTTCTCCTCGGAGGAACGCATCGAGGTCCTCTCGCCTCCAAGTGAATGAGCCGGTCATCCCTCGCCGGCCGACGGGTCGAACCTTACCGCAACGGAAGGCGCTGAGCAGGCCCCGGCGACTGCTGAAGCCGCAGTAGCGGGCAGCGTCCGACGTCGAGAGCACTCCCACGCTTGCCACGCCGAAGATCCTTCGCCCTAGGTGACTCGACGCGCCAAGACGTACGCGCGGGTGGACGGATGCTCGGGCGAGTAAGGTCGGCGCTCGATCCACGCATCCACGACCAGGCCTGCGGCCTCCAGAGCATCCCCAACGAAAACGCGCGAGAAGAAGTAGAAGTCGAGCGCCACGTTGATGCCGAACAGCTCGTCAAAATGCCGGAGCTCGTCCCCGAGGTGAAACGAGAGAAGCATGGGAGCCTCTGGACGCAGCACGCGCCGCATCTCACGGACCGCGCGAAGCACCTCGTCCCGCGTCAGGTTCACGATGGCGTAGAAGGCAACGATCCCCGCCAGGGACGCATCGGGCATGGGAAGGTCGAGGATCGACCCAGTCTCGAACTCCAGGCCGGGCGACAAGCGACGCGCAACCGCGACCGTAGCGGCCGACAGGTCGACCCCGATCGCATCCACGCCCCTTTCGTGAAGGTATCGCGCGACATGTCCGGGGCCGCATCCAAGGTCGGCGACGCGTCCCTTGGAGCGCACCTCCGCCGCGAACACGTCGAGCAGGGCCCGATCCAGTGGCTTGTACTCTAGCTCGTGAAAGAAGCGCGCGGCGTACTCCTCGGCAAGCGCGTCGTAGCTTCGGCCGACGTCGTTCATGGCTCGGTGGTCCTCGATTTTCAGCGTTCACGTTGAAGGATCCGGAATGACGGAGCCTGCCCCCGAGCCCATCGGCGGGGGGGCACCGAGTAACTCGACTCCGAGGCAGGCTCCGTCATGGGTCCACGTGCTGGAGCGTGAACCCCAGGGACGTCGACGTCTGGTATGTCCTTGCTCGTCAGACGCAAGGTCGGCGGGGGGGGACGCGCCACGGGAAACGTGGTCACGCCAGAGCAAGAACCTTCCAGACACAGAGCGGCACCGAGCGCAAACTCCACGGCATGTTCGACGTAGTCCTCAAGCGCTTCGACGCCCCTGACGAAAGCCGCGTCGTCCCCAAGGGGCGCTTCGACGTCGTCCGGTTCGCTGCGAGCCGTGATGGATGCGGCGCGTCAGACGCCCCCGACGAACGAGGGCACTCGTAATGGCTCTCCGATCACGTGCGGGGTGACTCCACCGGTCGAGCGGCGCCGCGTGACAGCGCGTCGAGCAGGAGCGAGAGCCCGAGCTCGAACACCTCGTCGAGATCGAGGTCGAACCCCTTTCCGAGGGACGACAGAACACGCGCAAACGCCGGAAGGTTCCCCTTCGCGGCGACGGCCCTGAACTCCGGGTCGCGCTCGCTCATCCAAGCCTGGTCGTCGACGCCGGTTTCCCCCTCCGCCCGCGCCTCCGACTCGAGGTTCGTCGCGAGCCCCTGCACGAACGCGTAGATCGCGATGTGCACGTTCATCCTCGTCGTCGCGTCAAAGCCGGCCTCCTCGAGCGCCCCGAGCATCCAATCGGCGTGCTCGAGCGAAGCCTCGCTCGGCAGCGGGCGCGTCAGCGTCATGACCCGGGCGATCCACGGGTGGCGCTTGACGAGCGCCCACTCGAGGCGCGCTCCGGTCTGGAGCCGCTCGCGCCACTCCGCCACAGGCGCGGGGTGCGCTTGCTCCGCCAGCGTGGCGTCGACCATCAGGCGCAAGAGCTCGTCCTTGTTTGCGACGTGCCGGTAGAGCGACGTCACAGGCGCGCCGATCTTGGCGGCGACGCCGCGCATCGACACCGCCTCGAGTCCCTCCTGATCAGCCGCCTCGATTGCGGCCTGCACCAGCCGCGCGCGCGTGAGTCCTCCATCGCGCCCGCTCTTCGCCCCCTCGCGCGGCGTCGGCCGCCCGACCACGTAGCCGACGCGCGGGACGGCGATCGTCACTCCCTCGCGCGCGAGTAGCTCGAGGGCCCTGCTCGCCGTCGCGACCGCTACTCTCCAGGTCTTCGCAAGCCGCCGCGTCGATGGGACCCGCTGGCCGGCGCGAAGCGCGCCCGAGTCGATCCGGCGGCGGAGGTCGGCCGCGATGCGCAGGTAGACCGGATCTGAGGTGGTCGAGGTCACCGCTGTACTAGTACAGTTTGCGCCCTGCGGTGCAAGGCCTCGCGCGAAACCACGCGCACGCTCCGCGCCGGAGCTATCTGCTGCGCTAGATCAGAATCGCAGCACCGGACCCGGATCTCGCTGCCGGACCCCTTGATCGTCGGGCCCATGGCGTACACCGTACGCAATGAGGCGGCGCAGCGTGCGCGGAGGAGGACGACTCGATGCTGCGGAACGCGACCAAAGGGACCGCAGAGCGCGAACGCGAACGGCCGGCGTGGAATGAGTAGCGCGGCGATGACCAATGGGTCGGTCACCTCGCCTGACGGGACGGTCGTCGGGTTCCAGTCTTTCGGGGCGGGAGACGGCGTCATTGTCATAGGCGGCTCGCTGGGTGCCGCCCGCGACTACGTGCCGTTTGCCGAGGTGCTCGCCCGGTCGTTCAGGGTGCACGTTATGGACCGGCGTGGTCGAGGCCAAAGCGGGCCACAGGGCGCGGAGTACGGGATTGAGAAGGAGTGCGAGGACCTTCTCGCGGTCCAGAGCAAGACGGGCGCGCGCGCCGCGTTTGGCCACAGCTACGGAGGGCTCATCTGCCTCGAAGCCGCACGGCGATCGACCTCGTTCGACCGGCTCGCAGTCTATGAGCCGGGTGTCTCGGTCGACGGCTGCATCTCCGGTGCGTGGCTACCTCGTTACCGCGACCTCCTTCGCACCGGCGACACGCGGGGCGCCTTTGCGTGGATGGTGATGGGGGCAGGTTTCGCCCCGGCGTGGATCGCGACCCTTCCGCTTTGGTGCGTACGCCTTCTCATGCGCTTGGCGATCCCGAAGGTCCGATGGCGCGAGATGGAGCCATTGCTTCCCGCGCACGCACGGGAGCACGAGCAGGTCGTCCGACTTGATGGTGCCGCCGAGCGCTACTCGTCCGTCCCGTCACAGGTGCTTCTTCTCGGCGGAGCACGGAGCCCCCCGGCGATCACGCGCCGAAGCCTCGACATGCTGCACGCGGTGATCTCCGATTCGACGCTCGAAATCCTAGACGGGCTCGGTCACGCGGCGCCTAGCGAGCAGGCGCCGCAGGTCGTTGGAGAACGCGTTCGGCGCTGGCTCGTCGAAGCAGGTCCTCGCTCGTCGGCGGCTGCCGCGGTCGACGGTCAGCTCGCCCCGGCAGTAGGGGCTCCCGGAGGAACGCGTCCCGATGCTCGGTGACACGCTCCTGGGCACGGCGCTAGGATGCGCGGCGCGCGTGCAGATCCGACGACTCGAATGCGGAGACGAGGACCTCGCGCGAGACACGTTCGCGATGATGACGAGCGTCTTTGACGAGGGAGTGGCCGATCTCGGTGCCTCCTACGTCGCCACGTTGCTCGCACGCCCCGACTTCTGGGCGATGGCCGCGCTCGACGGGGAGGAGGTCGTGGGCGGCCTCACGGCGCACACGCTGCCAATGACCCGCTCGCCCGAGGCCGAGCTCTTCATCTACGATCTCGCCGTGCGCGCCGATCGGCAGCGGCGAGGAATTGGCCGCGCGCTCGTCCTTGCGACCCTCGACCGCGCCAAGGCGGAAGGCCTTCGTGTGGCGTTCGTCCCGGCCGACGACGAGGACGGGCACGCCATCGCGTTCTACCGCGCGATCGGAGGCCACTCCTCGCCGGTCACCTTCTTCACCTTCGGCGACGCGTAGGTCGTCGCGCCCTTCCTATCGGCCGGCGGCCTCACGCGGGCGCGCTTGCTGGCCTGGCTTCCATAGCATCGCAATGAGCGCGGCGGTGGCGGCCATGATCAAACCCGAAACGCGGGGATCCCAGTACGAGCCGTGGACCGGAAAAAGCTGCCACGTGACGTTGATCGTCATGTGGAAGAGTGCCGCGCCGAAGACGCTCCTCCCGGTGTTGCCATAGAGCCAGACCATGATCACGCGTGCCGCCACGGTGCCGACGGACCACCAGGCGATCCACGCCAGCGACCGGTGCGCTTGCAGCAAGCCCGGGTAGTGCCAAACGGCCCAGACCGACCCCAGAAGGACGCTGGCACGCAGCGCGCCCCACCGATCTTGCATTGGGTCGATGGCGTATCCCGACCACCCCAGCTCCTCGCCCAGCGCACCGACGAAGAACCCCACGCACAGGAGCAGCGTCGGTAGGACGGCGATCTGCGGTGCTGGAACTGGCGTTCCGGTCAGACGCAGCACGGCGAATGCGAGCACGCTCGCGGCGGGCAACAGCAGCAGGATCGGCAGGTACCAGATCTTCGACCGGATCCGCTTGCGGTCGAACGCGCGCTTCAGCAGCGCCGTCGTTCCCTCGGCTCCGTTCGCCCGACGGGTCAGGATGAGCGCGGCCAGCGCCGGGCACACGAAGGCCAGGCCGGCCACGGGAATGCCAGGCAAGAGCTGAAGCCCGGTCACCGCGCCCATCCCATAAAACGGGACGGCGAGTACGAAGACCAGCACAACGAACGCCCAGGGTGACTGACTCGTCGACGCTCGACGGATGAGGGCGGGCTGGCTCACCGTCGTCGCTCGAACAAGGCATCCGGGCTGTTGGAGGGCTCGCTGAGCAGGCGTTGGGGTTCACCCTTCAGATACCTGTCGAAGAACGCGAGCGAGTAGGCGTTGATGATGGCGTGCGTCCTCCGCCAATCCGCCGGACCCGTGATGCCGAGCCACGTGCCGAGCGGCCGAGCAAAGATGTACGGCGTGTCCCCAATCTCGGCGTGGAACATGCCCGGGATGAGCACCCTGTAACCGTCACCGGAAAGGCTCGAGAACACGTCTGTCGTCGTGGTCTCCTGTTCACGGATGGCCGACGGCGTCCAACCTTCGCGGCGCTTCGTCTCGGGGGTTGCGCTGATCCACATGGCGGGCTGCTGCAAGCCCGATCGAACGACGTCTGGCGGTGCAGCGACGTCCAGCATGAGGCAGCATTGAAAGCGGCGATCCAGTCGGCAGGCTTCGGCTGCGGCGATGCCGCCCAGCGAGGAGCCGAAGACTCCTACGTGCTGCAGGTCCAGTCGTCCGGTTAGCAGCCGGGCGGGATCGCCGCTGTCGAGCGACGAGAGCTGGTTCAGGGTGAACACCGCGTCCTGCCCGATATTGTCGAATACTGCGAGCATGAAGGTGTCGTCGACGACGTGCTCGTCGAGCATGGATGCGGCCACGCGCGGGTCGAGCGTGACGTGGCGGCCGTCGGGAAAGACTACGTCGGCTACCGTGTAGGGGTGATCGATTCCCGCGACGACGTAGCCGCGCGAGACGAGCTCCTCGACCTGGAACGTGCTGTTCTGGCGAAAGCCGCCGCGACCCGGCGAGAAGACCAGCACCGGGAAGCGCGCCGGCGCCGCTGCCATCGGGGCGGATGGCTGGGCGTTCGTGGTGACGTACTCGAGGTGGTCGAGGAAGAACGGGGGCAGGTGACCCAGGCGGTTTAGCGCCGCGAAACGGGTCCCGGGCGCCACGTAGGGTGCGCGCCGCGGCTCCTGACCCCGCTGCGCCGGGTACCAGACCTGCACCATCAATTCACGGTGGCCGTCGGGTGCCGACGCGAAGATGTCTGGCCGGCTCGCGTCGACCCAGTGGTAGGTCACGGTGCCGATGCCGTAGGGCCCTTTCGGCTGCGGGAAGTGAAACACCGGCATCAGCTCGGGTAGGGCGGCCGCGAGAGTGAGCGCAACGGCCCCCAGGCTCAGGCCCATACCCGCAAGGATTCGCCGACGAACCCGCCGCGCTGCAGCGTCGCCGTCCGTGGTTCGCACCAGGGACATCGCCAAGAACAGCCCGCTCAGCACGTAGGCGGGGACCATCTGCCAGCGCGGCCCCTCCAGGATGAGCTGAGCCGGGGCCAGCACCATCACCACGACCGCCGGGAACCGCCGGAGGTACCGGAGAGGCGGGGCCACGAGCACCAGGAAGGTCAGCAACTCGCCGATCAGGAGCGCCTTTTCGAGAGGTCTCATGGGTTCTCCGCGGCGGTGTTTCTACTTGGTAGGTGGGGCAAGGGTACTCCGTCCGGGCCCCGGCCCCGTCGAACCACTAACCCCTCCTTCTTGCCAGCTTCGAGCATGCCGAGCGCCTTACGAACACGCGCCCCACGCGTCTCTGCTTTCTTGGCGCTCTCCATCCAGAGCACGTACCAGCGCTGGTGACTGGTCACTCTCGAGCAGCAGGTCCGCTGTAGTGACCCGTCCGTCGGCGCGGTGGCGCTTCCGTCGAGCAGATGGCGAGGTCACCGAGGTGTCGCCGAAGACCAGGTTCGCCGTCAACGATCCGCGCACGACCGTCAACGTTGCCCGGCAGGGCCTGGGCTTCGTTCTCGCACCGCTCGACGCCGTCCCCGCGAAGGAAGGATCGCGATCTCGTGACGGTCAGCTCGGACGTGGGGCACCCGGAGCCCGCGCAGATCTATGCCGTCTACCCGAGTGGTCGGCTCCTCCCCATTCGGGTCGCGGGAGGATGCCTGGATCATCCATTCTTGCACGACACGCAGCACAGCGCTTGCAAGGTTCTCGTTCAACATGCCCCCAATCGAAGTCGCTCCACGGGCCCAGATTTCGCGCCCCATATACTGCCGCTCGAGGCGCGCGGTCGGTCCCTTCACGCCCGCCAGCGACGCCTGCGAGATCGTCTCCCGGCCGCGGCCACGCGCTCGGGGACACGTCTCCTTCTCCACCACTCTCACGTCGCCGTCCTCGATCCGCTCGAGGAGCACCTGCATCCGGTTGTAGCCAACCTTGTCCATCAGCTAGACGCCGCACCGCAAGCGCCCTCGGCGCGCCTCGGACGAGAGCTCCCGAGCCGATTGGAACAGATCGTGCTCGCATGCCTCGAGAAGGATCCTGGTCGACGCCCGCAGGGCGCCAGGGAGCTCAAGGCCCAGCTCGAGGCCTCCGTTCCCCCGTGGACGGACGAACAGGCCCGGGAGTCGTGGGGTCGTCTCGGCACGATGAGGCCGGGCCCGCTCGACGGCGCGTCGAAACCTCTCCCCCACGCGACGACCGTTCTTACGGCCGATCTGCTCGGGGACAGACGGACGGCCCCGTGACGTCCGACCGACGGGCATCGCTCGATTTGCTGACGTGTAGAGGCCGCTCGAAAGTGTAGAAGACGTCGCGGGTGCGCAGTCTTGCTTGGGGCCCTTCCATGCGGACCTTCATGCCAGGGTCACCCCCGTTTTATTTCTGGCAAGAAACGGGCTCTCGAAGTGGCCACGCTGAACGGATTCTCGGACGTTGGTCACGCTCTTCAGCCAAGCCCCCCTTGAAGACACCGTGTCGAGGGTCGCTTCTGGGTCGCGAGCAATGCGACGAGCTTCCTGTACCCGGACTATTTTTCTCCTGGGACAATGAGATCGCCGTCGTACGTGAGCTCAGAATCAGAATCAGAGCGACGGCGCGGACGCCTATCGAGTGAATGCAGCGTGAAGCTCGTAGTACGTGAGGTCAGGTACAAGTCGGGCCGGGATCGCCGTCGGAGCCGGAGAGAAGTGGCGTAGCCGTGTGACTTTGTAATGGGTTCCCTCGTCGAAGGGGTTGCAAACCAACCAACGACGCGGAGAACCCGCCATGGCGATAGTGGACCGAACGAAGCTGCTGGCAAGGCGCGAAGTGAAGAACGCGATCTCGAAGGTGCGTCGGACCCTGCGCTCGGTGCTCTCGGGCGAGAGCTTCGGCGAGCGGATGCGTTCCGGCGCCGGCTCCATGCCGGCTTCGCCCAGAAGGCTCGCTACCGTTGTGCGGCCGATCTCGATCTTCAGTCCGCGCAGCGCATCGCGGATCTTCGTGTATCCCCAGCCGGGATTGTGACGCGCCGGATCGAGCACGAGTGCGCGGACTTCGGCTGGTTTGCGCGGCCGGCCCGTCTTGCGAACCTTCGAGCCGTCGTACTCTGCGCGGCCAGCTGACGAAACCAAGCAAGGATCGTCGCGGGCCTCACGACCTGGCAGCAGGCCTGGCGTTCCTCGGCGGTCAGCTCCTTGCCCTTGTGCGCCAGGCGGCGTCGCTGCTCGGCGCTGAAGTCGATCCGCGTCTTGCCGGTTGCCGCCGCGAGGGCTTCCTTGAGAACGCGGACCTCCTCCTGCAGGTAGTCGAGTTGCCGCGCCATCCGTTGGTTGATCGCGTACGCGATCATCGCGACGATGAACTGGAGCGGCGCCGGCAACATCGGGGCGAGCCCAGACTGCCCGTGCTCGGCCGTCTCTTCAAGCCTACCCGGCTCGCCCGGAGTCGTGTGAAACTCGCTGCGTCGCTGCGTTAGCTTTCCGGATACCACCGGTTCCGTCCTGAGTCGGCCATTTACCGGATCACCATCGTCGCGACGTCGAAGTCCCAGCCCTCAACAGTGCGCACGAGGCGCCCATACGCGTCGAACACCGAGATTCGCGCGTCGTGGTCGATGTGGCCATCGCCGAACGCTGCGCGAGCTCCGAGAAAGCGGGCGATCTGGTGGGTCTCGGTCTCGTCGCCCGAGAGCAGGTGCCAGCGGTCCGGGAGATCGCGCGATGCTTTGAACTGGCGAAGGCGCCCGGGCGTATCGGTACGCGGGTCGAGCGTGACGAGAACGAACTCGGCAGGAAGCCCTGCAGCTCTGTACGCCTCGTCGATCGTACGCAGCTTCTGGAGGGTCATAGGACACCGCGACGTACACGACGTGTAAATCGCAGAGACGACTGTGGGCGCACCCTGCCACCGAGAGAGCGAAACCAGCGTTCCGTGTTCGTCGCGCCACACCCACGACGGGTTGAAAAGCGAGTTCGTCGGGTTGGCTGCCCCACTCACCGACGGCACAGCGGGCGCCACCGATAGGCAGGCCGAGACATTCAAAGCCACGACTTGAACGAGAATTCGTGACGCCCAGTGTCGTTTGTGCGCGCGCGCCCCTCGTAGACTGTTACTTAGAGCCATGGGCATGAGGGGAGCCGCATCTGCTTTCGCTATCGTACAGCTCACGGCCCCGTTGCTTTGCGAGCATTCGGCCAGTGCCGCGGCCCCGAGCGATTCGCCGGACGGGGGAACGGCGGCGGCCAGCGCCGCGTCGGCGCCGCCCGCGATCCCCCCGGCCTCGCAGCCCCCCCCGCTGGCTCCAGCCGCCGAGCCCGCACCTATGGCGCAAGCCTCGGGCATTTTGCCACCGCCCGTGGCGCCGGCCGCACCTCCACCCGATTTTGGAAACGGGGGAACGACCTCTTTCGGTGACGCGTTCAGCGCTGTTGCCACCGACACCAACCTATTGCTCAAGATGTACGGCGATACGGGCTTTGCGGTGCGAGACAATGCCTACTGGCCCTGGGCAACGACGACGACATCGAACCCGGGCGCGTACTCGCCCGGCGTGTGGAACTCATTTTTTACGCCCCGCATCGATCTCTTCGGTTCGGCCGACGTGAACAAGCTCAGCTTTTTGACCGAAGTCATGTTCGAAGGAAACCACAACGAGCTTTCCGTCGACCTCGAGCGGGTGCAATTGACCTATCTGGTCTCAAACTGGCTTCGTCTCCGAGCGGGTCGAACGCATCTCGCTTGGGGCTACTACAACGACACGTACCACCACGGGAATCTATTCGAGCTCACAACGTCCCGCCCGTACAGCGTCCAGTTCGAAGACTCGGGCGGCATCATCTTGGCTCACAATGTCGGCGTCGGAGCCGACGGCACGCTCGGGGACGGTTTGGCCTCCTTTCGCTACGACGTCGAGGTGGGCAACGGTCACGGCGCCGACGTCACGGCCGTGTCCCTGCAGTATGCGGAAAAGAATCAAAAATCCGTCAATGTTCGCTTCCGCTGGATGCCAGTCGACGGGCTAATCATCGGCATCAACGGGATGCGTGACGTGATTCCGACGCTGCTCTCGACGGCGATGGGCGTGCCCAGCCGCCCCGATACGGAGGAGCTCGTGGCAGGGGCGCATGTCGTCTATACGGAACATAGCTTCATCGTCGACTTCGAAGGTTTCGCAATGCGGCACAATCCGAGCGGCGCCCCCTCGGATGACATTTTCGGCGGATTCGCCGAGGTCGGCTACACGATCGGTGCCTTCACTCCGTACCTTCGTCCGGAATACATCCGGTTCCCCGCGAGTCCAGACGTCATCTATCAATATTCGGCTGACGATGCTCAGGGCATCGCCTCCGGCGGGCCATCTCCGTACACGGCGACGCGCGACTTCGCCGATCTCCGCCTCGGCCTCAAATGGGCGCCCGTTCCCCAACTTGCCTTCAAGCTGGAAGTCGAGCGTCTGTCCCACGACAGCCACGCGCAGGACATTGCTACCGCCAAAGCGGCCTTTGGGTTCTGATGGGAAAGCTCGTTCGCACCATCGGTCTTTGCTCTTTTGCGATGTTGGGCTGGGCAGTCGCGTCGGCGACCGCGGTCGCGGACGACGGCTTCGTCGTCCTCGTCAACGAGCACAACACGACCTCGTCCATGTCGCGCGCCGAGCTCAAGCGGGCGGCGACCGGAACGACGAAGCAGTGGGACAGCGGCGCCGTCGTACAACTCGGAATCAACCCCGGCGACGCGCCCGAAACGCAGTATTTGGCGTCCCTCTTCGAGACGACGCCGCGTGAGCTCCTCTCTCGCATCGAGGAGCAGGTCTTCAAGGGCGAGATGCGGCGGCCTGCGGTACTCCACTCATCGGGTGACTGCATCGCGTTCGCCCGCGCCGTCGCCGGCGCGATATGCGTCGCGTCGGCTCAGTCACACGTGCCTCCTGAAGCGCACGTCGTGACGATCCATTGATCCGGGTGCGCGCGTCCGTCTCCCCGCACCCCTTCCGGCTCGACGCCATCCGAGGCAATCAACGTCTCCAAATACGCCATGAACGTCTCAGCCTCTCGCTCCGAGAGGGGCGCACCGAGAGGCATCCGCCGGGCGCCGGCGTTGGGACGCAAGCGGTAGGCGATCTCGGAGAGCAGAGAGCCGTGCGACGAGCCCGTCGGTGCACGGCTCAGGCGAAGCGCGGCGTGTTCGCCGAAAGGGATCGACGGCCCTGGTCCGTTCTGGTGACAGCCTCGCAAACCATTAAAAGCTCTGTGACCGGACGTTCGCGCGCGATGACGGCGTTCCGACGAAGCGACGTGTACGGAGCGGCGCGGACTCGAACCCCATCGGAGGCAGGTGGCGGCGCCATGCGCAGTCGCGCCAAGCTGCGGCGCTGAAGCTCTCGGCAATCGCCGTGACTCGCCTCCTCGAAGCGGCGCGCTCCCCGTAGGCGCCAGGCCACGACGGATATGCGTCCCATATCGGCCTCAAGGGGACGCCGTGGCAAGCCGAGCAGGAAGCCGGATTGTCCTGCCCTGCGGGCTCCGGCTCCGGAAGAGGAGTACGTGGTGCGAGCGGTATCTCGCCGGCAGGCGCACGAGCAAGGCCGCAAGGGAACCAATATGTTCGTTCGCGATGAGTGACTGTAACGTCCGAAACGTCGGTTCGTGTGCGGTGGAGGGAGAGGGGCAGCCGTACGACGAGGCCGCCAGGGCCGCTACTGAGGGCGCGCCCGAATTCGCGCCAACGGTTCCCCCGAACCCCGCACGCTTCGACGCGCCGGCCATTCGCCGTCGCCAGCGCACGCTTTCGTCGGCCACGAGCGCTCTTCTCGCTCATTCCCCTCTCGAGCTCGCACGTCGATCGATCGCCGGAATCATGGACTTCTTTCGGGCCTGGTCGCAACTCGAATCCGCTCGTCGATCGTACGCACAACAGCCCCCATTCTCCGGCGTCGTCGCTGGCGCGAAGGCGTGTGCGCAAATCCGATTGCGGCCAGTTTCGAACCGCGAAGCGGTCCCATCACACGTTTTCGAGAGCGCGCGTCAGCGTGCGTCGCGTATTCTAAGTAGTAATGCGCATCGGTCTAGGGCTCCGGCTCTTTGCCTGGTTTTTGGTCGTGTCGCTGGCGAGTGCCGGACTCATCGTCGTTCTCGGCGATCGCACCGTGCGGGCGCAAGCGAGCGCCCAGGTGGGCGATCGGCTCACCTACGAGGTCACGATGCTCGGTCAAATGACGGCGAGTGCGCTGTTCGGACCGATCGATCCGAGCGATACGGCCCTCGGCGCTTCGGTCAAATCGCTGGCCGACGCCGTGCACACCAACCTTTCGCTTCTGACAGCAGACGGGACGGTCGTCGCCGACTCCGACCTCTCCGACCTGACCGGCCTACCCAAACAATTCGAACGGCCAGAGATCAAAGGAGCGCTCGCTTCGGGAACCGGCCAGGCCGTCCAGAACGATGGCCGCGGGATGCGTATGTACGTCGCGCAGACGATCGTGCGCGACGGGATCGTGCTCGGCATCGCCCGTGCGTCCGTGCCCCTATCCGATGTCGACTCCATCGCAGCGAGTGTCCGCGGTCAGATGATGCTCGGGTCCGCTCTCGGAGGTGCGGCTGCCGTGTTCCTTGCGGCTCTCGTGTCGCTCAGTATCCTGCGGCCGATCCGGCAACTCGCTGACGGCGCGAAGCGCGTCGGCGAGGGCCATCTCGACCACCGCGTAGTTCTCTCTCGAAACGACCAGCTTGGAGACCTTGCTCTCACGTTGAACGAGATGGCGGGGCGACTGCAGACGATGGTATCTCGCCTCGATCGGCGCAATCGTGACATGCGCATCGTGCTCGACACCGTTGCGCAGGGGCTCGTCACGGTGGCAAAGGATGGATCGCTCGGCGACGAGCGGTCGAAGGCGATCGATACATGGTTTGGGTCGCCCAAGGCGGGCGTGAAGATCTGGGATGTCTTTCGCGACGCTCATCCCAACGTGAGGATATCGCTGGAGATCGGTATCGGGCAGGTCTTCGAGAACACACTACCCCTCGCGCTCACGCTCTCTCAGCTTCCGCGTCGAATCGAAGACGGTCGCGTCGTGTACGAGCTGGCGTACGAGGCGGTCGATGCGGCCGCAGGCACCGCGCCGACAAGCATCTTGGTGATCGTCTCGGACATCACCGCGCGGGTGCATGCCGAAAGGTCGGAGGCGGAGCAACGCGAACAGATGAGCATCTTCGCCGCCGTCGCCAAAGATCGGTCCGGGCTAATCGACTTCCTCCGCGAGACGGGCAAGCTCATCGCGTTCGTTGGCGAGCATTTCGCGTCTGACGTTCGCCGCGTCGAAGTCCTTCGAGCGCTGCACACGATCAAGGGCAACTCGAGCCTTCTCGGAATGACGAGCGTCTCGTGGCTTTGCCATTCGATCGAAACACGTCTCGCAGAAGACGGAGGGACTGGTTCGATGAGGCGCGCCGACTCCGAAGCGCTGGAGAGTGCATGGGTGGCCCTCACGCGGCGAGCCGAGGAGCTCCTCGGCAACGTCTCGTCGGCCACCATCGATGTCACCGCGGTCGACGTGGCCGAGCTCGTGTCGGCGATCCAGCGCGACGAATCACGCGAGGGGCTGATGCGAACGCTCGCGCGCTGGTCGATGGAGCCCGTTGCGAAGCGGTTCACTCGGCTGGCCGAACAGGGGCGGCAGCTCGCCGCGCGCATCGGAAAGCCCGGCATCACGGTCGAGACGAGGGCGGAAGGAGTTCGTCTGCCTAGCGATCGCTTTGCGGTGTTCTGGACGGCGCTGTCGCATGTTCTTCGGAACGCGCTCGACCACGGGATTGAGTCGCCATCCCAACGCATCGCGGCGGGCAAGCCCGAGTTCGGGCACCTCGTCTTGGCGGCGTCCGATAGCAACGGTCAGGTCGTCATCGAGGTCACCGACGACGGGCGCGGCATCGACTGGCCGAGGCTTCGAGAGATGGCGGTCGGACTCGGCCTTGCAAGTTCGAGCGAGCGCGATCTCACCGATGCGCTCTTCGCCGACGGGGTCAGTACGCGCGACGAGGTATCCGAACTTTCGGGCCGCGGCGTGGGATTGGGAGCGGTCCGTGCTGCTTGTCAGCAGCTCGACGGACACATTGTCGTCGAGAGCGCGATCGGCATGGGCACCACCATGCGCTTCGTATTCCCGGCTCCCGGCGCTCCACCCCCTGCACCCACCCGGAAGGTCACGGTCTCGGTCGCGCCTCGCGCGAACGTCTGAATGCGAACGCGCACGGGTGTAGTGACCCGGTCCCGTCGTGCGTCGCCGAGGCAGCCACGCGGCACGACTGAATCTTCTTGAGGGACCAGCAAATGCGCACTCTCGTCGAACAATCTCGCTATTGCGTCGAAATTCAGGAATACCTCGTTGCCGGGTCGCTCGAACTGTTTCAGCGGTACGGGCTCGCCGTAGGGCACGCCGACGGGGCGCCTGGCGTGAACGTCGTCGTACCCTCCGTCATGGCCGTCATCGGCTATGCCGCAACGACGGTTCGGGGATCGCTGCTCCTTCTCACGTCGCGTCCGGTGGCCGCCGCCCTGCGGCCCCCCGAGCTTCGAGACGAGCCGCCCACCGAGGCGCTCTGCTGCGCGACGTGCTCGGCGAGTTTTGCAACATGCTCATCGGCCGCATGAAGAGCCGTCTGGTCACGCGCGGCGTCGCCCCCTTGTTATCCACTCCGACGACGATCTTCGGCGACGATCTCCAGCTGCCGGTCTCGAAGAGCGGCATGTCGGCGTGGCAGCATTTCTCTAGTTCTGCGGGCGATATTCACGTGCGACTAGACGCGACGTTCTAGGTCGATTTCACGCTCACCGCGGAAGACGGAAGCGCCACGCCTCTCGTCGAAGGCGATACCATCCTATTCTGAGGATCAGCATATGTCCGCAACCGTCATGATCATCGATGACTCCCAGATGGTAAGAAAGCAAGTCGCACACGCTCTTACCGCGGCAGGTTTCGCGGTGAGCGAAGCGTTGGACGGAGCCGATGCATTGAGGCAGCTGGCGAGTACGGCGCCGTCGCCGTCGCTCATCGTTCTCGACGTGAACATGCCGAACATGGGCGGCATCGAAGTTTTGCAAAGCTTGCGCGGTCGCGGGCCAGCGTTCGTGACACCGCCCCTGGTGATGCTCACAACGGAGGGAGAGCCGAGGCTCGTGCAAGAGGCGAAGGCCCTTGGTGCGAAGGGCTGGATCGTCAAGCCACTTCGAGCGTTCATTCGGGGACGGCCCGTAGAGCCGGCGAGGCCGATCCAGGTGCGCGAGCCGCCCGCGAACCGAGACCTCGACTTAGCGTGTAAGCGGTCCAAAGCCGTCCGAGAGGGCCAGGAGTCCACGGAACGCGTCTTAGGCGCTTCCTGACCCATCGCATGCCGTGGATTGCTCTCGGATCACGGCGCTCACGCGGCCTCGACGTTGGCGGCGTAGCGTAGCGACAGTCGTTGCCAGAAGGGGGGGAGGCGTTCGCTTTGAAGCAGGGCTCGCAGCGTGACGACCCCTCGCAAAGTCGGCACTCGCCATCGCTGGCCGGAGCGCTTGGTGCGATGCCCGAATACGGTCTTGCAGGTGCTCTCGGTGACGCCGCTTCCGACCGGGAGCCCGGCGAGCCGGAGGGTGACGTACCGCATGCGGTCCTTGTTGTTGCCGATGAAGCGAAGGTGATCCCAGAGAGCCTCGCGCTTGTCGGTGGGCACAAGCAGGTAGCGGCTGCGCAGGAAGTACTCGACCTTGTCGATGGTCGAGTCCTGGATGTCGAAACCATCGCGCCACTCGTCGAGCTTGCGCTTGCGCGCCTCGGAATCGGGCTCGACAATGGTCATCGCGTCCGCGATTCGCTCGAGCAGGTGGTAGCGGTCGATGCCTTCCTCCCAGCTCGCCAGCAGGCCCTCGCCGCGCAGCGTCTGCAGACCCTCGCGGGTCCGGTTCCACATCTCGTGAGCCCCGTCCTGCACGATGCCCACCTTGAGGTCCGGCTGACGCTTGAGCGCCGAGCGCACGTCGGCCGTCATCTTCACGACCAGCTCGCGGGGATCGTCGCAGGCCGCCGCGGCGTAGCGCACGGTGCGCAGCGATTCGCCGTGGGCATCCACGAAGCTCACGGTGCCGACGTATCCCATGCGCCAGTTGACGTCGAAGGGCGCAGGCGCGCGGCGCTGACGGGGGCGCAGCCGCCTGCGCTCGGGCTTGGGCGGCGCGTCGGCGGGCCGGTCCTCCATCATGGCTACCGACGTGCGGTCCAACCCGATCGACACCGCGACGGTTTCATCGGGGACGCGTTCGGTGCGGCGTACCATCGGCTCGATGCGCGCGGCCCCATCGACCGCGGCGTGGCCAAGACCCGCGGCGATCCGCTCCAGGGTCGTGCGAGACGGCGGCTGGCGATGGGCCGCCTCCAGATGCTCCTTGTGCGCACGCATGTCGTGCTGGGCGTAACCGTGCGCCACGCTGTAGGCGAGCGCTGGCGTCGCGCCCTCGACCAGACCGGCGGCCAGCTCCAACGCGATCACGATCGGACCGTTGCGCACGCCGACCTGGCGATAGCTTGGGCGCGCCACCGGCAGCGGCCCGCACAGCGAGTGGTAGGTTGCCGACCCGGGCTCGTGCAGCTGGTAGGCAACCCCGGACACAAGAATCTCGTCGCGGAAGCTGTCGGCCATCGTCTGCAGGTCCTCACGCAGCAACTCGCGCAACGCCTCGTCGCAGATCGCGTGCGCCTGCTCCTCGCGCTCGCCGAAGTTCGCCTCCGGAAGCGATGCGCGGAGTGCTCCACCTACCCGAGGTCGGGTTGTAGATCTCCGCGCTGTTCAAGAGCCCTGACGCACTCGAGCCGCCGGCTACGAGCACACGGCCATCCGACAGGCACGTCGTCGAGAAGTCTTCGCGGGCAGCCGCGAGGCTCCCCGTCGCCGACCAAGTGCTGGCGGAAGGATCAAAGAGCTCCGCGCTCGCCACGTCGCCCAAGCCGGCGTTCCCCCCACGACCAGGACCTTGCCGTTGGCGAGCGTGCATGCGCCGCCCGCGCCGTGCCCATCGGCCCCACGGTCGTCAGGTGCCCGTGGCGGGGCTGTAAGGTTTGACGTTGACGTCGGTCATCGACATCTTGGGTTCTCGATCATGCGGAATCGATGACAAGGTCGCGTGTAAGCGGTCCAAAGCCGTCTGAGAGGGCCAGGAGTCCACGGAACGCGTCTTAGAGCTGAGCGTCCCGATCTCGTCGGCCGCGCGTCGCGCGCCTCCCCGCGAACGCGCTGGCGTTGTCGTCGTCGTCGGACGCGACGGCTTCGCGCTCGGCGTCGCGGCCGTCGCGAACGCCCGGTCCAAGGCCGCCCGTGCGGCGACGCGGGTCGCCGAGATGTACTCCTCGACGAGTGATAGGCTGAGGCACAGGTGGCGCAGAGGTCCGCCGCATGATCCGCCCGATTTCCCGCGCCTTGCTCTATGCTAACTCCGCGCCCGGGCGCACATGAAATCGTATGGTTCGTGCGACTGGGAGGGCTCATGGTCTTTCGTCAGAAGAGGGTTCGCGCGTTCGCTACCGGGTATGTACTCGGTCTGGTCGCCGTCACGGGCTGCAGCGGGACAACCGCGTCGCAAACCCACCTCGGTGAGCCACGCGCCTCCGGCACCGGCCGCCCCCGATGCCGCGTCGACCCTCGCAGACGGGGGTGTATCCCCGGCCGCCATCGACGTGACCGGGTGTCACGTCGTGCGCACCTGGCCCGGCATGAACGAGACGGTCGAATCGAAAGACGACACCTGGGATGGCACGCGCCGGCTCCGTACGGAGATCCCGTCGCCATCGTCGACCAGCGGCTCAAGCCAGCGACTCGAGTGGCGCTACGGCGGCGCCGGGGAGGTGCTGGCCTATGCGGGCTTCGGTGCCGGCCAGTTCGACAACTTCCAGCACGACTATCGATTTGACGACCGCGACAACGTCGTCGAGTTCCGGTTCACGTATCCCCCGCAACCCGACGTGACCCAACCGTCGTCGGCCCCGCTCTACATGCATACGCAGAACACGAACACCTACGACGCCCGCGGGCGGCTCGTCGGGTCGAAGTCGGTCTCGACGGAGGCGAACGCACTTCCTTCGACAGACACCGTCTTTCACGAGGATCCCGCAGGCCGCTGCGACCGCATCGAGATACGGGGTTCCGGGCCTGGCACAGTGGAAACTCGCACGTACGACGATGGGGGTCGGCTCGCGAGGGTCGATGTCGCGCCGCTCACCCCGCCGTCGAACCCTACTCTTTGCCTGCCATCGGTGACGCTCTACGACTACGACGCAGACGGTCGCGTTGCGTCGATTCGCGAGTGGTGCGGCGTCGAGCCCACGGGCGCCCCGGGGGTGATCACGACGTACGAATACGTGGCTGACGGCTCGACGCGCATCGAGTCGCTCGACTTCGCCATCAACGACACCCCGAACGACACGATCCGTATCGACGGCGGGGCACCGCAGCAGGTCACCCACTACATCGAGACGCAGAGTGCCGCGTGCTCGGCCATCACGGCGGCGGAGGGAGCGCCGCCCGACCTGCGTTGTCGCACGGACTGAGACAGGAACGGAGCCTCAGTGGCGCACCTGGCCCGCGAGCTCGACGACGGCCTTCAGGAGGGCCGTGGGTTCGACGGGCTTGGCCATGTGTACGTTGAAGCCCTCGACGAGGGCGCGCGTCCGGTCTTCGTTGCGAACAAAGGCCGTGAGGGCGACGGCCGGGATGTTCTTCTTGGCTTCGGCGTCCGAGCGTGCGAACGCGCCGGATGAAGGCGAAGCCATCTTCGTCCGGCATCCCGATGTCGGAGATGATGACGTGCGGCGTGAAGGTCTCGAGCTCCTTGAGGGCCTCGGCGCCGCTGCCCGCCGAGCGGACCTCCATACCGGAAGCTTCGAGGAGATAGGTGACGAGCTCGCGCGCGTCCGGTTCGTCGTCCACCAGGAGGACGCGAATTCCCTCGGACCCGGCCGGGCGCGTGGCGTCGGCGGGTTGCGCCTTCGTCGCGGGTACGCGGGACACGCCCAGGGTCGTCGAGACGAGAGGGCTGATGGGCAAGCGAACGATGAACGTGGCTCCGTGATCGAGGCCGGGACTGTGCACCTCGATGGAGCCACCGTGTAGCTCCACGATGTGCCTGGCGATCGAGAGCCCGAGGCCGAGCGCATGTTGCGGGTAATATCCTGGTCGGTCATGACGGGCCCTTTTCCCGAACGCCTTGAAATCCGTCAGGATTATTCGAGAAGTTTGAGCCGTGGACAACGGCCCTGGGAGCCATCGCCAACCCCTGCGAACATTCGCACGTTAGCCCAGCGTCTCCTCGGCGTCTCCCCAGTGGATACCGCGATTGCCTGTGGCTCGATCACGCATGGTGGAGCGACGCTTGCGGAAACCTTCCGCGCTGAGGAATTGTCATGAGACACCGAACGGCGTCGAGCTTGTGTGGATTCGCTTCCACCCTTCTTATTTCGTGCGGCTCGATGCCGGACCCTGGCGCAGGTGCTGCCGGTGCCATGCCTGTCGATGGCGGAGCGCAGGCCGGTGGAAGCCCCGTTGTGGAGGGCGGACGCGGCGGTGCAGGGGCAGCTGACGGACAGGGGATTCTACCAGGATCCGACGGCGGAGACGACGCAATGACAGCGACAGAGTCCTCTGACGCGGCCGCATGGGACGGCGTCGGCGGTCCGCGCGGTCCTGTCTACGCGTTCCCGGAAGCGCTCGGCTTCGGGCGAGCGATCACCGGCGGTCGCGGGGGCAGCGTCGTTCACGTGACCAACCTGAACGACTCCGGCGGCGGTTCCTTCCGCGACGCAGTTAGCGCCAGCGGCCGTATGATCGTCTTCGACGTTGGCGGATACGTTGCCTTGAGCTCGGCAGTATCGGTGAAAAGCAACCTCACGATCGCGGGGCAGACAGCGCCAGGCGACGGCGTCGGTTTCATGGGCAACGAGGTCTCGTTTTCCGGGAGTTCGAACATTATCGTCCGATATGTGCGTTTCCGGCCAGGGTGCACCGTCTGCACTCCGTCCGATCCCGACTTCAAGAGGAGCGGAATCAATCTCGCGGGCTCGAGCGCGATGATTTTCGACCACGTGTCGATCGAATTTGGTCAGTGGAACAACATGGACTCCGTCGGCGCGACCGACGTGACGGTCCAGGATTCGATCGACGCGAACCCGATCGGCCAGCAGTTCGCCGCGCACACGGAGACGGGGCCCTACACTTGGTACGGCAACCTCTTCGTCAACGCCCACAACCGCTGCCCGCTTGCCAAGGCGAACACGCAGTATGCCAACAACGTCGTATACGACTATCAGCTCGGATATACGGCGGGAAACACCGCTGGCACGTTCTCGCATGACGTCGTCAACAACTACTTCATCGCGGGTCCGTCGACGACTACGCCCTCCGACGCGTTCTTCCAGGTCAACAATCAGCCGATCTTCAACAGCGGGAACTTCCTCGACGCCAACACGGACGGGGTGCTCAACGGATCCGCCCTGTCGACCCCTGCCGGCGCGATTGTCCTGAGCGCGCCCTGGTCGTCGGCGACGGCGTCGCTGCCGGTCCGTTCTGCCCCGGACGCCTACGCCGCGGTCATCGCCGGAGCCGGCGCGTCGCTGCACCGCGACGAGGTGGATACCCAGGTCATCGGTGATGTGACCTCCTTGGGCATGAGCGGTCATCTATGGACGAGTCCAATTCAAACGGGGCTCGCCAATGGGGGTTTCGGCACTCTGAAAGGCGGCGCATCGCCGGCCGACGCGGACGGAGACGGAATGCCGGACGCCTGGGAGGTCCGCTACGGCCTCGATCCGAAATCCCCGTCGGACGCCAGCGGCGACTTCGACCACACCGGATACACGAACATCGAGAAGTACGTCGACGGACTTGCGGATGGCTCGTATCCCTAAATCGCCGCGCGCGGGAGAGCCGGTCTTCAGCCTCGCGGTCTCGATGCTCTCGTTCGCCGTGTCGGCCACCACCGTGTGGCTCTCGCTGCTGCACCGAGGGGCCATCAGGATGACCAAGCCGACATTAGTCGCGTTGCTGTACCAGTCGCCCGCCGGGTCGGGCGCTCGGTGAGACCACGCCTGCTCGGGCGCCATGTACGACGCGGTGCCGACGATCTCGTCGTCGTCTTCGTCGACGACAAGTTCTGGCGAGCGATTCGACCGCGCGACGCCGAAGTCGCGTTTCGTGGCCGGCGGCTCAAGATGGCACATAGAAACCCGCGAATTCGAGCGCGGTCCGCCGGTCCGGTCCTTGCTGTCATCACGGGCATGCAGATGCGAATTGGCGTCGCCTTCTGGATGGTGTTCGCCGCAGCCGGATGCGACTCCTCGGCCGACGCCGTCGCCGAGACCCCGACGGACTCGGGGCGCGATTCGACGTTCGAGGTCGGTTCGGGTGGGCAGGACTCGGGTCCGGACCTCGCGGATGCCGTGAACGATGTTGTTGCTCCACATGCGAAGCCGGACGCCGAGGCGGGCGTGGACGGCGATGCCGACGCAGGTGGCGATGCGCCGTGCCTCGGTGTCTGCGCCAGCGGCCCGCCCTTCGGCTGCGCCCGCACTTACGCAACGGCCGATTGTTACGGGCATACGTGCTGCGAGTTGCCCGACGACGGTGGCCCCCCGGTCCTCGACGGGTCTTGCCCGATGTGCGCGAGCCCCGACGACATCGGCTGCCCCGGTACCTGGTACCGGTCGGCGTCGTGCCCCCCGCGAGGGGTTCTCTGCTGTGGTCCGGGGCTCCCAGGGCATGGCACCGACGGTGGTTGAGTCGAACCTCGTCCTGGTGGCGGAGCCCGCAGCCGCCGGGAAGCGCGACAAGCATCACCCTCTGCATCGCCCCCGAGCAGGTGCCACTGCTTCTGCCCCGAACGATCGAAACCTCTGTGTCGAGGTGCCTAGAACGTTTCGATCTCCTCCGGCTTCACTCCAAGCCGGGCCGCGAGCGTCGCGAGTGTGTCGGCGTGCGGCTCCTCCACTTCACCGCGTTCGATGCGCGCTATCTCCTTCGCGCTGATGCCGTCGAAATCCTCACGGCGTAGCCCGCGCTGTCGGCGCAGGCGCCGAAGCGCGCCGCCAAAGCTCGCGTCCTTCTCGATGCTCCGTTGCTTCGCGCGCCGTCGTGCCTCGACGTCGAACTCGTACAGGATGGCGTCGGCCGCGGCCTCGAACTGACCGAGACGGACGGTCTGGCCAAAATCCGTGACCTCGAAGCTGTCGATCTCGGCCCGTGGTCCGCCGGGGCGCGCGAACCATGCGAGCGGCACGACGAGCGACTCGAGGTTGCCACGGTACAGGACGAGCACGCGATCCGCGGCATCCACGGCGCCACCGATGAAGAGATCGTCCCGGTGAGACGACGCAAGAACCTCGGCGAGTCCGTCAGGAGGGAGGAGCTTCACGCCCTCTTCGAGAGCGACGACGAACCGGAAGAGCCCATGAAGGAGCTCGCGGCGCGCCCCTTCGATGCGACCCAGTACGAGAAGCCGCTGATCGCCCTTCCGCGAGCCGCGCAGCGAGGTCGCAAGGAGGCGCTGCCTCGAGTTCGCCGCCGGAGCGATCCATAGAGCGTGGCGCCAGTGCGTCTCGAAGGCCTCGCGAACCTCGTCGGGCGAGCGCAGGACCTTCGGTCGAAGCGCCGCGAACTGCTTCACGAGCTTCTCCTCGTGGTCGATCAGGAAGACTGCGTCAGTCATCGTCCGCCTCCCGTGGTGCCACGGGGTTGCTCGGGTACATCGCGTCCCATTCCGCGCGGAGCCAGGCCAGGTTCTCGACGATGACGGCGGCGATCTCCTTCGGGACGTCGCCGGGCGGCGGATCCGCGTCCATGAAGCCACCCGAGCGCAGATTCCATCGCCACGCCCGCGATCGGTGCAGCACAGTGACGTGCGGCGGCTCGAGCCGCTCGCGATCGCGGATCTTCGCCTTCCACCCCCGGCTGTCCCACGGCGGCGGAAGCGGTAGCGAGAACGCCATGCGTGCCCCGAATCTCCATGCTGCACAATATGTCCCGTTCTTGGATTCAGTCAATGACAGGACATTTGGCCCACCACGTAGCGTGACTCCCCAAGATGCTGAAAGTTAAGGGATTTCTGCCTGTTGTCGCGCCAGACGTCCCAGATGGGTCGATCGTCGTCGCCCCTCACGGCTCCGGCGGGTCTCGAACTCGCGCTTGCGCGCGACCTCGGCGTCGGCGAGCTCGCCGTCGTTCGCCGTGTTGTCCTGCGCCTCGCCTCCATCGGGAACCTCGCGCCGGGCATTGCGCTTGCGGCGCTGCCGGTACCACGTCTGCCGGATGACGGAGAACATGTGCACGAGGAAGGTGTGGCCACCGAGGCCCCACGGCACGTCGTCAGGGTCGAGCACCCGGGCGATGCTGACCATCGCGAGATCCTTCGCGTCTTCCTCGTGGCCCGATCGCAAGAGGGCATGGTCCGTGCGATCGGTCGGGATCGCATGGGCGATGAACGGTCATGGCGGATGCGACGAGCGACCAACGCATTTGCCATGAGTCGTCGTGGCAAGAGCGATGGTTCGCGATCGCAAGGGCGATGGCCGACCATGGCAAGAGCGATGGTTCGTGATCGCGAACGCGATGGCCGACCATGGCAAAGCGCCATAGTCGTGATCGCAAGGGCGATGGCCGACCATGGCAAGAGCGATGGTTCGTGACCGCGAGTGCGATGGTCGGCCGTGGCAAGAGCCATGGTTCGTGATCGCAAGGGCGATGGCCAACCGTGGCAAGAGCGATGGTTCGTGATCGCAAGGGCGATGGGGGGCCAAGGCAAGGGCGATGGTTCGTGATCGCAAAGGCGACGACCGGTCGTGGCCCTTGCCATGGGTGCCCATCGCCCTTTGCAAGGTCGCGGATCTCATCTTCGCGGGCCGATTTGGCCGAGGTGCCTGGCCGCCCACCTTGTCCCACCTTTCTTTCGCCAGATCGGCCTCCGGGCGGGACAATACCCCCTGAGACGTCGGCGCGCGGCGCTCCCCGGCCTCCCCGCATGGTGCGGAGCGGCGCGGCGGCGGCGCGCGCACGAACCGAACGAGAGAGCCACGACCATGAACACCACCAAAGAAAACGAAGAGACGATCCTGGGGTTGATTCAAGAACACGGAGTCACGGCACGCGAGGACGCGACGAACGACGTCGTGATGCGCGCGACGCGAGGCGATCGCCGCGCCCTTGGCCAACCGGGACAACCAAAGGGCCTCGAGTGGTGAGACGAGTGCCGCGTTTAGACGATCGAAGACTTCGCCGCTGAGCCCCTGCTCGTTTTGAGCCCAACCATCAGACAGGGGCTCAAGTACGGACGCGATGGCACGTCGATACGTGGGTCGGCGGGTCGGCCGGCGAATTTGGCCAGCAACGTATGCAGAGCGTGTAAGCGGTCCAAAGCCGTCCGAGAGGGCCAGGAGTCCACGGAACGCGTCTTAGGCGCTTCCTGACCCATCGCATGCCGTTCAAGGCGGAATCGCGAACCATCGTGGACGCCCGATGGGCGTTACGTTGCCTCCCGCGCCTTTCTTGAGACGCGAACAGGCCAAGCAGTTCCTACCCGCAGCCCGGCCGCCTCGTCACCGGCGAATCGGAACCGTGAAGGTTGGGGAGCGCCGCGCCGCCATGCCATGCCGACCCGTGCACTTGGCGCGAAACGACTACTTCCTCGCGAAATCAACGTTTAGTTGCCGACGACGTGAAATACAGAAGGCTCCGAGAGCACCTCTTCAGACAGATGCTGCGCGCCAGTCGGTGGTAGCGGCGCTTGCGGATTTCCGTCGTGATACCTCGCCCGCGCCGTATACGTACCAAGCTCATCGAAGTGACCATAGCACCAAAGCTCCACACTCCTCGTCAGCCGTCCGCCAGGCCTCAGAAGCACGTACGCGCCGACGGTCGCTGGCTCGGAATCGGATTTGCAACTGAATGTCAACGGACCGGACGGCCCCGTAATTTGCAAATCGACTTCAGCGTGGTGTGGAAAATATGAAGACGCGGAGATCATTTGCGCATTCGCCCACAAGAGCACGTCTGACTGGTTCACGAGCGTCATCTCGACCGGCTGAAGGCCTCGATCCCGGCCGAAACCAGCGCTCTGATCCGCTATCCGTACGTCAAGTCTCGCCCGCGCGCTTCCGACCGCATTGGAGTTCTTCCCGACGAGGGACGAGCTGCACCCCAAAAGCAGGACGCCTGCGCAAACGATCGAGTAAGTCGAGGACGCAAGTCGCAACATTAGAAATGCCTCGGGGGGATAGCTAGTTCTCGTCCCAGATGGCTAACTGCGTACCTTCATTGATAAATTTCGCAGGG
>ODAK010000897.1_pt1 | contig 33507 bp, 36 predicted proteins | sample 1539591 | NCBI WGS metagenome assembly ODAK01 (sample SAMEA3539303, study PRJEB22396) | soil metagenome | biome: tundra; feature: field; material: soil | place: USA | collected 2010-05 | depth 0.15 m | reverse complement strand
GGCGGGCGATGAAGGTGTCGGTCAGCACTCGGACCCCGTTGGCCGAGAGGCGCGCGGCGGCGGCCAGGCCGGCCTCGCCGCAGGCCGAGGCGCCCATGAGCACGACCGGCTTCTTCGCCGCGCGCAGCGCCTTGGCCGCCGCCTCGACCTTGGCCGGATCCGGCGCGGGACGGGTCGGCGCGACCAGCACCGGGCCCTTGCGCGTGGCCGGCGACCAGGCGCAGTCGGCGGGCAATACCAGGCTGGCCGAGCCGCCCGGTGGTCCATAACTGGCCTGCACAGCCTCGGCGGCCAGGTCGGCGGCGTTGTCGGCGCTGTCGGCCACGTTCAGCCAGAGCGAGTTGGGCCTGGCCAGGGTCTCGATGTCGGAGGTCAGCGGCGCGTCGTACTTGCGGTGATAGGTGGCGTGGTCGCCGATGATGTTGACGATCGGCGTGCCGGCGCGGCGCGCATTGTGCAGGTTGGCGATGCCGTTGCCGTAGCCCGGACCCAGGTGCAGCAGGGTCGCGGCCGGATGGCCGGTCATGCGGCCGTAGCCGTCCGCCGCGCCTGTCACCACGCCCTCGAACAGGCAGAGCACGGGGCGCACCCGCGGCTCGCGGTCCAGGGCGGCGACGAACTGCATCTCACTGGTGCCGGGATTGGCGAAACAGGCGCGTACGCCGTTGTCGGCCAGGGTCGAAATGACTGCGTCGGCGCCGTTCATTGGGTGGGCTCCAGGGTTTCCAGGAAGCGGACCGGGTGGCCGGTCCCTTCGGCGACGACCTCGTCGTCGCGCATGACGATGCGGCCGCGGATGATGGTGGCCATCGGCCAGGCCTTGGCTGCGAAGCCGTCGAAGGCCGTCCAGCCGGAGCGGTTGGCCTGGTCCTCGTTCCTGATGGTGCGGCGGGCGTTGAGATCGACGATGGTCAGGTCGGCGTCGTAGCCGACCGCCATGCGGCCCTTGCCGGCGATGCTAAAGACGCGCCCAGCGCCGTGAGAGGTGAGATCGACGAAGCGTTCGAGGGTGAGCCGGCCCTCCGCCACATGGGTAAGCATGATGGCGACCAGGGTCTGCACCCCCGGCATGCCCGACGGCGAGGCCGGATAGGACCGGGCCTTTTCCTCAAGCGTGTGCGGCGAGTGGTCGGTGCCGATCACGTCGGCGATCCCCAGCGCGATGCCACGCCAGAGACCGGCCTGGTGCCGGGCGTCGCGGATCGGCGGGTTCATCTGAGCCAGGCCCTTCAGCCGCTCGTAACATTCCGGCGCGGCCATGCTCAGGTGCTGCGGGGTGATCTCGCAGGTGACGATGTCCTTGTTGAGGGCGAAGAGTTCGATCTCGTCGGCGGTGGTGGTGTGCAGGATGTGGATGCGCTTGCCGGCGGCGCGGGCTAGCGCGATCAGCCGCCTGGACGAGCGCAGCGCCGTCTCGGCGTCGCGCACCTCCGAATGGCTGGTCCAGTCGCCGGGTCGGGCCAGGGGCTTGCGCTCGACCAGCCGGCTCTCATCCTCCGAGTGGAAGGCGGCGCGGCGGCGGATGGCGGCCAGCACGGTCTTCAGCCCCTCGTCGTCGGCGATCAGCAGCGAGTCGGTGGAGGAGCCCACGAACACCTTGACCCCGCAACAGCCGGGCAGCCGCTCCAGCTCGCCGAGGTCGCGGGCGTTCTCGTGGGTGCCGCCGATATAGAAGGCGTGGTCGCAATGCATGCGGTTTTTGGCCCGGGCGAGCTTGTCGGCCAGGGCTTCAGCGCTGGTGGTGTTGGGATCGGTGTTCGGCATCTCGAAGACGGACGTGACCCCGCCAAGGACCGCGCCCCGCGACCCGGTCTCCAGGTCTTCCTTCCACTCCATGCCCGGTTCGCGGAAGTGCACCTGGGTGTCGATGACGCCGGGCAGGACCGTCAGGCCGCGGGCGTCGAACACCTCGCCCGCCGAGGCTTGTCCTAAGTCGCCGATGTCGGCGATCAGGCCGCCGCGCACGCCGACATCGGCCAGACCGCGCCCGGCATGGTTCACCACCTCGCCGCCACGGACGATCAGGTCGAAGGTGTCAGCCATGCGGGGCTCCGGTTGGGAATGCGCGTCTTCTATAAGCGTACTGGCGCTCCAGCCAAGGCGGCGCCACATCTGTTCCCATGACTGGGACCGCAAACGCCGCCGAACTGAAGAGCCGCAGCCTGGTCGGCGTCATCGGGCCGGACTGGCGCGACTTCCTGCAGGGCTTGCTCAGCCAGGACGTCGAGACGTTGCGGCCGGGCGAGCTTCGCTTCGGCGCGCTGCTGACGCCGCAGGGCAAGCTGCTGTTCGATCTCTTCATCCTGGGCCGCGACGACGGCTGCTGGCTCGATGTGGCGGCGGACCGGCGCGATGCGCTGATCCAGCGGCTGACCATCTACAAGCTGCGCGCCAAGGTCGAGATCGCCGCCGTCGACGCATCGGTCTGGGCGCTCTGGGGCGGCGACGCGTCCGGCTGGGCGGCCGATCCGCGCCTGTCGGCGCTCGGATGGCGCGGCTATAGCGCCCAAACGGCGGCGGCCAACATCGCGGGCGAAGCGGCCTATGACGCCATGCGGCTGGCGCTCGGCGTGCCCGACCCGGCCAGGGACTGCCCGTCCGAGACCACCTATCCGATCGAGGCCAATTTCGACCTGCTGAACGGCATCGATTTCCAGAAGGGCTGTTTCGTCGGCCAGGAAACCACCTCGCGCATGAAACGCCGCGGCGCGATCAAGACCCGCATGCTGCCGATCGATTTCGAAGGCGCGGCGCCGGTCTTCGGCGCTGAAATCCTGGCGGGGACCCTGCGCGCCGGCGAGGTGCATTCCGGCTCGGGCGGTCGCGCCATGGCGCTGCTGCGGCTGGACCGGATCGAGGGCGCGAGCCTGACGGTCGACGATCGCGCGGTCACGGTGGCAACGCCGGCCTATTTCGATGCAAAGCTAAACGCCTAGGCCCTGAAGCGGGCGACTTGAGGGGAGAGACGATGATGGCTGACCAAGCTCAGGCCGACGAGCGGATCGGCAAGACGCTCGATGCGGTCGTAGAGGCCGCGATCAAGGACAAGCAGATCGTCGGCTCCGTGGTCATGGTCTCGCTCGGCGGGCGGCCGGTCTATACGCGCGCCGCCGGACTGGCCGACCGCGAGGCGACGACGCCGGTCAAGGTCGACACCATCTTCCGCTGGGCTTCGCTGACCAAGCCAGTGGTGGCCGCGACCGCCATGGCGCTGGTGGAAAAGAGCGTCATTTCGCTCGACGATCCGGTGACGCGGTTCCTGCCGGGCTTTCGGCCGAAACTGCCAACGGGCGAGACGCCGGTCATCACCGTGCGCCAGCTGATGACCCATACCGCCGGCCTGATGTACCGGTTCTTCGAGCCTGGCGACGGCCCCTACACCCAGGCCAACGTCTCCGACGGCATGGACCAGCCGGGCCTGTCCATGGAGGAGAATCTGAAGCGGATCGCGTCGGTCCCGCTGGCCTATCCGCCGGGCGCGGCCTGGATCTATTCGGTGGGGATGGACGTGCTGGGCGCCTTCATCGCCGGCGCGACAGGCAAGTCTCTGCCGGACCTGGTCAAGGAGCTGACCACCGGGCCTCTGGGCATGGCCGATAGCGGCTTCGTGGTCACCGAGCGCGACCAGCTGGCGGCCGCCTATGGCGACGGATCGCCAGAGCCTGTGCGCATGGGCGAACACCACCTGGTCGCCTTCGGTCCTGGCTCGATCTCCTTCGCGCCCGACCGGATGTTCGATCCGGGCTCATTCCCCTCCGCCGGCGCCGGCATGAGCGGGACGGCGCCCGACTTCATGCGCTTTCTCGAGGCGATGCGAACCGGCGGGGCGCCGGTGCTGAAGCAGAGCACCCTCGACCTGATGGCGACCAACGCCATCGGCGACATTCCGATCATGCTGCCCGGCCGCGGATTCGGCCTTGGCTGGGCGGTTCTTAAGGACCCCATCGCCGCGGCGACCCCGCAGACGCCGGGAAGCTGGACCTGGGGCGGCGTCTATGGAAACGCCTGGTTCGTCGATCCGGCGGAAGAGTTGTCCGTGGTAATCGTGACCAACACCGCCATCGCCGGGATGACCGGGGCCTTTCCCGACGCCATCCGCGATGCGGTCTACGCGGCGATCAGGCCCTAGTCGCCGCTCTCGTGGTCAAGCTCGTTCTCGTCAAGCATGCGCCGCCGGAAATCACCCCCGAGGTCGCCTCGCACCGGTGGGTGCTCTCCGCCGAAGGGCGAGATCGATGCGATTGGCTTGCCTCGGAACTCGCCGGCCAGGGCGTCACCCAGATCTACGCTAGCCTCGAGCCGAAGGCGCTGGAGACCGCCGCGCTTGTGGGCATCCGCCTTGGGCTGGAGGTGCGGCCACGCCGCGACCTGCACGAGAATAACAGGACAGGCCTCGGCTTCGGCGCGATCGACGAACTCAAGGCGCGGATACGGCGGTTCTTCGACGAGCCGTCAGCTTTGGTGATCGGCGCAGAAACCGCCGAGGCTGCCGGGGGCCGCTTCGAAGCCGCAGTCAGGGCGCTGCAGGCGGAGGCGTGCGGCCAGATTGCGGCGGTCGTGACCCACGGCACGGTGCTGACCACTCTGGTCGCCAGATACAATCCGGTCCCGGCGTTCGCGTTCTGGGACTCTCTCACCGTCCCGGCCTGCGTCGTGCTCGACGGGGCCACATTCAGGCTGGACGGCCCGGCGCGCAACTTCCCTGCCTGAGGGCGCGGCGCCCTGGCCCCTTTCGCAAGGCGCCCGGTCGGGCCTAACCTCGCGGCCATGACCGAGGTTCCGAATCGCTGCGCCTGGGCCCAGCGGGGCGACGCCCTCTACGAGGACTATCACGACACCGAATGGGGCGTGCCGGAGTACGACAGCCGGGCGCTGTGGGAAAAGCTGGTGCTGGACGGCTTCCAGGCCGGGCTGGCCTGGATCACCATCCTGCGCAAACGCGAGGCCTTCCGCGCCGCCTTCGCCAATTTCGATCCCGAGGTGGTGGCGCGGTTCGGGCCTGAAGACCGCGCGCGGCTGATGGCCGACGCCGGCATCATCCGCTCCAACGGCAAGATCGATGCGGCCATAGCCGGGGCGCGGCTCTATCTCGACATGCGCGAGCGCGCCGAGGACTTTTCCGAGTTCCTTTGGGCCTTCACCGACGGCAAGCCGATCACAAACCACTGGTCGACGGTTGGCGAGGTCCCGGCCCAGACGCCGCTGGCCGCCGGCATGGCCAAGGCGTTGAAGGCCAAGGGGTTCAAATTCTGCGGCCCGGTGATCGTCTACGCCTTCATGCAGGCGACCGGCATGGTCAACGATCACATCGTCGACTGCTTCCGACATGAGCCGGTTTCGCGTATGGCCGGCGCCTGATGCCGCCGCGCAGGACCACCAAGACCGTCGAACCTCTTGGGCCCCACCTCATGCTGGAGGCGGCCTGCCCGACGCCGGTCTGCGGTGTCGACGAGGCGGGACGGGGCCCGTGGGCCGGGCCGGTCAGCGCCGCGGCGGTGATCTTCGATCCGGACCGGGTGCCGCAAGGCGTCAACGATTCCAAACTGTTGACGCCAAAGGCGCGCGAGCGGCTGGAGGTGGAGATCAAGGCCTGCGCGGTGGCCTGGGCGGTCGGCTTCGCCAGCGTCGAGGAGATCGCCGTCCTCAACATCCTGCACGCCACGGGCCTGGCCATGCGCCGCGCGGTCGAGAGCCTGCACGTCGCGCCGGCCTTCGCCCTGGTCGATGGCAACTACGCGTTCAAGCTGCCCTGCCCGATCAAGACGGTGGTCAAGGGCGACGCCATTTCGGTCTCCATCGCCGCGGCCTCGATCCTGGCCAAGACGGCCCGCGATCGACTGATGGCGGAGATGGACTTCCTCTATCCCGGCTACGGCTTCGCCGCCCACAAGGGCTATGGCGCGCCGGTGCACGGCGAGGCGCTGGTGCGACTTGGGCCCTGTCCGATCCATCGGATGGGCTGGGCGCCGGTCAGGCTCGCCCTCGCCGGCGAGAACCCGATGGCGGCGGCCGAGCTGGATGACCGCGGAGGCCTCTGATGCGCCCGCCCTGGCGCGCACCCCCTCGTCGCCGCTGGAGGCCGCGGCGCGTCGCCTGCGCAGCCTGGTTCGGCGCAGCGAATTCTCGCTGGTCATTCTGGCGGCGATCATCGGCGTAGCGGCCGGCCTTTCGGTCGCGCTGATCGGCACCCTCTCCAGCGACATGCACAACCTGCTGTTCGGCCTGACCGGCGAGCGGCTGAGCGGCGTCAAGCATCTGAAACGCGGCTATGAGGCGCCGATCCTGGGCGGGGTGATCCTGGGGATTGGCGCCTGGCTGTGGAACCGGCGCCGGCCGACCATCCCGGTCGACCCGATCGAGGCCAACGCCCTGCACGGCGGGCGCATGTCCCTGCGCGACAGCCTCTGGGTCACCGCCCAGACCCTGCTTTCCAACGGTTTCGGCGCCTCGGTCGGGCTCGAGGCCGGCTATGCCCAGGTGGGCGCGGGCCTGGCCTCAAAGCTCGGCAGCATGCTCCGGCTCAGGCGCAACGACCTGCGCATGCTGGTCGGCTGCGGGGCCGGCGGGGCCATCGGGGCGGCGTTCGGGGCGCCGCTGACCGGCGCCTTCTACGCCTTCGAGCTGATCGTCGGCACCTATACAGTCTCGTCCGCCGCGCCGATCCTGGTCGCCAGCCTGGCCGGGGTTTTGACCGCGCGGGCCGTCCGCGCCACCACCTACGCCATCCATGCGCCGCCGGCCGGGGTGCTCAACCTGTCGGACTATCTGAGCGTTATCCTGCTGGGCTTGCTCTGCGCCGGCCTCGGCATCGTGGTCATGCGCGCGGTCTATCTGCTAGAGCGCGCGCTCGACTGGACGCGGCTGCCCAGGGGTGTGCGGCCGGCGATCGGCGGCTGCATCCTGACGGGACTTGCCCTGATCACCCCGCAGGTGCTGGCGGCCGGCCATGGCGCGCTCAGCGTCGACATTCCGGCCAAGCTCTCCATCGCGGCCCTGCTCTTCCTGATCGGGCTGAAGGTCACCGCCTCGGTGGTGTCGCTGGGCTCCGGCTTTCGCGGCGGCCTCTTCTTCGCCTCGCTTTTCCTGGGCGCGCTGATGGGCAAGCTATTCTGCGTCGTCTTCACGCTGGTTGCGCCGCAGCTGTCGATCGACCCGACCCTGTGCATCCTGGTCGGCATGGCCTCGCTGGCCGTGGCCGTGGTCGGCGGGCCGCTGACCATGTCCTTCCTGGTGCTGGAGACGACGGGCGATTTCGCGGTGACCAGCATCGTCCTGGCCGCGGCCCTGGTGACCAGTCTCACCGTGCGCGAGACCTTCGGCTATTCCTTCTCCACGTGGCGACTGCACCTGCGGGGCGAGACCATTCGCAGCGCCATCGACGTCGGCTGGATGCGCATGCTGACCGTTGGCCGTATGATGCGGCGCGATCCCTCGACCATCCCCGCTGAGTCCAGCCTGAAGGAGCTCCGTCGCCGCTATCCGCTCGGCTCAACCCAGAGGGTGGTCGTGGTGGACGCCGACGGCGGCTATCTGGGCGTCGCCCTGATCTCGGAGGCCTTTGCGTCCGCGGATCGGCCCGAAGAGGACGCCGGCCGCACCGCCGCCGATATCGCCCACTGGGCGGACGTGGCGCTGACTCCCGAAATGAATGTCAAGGAGGCGGTGGCCCTCTTCGACCGCACCGAAAGCGAGGCGCTGGCGGTCATCGACAGCAAGGCCACGCGCAAGGTGCTGGGCCTGCTCACCGAAGGCTATGCGCTGCGCCGCTACGCCGAGGAGCTGGACAAGGCCCGGCTGGGTCTGACCGGCGGCGGCTAACACCGCTTTTTAACCGTAACGCTTCACCGTCATCGATCGTGGCGGGAGCGGCGTTAAATGACCTTCGGGGCTGAAACCATTATCGAGGGCGATTGCCTTGAGGCGCTCGGCCAGCTGCCGGAGGGCTGCGCCGATCTGGTCTTCGCCGACCCGCCCTATAATCTTCAGCTCGGCGGTGACCTCCTGCGGCCGGACAATTCCAAGGTCGACGCCGTCGATGACGACTGGGACCAGTTCGCCTCGTTCGAGGCCTATGACGAATTCACCCGCGCCTGGCTGGGCGCCTGCCGGCGGATACTGAAGCCAGACGGGTCGTTGTGGGTGATCGGCAGCTACCACAACATCTTCCGCGTCGGCGCCACCTTGCAGGACCTGGGCTTCTGGATCCTGAACGACGTGATCTGGCGCAAGTCCAACCCGATGCCGAACTTCAAGGGCACGCGCTTCACCAATGCGCACGAGACCCTGATCTGGGCCGCCAAGGGGCGCGGGCCGAAGCGCTACACCTTCAATTACGACGCCATGAAGATGGCCAATGACGAGTTGCAGATGCGCTCGGACTGGACGCTGTCGCTGTGCACCGGCGAAGAGCGGATCAAGGGCGCCGACGGCCTGAAGGCGCACCCCACCCAGAAGCCCGAGGCGCTGCTGCACCGGGTGATCCTGGCCTCGTCCAAGCCGGGAGACCTGATCGTGGACCCCTTTTTCGGCACCGGCACCACCGGCGCCGCGGCCAAGCGGCTGGGACGCCGGTTCATCGGCATCGAGCGCGAGGCGCCTTACGTCGCGGTGGCGAAAAAGCGCATCGCCCAGGTGATTCCCTCGACCGGCGAGGACCTCGAGGTCATGGGTTCGAAGCGCAACGAGCCGCGCGTGGCCTTTGGCCAGATCGTCGAAGCCGGGCTGTTGCGCCCGGGCGACAAGCTGTTTTCGCCCAAGGGTCAGCACATGGCCCGGGTGCGGGCGGACGGCAGCCTGACCTCCGGCGACCTTGCCGGTTCGATCCACAAGCTGGGCGCCATGGTCCAGTCGCAGCCAGCCTGCAACGGCTGGACCTATTGGCACTTCAAGACCGACCGCGGCCTCGCCCCTATCGACGTGCTCCGCGCCAAGGTGCGCGCGGAGATGGTGGGCTGAAGCCGAAAGCCAGCTAGGTCTTCTTGCGGTTCGACGGCAGCTGACAGCCGCCGGCCAGTTTGGCCACCTCGACGCAGTTGCGCAATTCCGACGGCGAAGCGGCGCCGACCGGATAGACCAGCACCCAGCCCGGCCCGCCGTCGGCGCAGGCGACCTCGACGAAGTCCGAACCGTCGTCGCCACGGGCGAACGGCCGCGCCCCCGACACAACGCAACCGCCCTTGTTCTTGGCCTTGAGCTCGGCATCGAGGTGCGGGAAGAGCGCCTCGACCGGCGTGTAGCTGCACTTGTAGCCCTCGTCCTGCGAGCGCAGGCAGTCAAAGACATGGGCCGGACCATGGGCTGGGAAGATGCCGACGCCACCGTCAGGCCGGTTGGAGCAGGCCACCTCGACGATGTCCTTAGTCGGATCGGTACTCGGGAAGAGGGCGTATTTCGACACCGCGCAGTCAAAGCCGGCCTTCTTCGAAAGGTCCGTGTAGACGGCGTTCTGCTGGGTCAGGGCCTGTCGCGCGTCGGTCAGGGTGCAGCCGCCGCCGATCTGGAAGGCCTCGGCGCAGGCGATGGTGTCGGCCAGCTTGCCGGTGTGATCGACCTGAAGCATGTAGCCCTTGCCGTCGCCGCAGGCGACTTCGAAATAGTCCGACCCGTCGGTGGTGGTCAGCACGTAACGCTTGGTCTTGACCGCGGCGCACTTGCCGCTGGAGGCCGCGATCGCGTCGAGCGGGGCGATCTCCTGGTCGGCCGTGGTCAGCGTGCATTTGATGGCGCCCGCCGCGCCGCCATAGGCGAGACAGTTGTCGGCCTCGGGCGCGCCGCCGGCGATCGGGACCAGCAGGACCAGCCCCTGGCCGTTTTGGCAGGACACTTCGTAGACTTGTTTGTCAGGCGTCGGACCCAGGTAGCGCGCCTTGTCGACCGTGCAATTGCGCCCGGACTGAGCAACGATCGGCTGCAGGCCCTGCGCCGGGTTGGCGTTCGCCGGCAGCGCGCAGGCCAGGGTGTTCGGCTTGCCGTCCGCCATGGGCAGGGACGTCTGCAAACAGTTGTAGGTCAGCAGCGGCGCGCCGGCCTTGGTTTCCTTGCCGATGATGTAGCCAAGACCCTCTTTGCAGGCGATCTCGTAGATCGTCGTCTGGGACTTGTCGGCGGCCGTGCCGGTGCCAAGTTCGCGTGCGTCGGCGAGGGTGCAGGGGACGTTCGCCTCGGTGATCAGCCCCGGCGCGGCCTTCATGCCGGCGGTGCGCATCGCCGGATCGATGGCCGCCGCCCCGGGCGGGGGCGGGGCCGCGAAGCTCGCTGTCGCGGTGATCAGCGTGATCACCAAAGCGGCCGCGGCCAGGCCAAATCCTGAAAGTCTCGACATGGTTGCTCCTGGACGTTCCTCGTTTGAGGCGGAGCTTAAACCCGCGCCCGGCGCCCCGGTCAAGTTGGCGCCCATGCGTGGCGCAATCTGGGCAAGCGGCTGGACGCATCGTCTGGCGCGGTTTAGGCCGCCAAAGGCTAAGGATGGGACGGAGGCAAGGGGTGGCCGAGGCGACGCGCGACCAGGCTGGCGGACATGGACGGGCGCTGGTCTATCCGCTCGCCGAGACGCCCGCCTTCGGCGAGGCGGTGGAGATCGCGCCGGGCGTGCTCTGGATGCGCATGCCGCTCGACGGCGCGCTCGGCTTCATCAATGTCTGGGCGCTGAAGGATGGCGACGGCTGGGCGCTGGTCGACACCGGCATGCAGACCGAGCGCACCACCGGGGCCTGGCGCAAGGTGCTGGCGGGTCCCTTGGGCGGACTGCCGATCACCCGCGTCCTGGTCACCCACCTGCATCCGGACCATATCGGCATGGCCGGCTGGCTGACGCGCAAGTTCGATTGCCGGCTGTGGATGACCCGGCTGGAATATCTGCAATGCCGCATGCTGGTGGAAGACACCGGCCGCGAGGCCCCCGAGGACGCCATCCGCTTCTATCACGGCGCCGGCTGGGACGACGAAGCGATCGACAACTACAAGGCCCGCTTCGGGGGCTTCGGCCGGCATATCCATCAACTGCCCGACAGCTACCGGCGCATGACCGACGGCGAGGTCGTCCAGATCGGCGACCACGGCTGGCGGGTGGTGGTGGGCGCGGGCCATTCGCCGGAGCACGCCTGCTTGTGGCAACCCGAGCTGAAGCTGATGATCTCCGGCGACCAGGTGCTGCCGCGCATCTCGTCCAATGTCTCGGTCTTCCCGACCGAGCCCGACGGCGATCCCTTGAGCGAATGGCTGACCTCGCTCGCCCGCATCAAGACCATCGTGCCCGACGAAGTGCTGGTGCTGCCGGCGCACAATGACCCCTTTCTCGGCCTGCACGCCCGGCTCGACCACCTGATCCGCGGCCACGAGCGCGGCCTTGAGCGGCTGATGCGCACCCTGGCCGAGCCAAGGCGCTCTATCGACATCTTCGGCGCGCTTTTCGCCCGCTCGATCGGGCCGGAACTGCTGGGCATGGCCACGGGCGAGGCCCTGGCGCATCTCAACTGCCTGCTCGTTCGCGGCCTGGCCAAGGCCGTCCCGGACGAAGCCGGCGTCATCTGGTATGGTCGGGCATGAGCACAGACACACGCATCACATCGGCCTTTGGCGCCAAATCCACCGCCCGCGAGGTCGCCGCCGGCCATGATCTCGGCGGCCGACGCGCCATCGTCACCGGCGCGGCGACCGGCATTGGGGTCGAGACCGCCCGCGCGCTCGCCGAGGCTGGCGCCGAGGTCACCCTGGCCGTCCGCAACCTGGAGGCCGGCGAAACCGTCGCGGCGGAGATCAACCGCACCGCCAAGGGGCCGAAGGCGAACGTCCGTCGGCTCGACCTGTCCAACCAGGCCTCCGTACGCGGCTTCGTCGACGAGTGGGGCGGGGCGCCGGTCGACATCCTGATCAACAATGCCGGAGTCATGGCCTGTCTGCAGTCCTATACGGACGACGGGCTGGAGATGCAGATCGGCACCAACCACTTCGGCCACTACACCCTGAGCACGCTGATGGCGCCAGCCATGGCCAAGGCGGCCAAGGCCGGGCGCAGCGCCCGGCTGGTGGAGCTGAGCTCGATCGGCCACCGCCGGTCGGGCATCAACTGGGACGACCCGCACTACCGCGCGCGGCCCTACGACAAGTGGGAATCCTACGGCCAGTCGAAGACCGCCAATTCGCTGTTCGCGGTCGGCTTCAACCGCCGCTTCGCCGGGCGCGGCGTCACCGCCAACGCGGTCATGCCCGGCGGCATCATGACCCCGCTGCAGCGCCACCTGCCGCGCGAGGAGATGATCGCCTTCGGCTGGATGGACGAGCAAGGCAAGATCAACGACCGCTTCAAGTCGACCGAGCAGGGCGCCGCGACCAGCGTCTGGGCCGCGCTTGCGCCGGAACTGGAGGGCATCGGCGGCCTCTATCTGGAAGATTGCGCGCAAGCCGCGGCCTGGAGCCAAGACGACCCGGTGCACGGCGTCATGCCCCACGCGCTCGACCCGGAAGCCGCCGAGCGGCTCTGGGACCTGTCCGTCAAGACCACGGGAGCCGACCTATGAGCCTTTCAGGCAAGACCCTCTTCGTCACCGGCGCCAGCCGCGGCATCGGCCTGGCCATCGCGCTGCGCGCCGCCCGCGACGGGGCCAATATCGCCATCGCCGCCAAGACCGCCGAGCCGCACAAGCACCTGCCCGGCACCATCTATACGGCCGCCGAGGAGATCGAGAAGGCCGGCGGCCACGCCCTGCCGCTGATCGTCGACGTGCGCGACGACGCCAATGTGCTCGAGGCGGTGGAGCAGGCGGCGGCCAAGTTCGGCGGCATCGACATCTGCGTCAACAACGCCTCGGCCATCAGCCTGACCGGCACCGAGGCGACGGATATGAAGCGCTACGACCTGATGAACCAGATCAATGCGCGCGGGACCTTCCTGACCTCCAAGGCCTGCATCCCGCACCTGAAGCGGGCGGCCAACCCGCACGTGCTGATGCTGTCGCCGCCGCTCGACATGGCGCCGCGCTGGTTCGCCGGCCATGTCGCCTATTCAATGGCCAAGTTCGGCATGTCGATGTGTGTGCTGGGCATGGCCGAGGAGTACAAGGCCGACGGCATCGCCTTCAACGCGCTGTGGCCGCGCACCGGCATCGCCACCGCCGCCATCAGGTTCGCGCTGGCCGGCGACGATGGCATGAAGGCCTGCCGCACCGTCGAGATCATGGGCGATGCGGCCCACGCCATCTTCGAAAAGCCGGCCAAGAGCTTCAGCGGCAACTTCCTGATCGACGACAGCTTCCTCTATGCCGAGGGCGAGCGGGACTTCCAGAAATACCGCGTCGATCCCAACACGCCGCTGATGGCCGACTTCTTCGTGCCCGCCGACAGCGTCCCACCGCCAGGCGTCGTCATCGGAGGCTGAGCGCCCGGTGGCGGCGACTGAGATCATCCTCTTCGACCTGGGCGGGGTGCTGCTGCCCTTCGACCGGGAGCGGCGGGTCGGCGTCATCTCCCGGGAGCTCGGCATCGCGCCCGACGCGGCGCGCCGGTTCATGGATTCCGATATCCACGCCCGCCTCGACCGCGGCCAGGCCAGCGAGACCGAAGTCGCGGCGGCCCTGTCCGATGTGGCCGGCAGACTCGTCTCGACGGCCAAGACGCGAGCCCTGATCCTGAGCGCCTTCGAGCCGCCCAATGCGCCGCTCTGGGCCCTGGTCGCGCAGCTGCGGAGGCGCGTCACGGTGGGCGGATTCAGCGACAATCCGGCCTTCGTCGGCGAGCTCTTCCCGCCCGGAGCCGTGCTCGATCCGATGTTCTGGTCGGCCGAGCTTGGCCTGAGCAAGGCAGGACCCGCCGCCTTTGTCGCCGTCGCCAGGCGGCTGGGGGTCGATCCAGCCGCCATCCTCTTCATCGATGATTCCGCGGCCAATATCGCTCTGGCGCAAAGCCTCGGCTGGGACGCCATCCAGTTCGGCTCGAACGCGCAATTGAAGGAAGAGCTTTCAAGCCGGGGGCTCGACTAAAGCGGTTGACGCGGCGCGCCCGGCTGGCAGGGTCGGCCTATGACCGCCGTCATCCGTCCCGCAACGCCCGCCGACGCGTCCCTGATCTTCGCCCTGATCGGCGAACTGGCCGCGTACGAAAAGCTGGCGCACGAGGTGAAGGCCAGCCAGGCCGACATCGCCGCCATCCTGTTCGGCCCGTCGCCGCGGGCCTTCTGCGACATCGCCGAGCTGGACGGCGAGGCCGTGGGCTTCGCGCTCTGGTTCTACAGCGTCTCCACCTTCGAGGGCCGGCACGGCCTCTATCTGGAAGATCTGTTCGTGCGGGCCGAGACGCGCGGACGCGGCGCCGGACTGGCGCTGCTACGCCGCCTCGCCGAGCGCTGCCGCGACGAAGGGCTGGCGCGATTGGAGTGGGCGGTGCTCGACTGGAACACGCTGGCGATCAACTTCTACGACGCGCTGGGCGCGACGGCGAAGTCGGAATGGATCACCCGCCGCCTGTCTGGCGAGGCGCTGGCCAGCCTGGCCGGCCCATGAGCGCGCCGCCTAAAACCGTCCTTGAGGCGACGGCGGCGGAGGCGGCCGCCATCCGCGCCGCTGTGCGCGATCCGGACCTCGCGGCCCTTGGCGAAGGCCGGGCGCTGGCTGGACCGGGGGACGCCGAGGCGCTCGCGGAGCTGCTGCGCGATCCGGCTGTCTCCGACCCGATCTACGACCTGCCGCGCCCGATCACGGCGGAAAACATCCACGCCTGGATCGTCGCCTGCGAGGCCGAGCGCGACCGTGGCGACGGCCTGCTCGTCCTCACCCGCGACGCCGACGGCGACCTGATCAGCTACGCCAAGTTCAGCGTCTGGCCGGAACGCAGCGCCGCCGAACTGGCCGGGGCCACGCGCGCCGACCGACAGGGCCGCGGCCAGGGCGGCGCCGGCGCCCTGCGCAGCTTCGGCTGGATGTTCGAGAGCCTGGGCGTGCGCCTGATCGGCCTGACCGCCGCCTTGGACAATGTCCGCTCCGCCAGGCTGATCGACGCCGCCGGCTTCGTGCGTATGGGCGAGCGCGAAAGCGTACGGCCCGATGGGGCCGTACGCCGTTCGCTCTACTGGGAAATGACCCGGGAGGCCTGGCTGGCGCGCTAGGCCTTGGCCGGTTCCGCCGCTGGTTGCGGCTGCAGGGGCGCGCGCATCAGCGGGTAGAACTTGTCCTGCATCTGCGGGAAGGCTTCCGACAGGATGGTTTCCGGGGTCCAGCCTTCCGCCTTGTTCAGGTTCACGATCGGGCGCGGCTGGCTGTAGAGGATCAGGTTGTCGCCGCTGGCCCCGAAGATCTGGCCGGAGACGTTTTTGGCGGCGTCCGAGATCAGCGCCACCGAGAGCTTGGCCGGCTGATCGGGGCGGATGGATTCCGCCATGGTCTGACGGCGCGCCGCGGCGGCCTCGTCCTTCACCGGCACCGACTGGGTCATGCGCGTCCAGGCCACGGGGGCGAGCGCGTTGGCGCGGACATTGTTGCGCGCGCCTTCCATGGCGATGATCCGCGACAGGCCGACAATGCCCATCTTGGCCGCGCCGTAATTGGTCTGGCCGACATTGCCGAACAGGCCCGAGGTCGAGGTGTAGAAGACGTAGGCGCCGTCGTTCTGCTCGCGGAAATGCTCGATGGTCGCCCGCGCCACGTTGAACGAGCCGCGCAGATGGACATCGATGACCTTGTCCCAGTCCTCTTCGCTCATCTTGTGGAACATGCCGTCGCGCAGGATGCCGGCGGGATTGATCACCGCGTGCAGGCCGCCGAACGTGTCCAGCGCTTGTTTCACCATGCCCTCGACCGCCTTCAGCGAGGTGACGCTCTCGGAATTGGAGGCGGCCTCGCCGCCGGCGGCGCGGATTTCCTGCGCCACCATTTCGGCCGGACCCGCCGAGCCTTCGTCGCCGCCCGCCAAGCTGCCGCCCAGGTCGTTGACCAGCACCTTGGCGCCTTCCTTGGCCGCGATCAGCGCGCAATCGCGGCCAATGCCGTTACCGCCGCCGGTGACCAAAACCACCTTCCCGTTCAATATTCCCATGATCTATCTCCCTAAATGAATTGAATTTCGCCGACGGCCTAGGCGAGCCGGTCGGCCTTGCGCAAGGCCGGAAAGAGTTTCGCCCAAACCCCGGTGACGATCAATGCGCCGACGCCGCCGAAGATGGCCGCGCCCACCGGTCCGAGGAATCTGGCCACGACGCCGCTCTCGAATTCGCCCAGTTCGTTGGAGGCGGAGATGAACAGGGTGGAGACCGCCGCCACCCGTCCGCGCATGGGGTCGGGGGTGACCAGTTGGACCAGGGTCTGGCGCACGAAGACCGACAGCATGTCCGCGCCGCCCAGCACCGCAAGAGCCGCGACCGACAGCCAGAGCGACCGCGACAGGGCGAAAACGATGGTCGCCAGGCCGAACACCGCCACGCCGGCGAACATGGTCAGCCCGGCGCGATGGCGGATCGGGCGGCTGGCCAGGGTCAGCGCCACCGCCGCGGCGCCGATGGCCGGTCCGGTGCGCAGGATGCCGAAGCCGGCGGGCCCGACGTGCAGCACATCGCGCGCGAACACCGGCAGCAGCGCCGTGGCTCCGCCTAGCAGAACCGCGAACAGGTCGAGCGAGATGGCGCCGAAGACGATCTTGTTCTCCCAGACATAGACCAGCCCCTCCTTGATCAGCGTGATGCGCGAGGCCGTATGCACGACCGGCGGGGCGCTTTTGCGTATCGCGAAGGTGGCGAACGCCGAGACGATGAAGAGCGCCGCCGAAGTCCCGTAGGCGAGGGTGGGCGACAGGCTGACCAGGATGCCGCCAAGCGCCGGCCCGACGATGCCGGCGGTCTGTCCGGCCAGGGAGTTCCAGGCGATGGAGCGGGACAGTAGCTCGCGCGGCACCAGGGTTGGCCCAAGCGCGGTATTGGCCGGCTGCATGTAGGCCCGCGATGCGCCAAAGAACAGCGTCGTGCTGGCCAGGTGCAGGTGGCTGACCAGGGCGAGGCTTGCCGCCACAATCGCCTCGGCCACGAAGCAGAGCCTGAGGATGAGCTTGCGATTGTGCCGATCGGCCGTCTCGCCCGCCGGCAGGGCGAGCAGGAAGAGCGGCGCGAACGCCGCCAGGCCGACCATGCCGACCAGGAAGGCCGAGTGCTCAACATCCAGGCTGCGCCGGGCGAGCGCGTAGATCTGCCAGCCGAGCGCGACGCTTTCGATGGAGACGGCGAGATTGCCGGCGAATCGGCAGGCCCAGAAAAGGATGTAGTCCCGCTCCTTCAACAGCGAGGTCGCGGGCGGCGGGGCGGCGTCGGCCATGGCCGGCCTTAACGTGCGAGGAGCCGCGCCGCAATGTGAGCTTGGCGTTGACGCGCGCGCCCGCGCGCCCTATGCGGGCCGCCTTCTTCGCGAACGGAAACGGCAAGGACATGCGACGTCGGCGATCATCGATGCGGGCCCCGTTCCGCCGCTGAGCCCCCCTTCCTGGCGCCGTCGCAGGCGTTTCACGGATAGGGTCCATGTCATCGCCCTTAGTCCTGTCCGCGAAGCCCCCTCATGACCGACTCGTCCTCCGCCGCAGACGGCGCGCTGCCGCCCCTGGTCCTCGAACAGCCGAATGAGGCGGGCGCGGTCGATGCGCTGATCGAACGCGCCTTCGGCCCTGGGCGATACGTCAAGGCGGCCGAGCGGCTGCGCGAGCACAACCACCCCCTGCTCGACATCTCCTATGTCGCCTGGTCGGAGGGCGTCCTGGTCGGCTGCGTGCGCATGTGGCCGATCCGGATCGGCGCCACGCCGGCGGTGCTGCTCGGACCGTTCGCCGTCGAGCCGGAGTGGCGCAGCCGGGGCCTGGGCGCGGCCTTGATTCTGCGCGCCTGCGAAGCGGCCGAGGCGGCGGGCCACGCTCTGATCCTGCTCGTCGGGGACGCGCCCTATTTCGAGCCGCTGGGGTTTCAGGCTGTTCCGCCCGGGCGCATAGTCATGCCAGGTCCGGTTGACCCCGCCCGCGTGATGTCTCGCGCGCTCGCGCCCGGTGCGGCCGGGGTCCTGACCGGTATCGTGCAGGCCGCTGACAGATCCTGACGGAGACATCCCATGACCGACACCGCAACCCGCGCTCTGCACGATTGCCGGTTTCCGAACGAGAGCGCCACCTACCGCCAGGCCCGCAACGATCTGCTCGAGGCCGAGACGGCGCTGCGTCGCCAGATCGAGGCTGTCGCGGCGCAGAGGCGCGCGCTGCCGCCCGGCGGCGAGGTGGCCGAGGACTACGTCTTCGAGGAAGGCGACGAGGCCAGACCCGTCCGCATGTCGGACCTGTTCGGCGGCCACGACACGCTGGTGGCCTACAGCTTCATGTATGGACCCAGGATGCAGCACGCCTGCCCGTCCTGCACCTCCATGCTGGACAGCCTGGACGGCGCGGCCGTCCCGATCGGCCGAAATGCCAGTCTGGTGGTCATCGCGCGCTCGCCGATCACCCGGATCCGCGCCTTCGCGGCGGAACGGGGCTGGCGCGACCTGCGTCTGCTGTCCTCGGCCTCGAACAGCTACAATCCCGACTATCACGGCGAGGACGCCGCCGGCGATCAGTGGCCGATCCTGAACGTCTTCAGCCGCAAGGCCGGGGTCATCCGCCACAGCTATGCCACGGAGCTGGCCTTCGCACCGCGCGATCCCGGCCAGGACCCGCGCCACGTCGACCTGATCTGGCCGCTGTGGGGCGTGCTGGACTTCACCCCGAACGGCCGAGGCGACTTCCGGCCCAGCCTGAACGGCGGGTGACGCCGGGGATGGGTTGAGGGCGAGGGGGCCAGGGCCTACCTTCGCCATATGACTGAAACCACACCCGCGGGCCTCGACGGCGTCATCGCCGCGGCGAAGACCCAGGCGCCGGGCCGCGGCCTGCCGCCCGTGCATCTGTGGCATCCCGAGCACTGCGGCGAGATCGATATCGTCATCAAGCGTGATGGCCTGTGGTTCCACGAGGGCACGCCGATCGGCCGCGAGGCCCTGGTGCGGCTGTTCTCGACCGTGCTGCGCAAGGATCCGGACGGTTTCCACCTGGTGACGCCGGTGGAGAAGATGAAGATCACGGTGGAGGACGCGCCCTTCATCGCCGTGCGGGTCGATGCCGACGATGGGGTGTTGCGGTTCCTGACCAATGTCGGCGACGTGGTCGAGGCCGGGCCGGACAATGCGATCCGCGTCGAGATGGACGCGGAGACCGATGAGCCCCGGCCCTATCTGCATGTCCGCCGCGGCCTCGAGGCTCTGATTGCGCGTCCGGTCTTCTACGAACTGGCCGAGATGGCCGAGGAGCATGAGACCGGGGCGGGGACAGCGATGTCTGTCCAGTCGCACGGCGTCTGGTTTCCGGTCGGGCCGACCCGGGCGCACAGCTCATGACGCCCGCGCAGATGCGGGAATGGATCATCGGCCGTCTCGACCCGCTCGACAGCTACGATCCCGACAAGCCGCCGGCCACCTCCGATTTCGACCTGAACCCCGACGCGCGCGTGGACGGCGTGGTGCTGAACCCGGCCGCGGTGCTGGTGCCGCTGGTCGAGCATGAGGCCGGGGTGACGGTGGTCTTGACGCGCCGCTCCGACACGCTGCGCGCCCATACCGGCCAGATCGCCTTTCCCGGCGGCCGTTCCGACCCCGGCGAGACGCCCTGGGTCACGGCGCTGCGCGAGGCGCATGAGGAGATCGGCCTGGACTCGTCCTTCGTCACGGTGGCCGGCCTGTCGTCCACCTACCAGACCCGCACCGGCTACGACATCACCCCGGTGGTCGGCTTCGTGCGTCCAGGCTTCCACCTGACGCCCAATCCGGACGAGGTCGCCGACGTCTTTGAGGTGCCCTTCGCCTTCCTGATGGAGCCCGGCAATCACGAGCGGCAGTTTCGTGAGCAGGCCGACGGCCTGCGCCGCTATTTCTACGCCATGTCCTATGAGGATCGGGTGATCTGGGGCGCGACGGCGGGCATGGTGCGGGTGCTCTACGAACGCCTTTATGGCGAGGCGGCGGCGAGCGTATGAGCAGCGAAACCAATATCGGTGTGAAGCCCTGGATGAAGGCGGCGGAAACCCGCGCGGTGATGGCGGCGCTGGAGGCGGCCGGCGGCGCCGATTGCGCGCGCTTTGTCGGCGGCTGCGTACGCAACGCCGTGATCGGCCGCCCCGTCGCCGACATCGACATCGCCACCACCCTGACCCCCGACCGGGTGACGGCGACGCTGAAGGCGGCAAGCCTGAAGGCGGTCCCGACCGGCGTCGAGTTCGGAACGGTGACCGCCGTCTCCAGCGGCAAGCCGTTCGAGATCACCACGCTGCGCCGCGACGTCGAGACCGACGGGCGCCATGCCGTGGTGGCCTATACCGACGATTGGGCCGAGGACGCCGCCCGGCGCGATTTCCGCCTGAACGCCCTCTATGCCGACGCCGACGGGCGTCTGTTCGATCCGACCGGCCAAGGCGAGGCCGACGCCCGGGCCGGCCGCATCGTCTTTGTCGGCGATCCGGAGACCCGCATCCGCGAGGATGGGCTGCGTATCCTGCGCTTCTTCCGCTTCCTGGCCTGGTACGGCCAGGGCGAGCCCGACGCCGACGCCCTGGCCGCTTGCGAGCGGATGAAGGGCAGCCTGATCAGCCTTTCGGCCGAGCGCATCGCCAAGGAACTGCTGCGGCTGCTGGCCGCCGACGATCCCAGGCCGGCCATGCGCCTGATGGCCGCCACCGGCATCCTGTCGCTGGTGGTCCCGCAGGCCCATGGGCTGGCGCGGTTCGAGCATCTGGTCGAGATCGAGTCCGACCTCTTCCAGTGCGACCCGCTGCTCAGGCTGGCGGCGCTGTTGCCCGACGATCCGGCCGCCGGCCTGGCCACGGCTGAGCGGCTGCGCCTATCCAACGTCCAGCGCGACCGGCTGGTCGCGGCCTTGGGCGTCGAGCCCCGGCTGGTCTCCTGGCTCAGCCCGCGCGAGGCCAGGCGGGCGGTCTACCAGCTGGGCATCGACGCCTTCTGCGACCGGCTGATGCTGGGCTGGGCGGGGTCCGACCGCAACGCCGCGGCCATGCAGTGGCGCGCGCTGCTGCCCATGGCGCAAAGCTGGCCAAGACCGACCTTCCCCTTGACCGGCCAGGAAGTGATGGCCGCCGGCGTGCCCGAAGGCCCCATGGTCGGTGAGGTGATGCGCGAGATCGAGGCCTGGTGGATCGACCAGGACTTCATCGACGACAAGCTTTCCATCGTCGAGCGGCTGAAGTCGGTCGCCCAGGGCATGGCCTATTGAGCCGCGATATGCAGATGGACTTCCTAACGCCGACATGGCCAATACAAACCCTCAAACGCCATTGACCGCATGCACGACATCGCCGGTCCCTGGGTGACGGCGCCGCCTTAAAGCCGCGCCGTCTTCAATGAGAAACGTCAGCGACCGTTCAGGAGGAACGATAGGACATGAAGTACCGCAAACTCGGCGCCAGCGACCTCAAGATCTCGGAAATCTCGCTCGGATCATGGCTCACCTACGGGGTGGGCGTCGAGGCGGACAAGGCCCGCGCCTGTCTGGATCGGGCCTTCGACTTAGGCATCAACTTCATCGACACCGCCAACGCTTATGGGCGCGGCGCCGCGGAAACGGTATTGGGCGAGTCGCTGGCGAAACGCCCGCGTGACAGCTACGTGCTGGCCACCAAGCTGTTCGTGCCGATGAGCGATACCGACAGGGGCCTCTCCCGCGCCCAGGTATTCAAGCAGATCGACGCCTCGCTGCAGCGACTGCGCACCGACTATGTCGACCTCTATCAGTGCCACCGCTACGATCCCGACACGCCGCTGGAAGAGACCATGCAGGCGCTGTCGGAGATCGTGCGCGCCGGCAAGGTGCGCTGGATCGGCTTTTCCGAATGGTCGCCGGAACAGATCGAGGCGGCCTTCGCCATTCCCGGCGTCGAGCGGTTTGTATCCAGCCAGCCGCAATATTCGCTGCTTTGGCGTCGTCCGGAGCGGAGAGTCATCCCCATCTGCGCCGCCAATGGCGTGTCGCAGATCGTCTGGTCGCCGTTGGCGCAAGGGGTCCTTACCGGCAAGTACGATCCGAATTCGCCGCCGCCGGCCGGCACCCGCGCCACCTCCGATACCATGGGTTCGGCGATCGCCCGCTGGATGGAAAAGCCGGTGCTGGAGCGGGTTCAGCAGCTGAAACCCATCGCCGCCGAGGCCGGGCTGACGCTCGGGCAGTTTTCCCTGGCCTGGGTGCTGCGCGAGCCGAATGTCGCCTCGGCCATCGTCGGCGCCAGCCGCCCCGAACAGCTCGACGAGAACGCTGCGGCCTCGGGCGCGGTTGTCGATCCGGCCCTGTTCAAAAAGGCCGAAGAGCTGGTCGCGGGCCTGCAGGGCGCGAGTTGATCACCAGCGCTTCGTCGACCGGCGTCTTTCGCCAGCCCGACGCGGCGCCCATATGGTTCGAATTCTGAGGAGCGCTTCATGAAGTACAATCAGCTCGGCAAAACGGGCCTGTTCGTCTCGGAAATCTGCCTGGGGGCGATGACCTTCGGTGGCAATGCCGAGGCCGGCATCTGGAAGGCCATTGGCGGCCTTGGCCAGGCCGAGGTGGACGCCATCGTCGGCCGGTCCATCGCCGCGGGGGTGAATTTCTTCGACACCGCCGACGTCTATTCCTTCGGCCAGTCCGAACGCCTGCTGGGCCAGGCCTTCAAGAACCTGGGCACGGCCCGCAAGGACGTGGTGATCGCCACCAAGGTCTTCGGCGAGATGGGGCCAGGCCCCAACGACAAGGCCGCCTCGCGCGGCCACATCATGGACTCGGTTCACGGCAGCCTGGAGCGCCTGCAGGTCGACCATATCGACCTCTATCAGATCCACGGCAACGACACGGTCACGCCGATCGACGAGACCCTGCGCGCGCTTGACGACCTGACCCGCCAGGGCCTGGTGCGCTATATCGGCGTCTCCAACTGGGCGGCCTGGAAGATCGCCAAGGCCCTGGGACGCAGCGAGGCCAAGGGCTATGCGCGCTTCGAGACCCTGCAGGCCTATTATTCCATCGCCGGCCGCGAGCTCGAGCGCGAGCTGGTCCCTATGCTCAGCGAGGAGAAGCTTGGCCTGATGGTCTGGTCGCCCCTGGCCGGCGGCCTGCTTTCCGGCAAGTTCGGTCCCGGCGCCAATACGCCCGAGGGCGCGCGCCGCGTCGCCTTCGACTTCCCGCCGGTGGATAAGGACCGGGCCTGGCCGGTGGTGGCGGCCATGCGCGAGATCGGCAAGGCCCACGAGGTCTCTGTGGCGCGGGTGGCCCTGGCCTGGCTGCTCGCGAAGCCGCATGTGATGAGCGTGATCATCGGCGCCAAGACCCTCGAACAGCTGGACGACAACCTGGCCGCGGTCGATCTGACCTTGAGCGCCGAGGAGATCGCCAGGCTGGACGAGGTCAGCGCCATCCCGTCCGAATATCCCGGCTGGATGTTCGCCAGGCAGGGCGGCGCCCGCCGGCCAAGGGCGTTCACGCCAGCGAAGGCTTAAGGCCAGCGCACCATCGGCGGCATCGAGGAGAGCATGGTCTCGATGTTGGCGCCTTGGCGAAGGCCGAACATGGTGCCGCGGTCGTAAAGCAGGTTGAACTCGACATAGCGGCCGCGGCGAATGAGCTGCTCCTCGCGATCGTCCTCGGTCCAGGGTTCGCTCATCCGGTGGCGGGCGATGCGGGGATAGACGTCGAGGAAGGCCTCGCCCACCGCGCGGGTGAAGGCGAAGTCGCGCTCGAAGTCGCCGGAGTTCAGCTGGTCGTAGAAGATGCCGCCGACGCCGCGCGGCTCCTTGCGATGCGGAAGGTAGAAGTACTCGTCGCACCAGGCCTTGTACTTGCCATAGGCCTCAGGATCGTAGCCGTCGCAGGCGGCGCGCATCGCGGCGTGGAAGGCCGCGGCGTCCGGCGCGTCCTGGCTGCGCTGTTCGTCCAGAGTCGGCGTCAGATCGGCTCCGCCGCCGAACCAGCTGACCGCCGTCGACAAGAAGCGCGTGTTCATGTGCACGGCCGGCACGCGCGGCGAGCGGGGGTGGAGGATCAGGCTGATCGAGGCCGAGACGTAAGTGGGGTCCTGGTCGGCGCCCGGCATGGTCGCGGCCATTTCCGGGGTGAAGCGGCCATTGGCGGCGGAGGTGTGCACGCCACCTTTTTCGAAGAAGCGGCCGGTCAGGAAGCCGCCGGTCCCGCCGCCTATGCCAGTCTCCCGCGTCCAGGGGCGCAGGTCGAACTGGCCCGGCCCCTCCGGATAGAGCTCGTAAGGCGCCTCGTCCTCCAGCAGCTCCAACTCGGCGACGATGCGGTCGCGCAGCGACTCGAACCAGACCTTGGCGCGGGTCCTGCGATCTTCGATCTCGGCGGAGAGCTCGGTCATGGCGGCCAACTACATCGCTTAGGCCGGGCTGGGAAAGCCATTCGTCTGTCTTAAGCCCTCACCGAGCGCCATGGCGGCGGCCGCGACCACGTTCAGCGAGCGCATCCCGGCCTGCATGGGAATGAGCAGGCGGGCGTTGGCGGCGGCGTGGACCTCGTCGGGAACGCCGGCGCTTTCGCGACCGAACAGCAGGGTGTCTCCGGGCCGATAGGCGAAATCGGTGAACGGCCTTGCGCCGCGGGTGGTGAAAAGGAGCAGGCGGCCGCCTTTGCGAGCCTCGTGCGCAAGGAAATCCGTCCAGGAACCATGCCGGATCACCTCGGCATGGCCGCCATAGTCAAGCGCCGCCCGCTTGAGCGAACGGTCCGGCAGCGGAAAGCCGCAAGGCTCGATAATTTCGAGCGCCGCGCCCATACAGGCGCTCAGTCGTATGGCGCCGCCAAGGTTTTGCGGAATGTCTGGTTGAAAAAGAGCGAGGCGCATTCTAAGCGATCCAGCACAAGACGTTGGCGGGGCAAGGCGACTCGCGGGCGGCGGTGAATCGGGCGGAGCGTTGATGCCCGGTTGCCTACGCCTTGCAGTCCGCGTGTTGTGGCAGGCGGCCTGCGCAAGGTCGAGATCGTCAGACGTGTCGGGCGCCTTGGTTCGGCCGGCGAAGCGAAGGGTGAGTTCAAGTTGGCCGATACCGCAGCCAGTCCCGAGAATCACGGCGGGGACGATCCCAGCCGGCGCGACTTCATCGTCATCGCCACCGTCGCGGCCGGCGTTGGCGGGGTGGCGGCGATCGCGTGGCCGTTCATCGACCAGATGAACCCGTCAAGCGACACGCTGGCCCTTTCCTCCATCGAATTCGACCTGACCAAGGTGCAGCAAGGCCAACAGGTGGTGGTCAAGTGGCGCTCCAAGCCGGTCTTCGTGCGCTATCGCACGCCGAAAGAGATCGCCGACGCGGTCGCGGGCGACCACGCCAATCTGCGCGACCCGGCCACCGACGCCTCGCGCCACAAGCCCGGCAAGCCGCAGTGGCTGGTGGTGATCGGCGTCTGCACCCACCTCGGCTGCGTGCCGAACTTCGGCCAGGGGCCTTACGGCGGCTGGCTCTGCCCGTGCCACGGCTCGGTCTATGACACCTCGGGCCGCATCCGCGCCGGACCGGCGCCGCAGAACCTCTATCTGCCCGACTACGCCTTCGAATCCGACACCAAGATCAAGATCGGCTGACATTCGAGATGAGCGGACATTCGACCTACGAGCCCAAGACGGGCATCGAGCGCTGGCTCGACACGCGCCTGCCGATCATCCGGTTCGGTGTGGACCTCGGTGATTTCCCGACGCCGAAGAACCTGAACTATTGGTGGACCTTCGGCGCCATCCTGGGCGTCTGCCTGGTCACCCAGATCGTCACCGGCATCATCCTGGCGATGCACTATGTGCCCAACGCCACGCTGGCCTTTGACTCGGTCGAGCACATCATGCGCGACGTGAACTATGGCTGGCTGATCCGCTACATCCACGCCAACGGCGCGGCGATGATGTTCCTGGCGGTCTATATCCACATGTTCCGCGGCCTCTATTACGGCTCCTACAAGGCGCCGCGCGAGGTGCTGTGGCTGCTGGGCATGGTGATCTACCTGCTGATGGTGATCACCGCCTTCATGGGCTACGTGCTGCCCTGGGGCCAGATGAGCTTCTGGGCCGCCACCGTCATCACCAACATCCTGGGCTCGCTGCCGGTGGTCGGGCCTCCGATCACCACCTGGCTCTGGGGCGGGTTCGCGGTCGACGACCCGACGCTGAACCGGTTCTTCTCGCTGCACTATCTCTTGCCGTTCGTCATCGCCGGCGTGGTGGTGCTGCACATCTGGGCGCTGCACGTGCCCGGCAACAACAATCCGACCGGCGTGAACGTGAAGAGCGAGGCCGATACGGTTCCGTTCCACCCCTATTACACGATCAAAGACGCCTTCGGCGCCGGGGTCTTCCTGATCCTGTTCGCGGCCTTCGTCTTCTATAATCCCGACGGCATGGGCCACGCGGATAACTACGTGCCGGCCAATCCGCTGGTGACGCCGGCGCACATCGTGCCGGAGTGGTACCTTCTGCCCTACTACGCCATGCTGCGGGCGGTGCCGAACAAGCTCCTGGGCGTGCTGACCATGTTCGGCGCGATCGGCGTGCTCTTCGTGCTGCCCTGGCTCGACCGGTCCAAGGTGCGCTCGATGCGCTACCGGCCGACCGCGCGCATCTTCCTGGCGCTCTTCCTGCTCACCTGCCTGGTCCTGGGCTGGTGCGGCGCGCACGAGCCGGACGCCGCGGTCATCCCCGGCGTCGGCCCGGGCTTCGTGCTCGTCGATTACGGGATCAACACCGACGTCTGGCTCTCGCGGCTCGGCACGCTTTTGTACTTCGCCTACCTGATCCCGGTGCAGCTCTTCCTGCCCTTGTTCGAGACCCCGCTGCCGGTGCCGGAATCGATTTCGACCCCGGTGCTCTCCCATCCCGCCTCTGTCCCCGCCGGCGCCACAAGCGCGCCCGAGAAGAAGGGTTAAAGCCTGATGCTGCGCAAAGCGTTCGCGATCGCGGCGGCATTAGGTCTCGCCGCCGCAGCCCAGGCGTCGTTGGCCGCCACCACACAGGCGACGCCGAAAGACGTGCACTGGAGCTTCGAGGGGCCGTTCGGCCGCTTCGACCAGGAGCAGCTGCAACGCGGCTACAAGGTCTATCACGACGTCTGTTCGTCCTGCCACGCGATGCATCTGATGAGCTATCGCAACCTCGGCCAGGTCGGCGGGCCGTTCTACGATCCGAAATACCCGAACCCGAACGACAACCCCTACGTCAAGGCGATCGTGCAGGACTACAAGGTGGCGGATATCGATTCCGACACCGGCGACGTGATCCATCGCCCGGCGACCACCGCCGACGCCTTCGTCTCGCCCTTCGCCAATGACGCCGCCGCACGCGCCTCCAACGGCGGCTCCCTGCCGCCCGACCTGTCGCTGATCATCAAGGCGCGCGAAGATGGGGCGCGGTACGTCTATTCGATCCTGACCGGCTACCAGCCGGCGCCCGCGGGCCTGACCGTGCCGGCGAACCGCTATTACGATCCGTACATGCCGGGCGACATGACCAGCTTCTGGCACGGCGCCGGCCCGGCGCCGACGGGCGGCTTCATCGCCATGCCGCTGCAGCTGACGCCGAACCGGGTGACCTTCGACGACCATGTCATGGCGACGCCGGACCAGGAGGCCAAGGACGTGGTCGCCTTTCTGGCCTGGGCGTCCGAGCCGCACCAGTCGGAGCGCAAGCAGCTGGGCTTCGCGGTGATGATCTACCTCGTCATCTTCACCGGCCTGCTCTACGCCAGCTACCGCCGCATCTGGCGCAAGGTCGCCCACTAGGCGCCATGCCATGCTGACCCCCGAGGACGCCGAGGGTCTGGCGGTCCGGGTGCTCAAAGCTCGGTTTCCCGACGCGGACGCTGGTTTCGCGGCGGGTTCGATCATCCGCGGTAGGGCGACGGCGCTGTCAGACCTCGATCTGGTGGTGCTCTACGCCAGGTTGCCAAATGCGCGGCGCGAGGCGTTCCGGTTCGAGGACTTGCCGGTCGACGTCTTCATCCATGACGGCGAGACGCTGCGCTGGACTTTCCAGGCCGACCTGGACGCCGGAAAGCCTGCCTATCTGACCATGGCCTCCGAGGGCCGGATCGTCGGTCCAAGACAGGACGAGGCGCGGGGTTTGCAGGAGCGCGCCCGCGAGCTGCTGCGCGCCGGTCCGCCGCCGCTGTCGGATGACCAACGCGAGCAGTTCCGCTTTCTCATCACCGACCGCATCGGGGATCTGCGCGACCGCCGCGACGCCGGGGAATGGATCGCGACCGGGGCCTGGCTGTATCTGGTCATGGCGGACTTCATCCTTCGGACGCGGGGCGAATGGGCCGCGACGGCCAAATGGATCCCGCGCACCCTGGCCGCCGTCGACCCCGCCCTTGAAGTCGCGTTTTCGCGCGCCTTCGAGGCTCTTTTCGCCCGCGGCGATCCCGCGGCCCTGATCGACTTCGCCGAAGAGATACTCGTCCCCTTCGGCGGCCTGCTGTTCGAGGGCTACGAAGCCCAGTCGCCGCCCTCTGCGCGTCTGACCGAGCCCTGAGCCGCCGCCGGGTTACAAATCCCTAAGGTGCGCCGCCAAACCGTTGCTGTAGCGTCCTCGTCGCCGAGGGAAGGCCAATGACGGCGCCATCCAAGACCAATGCAACCGCGATCGGCGCCCTGGCGCTCTACGCCCTGGCCTGGTGCGGATCGGCGGCGGTGCTGTTCGCCACCGGCTCGGACGACGCCGTCTCGGCGCCGATCATCCTGGTGGTCACCGGCATCGGCTTTCCGCTTATTGCCTGGGCCCTGACGCGACAGGATGCGCCGCCAGCGATCCCGGTCCCGCGCCCGGGATTGGAACTGGGCGTCATCCTGGTCTTCCTCGCCCTCTATGCGGTGTTTTTCACCGGCTATGGCCTGAACGCCTTTCACGCCGCCTTCGCGCCCGGCCGGCTGGAAGCGGTGCTGCTGACCGCCTTCAAGCTCGTGGTCCATGTCGGCCTGCCGGTCCTCATCCTGCTGGCGATCGGCGGGAGGCCAGGCGCGCTTTTCACCATCCGCGCCAATTCGCGTGGCTTTTGGCTGATCCTGCTGGTCCTGGGCGCGATCAGTCTTGCCTTCATCGGCCTGGTCAGTCCCAGCCTGAAGCAGATCGCCGCCCTGAAGCTCTCGCCGCCCATGCTTGCGGCGACGATCTTGGCGACCTTCGCCTGGCTGGCGGTGGAGGCGGGCCTTTGCGAGGAGTTCCTCTTCCGCGCCGTCCTGCAGACCCGGCTGGCCGGGGTGATGCGCAGTGAAACCGGGGCGGCCTGCATCGCGGCCCTGCTCTTCGGCCTGGCCCATGTTCCCGGCCTCTACATGCGCTCGGGCGCCGACGTGTCGGGCCACTCGGCGAACCTTCTGGCGGTGATCGCCTATGCCATCGCCGTGCTGTCGCCCATCGGCCTGGGTCTCGGCTTCGTCTGGGCGCGGACTCGCAGCCTGCTGCTGGTCGTGCTGCTGCATGCCTTGATCGACCTTTTGCCCGGCGTGTCCGAGTTCGCCCATACCTGGGTCCTGCCGGGCTAGACCTCGCTCCTCACCCCGCTCGAGCGCGAGAAGAGCTGCAGGGTGCGCAGGCGCGCCAGCCGCGCGCTGTCGGGATCGTAGTCGGCGCGCCGGTCCGAGGCGAAGCCGTGGCCGGCGTCGTAGACATAGACTGGAAGCTCCGGGAAGGCGTCGCGGATCTGCTCGACCACTTCCGGCGGAATGGTCGGGTCGCGCTTGCCGAAGTGCAGGATGGTGGGGCAGCGCGGCGTCTCGGCGATCAGTTCGGGGATGCGCCGTCCATAGTAGCAGGAGGCCGCCGCCACGCCGTCGCAGCGGCAGGCGGCCAGCCAGGCCGCCGTGCCGCCCCAGCAATAGCCCACCACGTTGACCGGGCCCTTCAGCGCCTCGATCGCCGCTTGCAGGTCGCCCTGCACCTGGTCCCAGGGCGCGGCCTCGGAATAGGCCCGACCCTTGGCGACGCCGTCGGCATCGTAGCCGGCCGCGAAGCCGCGCTCCTGGCGGTCGAAGAAGGCGGGTGCGATCACTTCGTAGCCGTCGGCCGCGAACCCGTCGCAGAGTTCGCGGATGTGCTCGGTGACCCCGAAGATCTCCTGCACCAGCACCAGTCCGCCATGCCGCGCGTCCTCAGGGCTCACATGATAGGCGCCCAGGACGAAACCGTCGGCCTTGCTGGTCAGCGAGACGCGTTCGCCCATGGCGATCAGGCCGCGCCGTTGGCCTCGAAAAGCTCCAGGGTTCGTTCGCGGGCCAGTTTGGCGTCATCCGCATCCGAATCCGGCCGGCCGTCGTTGTTGAAGCCGTGACCGGAGTTTTCGTAGATGTAGACCGGCACCTGCGGCTGCTCCTCGGCCAGCTTCGCCTTCACCTCATCGGCGGGAATGTGGGCGTCCTTGCGGCCGAAGTGGCAGATGACCGGGCATTTGGGGGTCAGATCCGCCGAGCCGGCGACGCCGCCGCCGTAGTAGCTAGAGCCGGCGCTGAGGCCCTCAAGCCGCCCGGCCGCCTGCCAGACTATGGCGCCGCCATAGCAGTAGCCGACGATGAAGACCGGCCCGCGCGGCTTCAGATAGTCGATGCAGGCCTGGATGTCGGCCAGGGCGTCGGCCGGCTTGGCCTGGCGCACGGCGGCCATGGCCTGCACCATGCCGGCGTCATCGTGGCCGACGTCGAAGCCCGGATTGCCGCGGTCGTACATCGACGGCGCCAAGGCCTCGAAGCCAAGCTTGGCCCAGCGTTCGACATCGGCGCGCACATATTGGTCGATGCCGAAAATCTCCTGGATGACGATCACCCCGCCGCGACGCTTGCCTTGCGGTTCGGCGTGCAACGCGGCGAATTCAAAGCCGTCCTCGGCCGTCGACTTGATCTTGATCATCTTGCCCATGGGGTCTCCTCAGGTTTCTTCTTAGACGTTGAATCGGAAGTTCATGACGTCGCCGTCGCGAACCACATAGTCCTTGCCTTCCGCCCGCAGCTTGCCGGCGTCGCGGGCGCCGGCCTCGCCGTTCAGGCGCACATAGTCGTCGAAGGCGATAGTCTCAGCACGGATGAAGCCCTTTTCGAAATCGGTGTGGATCACACCGGCCGCCTGAGGCGCCGTCGCCCCCACCGGAATGGTCCAGGCGCGCGCCTCCTTGGGGCCGGCGGTGAAATAAGTCTGCAGGCCGAGCAGGGCATAGGCCTCGCGGATCAGCTTATTCAGGCCGGGCTCAGTCAGGCCCAGGGTCTCCAGGAACTCGGCCCGCTCGCCTGCGTCCAGAAGGGCGATCTCGCTCTCGATCTTGGCCGAGATGATCACCGCCTTGGCGCCGTCCTTGACCGCGCGCTCGACCACCAGGGCCGAGAGCGCATTGCCGGTCTGGGCGCTGTCCTCATCGACATTGGCGACATAGAGGGCGGGCTTGGAGGTTAGCAGCTGCAGCATGCGCCAAGCCTTTTCATCGTCGGCGGGCGCCGAGGCCGTGCGCGCCGGCCGGCCAGCCTCGAGCGCTGCCAGGGCCAGCTTCACCAGCCTGAGCGTCGTGGCGCTGTCCTTGTCGCCGCCCTTGGCGCGTTTTTCGAGATTGGAGACGCGTTTTTCCAGGCTTTCCAGGTCGGCCAGCATCAGCTCGGTCTCGATGATGTCGAGATCGGAGATCGGGTCGATGCGGCCTTCGACATGGCTGACGTCATCATCGGCGAAGCAGCGGGCGACGAAAACCACCGCATCGGTGTCGCGGATATTGGCCAGGAACTGGTTGCCAAGGCCCTCGCCCTTGGAGGCGCCGCGCACCAGGCCGGCGACATCGACGAAATTGATCCGGGCCGGGATGATCTCCTTGGATGCCGCGATCCTGGCCAGAGCGTCCAGCCTGGGCTCCGGCACGGCCACGTCGCCGACGTTGGGCTCGATGGTGCAGAACGGATAGTTGGCCGCCTGCGCCGCCGCAGTCTCGGTGAGCGCATTGAACAGGGTCGATTTGCCGACATTGGGCAGGCCGACGATAGCGACTTTCAGGGCCATGGAACTCTTGGCTGTTGGCTAGGGACCGGCGGACCTAGCACGGTTTCAGGTCTCAAGGCGAAGGGCTCGCGCGCGGATCGGCTTTTTCCGCCGGCGCCAGGCGCATGACCTCAGCCTGGTACTTCTCGTCATCGCCCATGGCCAGCAAGGGCAGGGCGTCAGCGGCGGCGTTGGCCATGGCGTTGACCCAGTCGTGGTCGGCCTTGGGGATGTCCGACAGGACGTAGCTCATCACCAGGTCCTTGTGCCCCGGATGGCCCATGCCCATCCGAGCGCGGCGGAAGTCGGGCCCGATGGCGGCGGTGATGGAGCGGATGCCGTTATTGCCGGCCGCGCCGCCGCCGGTGCGCATGCGGAACCGGCCGGGGGCCAGATCGATCTCGTCGTGAAAGACCACCACGTCGCCGGGCGCGGCCTTGTAGAACTTCATCGCCTGGCTCACCGCCAGGCCGCTGTCGTTGTAATAGGTCTGCGGCTTCAGGAGCAGGATGGGGACCCTGCCCTTGTCGGTGTCGACCACGCCGTCGGCGATCCTGGCGTTGAACTTGGCCCGCTCGGGACCGAAGTCCCAGCGCTTGGCGATGGCGTCCAGGGTCAGGAAACCCAGGTTGTGGCGATTATGCGCGTATTTCGCCTCGGGATTGCCCAGGCCCACCAGGATCAGCATGGCTTTGCGTCCGCGTTCGGACGCGGGCGGCCTATTCCGCCTCGGCTTCCGGTTCGCCCTCGGTCGCGACGGCGGCGGCGGCCTCATCGGCCTCTTCCGACTGCATGGCCGAGGAGGTGGCGATCGAGGCCACGGTGGCGTCGCGGTCGTGCGACGATAGCTCGACGCCCTCCGGCAGCACGATGTCGGCCGCGCGCATGGTGTCGCCGATGTCCAGGCCGGTCAGGTCGATAACCAGCTCTTCCGGGATGGAGCCGGCCGGGGCCATCAGCTCGATCTCGTGCAGCGCGACGTTCAGCGTGCCGCCGCGCTTGATGCCGGGCGAGGCTTCGTGATTGCGGAAGTGCACCGGCACCGAGATGCGGATCAGCTGGGTCAGGTCGACGCGATAGAGGTCGAAATGGATCGGCTCTTCGGTGACCGGGTGGAACTGGATGTCCTTGGCGATGACCGGCTGGCTCTCGCCGCCGTATTTCAGGGTCACCATGTGGCCGAGGAACTTGCCGGAGTGCAGAGCCTTGCGGAAGGCGTTGGCGCGGGCGCTGAGCGCCACCGGACCGAGCTTGCCGCCATAGAGGACGCCGGGCACGCCGCCGGAGCGGCGCACATCGCGCGCGCCGCCTGTGCCGGTGTTTTCGCGGACTTCCACGTCAAGGACGATATCGGCCATAGGGGGCTCTCGAAATGAAACGCCGCGCTGGGCTGCGCGGCGTCAGCAGTTGAAATTGCGGCCGGCTAAATACACGCATCGGCCGCCGCGCGCAACGGCTGGCGGGGTTTTAGCCGTCGCGGCGGCGAAACGGCGCGG
>ODAK010000896.1_pt1 | contig 33517 bp, 37 predicted proteins | sample 1539591 | NCBI WGS metagenome assembly ODAK01 (sample SAMEA3539303, study PRJEB22396) | soil metagenome | biome: tundra; feature: field; material: soil | place: USA | collected 2010-05 | depth 0.15 m | reverse complement strand
CGGGCCACCTCGGCCATCTGGTGTCGTTCCAGCCGGTGGCGGAGTCGGCGGACGGCGAGCATGTCGTGTTCGTCGGCCGGGATGGTGAGCGGACGGGCGATGCCATCAGCTCGGAGGGGATCAATAGTTCGGAGTGGGTGCCTCTGGAGTGGGTGCCGGTACTGATTGCTGCGGGGAAGATCTGGAATTCGGCAACGCTGGTTGGCCTGCTTCAGATGCTGGCTCAGAATGGGTATTCCGCTGCTGGCGGGTAGCTGGCCTGCCGTCGGCCGCGCGTTGCCCGCTGCGGTGTAAAGCTTGAGCACTTGACCGCTCGGCTTAGCGGGCTTGGGCCTGTAGCGTCGTCTCCGTGACGGATGACGGTGGCGAGGAGGGCGGAGAGCGGGCACCCAGCGGCGCTTTCTCGGCTGACAGCACGAAGCAGGCGCTGGCGGACGCGTGCAGCGCAGCGGGCCTGGATCCGGGAGGCGCTGACCTGCTGCGGCTGGGCGAGAACGCGATTTACCGGCTGCGCTCGGCTCCGGTTGTCGCCAGGATCGCCCGGACCGTTGAGTATCTGCCGGACATCGAGACCGAGGTAGCGGTCGCGCGGTGGCTGGAATCAGTGAACTTCCCCTCGGTCCGCCTGGCGGGACCTGATGATCAGCCGCTCGTCGCTGATGAGCGGGTGGTGACGTTCTGGGAGCTGGTCTCGGAGCGTGCGGAGTACGGGACGGTCGCCGAGCTGGCCTCGCTGCTGCGGCAGTTGCATGGGCTGGAGCCGCCCGCATCGCTGGTCCTGCCGGAGCTGCGGCCATTCCGGCGGGTGGAGCCGCGTATCGGTCAGGCGGAGCTGGACGGGGAGGATCGCGGGTTCCTGCGGGACCGGCTGGAGGAGCTGCGCGGGAAGTATGCCGGGCTGGAATTCGCGTTGCCGCCGGGTCCGGTGCACGGGGACGCGAACATCGGCAACATCATCCGCCGCCAGGACGATGGCACGGCAGTACTGATCGATCTCGACGGATTCGCTGACGGTCCGCGAGAGTGGGATCTGGTGCTGACCGCGATGTACTTCGAGCGGTTCGGCTGGCATACCGCTGAGGAGTACGACGCGTTCGTGGATGTGTACGGATTCGACGTGATGAGCTGGCCCGGCTATCCCGTGCTGCGGGACATCCGCGAGCTGATCATGGTGACCTGGCTGGCGCAGAACACCAGGGAAAGCCCGAAGATAGCGGCCGAGGTCGGCAAGCGCATCGCGGACCTGCGCAGCGGCGATGGGCGCCGGGACTGGGCTCCCTATTAGGGCAGCGGTCAGGCGGCCTTGGTCCAGAGCGCGAACTCGGCTGCGTGGTCACGGAATTCGCGGACTGCGGGCTGGTCGCCGAAACGGTCGAGGCGCTGCCGGAACTCCTGCACGTAGGCGACGCATCGCGCCGAGGTGAGGGCCTCGCCGATGCGCAGCGCGTCGAGCGCGATCTGGCATGCCTGGTCGGGGTCGTCCTGGTCGGCGCAGGCGTCCGCGAGGACCATGGTGACGAAGAAATCACTGCGCGCGTACTCGCCGTCGGACTGGGCGGTGGCGCGGGCGGCATGCCCGGCGGCCTGGCTGCCCTGCCCGAGGTCGCGGAAGCAGTGGCCGAGTTCCGCGGCCAGCTCGGCGTCGTTGAAGTAGCTGATGAATTCCGGGTCCTGACCGGCGTCGGCTCGCTGGAAGCTGCGCTCGGCAGCGGTCAGGGCGGCATGGCAGGCGCGGGCGTCCCCGGCACGGGCCAGCGCTCGTGCTTCCATCGACAGGAACTGGGCCATCAGCCGCGGTGTCGCTTGTGCGCCGAGGCCCGTCTGGGCGGCGCGGGCGAGGCTGGCGGCCTCGGTGAGATGGCCCAGGAACGTGGCCTGGTGGCTCATCGCTGACATGATGCTGCACGCCAGGTGCCGGTCTGCCGCTGATTCCGCCAGCCGCAGCGCATGGATGAAGTAGCGCTGCGCCAGGCCGTGCAGGCCGCAGTCGTAGGACGTCCACGCGGCGAGCAGGGCGGCTTCGGCGACGGCTGCGAACAGCTCGCGGCCGACATCGTCGGTGTAGCGGCCGCCGAGCAGCGCGGCGGCGTCGTAACGGAGGTAGTGGATGAGCGACCGCCGGGCATGGGCTCCGCCGAACCGGTTGTCGAGCTGCGCGAAGAACTCTGATGTGGCCCGTACTTTGGCCACGTCGGCGTGACCGACCGCCCGGCCGGGGCCGGATTCCGGCAGGGCGCTGTCCGGCTGGCTGACTAGCCAGGCAAGCGCCGCAGCATTCGATGCGGCAGGGTCTAGAGGCGCGGAGAGGAGATCCTGTGCCCGCCCGGCGTCAGCCCGCCACAGACTGGTGATGGCGGTGATTGCCTGCCCGGTCGTCGCCGGGTACCGCACCTCGGCTAGCTGGCTGCCGGGGCGCTGGACGGCGGGCGCTGCTGCGGTTGCCACGAGCCGGTCCGTGGTCCCGTCGGCGCGGCCGGGGGCGAGGCCGAGGGTGAGGCGCGCCTGGTCGGGCATGTTCAGGCCGTCGGCGATCCTGGTGAAGCTGTCGACGGTTGTGACGTGGTATTTGCCGCGGGCGATGTCGCTGATGCGGCCCTGGGCGTTGCCGGTGGCGGCGCCGATGCGCATCTGGCTGATTCCGGCTCTTTGCCGCAGCAGCCGGAACAGCTCGCCCATGTCGCGGCTGGCTAATGCCCCGCGGACATCCGGGCGGGACCAGAAATCCGGCGGTATCGCCACGTGGCCGAATGCGCTGTCGCGCATGTGCGTTCCTTGCGTGCCGGGGGCCTGCGCCCGGTGGGGTCCGGAATAGCAACGCTACTCCGGTATATCAAGGCGGTAACTCCGCGTGGGATGGGTTAGCGAGCCGCTTTCGCCGAGGGTTGGATGCATGGCGCAACATGACCCCGCCCCCCGACCATGCCGGGCCTGCCGTGGCCGCGGCTGGAAGTTCCTGCGTTCCCGCCGGGCGGTGGTACTGGGAACCCTGGCCCGCGGCTCGGCGCTGGCGGCACGGCGCATCTGCCCGGAGTGCGGGGGGTCCGGCGTTGCCCGGTAGGCCCTTAGCGGGAACCGCCCGCGGCACGTTCCCGGGGCAGGCCGCCCACGTCGGGAAGGCGCGGCGGTTCATCGCGGGCGTCCTCGGCGATGGCTGGCCGCGTCTGGACGATGTCCTGCTGCTGGCCAGCGAGGTCACCTCCAACGCCGTCCGGCACACTGCCTCGGGCGACGGCGGCCGGTTCGATGTCACCGTGGCCGTGTTCGCGGCGGGCGACTGCGTGCGGGTGGAGGTGGCCGACCAGGGCAGCGCGTCGGAGCCGAGGATGACCGGCGGGGATGACCGTGCGGGCATGCTGGCCGGGGGGCGGGGGCTGCGCATCGTCGAGGTGCTCGCCGACCGTTGGGGGCATGCCGGTGACGAGCTGGGCCGGGTGGTCTGGTTCGAGGTCACGGCGAAGGCGGATCAGTGACCGGAGCGCCGCGCGTATGCGCAATGGACGGCCTCTGGCGGTACAGGGCGTGACATCCTGGCTGGCTGAGCAGTAGGCTGCTTGAGCAGGCAACCAGCTAACTGGAGTGCAGCCCGGATGAGGCATCGTCATGGCTTATGAGTACACGCCGCCGAAGTACGCCCAGGTAATCGGTGAGGTGCAGCGGCGCATCGAGGGCGGCGAGTACCCGCCGGGGTCGCTGCTGCCCAGCGAGCATCAGCTGTCCGCCGAGTTCGGCATCGCCCGCCCGACGGTGGTGCGGGCGCTGCGGGTGCTGCGGCAGGAAGGCTGGATCGACACCCAGCAGGGCAGGGGGAGCTTCGTGCGGGGCCGCCCGGCGCTGGCGGGGGTAGCGGCCGAGCGGCGCGGGCTGGTCGAGCTGGACCGGGATGAGTCCCGCGAGTCCGGGGAGCTGGTCACCGCCGGGACGGCTCCGGCACCGGCCCGGATCGCCGCCCTGCTCGACGTTAAGGCAGGCGATGAGCTGGTGTGCCGCAGGCGGCTGGTCCGCCAGGACGGCGAGGCATCCGAGGTCGTGACCTGGTGGCTCTCCCCGGCCCTGGCCGACGGTACCGGCGTGGACGGCCCCGGCCCCCTGCACGGCGGCATCCGCTCCCTGCTGGCCCGGACGAAGGGCGTGCGGGTTGATCACGTCATCGAGCAGGTCACCGCGCGGCGCGCCGCCCCGCATGAGGCGAAGCTGCTGGGCATCACCCGGACCGCGCCGGTCCTGGCGGTGTACGTCAGCGCCCGCGAGGCAACCGGCCGCCCCGTGCTCGTCCTGGACATCGCGATGCCCGGCGACACCCACGAGCTGGAAGACGCCTACCCCGTCGGCTAGCCTCAGCAGATTTCTCGGCTGCTAACTTGACCAACCAAGTGGATGCGGTTAATCTAGTCCTAGCTTGGATAACCAAGCAGCCAAGTGGTTAGGTCGCTGGAGGTCAGATGTCGTTGCAGGGTCCGATCCAGGTGGAGTTCGGGCAGGTGTTCCCGCGCGGTGCGTTCGCGGCGGGCGGGTTCGAGCCGCTCCGGGACTTCGATGCGTCGCGGGCGGGGCGGTTCGTCCAGGCCAAGGACAAGGAAACCGGGCTGCCGGTGTGGGTGGTCGAGGTCATCGACGGCGACCCGGCCGCGCGGGACAAGACCGCGAGGGTGAAAGTCCCGGCGCCCGACCAGCCGGTGCTCCCGGCGGCCGCGGCCGGGGCGGCGCTGCCGTTCGTGCCGGTGGAGTTCACCGGCCTGGCGGTCACCCCGTATGTGAACCAGGCCGGGCGGCTGGCGTACTCGCTGAAAGCCTCCGGGGTCCGGGCCGCCGGACGCGGCGGGCGCGGCGGTGCCGGGCAGGAGACCGCGGCATGAGCAGCGGCGGGGGCTCGTTCGGGACGGCGGGCCTGCATGTCGGCTCCGACTGGCAGGTCCGGTGCTCGGCCTGCCCGGACGGGCTGCCGATCCTGAGCGCGGGCGCCGGCGACTCCGGGTTCATGATCACGCTCGCGGGCCGCTCGGTACCCGGCCGCGGCGGCGTGGAATTCGCCCGGGAACTGGCGGCCCAGGCCGCGCGGTTCGCGGCCGAGTGCGAGCGGATCCACGCGGCCAGCTCCGGGTCCGCGGCGGACAGCACCGCACGCGAGGAGGCCGCCGGGGAGACGGCGGCATAAGCAGGGCGGGGCGGCTGGAGCTGCAATCTCCGGCCGCCCCTGGTGTCTCTCCCCCTCACGGCAAGGCAAGCGGAAGAGGTGAACATCGTATGCGCGGCACGCTGCGCGGCGAGCAGTACACGCAAGTCGACAACCACGACCCGTTCGCGGCCCCGGTGTGGCGGTCCCCGGTGCACCGCACCCCCGAGCCGGTGATCTGGCTGGTCCAGGCGGTGCGGCTGGTGTTCCGGCTGGCCTGGTTCCTGATCCGCCACCCCCTGCCGGGCCTGGCCGCCGCGGTGGTGGCGGTGACATGGGCGAAAGCAGGCTGGCCCGGCCCGGCCGCCCTGGCACTGGCGGCCATCGCGGCGCTGGCGGGCCTGCGGGCCTGGCAGCCGGACCGGTTCACCCGGTGGGTGACGGTCCCGGCCCGGTCGAGGTGGCGGTGGTGGTGCTACCGGCGGCACTGGCACCCGGTCATGACCATCGCCGGGCTCGCCGCCGCCTACCAGGGCAAGGTCATGCTCCCCGAACTCGGCAAAGTCACCGCAGGCCGCTGCGCCGACCGGGCAGCCGTCCGGCTGGTATCCGGCCAGTCCCCCGACCTGCTCGCCGACCGCGCCGCGAACCTCGCCCACGGGTTCGGGGTGATCTCGTGCCGGGTCCGCACCGGCCCGCCCGGCAGCGTGGTCCTGGAACTGGTCCGCACGGACGCACTGGCCGAGCCGATCGGGGCCCTGGCGATCCCGGCCGTGCCGGACCTGCGGGCACTGCCGGTCGGACGGCGCGAGGACGGGGCCGTGCTGACGGTCCGGCTGCACGGCACCCACCTGCTCATCGCGGGCGCGACCGGATCAGGGAAAGGATCCTGGCTATGGGGACTGGTCCGCGCCATGACCCCCGCCATGCACGCGGGCCTGGTGAAGGTGCACGCGTGCGATCCGAAGCTGATGGAACTCGCCTACGGACGCGGCCTGTTCGAGCGGTCCGGCAGCTATGCAGCCGGACCGGAACCGATCGCCGCCCTGCTGGAAGACGACGTCAAGGCGATGCAGGAACGCGCCACCCGGTTCGCCGGACGCCAGCGCGACCACATCCCCACCGCCGAAGACCCGTTCGTCGTGGTCCTGGTCGACGAGGTCGCGTTCCTGACCGCCTACCAGGCCGACCGCAAGCTCCGGGACCGCACCCTCGCCGCCCTGGCGACGCTGACCACGCAGGGCCGCGCCGTCGGGTACAGCGTCGTCGCCGCGCTCCAGGACCCGCGGAAAGAGGTCCTGAACATCCGCAACCTGTTCCCCGACAAGATCGCCCTGCGGCTCGACGAGCCGTCCCAGGCCGACCTGGTGCTCGGCGACGGGGCACGCGACCGCGGCGCCGTCTGCGACGAGATCTCCGCCGACCCCCGCACGGGCGCGGGTGTCGGGTTCGTCCGCCTCGAAGCCGACCCCGACCCGGTGCGCGTCCGCGCCGCGTTCGTCTCCGACGACGACATCCGCGCCATGACCGCCGCATGCGCGACACCGGCCACTGCCGGGGCGCCTGCGCTGACCGCTGGCGAGGCCGCATGATCACCGGCTGGCTATCGGACGAGGACTGCCCCGGCTGCGACGGCCCGCTGCTGGACACCAGCACCGGCCCGAAGCTCCTGACCCTGGCCTGCCCCGGCTGCGGCTACCGGATCAGCTGGCACACCACCGACCCCGAAGACACCAGCCACCCATGCGACCCCGGCGAGACGGAGGCTGAATGACCCCACAGCAGACCAGGACCCAGCGGCTGGCCATGCCGCTGGCCCGCAACGTCATCCGCGACCTGGCCATCGAGAACGGCGGGTGCATCCGCCCGGTCCAGCTGCGCCGCACCGACCTGGACACCGGCCAGACCGAGCAGGTGCTCGTCCCCTGCGGGCACACCCTCGCGGCCGTGTGCCCGTCCTGCGCCGAGCGGGCCAGGGCCCTGCGGGCGGCGCAGTGCCGCGAGGGCTGGCACCTCGACACCGAACCGGTCGTCACCCCCGATGACCCCGACGACGAGCAGCGCATGTGGGTCGAGCACCGCGCCGAAACCCAGCGGCACCGCGACCAGGCGCACGAGGCCGGTCAGGACACCGGCGAGCTGGACGAGCTTTCCGCCGAGCTGGACGAGCAGATCACCCGGTCCGGCGTCCGCGGCAACGTCCTGCCCGCCCGGCCCGCCCGGCGCCACCGCTCGACCCGGCGCCGCCAGGACACCCCCGACCTGCCCCGCCGCGCCGTCGCCCCGCGCACCATCGGAAAGACCTATACCGCGCCGGACGGCAAGACGTTCCGGCCGTCGATGTTTCTCACCCTGACCTGCGACAGCTACGGCAAGGTCACCGCGGATGGCACCCCCGCCAGCCCGGACGCCTACGACTACCAGCGGGCCGCCCGCGACGCGCTGCACTTCGCGGCGCTGTTCGACCGGCTGATCCAGAACCTGCGCCGGTTCCTCGGCTACGACCTCCAGTACTTCGCCGCCGTCGAGCCCCAGCGGCGCCTGGCACCGCACATCCACATCGCGATACGCGGCACTTTGTCCCGCACAGAGCTGCGGCAGGTGCTCGCCGCGACCTACCACCAGGTGTGGTGGCCCCCCGCCGGCACGGTGCGGTTCAGTGACGGCCACCCGCCCGTGTGGCACGAGCCAGCCGGCCGGTACCTCGACCCCGCCACGGGCGAGTTCCTGCCGACCTGGGACGACGCACTCGACGCCATCGGCCCCGACGACGAGCCGCTGCACGTCGCCCGGTTCGGGCCGAAATTCGACGCTCAGGGCGTCCTGGCCGGGTCGAAGGACTCGGCGCGATGCATCGGGTACGTCACCAAGTACCTGACCAAGCAGGTCGCCGACTGCCACCACGCCAGCACCAGCGCCCAGCAGGATCACGCCGACCGGCTCATTGACGCGCTCCGGTACGAGCCCTGCTCGCCGGGATGCGCGAACTGGCTGCGGTACGGCATCCAGCCCAGGAACCCCCGCGAGGGAATGCGCCCTGGCCGGTGCACCGGCAAGGCCCACCGCCGCGAGCACCTGGGCTACGCCGGACGCCGCGTCCTGGTCTCCCGCAAATGGTCCGGCAAGACCCTCGCCGACCACCGCGCCGACCGCAAAACCTGGCTGATGACCACACTCGGCATCACCGAACCCGACCCTTCCCGCTACACGTGGGCACCCGTCACCCCCGGCGACCCCGATCACATGCCCCCCGCCCAGCGGCTCCTGCACATCGTCGCCGACCGCCAGAAATGGCATACAGCGCTCGTCCTGGCCAGGGCGAGAGCCAGCGGCAAGTCTGCCCCGGAGCTTTCGGCAACCGGGAGGGCCGCGTGACCCACAGCGGCGAGCGCCCGCCAGCCGAACGGCTGCTGACCGTGGCCGAGGCGGCGGAAGTGCTCAACACGAGCCAGCGCTTCCCCCGGCGGCTGATCGAGGAGCGGCGCATCCGCTTCGTACGCATAGGCCCACGGCATGTTCGCATCCCCGAATCGGCACTACGTGAGTTCATCGAGGCCGGACTCGTCGAGCCGGTCACCACAAGGAACAGGAGAAAAGTCGCATGAAGGGCAAAAGACGTTTCGGAAGAGTCCGGCAACTGGCATCTGGACGGTGGCAGGCGCGCTACTCCGGGCCAGACGGAATGGACCGGCCAGCACCGGAAACCTTCGCCAGCAAAACGGACGCCGAGGTCTGGCTCGTCAAGATCGAGGCGGAAATCCTTGACGATCAGTGGCTGAACCCTGATGACGGCAAAGTGCCATTCGGCGAGTACGCGCGGGACTGGATCAACGAACGGCCCGACCTTCGGCCCAAGACGGTAGAGCTGTATCGCTACCTGCTGCGCGGCCATCTCAACCCTACCTTCGAGACGAAGGCCATAGCCGAGATCAAGGAGCCGCACGTCCGGCGGTGGCGCAAGAAACTACTCGACGCCGGGGTGAGCGCCGTCACCCTGGCCAAGGCGTACCGGCTACTCAAGGCGATCTTCGCCACCGCCGCCGACGACGGGGCCATCAGGCGCAACCCATGCCGCATCAAAGGCGCCGGACAGGAGAAGTCACCGGAGAGGCCGACTCTCACGATCCCGCAAGTCTTCGCGCTCGCCGAGGCGATCGGCCAGCGGTACCGCGCACTGGTGCTCCTGGCGATGTTCAGCAGCCTTCGGTGGGGCGAACTGGCCGGGCTCCGCAGGTGCGACATCGACCTGGACGCGCGCACCGTGCGGGTTGAAAGGCAACTGACCGAGGTACGCGGAAGAGGGATCGAATTCGGGCCGCCCAAGTCGGAGGCAGGCAGGCGGGTAGTCCCGATTCCCGACGTGATCATTCCTGTGGTCCGCTGGCACCTGGGCTGCTTCGCGCAGCCAGGCGACGAAGGGCTCGTCTTCACCAGCCCGACCGGAAAGCCGCTGCGGCACAGCCATTTCCGGCAGCGGGCATGGCTCAAGGCACTGAGCACGGCCGGGCTCGCCGATTTCCACTTCCATGATCTTCGGCATTCAGGAAACACCCTGGCCGCTGGCGCTGGCGCGACCCTCCGCGAGTTGATGGATCGCATGGGGCACGAGAGCGAGCGTGCCGCGATGATCTACCTGCACGGCAGCGACGCGCGCCAGCATCAGATCGCGGACTCGCTGAGCAAGCTCGCCAGGGAGGAGCTGAAGCGCGGCAGCAAGCGCCCAGGCGGCCAGGCCAGCGGGAAACGATCGGGCACGCAACGGGCACGGAACCGGAAGCAAGCCTCGTGAAGATCGACAGCGAGAGCCAGGAAACAGGCCCTGACCTGGGTTCCGGCGTGAGCGCCCCGAGCAGGACTCGAACCTGCGGCCTACTGCTTAGGAGGCAGTTGCTCTATCCGCTGAGCTATCGGGGCCGTCCTGGTCGCTACCAGCAAAACCGCACCAAGCCTAGCCGGTGGACGGCGTTATCGCCGTCGCCAGTGCTCGCTGCAGGTGTTCGACCAGCTGACCGCCGGCCCACCGGCAGGCTCACCCTTATCGAGTCCGCGCTCGCGGCTATTGCTGCGAGCGGCTGAATCCGCAACCACCCGGGCCCGTAAGGCTAGCGCATAGCGCCAGTGAGCCAGCACGATGAGGAGCGTGGCGGCGCAGGTTCAAGATGTCATGACTCAGGCCACTGTCACCGCGGCCAGGAACGACAGCCCGCGCACCGCTGCCGAGCGCATGTGGCGGAACCAGACTGGCTCGCTGCTCTTCACCGATAACGGCCAGCTCGCCGGGGTCATCACCGAGCGGGACGTGCTCGGCGGGTCGCGCTCGGCGCTGACCCCGACCGGAGCTGGGTAGACGAGATCATGACCGCCCAGGTGTTCACCGTGCCGCCGGACATGAAGCTGCAGGATGCGGCGAGGGAGATGGCCGGAAGGTCAGCGTCGAGCACGAGTCCGACCTCTTCGTGCGGGAACGCCGACTGGCCCGCATTGAGCACGGCGACCGCGACTAATCGGCATAAAGCGGTCCGGGCGCTAACGACCCCGGCGGGGGGCGGGCGCCCGGCCAGAAAAAGGCCTGCGGCCTCAGGGCAGCTGGATCGGGAGCTGCAGGCCGTCGAGTGCGTGCGGACACGGGCAGTCCCGGTCCTCGGGCAGGCTCTGGACGAGCGCCACAAGCAGCTCCCGCAGCCGCTCGATGTTCGCCGAGAAGACGCGAAACACCTCAGCGTGGCTGACTCCCTCGCCCTCATCGACCCCGGCATCGGTGTCGGTGACCAGGGCGATGGTCGTGTAGCAGAGCGCAAGCTCGCGGGCGAGCGCTGCTTCCGGATAGCCGGTCATGCCGATCAGGGTCCAGCCCTGCGCCGCGTACCAGCGCGATTCCGCCCTGGTCGAAAAGCGCGGGCCGTCGATGACCACGAGAGTGCCCGACGAAGCGGGCACCCAGCCAGTCCCCCGGGCGGCGCGCACCGCATACGCCCGGCCCACCGGGCAGTAGGGGTCGGCGAACTGCACGTGCACCGCGGCGCCCTCGTCGTAGTAGGTGTGCGCGCGGCCGCGGGTCCGATCCACCAGCTGATCGGGCACCACCAGCGTGCCGGGCCCGTACGAAGTGGTCAGCGATCCCACGGCGCTCGGCGCGAGCACCTGCCGCACGCCGACCGACCGCAGCGCCCACAGGTTCGCCCGGTAGTTAATGCGATGGGGCGGAAACCGGTGGTCCCGTCCATGCCGGGGCACGAACGCCACCCGGCGCCCGGCGACCTCACCGATCGTCAGCGGGTCGCTCGGCACCCCGAACGGCGTCTCGACAGTCAGCTGCTCGGCGGAGTCGAGGAACTCGTAAAAACCGGAGCCGCCTATGATGCCGACGCTGGCCAGCTCGGGCACGGCAGGTCAGGCGACCTTCGAGTCCGAGGAAGACGACGATGACGAGGAGGACGAGGAGCCGGAGCCCGAGGCAGCTGTGGCCGATGACGTCGCCGAGCCCGCACCGGCGGACTCACCCGCCTTCTTCTCGCCGCCCGCCGACTTCTTGTCAGCTCCCGCCGAGTCAGAGTCGGCTCCGCTCCCCGACTTCTCCGGCGACGAGCCGTTGACGGCCTTGCCGTTCGCGCCCGCGGTGGCGCGGCTGTCGGTGCGATAGAAGCCTGACCCCTTGAAGACGATGCCGACCGCAGAGAAAACCTTGCGGAGCCTGCCGCCGCAGACCGTGCACACGGTCAGCGGCTCATCACTGAACTTCTGCACAACATCGGAACGCTGTCCGCACTCGGTGCACGCATACTGGTACGTCGGCACAGGCTTCTCCCCTCTGCGGCGTTAGCACTCGCCGCGTTCAACTGCTAAATGGTAGCAACCGCTGAGGGAGCCTGGTGATTCCTTCCCCCGGCTGCGCGACGGCCCCGACACGCTGGTCATGCGGGGCGACCGGGACGAAGTCCAGCAGCTCGCCGTCATACAGCAGCGCGATCGTGGGAACGGCCGGTCCGACCCTGGCCAAAGCCCGGTCGTAGCAGCCGCCGCCCCGGCCGAGCCGGTGCCCCCGGCGGTCGGCGGCCAGGGCGGGCACGATCACCAGGTCGGCGCTGCTGATGGCAGTGACGCCGCGCGGCCTCTCGGTCGGCTCGAGCAGCCCGCGCGGTCCGGGCGCCAGCGAGTCCGGGCCTTCATACGATGCCCAGTCCAGGTCGCTGTCGCCGCGCAGCAGCGGCAGCAGCACGTAGCTGCCGCGCTTCCAGAAAGCGAAGATCAGCCCGCGGGAGCCCGGCTCGGTGCCCACCGATACGTAGGCGGCCACCGTCCCCGCCATCTGCGCCTCGGGCAGCTCCAGCACGTGGTCGCCGAGCAGCCGTCCGGCGGCCGTCCGCTCGGCCTCGGGCAGCGTTGCGCGAGTCGCCGCGACACGCCGGCGCAGCGCAGCTTTCTCCGTTGCGACAGCAGTGGATGAGCCTTCCGGGCCGGTGCGCTGCACAGTGTCCTCCAGTGCGATAGCTAAGGTTCTTTAGCATGGCCGACTCACCTGCTGTTACCAAGGCAGTCGTCCCAGTTGCGGGCCTCGGCACCCGGTTCCTGCCCGCGACCAAGGCGACACCGAAGGAAATGCTGCCCATCATCGACAAGCCGGCGATTCAGTATGTCGTCGAGGAAGCCGTCGCTGCCGGCCTGAACGACTTGCTGCTCATCACCGGGCGCGGTAAGCGGTCCGTCGAGGACTACTTCGACCAGAACTACGAGCTGGAGGCCGCTCTCACCGCCAAGGGCGACCAGGACGGGCTCGCCGCGGTACGCGCGCCCAGCGATCTGGCGACTATCCACTACGTGCGCCAGGGGGAGGCCCGCGGCCTCGGTCACGCGGTGCTGTGCGCCGCCGAGCACGTCGGGAACGCGCCCTTCGCCGTCCTGCTCGGCGACGACTTCATCGACCGGCGCAATCCGCTGCTGCCCCGCATGATCGAGGCCAGACAGCGTTACGGTGGGAGCATCATCGGGCTGATGGAAGTCCCGCCCGACCAGGTGTCAGCCTATGGCTGCGTGGCGATCAAGCCGACGGAGTCCGACGACATCGTCGCGGTGACGGACCTGGTCGAGAAGCCGGATCCGGGTGAGGCGCCGTCCAATTGGATCGTGATCGGGCGCTACGTCTGTGACCCGGCGGTCTTCGACGTGCTGCGGGAGACCCCGCCCGGCCGCGGCGGCGAGATCCAGCTCACCGATGCGCTGCGGACCCTGGCCCGCACCGACCGGGACAGCGGCACCGACGGCGGCGGGGTGCACGGAGTCCTGTTCCGCGGCCGACGCTACGACACCGGCAACAAGCTGGACTACCTGCGCACCCTGGTCAACTTTGCCTGCGAGCGGCCGGACATCGCGCCGGAATTCGTACCCTGGCTGCGCGAGTTCCTTGACACCCTGCCGCAGCCCACCGCGGGCGAAAACGCGGGCAAAGGCACCACCGCATCCTGAACCGCGAGCGCACTGGACAGGCCGCATGGACTCAGTGGACACCTATCTCGCCGAGGCTCTGACGGCCATCCGGCCGCTGTCGCCGCGGGAACTCAGCCTGGCAGACGCCGATGGCGCCGTACTGGCCGGCGACGTGACCGCGCAATGGCCGCTGCCGTCGTTCGACAACTCGGCGATGGACGGCTATGCGGTCGTGGCCAGCGATGTCGCCGCGGCCACCGCCGATGCGCCGGTGATCCTGCCGGTCGACGGTGCGGTGGCTGCTGGCGACACCGGCCAGCGGCAGCTATCCGCGGGCAGCTGCATCAAGATCATGACCGGCGCCCTGCTGCCAGCGGGCGCCGACGCGGTCGTGCCGGTCGAGCTCACCGACGGTGGTGCGCAGCGCGTCGCCATCAGCCGTGCGGTCGCTCCCGGTGACTCGATCCGCCGCAGCGGTAGCGACGCCCGGCCGGGTGACCTGCTGCTGCACGCCGGCACCCGGCTGGGCCCGGTCCAGCTCGGGCTGCTCGCCGCATCCGGCCACGCCGGCGTGACCGCCCGGCCGCGCCCGCGGGTGACCGTCATCTCCACCGGCAACGAGCTGGCCGAGCCCGGCCAGCCACTGGTTCCTGGCCAGATCTGGGAGTCCAACAGCTGGATGCTGGCCGCTGCCGCCCGACAGGCTGGCTGCGACGCCCGCCGCCAGCCGATCGTCGGAGATGACGCCGATCGCGTGCTGGCCGCGGTGGAGCAGGCGATCGCCGGCTCGGACCTGCTGATCACCAGCGGCGGGGTCAGCATGGGCGGGGAGCACGACGTCGTGAAGGCGGCGCTGTCCAGGCTCGGCACGGTCAGCTTCCGCAAGGTGGCCATTCAGCCAGGCATGCCGCAGGGCTTCGGCCTGGTCGGCCCGGCCGGAACCCCGATCTTCACCCTGCCGGGAAATCCGGTGAGCGCGTTCGTCTCGTTCTGGATCTTCGTGGCGCCGGCCCTCCGTGTCCTGCAAGACCTTTCGCCAAAACGGGGCACCCCGCTGCACGCCGTCCTGGCCGCGCCGCTGCGGTCCCCGCCGGACAAGAGATCCTTCCTGCGCGGGGTACTCGACCACGACGCGGGAACTGTCGCGCCAGTGTCCGGCCAGTCCTCGCATCAGCTGGCGGCGCTGGCCAGGGCTAATGCGCTGATAATCGTCCCGGAGCAGGTGACCGAGGTGGCACCGGGCAGCACCGTCGACGTCCTGGAGCTGCCGTGACTAGCCCGGATGGCGCGGCCGGTCAGCTGACCCATCTGGACGCTGCCGGGCAGGCCAGGATGGTCGACGTTTCGGGCAAGGACGTCACCGCCCGCGCGGCCACGGCGTCGGGCAAGGTGCTGCTGTCCGCCGCGGCAGTGGCGGCGCTGCGAACGGGGACGGCGCCGAAGGGCGACGCGATCGCGGTGGCCAGGATCGCCGGGATCCAGGGCGCCAAACGGACGCCGGACCTGGTGCCCCTCTGCCACCCCATCGGGCTGCACTCGGTCACCGTCGATCTCCAGGTGGAAGACGACGGCGTGCTGATCACAGCCACGGCACGCACCGCGGACCGGACCGGGGTCGAGATGGAAGCCCTGACGGCAGTCACGGTCGGGGCACTGGCCATGATCGACATGATCAAGGCGGTCGATCCGGCCGCAGTGATCACGGACGTCAGGGTCGAGGAGAAGACCGGCGGCGAGACGGGCACCTGGCGGCGGCCATGAGGACGCTGCATGAGGAGACGGGCATGAGGAGACGGGCATGATCCGGGCGCTGGCCATCACGATCTCCAACCGGGCGGCAGCTGGGACTTATCCCGATAAGTCCGGGCCGGTGCTGGCCGGCCTGCTGCGGGAGGCCGACTGCGAGGTGGACGGGCCGGTCGTGATCCCGGACGGCAGCGTGGTCGAGCAGGCACTGCGCGACGGCGTCGCCGCCGGATACGACGTCGTGGTCACGACCGGGGGCACCGGCCTCACGCCAGGCGATGTCACGCCGGAGATGACCAGCATGGTCATCGACCGGGAGGTCCCTGGCATCGCGGAGGCCATCCGGGCTGCCGGGGCGGCCGCGGGAGTGCCCGCCGCGGTGCTCTCCCGCGGCCTGGCCGGCTTCGCCGGGACCACGCTGATCGTTAACCTGCCGGGTTCGACGGGCGGCGTACGGGACGGGATGGCGGTGCTGTCCGGGGTGCTGGCACACGCCGTCGACCAGGTTCGGGGCGGCGACCATCCACGGCCGCCGGCGTGATGACTGCCCGGTCGGGCCGCCGCTGCGCAGCCGCGTCAGAAGATATCCATACGTATTCATCGCGTGACCGGATAGCGTTCCGGTCCACTGCCGGGGAATGATGGTGCGGTGGCACGCATGCACGGGTGGCCGGTAACCCTGACTGAGCCCGCCCTCCTGGATGCGCCCGTGTGCTTGCGCCCGGTAAAGGCCAAGGATGCCGCGGCGTGGCGGGACACTCGGGTGCGCAACTCATCGTGGCTTCAGCGCTGGGAGCCGACCAACCCCGAGACGCCGCTGTATCGGTCCAGTCTCGGTCCCTACGTCGCGATGGCGCGGACCATGCGCAGGGAGGCACGCCAGGGCCTCACCCTGCCATGGGTGGTGAGCTACGGCGGGCAGTTCGCCGGTCAGCTGACGGTCGGCAGCATCGTCTGGGGATCGGCCAGATCCGCGCAAGTGGGCTACTGGATCGATGAGGCCTGCGCCGGCCGCAGCGTGATCCCCACGGCCCTCGCGATGGCGATCGACCACTGCTTCTTCGTCGTCGGCCTGCACCGGATCGAGGCCACCATCCGGCCGGAGAACCAGGCCAGCCGCCGGGTGGTGGAGAAGCTCGGCTTCCGGGAAGAGGGCATCCGCAGCCGGAGCCTGCACATCGACGGATCGTGGCGCGATCACCTCTGCTACGCGCTCACTGTCGAGGACGTGCAGTCCGGCCTGATGGCCCGTTGGCGCAGCGCCGTGACGGCATCCCGGTCGCGAACTGGATGACGGCGGGCGGCCCTTTTCGCAGCCTGGTCTTGTGCGGCTCCGCCGCATTTGTGCCCGAAGCGGGCGACCGGCAGCGCGATCTCGCGACACACCGGGCTTTATGCTCGTCAAGTCCGGCGCTGACCTTTACCGTGCGTGACGTGACCACGCTCATTCTCGCGTACGGCCAGGAGCGAGTATTCCCGTCCGGGCCGCTCTGGCGTGATCACGAGGTAAGCCTGTGAGCAGCGCAATCCTCTACCTGGCGATCGTGGCCATCTGGGCGGTCTTCCTCGTCCCCCGGTGGGTGCATAGACCGCACTCCGCAGCGCAGACGCCAGGCATTTCGGCTGAGACCGCCGACGAGAACGCGGCTACTGATCCCGAGACGGAAGACGGCGACGTCATGGCGGACAGCTACTCCGCGCCCACTGCTCCTCCCCCGCGGCTCGGGCTGGGCCGCCTGTGGGCGTGGCGCGCTGGCCGTGGCCAGGCTGACGCAACGAAAGATTCCGAACCGCCGGTGGTGCGCCCGGCACTCAGCCGGACTCGTATCCTGCAGGCGCGCCGCCGGATGCTGACCGCGCTGGTCACGCTGCTCACCATCGCGGCCAGCTGCACGGCCGGCAAGCTAATGCCCTGGTGGGCGTGCGTCCCACCAGCTGGAATGCTCGGCATGTATCTCCTCCTCCTCCGCGAGGCTGCCCTCGCTGATGCCGAGCAAGTGCGCTGGCGGGCGGAAGACGCGGCCCTTCGGGTCCGCGCCGCCCGCCAGCGCGGCCGGGAAGCATGGGCCGCCCCGGCTCCCGAGCCGACGGCCGAGATCATCGACATCTCCGACCGGATCGGCGACCAGCTCTACGATCAGTACGCCGACGCAACAGCGCGCGCGATCGGCGACTGACGCCGCGCCGGTGCCGCGGTTGCGGCCTGCGCTGCGCCGCGGAGCGGAAGACGCCCGGAGTTTGCTAGGCTGGCTGCCGGTCCAGGGGCTGTGGCGCAGTCCGGTAGCGCACCTCGTTCGCATCGAGGGGGTCAGGGGTTCAAATCCCCTCAGCTCCACCCAGAACTGCAGGTCACGAGCCTGTTGATCTTTTCAGTGCGTCGGCCCGAAGATCATTTGTTGGTGGCTCGTTGGCGGGACAGAGCATCACCTGGCGGCAAGAACCACAACCCAGCCAGCCCTGACGACACGGCAGACGCATGTCGCCTGACGGATTTCACGACTATCGGCGAGACAATCCGCGGTCGAGACCCGCATTACCGCAGCCGGCGAGATCCGCTCCTCCGGCCCCGGCTGGCACGCTTGCGACAGTCTTCAGGCGCCGACGTTGCTGTCGGCGCCGGGCCGCTGGCCTAGCCACTGCGCATAGGACCTGGATTGCTCCGGGCCGGGTTCCACCCTACAGGGCAGGGCCTGGGCGAACACGAGCGCGGCAGTGGCCTCGAGGGCGCCGCGGAGCAGATCGGCGGGGCCGCTCGCCTCGAACCCCAGGGTCCACCAGTCCTGGCCACGGGTGCGGACCTCGGTGAGTTCCACCTCGCACCGCGGCTGCTGGCCCATCTCCGCGGCGCGGGCCACGATCTGCCCGCTGGCCAGCGAGAACCGGCTGATGCGCCGCTTCTTGCGTATCGGCCGCCAGCCGGGCGGGTCACCGCTGCCGGGGCTGAGCGGGCTAACGGGAAAGGACCACTTCTGCCAGGACTCCAGGCGTCCGCGGGCACGGCCCGCCACCTCCAGGATTCCCGGGCTCCCGCGGTACGCCTTCACCTCCAGCGCCCCGCCCCCGCGGACCTTCACCGACAGCCCGCGCAACTGCGGATCCAGGAGATAGGTGTCCTCGCGTGACTCCGTCCCGGCCGGGAACCGGCCGAACCAGCCGGCCACCGCGGCCTCCAGCTGCCCCGGGAAGATCCAGCGCACCTCGAGGCTGCGGCCGCCTTCGGTGACCGGCCCCGCAGGCGGTTCAGACGTCATCGTCACATGTTCCTGACGTTGCCTGGCGGCCAGCTCCGGGCACTGCCGCATGCCTGCGCCTCCGCCAGGCCAGCCGGGTACTGCGCGTGAAGCATCACGAAACCGCGGGCGCGGGGCCGAGCAGGATCATGGTGTCCCCTCCTTGGGTGCCGGGGTGCTGGTGTGTGACCGGTGCCAGGGCGCCGTTCGCCCGCACCAGGAACAGCGGGTCGGCGCCTGACTCACCTTCCGAGCTCGGTGTCGGCAGCCCTTTGCCCGCCCGGCACCCAGCCGGTCCCGGGCTGGGCGATGATTCCTGGGCCGAAGGCGCCTGATCGGGCTCCGACGTGCTCATCGTCGATGCCGGGTTGGCTGTTGCGGACGGCGGCCTGCATTTCAGTGGCCATCCTGGGACGGGGATGGGGACGGAGGGCCAAGGATCGGCAAGTCGCCGCCTTCGGCGGCCTCGCGTTCGTCCTTGTTGGGCAGTCCCCGCACGGCCATGATGATCGCAACGGCGATGGCGGCGCCGATCACCGGGCCGGCGATATACACCCACCAGCCCGTGTAGTTGTTGCCGACGATGTCGGGGCCGAGGGTGCGGGCCGGGTTCATCGACGCGCCGCTGATCGGGCTGGCGAACAGGCCGAGCAGCGCGACGGTGGAGCCGACCGCGATGGCGGCGTTGTGGCCGATGCTCCGCCCCCCGGTCGCCGTGTTGAGGATGACGCTGACCAGGATCGCGGTGAGGACGGTTTCCATCACCAGCGACTTCCATTCCCCGCCGGGCATGGTGATCGGGTAGTTCCCGCCCGCGCTGACATCCCCGAACATCAGCTGCAGGAACAGGGCGGCACAGATAGCCCCGGCGAACTGGACCACCCAGTAGGGCACCACCCATTTGCGGGGGAACACCCCGCGGGCGGTGAAGCCGAAGGTCACGGCCGGGTTGATGTGCAGTCCCGACAGCGGGCCCCAGGCGTAGATCATCGCCATCACCACCGCCCCGGGCGCGATCACCGCCGCGGTCCGGCTGATCGGGCCGCCGCCGGCGTAATGGTTGATCACGCCGGATCCGGCCGCCACCGTCACCAGCACGAACGTGCCCAGGAACTCTATGATCAGCCGGATCCACAGCGGCCGCTGCCGGAGGGTGTCTTCCTCAAACCGGACGAGATAGCGTCGCTCGAGCGATGCAGCGTGTTCGGAGTCCATATCGGTGACGTCAGCCATGGCGCGGGCCTTCTATGTTTCGCTTCACTGATTGGATGGGCTGGGTCTGGTCTTAGATTTCGGTGGTGGCTTCGGCTCTGCCGTCCTTGACGGCGGCCTGGAGCGCGGCGTAGTCGCGTTCGTTCTGGTCGGCGTAGGTTTCGGCGAAGTCGGCGATCGCCTGGTCGAACTTGTCGGAGCCGCCGAGGTAGGCGGCCAGGGCGATGCGGTCTCCGGAGCGGGCATGCGCCCGGGCCAGGGCCCAGCCGCACAGCCGGGCGTAGACGGTCATGCCTGATGGGATCATCGCCTCGATCGGGGCGGAGAATTTCCAGTCCTTCAGCTGGCGGACGTAGAAGTCGCGGTCGACCTTGTCCGGGCCGGGCACGCGGGTCCAGCCGAGGAAAATGTCGCTTTCGGCCTGCATCAGGTGCTGCCCGGCGACGACGCGCTCGCCCTGGTTGGTGTACTGGCTGCGCCCGCAGTAGGCCGCAAGAACGGACGGCTGGACTTCCTTGGCCTGCAGGAACAGCGGCTCGACCCCGTCCATGGCGTCCATCAGCAGGACCCAGGCGCGGGTGCCGACGCTGCCGACCCCGACGACCTTGCGGGCCACCTGGACCAGCGTGAACTGCTCCAGCAGGTGCCGCCGGTCGGACTGCAGGGTGCGCCGGTACTTGCCCAGCACGGTGTGGATCAGTTTGTACAGTTCGTCGGCCTGCACGTCGGAGAAGACCTCCTCGGCGGGGACGATCATCGGAGGGTCGCTGATGATCCGCCGCTGCCCGTCGGTCACAGTGGTGAGCTTGCGCAGCGCCTTCGTGCTGTCGGCGGTGTGCGCCTTGGCCAGCAGCTTCTCGGCGGCCTTGAGCCTTTTCGCCTTCATCTGAGACCGGAACTCGCCGATGGCCTGCTCGATGTCCAGGTGCGCATACCAGACCTCCAGAAAGGTCTGTCCCGCGAATCCGCTCATCGCCGTGCGGTACCCCTCGGCCGCCGCGAGGACGATCTTGCGGCGGGCTTTGGCGGGGAACCCGTTGTCCCGCCCGGCCACGGCCAGGCTCGCGGCCAGCCGCTTGACATCCCACTCGAACGGGCCGGGCAGGGTCTCGTCGAAGTCGTTGACGTCGAAGACCAGGTTGCGCTCCGGCGAGGCGAACGCGCCGAAATTCGACAGGTGCGCGTCCCCGCACAGCTGCACCCGCAGCCCCGAGGCGGGCGTGGTGGCCAGGTCCGCGGCCATCGGCAGCGCGGCGCCCCGGTAGAAGGTGAACGGGGACACCAGCATCCGCCCGTGCCGGACCGGCACCAGTTCTGGCACCCGCGACGTAGCCTGACTCAGCAGCAGCCCGACCGGATCCCGCGACCCGTCGGGCTGGAACTCGGCATGCGAGTCCAGCGGAGTCACCGCCCGGGCATCCTTCCCCCGGGCCGCCCGGTCCGCGCGGCTCAGCTGCTCCACCGTCCCGGCCCGCACTGAACCTTTACCGAATGTTCGCCCGGCGGGGCTCGCTGGCACGCCACCTTCAGTCTTCACAGTCATAGCCATTCCTTCCGCCTAGGCTGGAGTTGTTAGTAACCATCCGGTTCCTCCAGCGCGGCCGCGATGTCATACCCGAGCGCGGTCGCCACATCGGGGGCCGCGGAGACGACCCGGCCGAGCCCGGCTACCGGGGCGATCGCCAGCAGCACGCCGGCGATCTCGTCCTCGGTCGCGCCCGCCGCCAGCGCCCGGGTGGTGCTCCATTCCAGGCACACCGCCGGTGACCCGATGGCCACCAGCACCGCCACGTGCAGCAGCGCCGCGGTCTTGGGATCCAGGGACGATGGCCCGGCGGGATCAAGCGCGAGCCCGGCCTCGGCTGCGACGAAGCCTTCGTCGATCATCGCCAGCCTGCGCAACGTCTCCGGGAATCTCGCCGTCTGGCCCATACGCCTCCGCTCGCCGTCAGGCACCAGTCCACCTCGTGGCGGGGCGAGTTCCATCCTCCTGATGGGATGAAAGACGGTCGCACCCTTCCGGGAGCCCCAGCTCACGGGACCGGGCGATTGCCTGGCTGCGTGCGGAGGCCCCGGCTTCGCGGCCGGGCAGTTGTCCGGTCCGTCCTCCCGGCCGCTGCCCTGCCAGGCCGGGGGGCTCGGTCCGCAGCCCGCAGCCCCGGGCGCTGCGGCGTCCTGGGCGCCGGACAGTGCCGCAGCGCCGGGCGGGCACCTCGGGCGTTCGTGGCTGAATGACAAGCATTGGATGGGGCTGTCATTCGGCTAAACGCAGTTGCTTCCCAGCCTGCCGGCCGGCCTCGTGCCAGTCATGCAGCGTTCGGAGTGGATTAACCCGGCGGGGCGTATTGCCGCGCCTTGACCTGATCTGTGGACTCGGCAGATCATGGAGCGGCAGACCGTTCAGGAGGGCACTGTCGGATCATGGGCGACAGCGACGTGCGTCAGCGGCACGGCCGGTCACGGCGGGCGGGCGGGTCAGCGTTCGACCTCGTCGCGTCCAAGCTCCGTCGCCCGCTGATACGGCCCGGGACCGTGCGTCGTCCGTCCCTGATCGAACGGCTGGCGCGGGGCGACCCCCGCCCGGTCGTCTCGGTGGTCGCGCCGGCCGGCTACGGCAAAACGACACTGCTGTCGCAGTGGGCCGAGCGTAACGGCCAGGCCTTCGCGTGGGTGTCGGTCGACGAAGCGGACAACGACCCGAAGGTCCTGCTCAGCTACGTCGCGGAAGCGCTTAATGCGGTCGAGCCGATCAGCGGGCGGGTGTTCGACGCGCTTGCGTCCCCGGGCAGCTCGGTGCCCGGCTCGGTTGTCCCCAGGCTGGGGGCCGCGTTCTCGTCGATGACCTCGCCGGTGGTGCTGGTCCTGGACGACGTGCACCTGCTGCGCAACTCCGAATGCCGGGCCGCGCTGTCGGTGCTGGCCGATCACGTGCCGGGCGGCTCGCAGCTGGCGCTGGCAGGCCGGGCCCAGCCGCCGCTGCGGATCGCGCGGCTGCGCGCCGAGGGCAAGATCACGGAGATCGGCCCGAACGACTTGTCGCTCACCCGCGAGGAGGCGTCATCGCTGCTGCGCGACGCTGGCGTCCCGCTTGGCGAGGATGATGCGGCCGAGCTGCACCGGCGGACCGAGGGATGGCCGGCCGGGCTGTACCTGGCGGCCCTTTATCTCAGGGAGGGCGGCTCGTTCGCGGGCGCGGCATTCTCCTTCGGCGGCGATGACCGGCTCGTCAGCGACTACCTGGAGTCGGAGTTCCTGGCGCGGATCTCCCGCCAGCAACGGGCGTTCCTGACCCGGACCGCGGTGCTGGAGCGCATGTGCGGGCCGCTATGCGAGGCGGCTCTCGACATGGCCGGATCGGCTGCGATCCTGGCCGATCTGGCCGGATCGAACATGCTGCTGGTGCCGCTGGACCGGCGGGGGGAGTGGTACCGCTACCACCACCTGTTCCGCGACATGCTGCTGGCCGAGCTGCATCGCCTGGAGCCCGGCCTGATGCCCGTCGTGCGGCGCCGCGCCGCTGACTGGTACTTGCGAAACGGCTCGCCCGAGGAAGCACTGGAGTACTCCATGGCAGCCGGGGACGTCGATGGGGCCGCCCGCCTGGTGGGGCAGCTCGCGGTGCCGGCCTACCGGCAGGGCCGGGTCACAACCCTCCAGCGATGGTTCAGGTGGCTGGAGGACCGGGGCGGGATCGAGGGACACCCGAGGGTCGCCGTGCTGGCCTCGTTGTTTTCCGCGCTGACGGGCAGGCCAGTTGACGCCGGGCGGCGGGCTGACGCGGTCGACCGCTGGCAGTACGGAGATCCGGCCCGGCCCGATGACCCTTCCGCCGAGGCATGGGCCGCCCTGCTCCGGGCCATCTTGTGCCGGCGCGGGGCAGAGCAGATGCGCGCCAACGCAGACGAGGCCGTGCGCAGGTTCGCGGCGGGGAGCTTCGTGACGCCAGCCCCCGCGCTCCTGCAAGGGATCGCGCACATCCTGTGCGGTGACCTCGATGGGGGCGACTTGTCCCTGGAGGATGCGGTCAGCGTCGGGGAGGAAGCCGACGCGCCCGATGATCTCGCGGTCGCGCTGTGCGAGCGATCGCTGGTGGCGATAGCGCACAGCGAATGGGACCGGGCCGAAGTGCTCGCCGACCAGGCCCGTACCGTTTTGCGCCGGGCCGGGATCGAGGAAAGCTATGCGACACCCCTCATCTGCGCGCTGCGAGCCCGCGCAGCCATGCACCGGGGAGATGCCCCGGCGGCGCGCCGGGAACTCGTCCGTGCCCAGCACCTGCGGCCGTTGCTGACCTACGCGCTCCCCTACCTCGCCGTCCAGGCGCGGATCGAGCTGGCTCGCGTCCACCTCGCGCTCGCCGACACCGCAGGTGCCAGAACGCTCATGCGCGAGGTCGGTGACCTGCTTAAGCGCCGGCCCGGCCTCGGGACCCTCGCCGGGGAGGCCGGGGCGCTTCGGGCCCAGCTCTCCAGGGAACGCGGTTCAAGCGTCGCCGGGGCGTCGGCGCTGACCGCTGCCGAGCTGCGCCTGCTGCCGCTGCTGTCCACCCACCTGTCGTTCCCCGAGATCGCCGCGGAGCTGTTCCTGTCCCGTACCACGATCAAGTCGGAGGCGATGGCGGTCTACCGCAAGCTGGGGGTCTCCTCGCGCAGCCAGGCAGTCGCCCGGTCCCGTGAGCTAGGGCTCCTGGAGGGGTAAGGACCGGTCTTTCATCCCATCGGGAGGATGGAACTCGCCCCGGCCCGAGGTGGACTGGTGGCCTACGGCGAGCGGAGGCATATGAGCCAGGGCCGCGCGTAGCGGGATCGATAGCGCCGGTGAGTAACGGGACCGGGGTCAAGATTCCAGCGATTCCGGCAACGTAGGAGGCCACGATGACATCGTCAGCAACCCAGCCAGCCAGGGGCACGGGCGGGCGCGACGCGGAGGGCCGTGGCTATGGCCTGGTCTTGTTCGCGTCGGTGCTGCTGGTGATCGTGGGCTGCTTCAACCTGATCTACGGTATCGCCGCGATCGCCAACTCGCATGTGTTCACCGCCCACGCGCATTACGTGTTCGGCAGCTTGCGCACCTGGGGCTGGATCACGCTGATCATCGGCGTCTTGCAGCTGCTGGCGGCGGCCGGGGTGGTGGCGGGCAACCAGTGGGCGCGCTGGTTCGGCGTGGCGGTGCTGGGGCTCAGCGCGATCGACCAGATGTTCTTCATCCCCGCCTACCCGTTCTGGTCCCTGATGATCATCGCGGTGGACGTGGTCGCGCTGTACGGGCTGTGCGCTTATGGTAGCCGCGCGAACCTGGAAGCCGTCTAGGACCGCACGGTGCGCGACATCGGGCGGTACACCGACAAAATCGCGGCGCCGGTGGGTGCTGAACGGGAAGTGGGGAGACGATGAGCGAGCCTGACCGCACGAAGCTGCCGATTCGCCGGCCGCCGTTTGGGGGGGTGAGCAACAAGACGCTGGCGGGGTCGCAGCCCGACTGGAACCTGATCGGGCACGTGGAGCCTCCGGAGGGGTCCCCGAACGTCCTGCTGGTGCTGATCGACGACGCCGGCTTTGGCAACGCGGGCACGTTCGGCGGGCCGATCAACACCCCGAACTACACGCGGATGGCCGAAGCGGGGCTGCGGTACAACCGGTTCCACGTGACCGCGCTGTGCTCGCCCACGCGGGCGGCGCTGCTGACCGGGCGGAATAACCATGCGGTCGGTTTCGGGTCGGTGGGTGAGTTCTCCAGCGGTTTCCCGGGTTACACGGCGATGGTTCCCGGTGATTGCACGCCGTGGCCGAGGGTGCTGGCGGAGAACGGGTACAGTACCGCGGCGTTCGGCAAGTGGCACCTGACCCCCGATGGCCAGCAGGGCCCGGCCGGGCCGTTCGGGCGGTGGCCGAACGGGTGGGGCTTTGACTACTTCTACGGCTTCCTGGGCGGTGACGCGGGGCAGTGGGATCCGTGCCTGGCCGAGAACCAGAAGATCATCGGCACCCCGGACGGCTTCTATGACAGCGAGAACCCGTACTACCTGCCGGATGCCATGGCCGGCAAGGCCATCGAGTGGCTGCACGGGGTCCGGGGGCAAGACGCCCGCAAGCCGTTCTTCGTCTACTTCTCCACCGGGTGCAGCCACGCCCCGCACCATGTGGCCCCGGAATGGGCGGATAAGTACCAGGGCAAGTTCGACCAGGGCTGGGACCGTCTTCGCGAGGAGATCTTCGCCCGGCAGAAGAAACTGGGCGTGATCCCCGCCGACGCGGAGCTCACGCCGCGGGACGGGGCCTTCCCCGCCTGGGATGAGGTCCCGGACAAACTCAAGGCCTATTACGCCCGGCAGATGGAGGTCTATGCCGGGTTCTCGGAGAACGCCGACCACAACGTCGGCCGGGTCATCGACGCGATCGCCGAGCTCGGCGAGCTGGACAACACGCTGATCATCTGGATCTGGGGGGATAACGGCGCCAGCATGGAGGGCACGGTCACCGGCTCGTTCAACGAGATGACGATGCAGAACGGCATCCCGCTCACCGACGAGATGCAGCTCCAGCTGGCCGAGCGGTACGGCGGCATCGGCGCCTGGGGCGGCCAGATGATGGATCCGCACTACTCAGCCGCGTGGGCGTGGGCCGGGAACACGCCGTTCCAGTGGGGCAAGCAGGTCGGTTCGCACCTGGGCGGGACCCGCAACCCGATGGTCATCCACTGGCCGGCGCACATCACCGGCACCGGCGCGCTGCGCTCGCACTTCACCCACGCCATCGACGTCGGGCCGACGATCCTGGACATCCTCAAGATCCCCGCCCCCACCCACGTCGACGGGATCGGGCAGGAGCCGTTCCACGGGGTGAGTTTCGCGGACTCGATGGCCGACGCGGCCGCGCCGGAACGCCACACCCAGCAGTACTTCGAGACCATCGGCAACCGTGCCATGTACAAGGACGGCTGGTGGCTGGCCATGAAAACCCCGCGGATCCCCTGGGTGGTCACCCCCGATGCGCTGCGGCCGTATGCGCCCGGGGTGTGGGACCCCGACGGCGACCCCGCCGAGCTGTACTACCTGCCCGACGACTTCACCCAGGCCAAAGACCTCGCCGCCGAACACCCCGGCAAGGTGGCCGAGCTGAGGGAGCTGTTCTGGGCCGAGGCGGAGAAGTACAAGGTGCTGCCCTTGCTCGCCACCTTGTCCGCGTTCTTCGGCATCCTTCCGCCCCGGCCGGATGCGGTCCCGGTCGAGTACCGCGGCGATGTCCAGAACATCATGTCGGGCATGATCCCGAGGATCTACAACCACTCCTATGCGATCAGCGCCGATCTGGTCGTCCCGGCCGATGGCGCCGAGGGCGTGATCGTGGCCGAGGCCGACCACCTGGGCGGGTTCTCGCTGTTCGTCGCCGACGGCAAGCTCACCCACACCTACTCGATGATGGGCGTATTCATCTACCGGCAGCAGGCCGAGGAACCGCTGCCCGCCGGGGAGGTGAACGTGCGCATGGAGTTCGCCGCCGATGCGGCCAAGCCCGCCACCGGCGGCGAGGTGACCCTGTACATCAACGACCGGCCCGTCGGCAAGGGCCGCATGGACCACACCGTCCCGATCCGCTTCTCCGCCTACGCGGGCATGGACATCGGCCGCGACAACGGCGGTGTCGTCGACCGCAGCTACGAGGACAAAAAACCGTTCGCCTTCACCGGCACCGTCAAAAAGGTCGTGTTCGACGTCAAGCCGCATCTGGCAGCCCAGGACGAGGAAGAGCTGCACGCGGCCGCCCACCACGGCCACGCCGCGCACGGACTCTCGCAATAAGACAGGCCCGCAGCCTGGAGGAGGACCGATGAAATTCGATGACGAAACGACCGACGTGCTAATCGGCGGCTACCTGTCCACCGATGCCGCCCACGACGACTACGAGGCGGTCCTGGCCAGCGGCGGCTACCTGCACGGCGCGGTGGTGGTCAGCAAGGACCTCAAAGGCAACCTGACCGTGGAGCAGACCGACCACATGGTCCGCGAGGGCGCCGAGGGCCTGGGCGCCGTCGGGTTCGCGGTCGGGCTGTTCGCACCGCCGCTGCTGGCCGCGACCGCGATCGGCGCAGTAATCGGCGCGGGGGCCGGCAAGCTACTGCACCGCAGGACCGCCAGCAAACTCGAGGAACAGGCCGGGGCCACCATCCCGGTCGGCGGCGCCGGCCTGATCGTCGCCTACCCGCACTCGGCGGCCACCAAAGTCGAGCCCGCCGTGACCCGCGCCATCAAGAAGGTCGTCGGCGAGGCCGAGGGCCACCACGTACAGGCCCTGAAAGGCGCGATCGCCGACGCGCAGCAGAAGATGGCCGAAAGCGGCGCCTGACGCTGCGTGGAGGGCCTTGATGTCACCGGCAGGCCGGATCAGGGCGCAGATCGCCTACGTCCGCGGCAGGTACGCATATGCCTACAGGTTCCCGCTCGTCATGATCGACGTGACCAGGCAGGTGCTGCTGGCGATCGCCCCGGGTGGCCGAGCTCAGCCGGGTCGTCTGAGCCGCGCCCGATGTGGCGACCGCGCTCGGCTATGACATCGCGGCTGCGCTGGAGGAACCCGACGGTCACTGACAGTTCCGCAGACATCGCAAGGGAGGCAGGCATGGCGAGCTGTGACCAGTCCGGAAACGGCTGGACAGCAGTTCTTAGGCGCCAGCCGGTCCGCATCGTGGAGGGCCGGGCAGAAGGCGGCTATACCAACGTATTTGAGATCATCTGCCGCGACTGCGGCGACCATCCCTACCAGGATTACTCCGAGGTCTCACCCGAGTTTCAGCGGATCCGCGGGCCATATCCGATCGCGGACGGCCTGGCCGAATACGAGAGGCACCTCAGGTTGCACCGCCAGCCGGCACGTGCCCGTGCGGGGACGATGACCGATGCTTCCTGACCGGCGATGAACGCCGGGTTCTTCGCGCTGGCATTCGCCGCGGCGCTGAACCCGAAGCTGCTGGCCGTCGATCTGCTGCTGATCGAGAACCGGCGGCCGCGGGCGATGTTCTTGAGCCTGCTGGCCGGCGGCCTGACCGTAGCCCTGACGATCGGCTGGCTGGACGTGCTCGTCTTCCACGCCGATGCCATCAACTCCCAGCGTACGGTCAGCGCGGGCGTCGACTTGGCCCTCGGCCTGCTTCTGCTCGCCGTCGGCGCGCTGGTCGCAACCGGGCGCCTGCACGGCGGGCGGAAGGCACCAGTCCCGGCCAGGGACGGGCAGCCGCAGAAGCAGGAGAAGAAGGACGGCTGGGCGCAGCGGGTGCTGACTGAGCCCCGGCTCGGGCTCGCTATGCTCGTCGGCGCGCTGGTTGGCCTCCCCGGTGCCGCGTACCTGAGTGCGCTGCACAATCTGGTCACCGGGAAATCCTCCACCGCGACCCAGGTCATCGCCGTCGTCATCTTCGTCCTCATCGAGTTCTCGCTGATCGTCATTCCCTTCGCGTTCCTGGAACTCCGGCCCGAGGCCACCAAAGCGGTGCTCAAGCACAGCCAGGACTGGCTGCTCAGCCACGCCCGGCGGCTAATGGCCTACACCGCCCTCATCCTGGGCGCCTACCTGGCCATCAGCGCCCTGGTACGCCTGATCTGACCTGCCAGCCTGGCCGTCGGCAGCATCTGCGGCCGGTTCAAGCAGCTTCTAGCGGCGTTTGGAGGTCAATTGCCGGACTTCGTTGAAGACGGTAGCGCGGCGAGCGCCGAGTCCAGGTGGTGGCGCCGCCTCGGGCGGTCCTTCGTCTCGGCAGACAGCTACGGACTCGTGTTGTTGCTCGTCGTGGCGACCTACGTGGTGTCCGTCTCGGTGACCGAGGCGCGGGCGGCTTCGATCGTGCTCACCGTCCAGCTGGCCACGGTCTGGCTCACCCTCCGGACGTCGCAGGCGCACCGGGTGGTACGACGCATCGCCGACATCGTGCTGTGCCTGGCCGCCATCGTCACGGTCGCGAGCTTCTTCGTGCACAAGCCGGGTGACCAACTGGGCGGGATATTCACCGTCTGCTGCCTGCTCTACCTGATCGCGCCATTCTCCATCGTGCGCCATCTGATCATGCGGCGGCAGATCGACACCGAGACGCTGCTCGGTGCCATTGCTGCCTACTTGCTGATCGGCATGTTCTTCGCCTTCGCGTACAAGGCGGCCGGCGAGTTCGGAAGCGTGCCGTTCTTCGGCTCAGCCGGAGACGGCTCGCTCAGCCAGGACCTGTTCTTCAGCTTCGTCACGATGACCACCGTCGGATACGGCAACCTGGTGCCGGCCGCCAATCCCGGGCAGACGCTCGCCGTGCTAGAGGCAGTGACTGGGCAGCTGTTCCTCGTCGTGGCCGTCGGGAAGATCATCAGCAGCATGCAGCCCAGGCGCGGCGAGCGAACGGGCTCCTAACCGTGCTGGACGTTACAGCACGCGCGATCGCGAGCGTCATGCCCGGCACTGGCCTACAGGCCCGATCTCGTGGCTCGCAATTAAGACCACTATTTGAGACCGCCGGACGCCCGCTCGCGGTCTGCGGCCCGCCGGGTGCCCGCAGGTCAGCTTGGCGGAGGATAGGAGATTCCAACTCATGAAGGGTTGCCCCTCACACGCTTTCCAAGTGTGCACACCAGCGTTCACACTGGGTCGGGATCGTCCGTGCTTTTCGGCGCAGCGGTCCGTCGGACCGCGGCGGACGCCCGTTCTACCTCGGCGAGCCGCTCGGTCAGCACGGCGATCTGCGCCCGGGCGGCCTCAGCCTCGGCGTCCCTGGCTGCCAGCTGCGCGTCCCTTGCCTCGACCGCCTCGCGGAGCTGGGCGTTGGCATCGCGCAGCGCGGCTACCAGCGCGCGCAGGTTCGCGCACCGGCTGCGGCACAGCGCCGCCAGTCGGTGCTGTTGCTGTAACTATCGAGGGCGAGACGACGTTGGCGGCCTCCACCCCTCGTGGGGCGCTTGCGGGCACGCTTGTGTGTAGCGAGCACGGGGTGCCGGTTCCGGGCCTGTCGTCCGCGTGTAGGAGTCGCTTCCTATCGCCGGGGGTCTGGTTGCGTCCGGTTGCGTGGCTGAGCCGTGTCATGGGCTCTTTCGAGGCCGTCGAGGATCAGGTCGAGGCCGAACTCGTACTCGCTGCCGAAGTCGTAGCCGGGCTGAAGAACATGCCCGAAGGTGAACTCGGCGAGGTGGGGGTACTCGTCGGCGGGGAACTGCGCCAGCATGACCTGCGCTAGCGCCGCGGTCTCCTCGGGGGTGTCGAACGGCAGGCCCCGCTCCTGCAGCGCGAAGCCGTAGAGGTAGCTGTCGAGGGCTGAGTAGGCGTGCGCGGCCAGCTCGAGTGAGAAGCCGGCGTCCCGAAGGCACCCGATGACGGCGTCGTGGTGCCGCAGCGTCGCTGTGCCGGGGGACGTCCGCGACTCCATCAGGCCGATCGCCCAGCGATGTCGCGATAGGACCGTGCGGACCGAGACCGCCCGCTGACGCATGGCCCTCTTCCAGCCTTCCTCCGCGGACGGCAGCTCGATCTCGCTGAACACCAGGTCGATCATGCCGTCGAGAAGGTCCTCCTTGCTGGCGACGTGGTTGTACAGCGACATGGCCTCGACCCCCACCGCCTCGCCGAGCTTGCGCATCGAGAGCGTCTCGATTCCGTTCTCGTCGGCGAAGGCGGCCGCGGCGCGCAGGACCCGGTCGCGGCTCAGGGGGATGCGGGGCGCTGGTACGGCATCGGGCGTCGCGGGCACTTGGGAACTCCTCTTCTGCGCTGCATCAGCGGGCGTCGTGGAGAAAGAGCTTGACGGACTTACAGTGTACGTGTAACTTACATCGTAAGCTTACATTGTAAGTCAGGCCAGGCCATCACCTGGCTCCGCCCCGCGCCACACCCCCGGAAAGGGGATCCCGATGACGAACCGCACTGCGGAACCGGCCGTTCGGCACCACGCCAGTGATGCGCCGCCGCCCGCCCAGCGAGGGTCGGATGCGAGCCGGCCGGTACGGAGGGCCAGCCTCATCGCCGGGGTTGCGCTGCTGCTCATGTCTGCCCTGGCAGGCTTCGGCTACAACGTTGCGATCCACGGGCTCGTCACGCCCGGGAATGCCGCCCGGACAGCCCAGGGCATCATGGCGCACGACGGATTGTTCCGGTTCGGCATCGCTAGCCTGTTCCTAGTCATCGCGCTTGACGTTGTGGTCGCCTGGGGGCTGTACCGGGTGTTCAGCCCGGTGAGCAAGGGCATCTCGGCGCTTGCGGCGTGGCTGCGCCTTGTGTACGCGGGGATCTTCGCGGCGGCCGTCTTCCAGCTCGCCGGAGCTCTTCGCCTGCTCGGCGGCGGCAAATCCCTCCCGGCGTCCGGCGCGGATCAGCTGCACGCCGACGCGCTCCCTGACATCAACCGGTTCACCGATATCTGGCACGCCGGGCTCATCCTCTTCGGTCTCCATCTGCTCGTGATCGCGTGGCTGGCCTGCAGATCGGGCTACGTGCCCAAGCTCCTGGGCATCCTCATCGGGATTGCAGGCCTGGGCTACATCTACGACAGCATCGGCGCATTCCTTGCCCACGGCTCCTGGACCGGGGTCTCCACGGTCACGTTCATCGGTGAGTTCCTGCTGGCGTTCTGGCTGGTGATCCGGGGCCGCCGCGTCATATTGAGCCAGCCGGCACCCCGTGCCGAGCCGGCCGGGGCAGCGCGATGACCGCGGTGGCGCCCGGCGCGGCCGCCATGGAATCGATGACGGCGATCGTGCACGACGCGTACGGGACCGTCCCCGAAGACGTCCTCCGCCTCGCGGAGACGGACAAGCCTGCGACCGGCGACGACGAGGTTCTGGTGCGAGTCCATGCGGCGAGCGTCGACCGGGGCACCTGGCACATCATGGCCGGCCTGCCCTATCCCATCCGCGTTGCGGGCTTCGGGCTCCGCAAGCCCAAGTACCCCAACCCAGGGCGGAGCCTCGCCGGAACGGTCGAAGCCGTCGGCAACGACGTGACTGGTTTCTCGCAGGGTGATGAGGTGTACGGCATCTGCGACGGCTCGTTCGCGCAGTACGCCCGCGTCCGGACCGGCAAGCTCGCGCCCAAGCCGGTGAATCTCTCCTTCGAGGAGGCTGCCGCCGTTCCGGTCTCTGCGCTCACCGCGCTGCAGGGCGTGCGCGACCACGGGCGGGTCCAGGCCGGTGGCAAGGTGCTCATCGTCGGCGCCTCGGGAGGCGTTGGCACGTTCGCCGTGCAGATCGCGAAGGCGTTCGGCGCGGAAGTCACCGGCGTCTGCAGGACCAGCAAGGTGGACACGGTCCGGTCCGCCGGCGCCGACCACGTCATCGACTACACGCGTGACGACTTCGCCGGCGGGGGGCAGCGCTACGACGTGATCCTCGACATCGGCGGGAACGCGCCGCTGGCACGCCTGCGGCGGGCCCTCGCCCCGAGGGGGACGCTCGTCATCGTCGGAGGAGAGACCGGCGGCCGGTGGCTCGCAGGCACCGATCGCCAGCTCCGGGCACTCCTGCTGTCCCCGTTTGTCGGCCAGAAGCTCGGCACGTTCGTCTCCTCAGAAAATGCTCAGGACCTTGCCGTCCTCACCGAGCTCATCGAGTCCGGCAAGGTGACACCGGTCATCGACCGGACGTATCCGCTGAGCCAAGTCCCCGCCGCCATCCGGTACGTGCAAGAAGGTCACGCTCAAGGCAAGGTCGTCATCAACGTCGCGGCGCCGGCCAGCCGGACATAGTCGTCACTATCGAGAAGGGCCGACGTGCTCATGCCGCCGACCGGGCGGTCCACCGGAACCTCCGGCGGCCAACAAGCCCAGGTCGGGCGACCCTTTC
>ODAK010000895.1_pt1 | contig 33526 bp, 48 predicted proteins | sample 1539591 | NCBI WGS metagenome assembly ODAK01 (sample SAMEA3539303, study PRJEB22396) | soil metagenome | biome: tundra; feature: field; material: soil | place: USA | collected 2010-05 | depth 0.15 m | reverse complement strand
GAGCGCAGGGAGCGCAGCGAGCGCAGGGAGCGCAGCGAGCGCAGGGAGCGCAGCGAGCGCAGCGAGCGCAGGTTTGCTATTTAGATTTTTTCGCACATCGCCAAAATCGGCGATGTGCGGCAATCCTTCCAGGCTATCCGCGTGTTCGTTCAATTCTACCAAACGAAATAACCGCGGAAGATGAACATGCACAAACCAATTCGCCACAAGCATCCACCGGACTTTTTCCGCTTTAGCCGATAGACTTAGATTTTCCATGCGCGGAATCAGCGGTTTCAGCAGGCGATCCCGCTCCGCGTTCGTGGGCAGCGAATCATTCCACGAACGGCACAGCGCCGCGATTGTAGGCGGGATACATCTCGGGCGGTCCGTCCATTCTTCGCCAAACACATACGCCGCCGCTTCCATCACACAAAATTTCCCGTCCGGTTGGTGCGCTCCAGATTGCAATTCTTTTTCCATGATTTCCTGCCACCGTTCCTGAATCAGATTCGTAGTCATAACCCGCCTCTTTTGAAATCACGAAATCGGTTTGAAATGCCCGCGCCCGCAACTGCACACCATTGAATACCGCCCGACGTTGCCCAGCGCGCCATTCCATTTCAATAATTCCCCGCATGGGCAGGATACTGCCTGCGAAGTTTCGGGGTGCCGGAACCATTCGCCCACGGCGCGGGGATCTCCCAGCGGTTTGTTGGTTTGCATTTTGTCTAACGCCGCGCCGGCCCATATCAGGATCCACACTGCCGCGATTGTGGCGCAGGCGCAGCCCAGCAGCGCCCATCCCCACGGGCGCAGAAATATTGCGAACCCCGCACACACAAATAACCACCCCGCCAGCGCCCGCGCTTGATAATCTTCCAGCCGCTTTTCGCCGGCGGGACTCCACGGATGATCCGGATCGCCTGGGGGAATCATCGGGCTTGCAGCGCGCATTTTTTCCGGATTGATGGTTTGCGGCATTTTTATTCTTAGTAATTATATGGTTAGCTTATTCCTTTACTTGATACAAACATCAAACATTCTTGCAGCCGTAAATTTGCGCCTGCCGATCCAGGTCTTTCGGTAACGTAGAAAAGTTTAAGGAATAGAAACACCAGTGGGTGCTTTCCCCCTGGCCATTTCATTTGAGTTACCCGTTCCCATGTTTGATAGACTTTTTCTGAAACATTGTTTGGATCTGCTGTCTCCACTTGAGTTACCTCTTATTTTCTAGGATGGCCGCAGCAATCCCTGATTTATTTTGTCTACTTGCGGCTGAAACATCTGAGTGGGCACCATGTGTAGCGCGAGAAACGCTTTGCAGGAGCTGCACAAAAACGTGATCAGCGAAATCCCGGGCGTGGCGCTTTCCATCAGCACTGTAGAATAATCCGTGAGCAACACAAATCTCTTTTCGCATTTCGGGCACTTCGGGCATTCCGCTTCCGACGCCAGCACGGGCTGCCCCATTTTCAACGGCTGTTTCTGCGTGGGATTGGATTCCTGTTTTTCTATGCCGGCGCATTTCGGGCACAGTGTTGGCGACGGCAAACCAAACCGCGTCACAATTTCCTGTGCGGCGGCGGTGAAAGTAAATTCCGCTCCGCATTCGGTGCAGCTTTTTGTTACGTCAAACGCCATCATGCACCGCCTTGGTGAATGGTGAATTCCGCGGAATCGTGCGTCGCGGAATCCAGCACTCTTGCGATGCGCAATAATTCTTCCGCTTTTTCCACGGGATTTTCCACGCAGTTCGCCACGCACAAAATGCCCGGACGCCCCGGAGCGGGAATCTGGCGAAGGAAAAGCGTGTGCATGGTGTGGCATCCTTCACATTCGCGCGGCTGGTAAAACCACACCACGGCGTTCTGTTCGATGTAGCCGATCATGCGCGCGCCTTTGAACTGTGATTTTCAAAGTCCACCAGAAAATTTTGTGTAACTTTTTTCAGCGGTGCGGACGCACGCGCGATCTTCGCGGCCTCCGCGCGCGGGTAGCCGATATTCATCAGCGCGTAGATCGCGGATTCTTCCGCGTCTATCGCGCTATCTGAATCAAGCGCGATAGACGCAGGGACGACACGCACGGCGGCAAGTTGGGCGGATGCTGGGTTGGACGTGTGGAGGGAATCACCCCTCCGGGATTGCCGCCGTGCGTGTAAGGCAGATTCAATCTTGAAAGTAAGAATCCATGCGGCCAGAAATGCCGCGCCATAACCAACGCGCAGCCACACTGGGCAGGCCATAAATTCCGCCATGATCAACACCGTCGCGAATATCGCCGCCACATGCCATGCGGATCGCCCGATGATTTTCCAGTTTAAGTTTTTCACGATTTCACCTCTGGCAGCTTTTTGATAAATCCCAGCAGCGCGAAAAGATTGCGCGCGGAAATCACTTTGCCCGCCTTCGCGCTGTAGAGCACTCCCAGGAGGACGCCCGCTTTTGTGGCGGCTTCGGTATCGGAATGATTTTCCGTCAGAATCCAGTACCGGAATTTCGCCAACTCCGCCGCGGGCAGCGGCGCGCGTTTGATGTCAAATTGAGGCGCCGCCACTGCGGTTATGCCCGTTTCCGTTTTTGTTTTATTAGCCATACGTACATTCTCCTATCATTGCGTGTCGTTGTCAAGTGTTATTTTTTCTTTTTTAATGTATGTTTCTATGTTCGCTATTCCTTCGCTTTTTGCTCATACACCCGCCGCCGGCTCGGAATCTTCAAATTCCAGATCGCCCTGCGGGGGGTCCGCAAATTTCGCGTATTCGCGCACCTGCCTAGCCAGCGAGCACGTCGGATCGTGAACGAAAATTCCGTCCGCGCCTTTTGTGCCGTGGCACGTTCCGTCAAGTGACATACACCATAATTTAGAACCTTCCATTTTATCTTTCGCTTCGTAGTACCACTTTTTTTTCAGCGCGGAAATATCTCTCATTAGGGAAGGCAGCTCCACTTGAAAAATTCTATCGCGAGAAATTCAGTCAAAAGCATCGCTGCGGAAAATAAAACAATTCGTGACAATCTCATCTCGCCGCCGCCCGCTGCAAACATCCTTTTCTTATTTTCGCCATTTCCTTACTGCAGGGCGGATTTCCGCGCTTGGCAAACGTGGACGGCTGTCCGTGGCACCGCCCGCACAGTACGGCACCCGGGTTTGGGATTTCGCAAAATGACGCGCGGAATTTTCTATCATCGTGGGGTAGATGAATAAAAAATATTTGCCCGCAAACGGAATCGCAGGTGATTTTTGGATTTTCCAATCTTAACAATCGGTCATATCGCGGTTCGTACCAATGCGCTTGCACACGCAAAACTTTGTGAATTAACATCCCCATTTTGGAAGTGGAATAGACATACTGGGGATGTTTGACGATCTCAACTTTACCAAAACAGTGATCGCCAAAATCAGGGCGCCCCATCACATATATTTCGCCGTTCATCGCGCCGCCGCCCGCTGTAAAACTTCCGGCCGCACGCGCGATGCCGGCGCGGACGGTGCGTGCTCGATCGCGCCCTGTTCAATTTTCACCTGGAAATTCCGGCGGCGTAAAAATTCCGACATTGCCGCGCAGGTCCACAAAGTTCCAGCGGTGGCTTCTAATTCGCGGCGGGTAAAAAGCCGCCGGCGGTTACCCAGCTTCACGCGGCAAATTCCGTCCACGCATTCGATGATTTTTTCGTCCCGATTTTGCACCTGCGGTTTTGTCGGTGAGATGGCGGCAGGGTGCTGGCTGGAAGCGGTGGCGGTGCCCCCCGCTTGCGGGGGGGTAGGGGGGATATTGTCTTTCAGGGGTACTTCAGGGGTCAATAATGATACATCCCGCGATTCTGCGGGGGTCGACACGCGATTCTGCGGGGGTGCAGATTCTGCGGGGGTGCAGATTCTGCGGGGGTGCAGATTCTGCGGGGGTGGCGCTAACGGAAACCGGCTCTTTTCCTATGTTTTTTTTTAGTGTTTCGTAGGATTCAAATGTGGGCATACGAAAGCGGGAAAGGATGCCGGGGCGGTGCTCGATTTTCAATTCACCGATATCTACCAGTTCCAGAAAACTTTCCTGCACGGCGCGCTCAGACATCTTGGTATATTCGCAAATAAATTTCAAAGAAGGCCAGCAATTCCATCCGGTTTCACGGTGGGAATTAAGCTGATCTGCGATGCAAAGGATTACAAGGCGGGAACCTAATCGCGCTTTCGAGTTTTGAAACGCCCACGTTAGTGCTACGTTTGCCAAGCGCGCCACTTTTCTCTGCCGCGCCAGAACCGCGAAGTGGCGCCCCACGATCCTGGCCGGCAGTGATATTCCCGGAACGGAAATACTTTTATACTCGAAGTGGCGAGCGTGTCAACCGAAAACCTAAAATAGATTTCCACATGCGCGAACCTAATTCGGTTTCTGCGGCGGTATTTTGTCGTCCACCTGTGCGGCGGCAACTTCCGAAATAAATAATTTAATGAACGCATTCAGGCGATCACCCTTCGGAATGGTGCTCAAATACGGCGGCTGATTGAACATTTGCGCCAGTCCATTTTCTCCCAGCGCCGCCAGTCCCGTGGGCAAATTCACATCATTAGCTTCCAGCAGCACGATCACGCGCGCCACGCATTCTTCCACCGTCAAAAGCGGTTCGCTCATAATTATATTTGCCACGTTGTGATGCAGGGTGATCAATTGAATTTGCTGCACCTGTTCCGGCGTGGGCGCGCCGGCGGCAGTGCGGGATGGTGCGGCGGGCGCTGGCGCCGCCGGCTGTACCGGATTCGGAACGGTGGCGGGCCTCGGCGTGGGCGCAACGGTGGGATTCTGCGTGGCGTACGTTGCCGCCGGTAAATTGGACGCAACCGCCCGCGCGCGTTCCGCCGCGGCGATCTGCGCCGTCTGCGCGGCTCCCATTGTTTTGAATCCTTCGTTTAATTCGCCAAGAATTGCGGGCGCGTTACGTAGCAGTTCCACCCACATATTGCCCTTGCTTTCGCCACCGCCCACCAGCCCCGCGTCTTTCAGAGCAGTAATCAATTGCAGGGTTTCCGTCACCGCGTTCGTTGCTGGGGGATTCATCATTTTGTTAATTGCGGCCGTCATAAATTGCCGCATCATATCATCCATCGGATTCGGTTCACGCACCGTAGGTTGCGGCGCGACGGTGGCGAGGCTGGTCAATCCGGTTTTCTGAATTCCCAGCGCATCGCGCGCGGCTTCCGCAATTAAACTTTGGCCGGCGTTGCCGTTATTTTCCAGTCGCCGGGTGATGTGATCCATCGTTTCCAGCATTTTATTCATCACCAGCATCATGTTGCCGTTGGCGTCCATCGTGAATCCTGGTCCGTAAGAATTCACGCGCGGTTTGGACGGGTCGCGCGGTTCGCCGGCGAATTTGCATTCATGTCCGCCGTAAATCAGCTCTCCATTTTCCTTCATCATAATGAAAAATTTTCCGCCGCCATATTCCTGTTTGATCCATTCCTCTGAAAACGGCTTACCAGCCGAAAACATTCCAGCCAGAGATTCACCGTCCAGCGTTTCTAAATAAACTTTTTCCGATCCTTCGTAGCGTTTCAGCGACAGCCAGTTCTGCGTCCACTTTTCCGGAGTGTTGCGCATTTCACAGTAATCAAAAAACGCGGGGCGTACACCGCCGGAATATTCTACCCAGCGGCTTTCTTTTGTTTTTTCTGTTGTGGCGGGAACAAGCTGGGTGAATTTTGTTTCTTTCAATACTTCTCCAACTGCGGGGGCGGCGTTGCGGGCCATAGCACTCCAATTTTTACCAGGCTGCGCTTCTGGTCGCGCCATCGGTGGCATTATTCCTACCTCAAAATAAGTTTGTACGCAATGTATTTTGCGAATACTGCGAAATACCAGCAAATATTATACTGAAGTACGGTACACACACTATTGACACGCCGCGCGCAAGGACGCATTTTATGTGCGCAAGCGAATCCCGCACAGTTCTTCTGGACCGCGCGGCAAGTTCGCACACGCTGCATGAGTGCAGCCCATTGTTTTACCCGCTGTCTGGCTTCCGCGCGCTGTGTCACCACGGCGCGCGGAGCAAAAATAAAAAAAGAATGCACTGGAATCCCACCACGGGAAGGGCGCAGGCAAATGGAGTGATGCCGCTTGCCATGTTTCGCCCCTTCGCGGGGGTTGCAACCTCGCGGCCGTTACCAGAGGGCGATGAAGGCGTAGCGCAAACCATCGCCACCATGAATCAACTGGTGGACGATGCGGTGAAAGATCCCGCCGTCAATCGTTACGCCGTAGACATCGTGCGCAATATTCCCGCGTTTCAACCTGACGCGGATATTTTGCGCGCGCAGGCGATTTATCAGAACGTGATGGAAAATTTCGCGTATGTGCAGGATCCCATTGGACCGCTCGGGCCAAAAGAAACCTTGCGCCCGGTGCGTGAATTGCTCGATCTGAAAGCGGGCGATTGCGACGATCTCAGTATGTTGATCGCGGCGCTGTGCGGCACGGTGGGATACGAAACGCGATTCATCACCGTAGCCGCTGATCCGGAACATTCTTCGCAATTCAGCCACATCTATCCGGAAGTTTTAGCTTCTGGAAAATGGATCGCAATGGATTGCGCGCGGCCGGGCGCGCATTTTGGCGCGCAGCCGCAGGGAGCTTTCCGCGTGCAAATCTGGCCGGTGCCCGCGCGGGTGAATCCCCTTTCACGATTGAACGGGCTGGGACGCTTACAGCGTTACGGCCGCATGGGAAACATGGGAGACGGAAGCACATTCGCGCAGGACGTGCAGGCCAGCGGAACTGCGGCGGCCGATATTATCGCAGCCACAAATCCGAATAGCGTTTATTACAGAAATGCGGCCAATCCCAGTTTAGTGACGCCGGGATCTTCGCCGTATGCGGCAAGCCCGTTGCTTCCAAGTTCGGGAATTAATATCGGCGGCACTACCAACACCACCACGCTTTTACTTTTCGGTGGGTTGGCGCTGTTACTTGTTTTAATGGTGAAAAAATAATGGCCCATGTAACAGGTGTGAGCACGGTTTACAGGCACGGATCGGGAATCCGCAATCGGCAAACTTCGCCGCTGAATGGCGTGCTCAGTCCCAGCGGGCCAAGCGAAGTTCCCGCGCGGCGCGGCAACACGATGATCACGCTGCGCGGAATGGCGCTGGGCGATTTAATAAATACCGGCGGCGTAGCCCGTGTTCAAGATACCGGCGAAATTCCATTCGATCCCGCCGAATTTACGCAGAATCAAAACCCGAATATTCCGGAACAGGCAAACCCACCGGCGGCTACGCCAGATAATTCCAGCCCCACAGGAACGGTGATACGGTTTCCTTCGCAGGGATGGGCTGGGCCGTGTCCCGCGTGGGGATGTAGCGGGCCGCAACCCCCGACATATTATTCGCCGTCGGTCAACGTGCCGGGAACGACGATTAACACCACATATCCGTATCCCGGCCAGGCACCACCGCCCGCGCCGGTGAATCCCGCGCCACCGGCAACGCTGGTGCCCGCCGCCGTAACTTCCGCTGCGTCAACTGTTCAGCCTGTGGGCGCAACGCCAGCAACGCCCAGCACGCCCGCGCTTGTTCCGGTTAGCAGCACGGTTACCAACGCAAGTGCGCTTACCGCGCTACAGCTCGCGGCCGGCGCGGTGGGTTTCAACGCTTCCGGTCAACCCGTGGACGTGAATGGGAATGTGATCGGAGTTTTTTCCGAAATTTCCGCGTGGATGAGCGAACAAAGTTTGGTGAGCGGCGTGCCGAATTATATTTTTGCAATTGGCGGCGCGGCGCTGGTGTGGTGGATGATGGCAGGCAAGCGCAGATAAAATTATGAGTTATGCACTGAGATGCGGTTCGGGAACGTGCACGCGGCGCCCGCGTTTGAATGGCGCGGGCGTGTTTGGCGGACGCATTATCGGTTTGCGCGGACTGGGGCAGGATCCCACGCTAGTGGATCCCACGTCGGGCATTTCTTTGGATACGCTGAATCCCACGATAGACACATCATTTTCACCGATTGGCGTGAACACCATGCAGCCGATTGACGTTCCGCAGAATGTTTATCCAGTCGGGTTTGTTGGTCCGCTTCCATCGGGATCAGTGGAACTATCCACGCCCGCCGCGGTTTCACAGGATCAAACTGCGCTTACCGCCGCGGTGCCCACGGTTTTTCCGGCGCCCGCTTCCAATCCTACGGGCGCGAATCCGCCACCGGGCGCGATTGGTTTTAATTCGGTGGGGCAGTGGATCAACGCCGCCGGCGCGGTAGTGGGAGCAACGGCGCAAATTTATTCCGCCGCGCAGCTTGGGCGTCCCGCGCTTACCGCCGCGCAGCTCGCATCCGGCGCGGTGGGCTATAATGCCGCCGGCCAACTGGTGAACGCGCAAGGGCAAGTGATTTCTGCTTCGCTGATTCCCGGTCTTTCCAACACCACGCTGATGATCGGTGGCGGCGTGCTGGTGTTGCTGGCGCTGATGATGGGCGGGAAAAAATAATGATTTATTCGGTACAGAACTATCGGCTGGGTATCCGCCCGAATGTCACCGCGCGGCAATTAAGCGGGCTGGGTGACGTTACCGCGCCGCCCGCCACGGTTACGCAGACGCAGGCGCAGGCCACGCAATTCAGCGCGCAATTACAGCAGGCCGGAAACGATCTGGCCGCGCTGGGCGCCGCCGCGGCTTCCAACGCCACAGTGGGGGCGGTACTTGAAGTGCAACTCGCGGACGCGCGGCAAAAATATAATACCTTGCTGCAGCAATTCACCGCATGGGCAACTTCGTGGAATGGAATCTGGCAGGCGGTTAGCGCGGTATTCAATGCGGTCACATTTAATCCTGTGCCGGCCATTCAAATGGGCCAGCAGCTTGCCGCGCAGATTTCGCAACTGGCCACACTGCAATCGTCCATCGCGGATATGAAAGCGCAACTCGCTTCCATCGCCACGCAAGATGTGAACATCACGCAGGGATCTTCCGTGGATTATTCAGCGCTGGCGGCGGATGCCTATTCCAACGGATCTACGGCGCTGGGCGATTATTACAGCGGGTTGGCCGCTTCCGCGCAATCCACCGCGCAGGCGCAGGCCATCAATACAAACATTCCGGCACCAGTGACGCCCGCAGCGCCCACGGATTTTTTGACCTGGGTGGAAGATAACGCGGTATGGATCGCGGTGATCGGCGTGGCCGTTTTTCTGGGACCGTCCATCATTAAGAAATTTTGATATGAATACTCAACTTACACAGCGCCCATTCGAGTATCAATTCCGTCCGCGCCTACATTCGCGCCTGGGATCGTATGGCACACGTTTCGGCCTGGGTGTTGTATTGACGCCTGCGCAGGCGGAAGCGCAGGTGGTGACGCCCGCGCAATATACCGGCGCGAAAATGGTACAGGCCGAAGTGGATGCGATCATTCAGACGGCCACCAGTGGACAGCTTCCTTTTGGGCCGGCAGATTTCGCGGCGGGATGGAATTGTAGCGGCGTACAATCTGGAACCGCGAAAATCGTAACCACTGCTGCCGGCATCGGAGTAAGCATCGGCGGATCCGTAGCGGCTATGCTGATGCCGCTGGCCGTTCCAATTATCGGGCCGATCATTGCGGTGGCGGAAGCGTTGATCGGATTATTTAGCGCCATTTTCACGCATCACGCGCAGGCGGTGGCGAAAGAAGAAAATGTTTTGTGCGCGGCGGTGCCCGCGCTGAATCAGGCGCTGGCGGCTTTAGATGCTGCGGTGGCGGATGGCACGCTCACACCAGCGGCGGCGATTGGCACGATGCAGAATGTGCAGCAGGAATTTGCGAATGCGGTTTCCTCGATCATTAAAGACGATCAATCGCACTGCAATGCGGCATGTGTGTGGACGATGTGCCTGGCTGCGCTGGCGCTGGTGCGCACTTCCCAGTGGCAGCAAATGGAAGATGTTGCGGCAACTTCGCAAACTTCCACGCCAACGGTAACGCCGGCGCAGGCCACCACGGCGGTGATTTCCGGGCAGGGAACCGCGACGGCGCTGCCGTCATGGCTTCCGATTGCGGCGGGAATCGCGCTTTTGTTTTTTGTGATGAAATAGCGCGCACATGGCGTGCGCGGCTGACGGGGTGCGATGTGCTGCAGCGCCGCGGCACTGAAGGAGACATGGCGAAACGAACACTAAGCAACGCACGGCGGAAAGCGGCGAAGAATCCGCGAACGCTCACTCCCAGATCCACAACTGCGACTGCAACTGCGACCGCAACCGCGAGTCCAACTGCGGGCGCAACTTCTACACCAACTACAACCTCAACTTCAACCCCAACTACGACAACTACGGCCGGAAGAAAAAATTCGATGGAATTGCTGGTGATGGGCGCGAATTCCATGCGCCGCACGAAGCGTAATCCTATGGATAACTTCACTCCAAAGGAAAAGATGCACCTGGGCATGATGGGAATCAAGTGGAGCGACATCCATTCACCGGCGGATGTGCGAAAGGCGCGCGCATCGCTGAAACAATTCTATAAATTGCGCAGCAACGTGCAAACGCGAATGAATCCTTCGGGCGCGATTGTGGACGGCGCGGAACCGGGCGAGCTCGCGCAGGATATCTACGAAGGCTTTCACTCCACCGGCGCGGAAAAAAGTTTTGTCTGCACGGAACCGCACATGCCGTCCGGTGATTACCCGCAATTGGGTACGCTTTTTAAGCTGATGATCAAACCGATGCCGGCGGCGCGGAATCAGATCGTGCAAAGTTTCATGCCGTCGGGCGGAAAGCCGATCCGCGTGCTTTCCTCGCTCGATCGGAGAAAAATTTATTTCGCGCAGGGGAACCAGGCGCTGAGTGCATCCGATCTGGAAAAGTTCGGCGCCGACGAATCGAATATTTGCGAACTTGGCGAATTACGCTCCATCGTTTATCTGGCGCGTAAATATCATTCACAGGTGGATTCCGAAGCGCGCGGCGAAATCGTGCAGTGGAAACACGATTTCGGGGAAGATGGCGGACGCAGGCCGCGCCTGTTTTACATCCGCGATCTGCGCCGGCTGGCCGTGCAGGGCGGGGATTTCGTGGTGAAGGACGAAGGAATCGTGGGCTGATTTTGATCTTAATTTGAAAAGGAGAAAACGAAAATGCAACTGATCGAAAAAGACACACCGTGCGCACGCGAAGGATGCACCAACGTAATCAAACCCGGGAGTTACGCGCACTTGAATGTAGACGCGGAAAATAATCCGTTCTGCAGCCCGGACTGCATCGAAATTTTGGCTGGCACAAAAGAAGCACCCGCGGCTGACAACAGCGCGCGAAAACCCGGACCTGTGGCGGTCAAAAGAGACGCGCCCGCGGCTGGCAAAGGCAAGGGCGGCACGCCAAACCCGCAATAACGCAGCGCGGATTATGTTTGTCGCGTATGGAATAGCGGCCGACGGGGTGCGAAGTGCAGCAGCCTTGCGGCACTAGAAAAAAGAGGGAAACACATGATCGGATCACTGGTGGGGCGTTCCAAACAAAGTGTGAACGCCCCGAATGTGGGAAGGGTAACGCAGGACGATCTGGGCGGCATGATCGAATACCGCCGGAACGTGTTGCGGGACCGCAAGTGGCAGCCAATGGGCAAATTAATGTCCATCACATTCGGCATGTCCGCTAACGCGGCGCTGGAAAACGCGCAGGCCGGGAAAACCGTGCGCCAGCGAATGATGACTCTGGATTGGATGGAAAAAGATGCACCCGTGCTCGGTTCCGCAGGGAACGGCGTGTTTGTTTTTCCGATTGGCTTTGAACGGCCCACAAAGTTGATGAAGGATACCTACATCAACGTGGTACAGGATCCGAAATGCCCAGCGCCGAAATTTGAACAGGATATTTACGATTTCGCGGATGGATGGTTTGCTTCCACCGATGGGCGCACAAAGTTTCTGGTGTTCCAGCCCGTCACCAGCCTGGTGATTCGCGCGGTGGTGTTCATGCCGATGCGCGGCGAGATGGATCCGGCCACGGGACGCAAGCCCGCGCTTTTGTACGATCCTCGATCGAAAGAAGCACATTTGCTCGGGGGAGTGATTTTTTAGAGGCGCTTACATGTCCAGACGTAGGCGCATGACGCCCGCACGGTGGGCCGCCAATATCAGGGAATGGCGGGAACTGACGCGGGGAAAGAGAAAAGACAAAGATGGGCGTCATACGAATTTGGAATCCCATGCGCAGCGCGGGAAGCGCGACGCGAAACAGGGAAATTCAATCCAGAAAGGGGATGATGCAAATGAAACACCACAGATACGGATCGCGGAGGCGTAAGAATCCGCTGGGAATTTCCAGCAACGACGTTTCCGAAGTCCTAGTAATGGGGGCGGGCGCAATTGGCGTTTCTTTCGTGAACGGCAAATTGCTTCCGAATTTCAATACGGGGCTGCCCAGTTACGCGGTCAAGATCGGTCTGGGTATCGCAGCGAAGATGTTTGCGGGAAAATACGGGGATGCTTTGATGAAAGGCGCCCTGATCGCGGCGGTATTGCAGGCCGCGCGTGAAAACTTCGGTGCGCAGCTCGGACTTTCGGCGTATTGGCCGTCCCGATTCCCATTACCCACGGTGAGCAACGCTTGGGGCATCGTTCCGGTGCAGGCCGCGCTTCCCGCAGTTGTTAGCGCCGCCGGATCCACGGGCGGCGTGCATGGCATGACGCGCGCTTATGGGCGCGTTGGCCGCGCATGAAAAAATTAAGCGCGCACAGTATGTGCGTGCAAAAGCGCTAACTATTCCGGGGCGGTTTAACCGCCGCTCCGCGCATTACATCGCCGCGCAAGCGCGTGCGAATTCCACTTGAAAGGGGAAAAAGAAAATGCGATCACTTTCGCGTGATTCACGTCTGGCAGGAATTCGCCGGATGGAAGCGCATGAAGTGGGGCGCCCGCGCTGGCGGATGATTCGCCGGAAAAACATCGTGGAAAACACCCTCGATGTTCGCGTGCAACCTCAGTACGATTATTTGACGTGCAAAGCAAACCAGGCCACGGTGTCAACCAATTTGTTTGCCATCGGGCAGGGCCAACAATACACCCCACCGGGCGGCACGGCGATCACCAAAACGCCGTGGCACACCAGCATGATCACGGGTAACGGAATGCTCGATAACCCGAAGAAATTGCTGGTGCTGAATATCGCGGTGCAGTTCGATCCCGCGATGGCCATCCCAGACTTGAACGCGACCAGCATCAATTATCTGGCCACATTCAAGATGTTCCAAAAGGATTTCTGGCAGGGGCACGTGATGCAATTGCCCGCCGGCGCGGGTCCGCAATTCAGCGGCGCCGCCACGGTAGGCACCACCACGGGCAGCGGCCAATCGCAACTGTTCACGTCATCCGTGAACGGTCGGCCATCACAAGAGAATTACAATTCTCTCGTGTATCCCGGCGGCGGTGTTGCGGGTCCGGCGGATGCGGCTTCGGGGCAAAGCCCGGTGCTGCCGCCAATCACCGGCGTGCTGATCGAACAGGGCGCGCCATTTGTGGTGATCCTCGATCCGACGCAGACGAATACCCCGGGCACGGGCTTCACCACATCCAACCTCACGGTGGCGGTAAACAACACCCTGAGCGTGGGCGTAAGCCTCTGGGTTTATCTCTGCGGCGTTACGTTCGTTGCGGTGGTTTAAGCTGTTCAACATAAGAAGCTGACTTCTAGTCGGCGAGTGAATCGGGGCGGAAACGCAGGCGAAATGCGGAGGGCCGCCCCGCTTCATAATCTAATCAGAAAATCCCGAAATTTTGTGTCCCTCGAGGGACGGAAAAGAGAATCGCATGTCATCAACAGGTCCCGCAGCCACACAGGGCACACCCGCACCGGGTATTTTGAAGGTGCCGCGGTCAATCGTGTTGGATGTTAGTCTGGCGGCAAGCGCTTTGCTATTTCCGCAGCCCTGCCAGATTCCTTCCGATGCCAGCTTTGAATGGGATTGGATCTCCGCGTTTCGTTCGGATTCGCGCGTCAAATTACTGATCATGGAAACCGGCGTCGGCAATCGCGCGCTAATTTATTCCGGCGCGCCGAATAACCCGAATGCGTTTTTTGGAATTCTGATTGATAACTGGGCTGGCCTGGTGGCAAATAACGGCGCGTTCCCACTGCCCACGCCGTACATTATGCCGGCAAACCGCCAGTATCTTTTCCAGTTCTCGGATGCCAGCGCGGGCGCGGCGGGAACAAATACGATCCAGATCGCGCTGCACGGTTACGCGCTTCTGGCGAATTAAGAATTTGCGCGGCGGGTAATTGCTCGCTAGGCCGGATGTGATCTAGTTAGGCAAATGAGTGGAGCTGCAGCCCCGTGGAAGCCGTGGGCGACTAGTGAAAAGTTCCGGAATCTGCCGTGCATCCTGAAAATAGAAGGGGGCTTGAATGTTCAACACAGCATACATTGTGCGTCCAATTGAAGGGATGTGGATTGTGGGATTCTTCTATCCAAATGGAGATTTCCACCGGCACGCCGCGTACCAAACAAAAGACGAAGCGGAAAAGCAAGTACATTCACTCAATGGCGGTGATTCGCAGACAGTTGCAGTTTCTGGGGCCGGTGACAGCGTTGCAGTTCCGGGTGAGCCTGGCAGCGTTCCGAATCCGCGGAGATAGAATTTCCCGGCACTGCGCGGGGATTTACCCGCATATAGAATGCGGGGCGGACGGGGGCCGGTTCGCTGGAGCCCCGCCGTACTGAAAAGAGAAATCGAATGATCCACATCTCTAAAAACGATCTAATCCGGCTGATGAACTCAGCGCGCGGCAAGTTCTGGAATCTCGTTCCGAAGTCCGCGCAAAAAGCCGTTTTCAAGATGGAAAGTGGCGACCAACCCACAGGATTGCAGGGCTGGCTTCCCACCTGGGTTTATACCGAATCACCGACGCTGGCAGCGGGTGATTCCGATGATTCCACGATGGGATTGCAAAACGGTTTTAACCTGATGGCCTTCACCGGATCCGCGCATGTGACGGATGTGGAACGCACCGGCGCGGATTTCGGTATCCAGGTGGGCGACGTTGTGCAGGGCGCGGAATTTACTCCCCGCAGAATTTTCAATGGGAACCTTGCGGGAGTGCTGGGCACCGCTAGATTTCTGAATGAAGCCTATGAATTCCAGGGCGCTGAACCGCAGTGCAGCGTGCGTATCACAAATCTTGCGGCGGTTACCGCTGCCATTCAATTGGTAATGTTTGGTTACGTTCCTCCTATGGATACATCCGACGCTGGACAGCTTGTACCGGCGGGGGTATAAATGAGCAATACGCGCGTGGAATTGTACCGCCAATTCCCACATTTAACCATCCGTCCGCCACACATCGATCCGCCGGCGGATGCTTCGCCATTCGACTGGCAGGGCAAGATCAACATGCCCGCAATCCCGTCCGCGAATATAGTTATCCTTTCGTTCACCGTGCCGCGCGGATTAAACGGCATGATCAAAAAGTACGGCAATGAAATTGATGGCGGCGTGGCGGGCGCTTACAGCTACGCGATCCGCCACGATAGCCAACCATTCCGCTATTACAGCAATATTCTTTTCAGTCTCGGGCCGGTGGACGCGCCCGTGGAGCATCCACTGGGTTTGCGGGTGTTGGAAAATCAGGTGATCACTTTCGTGTTCACGAATACGTCCGTGATTCCCGCTGGGCAAAGCGTACTAGCCCGCGTGATGGGATTTTATTATCCGAAGGAATATGATGATCCTTCGATCAGAATCGTTCAATAATTTCGCGGGGGAACTAATGAAGCGAGCAATTGTACTTGTATCACTCTTTTTGGCGGCGTGCTCTCCGATGCACGTTGCCGCGCAATCACCCACGCAGGTTTCGCTTGCGAATACAAATGCTCTGGTGATGAACGCCGTCACCACGCCCGCAGCAACCCCTTCCGGGGCGGCAGCAGCGAATTGCCCTGCACTCGCGGCCGGCACATGCCAACTCGCCAATGGTGGAAACTACGGTCAATATACTGTTTTATATACCACCACCAGCCCGATGTTGAATCTGGCGAATTTACAGCTCCGACTGGAAGCCTGCTTTGACAATACGAATAATAATCCGGCATCGCCGTGCTGGGTGCCGATTTCCGAAACCGCGACGGATCCCACCGGCGGAATGATTCAAGCCAGCGGATATTTTCCCGCCGTGCGTTTGAATTTAATTTCTCTGAATAATGTCGCATCACTTTCAGCGTTTTATTCCAGCGTTTCCGGGTCCAGTCCACTGAGCGGTATATATAATCCCGCGCAGCAAATAACGCGCGTTAGTTTGTCGAATCAATCCGCGGCGGCCAGTGCCAGCGGCACCGCCGTCACAACCCCTTTCGCAAATAGTTACGGCACACTGGTTTTAGCCGTTCTGAATGCCGCGCCAATCCATAGCGGAGCCACATTGGAAGTGGTGACTTTCGATTCTCTCGGCCTGCAAACTATTATCGGCTTGTTTCCGGTATCCACCGCCAGCAGCGTGACATACATTCCACTTCCGCCGTTTTCGGCCGCAAAGGTGCAGGCGCTATACACCACAGGCGGCGCCGGCGCGGGAAATATTTTCGCAAACTTCGTTTTTTCGCCGCCACCGATAGCCAGCGGATTTCCTTCCGCCAACATCAGTTTGAATGTAGTCACGCTTCTAAAAACCGGCGCTGGAATCTGGCACAGCCTTACAGTCAACACCGGCGTGGCCACCGGAGTGGTTACGGTGAAAGATGGTGTGATCGTCGCCGGCTCATGTAACGGCACTACGCTTGCCACCATCAACACCGCCACGGCGGGACCAACTTATTTATATGACATCCAATTTCTTTCCGGTTTGTGTATCACGCCCAGCGGCACGGCGGGATCGGACATCACATTTACTTGGCGATAATTCCGCGCACATAGCGTGCGCGGACGGACGGGGTGCGATTCGCTGCAGCCCCGCCGCACTTAATAAAAGAGGAAAGCATGAAAACTGTACGCCGAATGTTTCTGGCTTTTCTGCCATTTCTGGTGTTCGCGCCCGGCATTTTCGCGCAGGCGGGATTCACGCCCGTTACGGCCATCGTGCACGATCCGAATCACTCCCCATATTCTTCCGGCACCGTGCAGCCCACCATCATTTCTTCCGCAACCCCCACATTGAACGGTGTGACATTCAGCAATCCCGGTCCGACACGCATCAACCCGGATGGCTCATTCAATGTAAGCCTTCCGGATAACGCGATAGTTTTGCCGGCGGGAAGCCATTGGGTATTTCAGGTTTGCGGAGATTCCAACCTTCCGCCGCCGATCGGCGTTGGCAGCCAATGTTTTACCAGTCCGCCGCTCACCATCACAGGATCCACAACACAGGATATCAGCATCAATCTAAATCCATTCGCGCGGCTTCTCACGTCAATTTGCCCGTTTGCAAATTCAGATAATCCCACGATCGTCTGCGCGGCCGGAATTCCCGTGGAAGTGGTGTCCACCACGCCTTATATTGTTAAAGATTCAGATAGGGGAAAATTAAAGCGTTACACCAACGCCGGCGCGGGCGCCTGGACGCTGGGCACGCCCACATCTCCCCTGCGCGCGAATTCACCTTTCACCGATTTCTGGTTTTTCACCGCAAAAAATGAAAGCGCATCATCGCTGGTAATCACACCCACAGCCGCCACGATTGACGGCTCTGCCAGTTTGACACTTACCACCGGACAATCCGCGTTCATCTATTCCAATAATGCGAATTATTTTTCTATCGTGAATGGCGGTGGTGGCGGCGGATCGGGTTGCACGCCCACCGGCGGCGATCTGGCCGTGCAGACCAATCACCCGATTGGCACCTGCTACGGCTCACCCGACTTCACTTGGGACGATGGGGCCAGTCAGCAAAATCTACAAGCGGGGTTGAGCAACACCATCACCAACGCCAGCTTGTCATTTCTGCTCGGTAATATACAGAACGCTGGAGAAATTGGTTCACCATTGACCTCCGCCTTTTCAGTCGGGCAAGGCAACAATTTATGCGATGCAGGAACAGAAGGCGCAGTGGGATGTGAATTCCTTTTCACTTTAGGAATTAACAATGCTCTTTCTGGTGGGAATCAGTGGATTTTTGGAAATCAAAACACAACCTCGGAGTCCGCGCCGGCTGGAAGCAACGCCGAACCGGCTGGTGTATGGATCAATGGAGCCAACAACACACTAACATTTTCAGGGACAGGCCCTAACGGAACATTTTTGGCCACCACCCATATTTTTGGAGATCAAAGTCAGGCAACCGCTAATGGCTACGATGCAGAAGTTGAGCGCTTGTACTTCTTAGGTATCGCAAACGAAGCAAGTGCGGACGGCACCGGAACCAGTGGTACCCAAATTACGCAGACATTTGAAATTGTACAAGTTGGCCAAGCTAATAGTGCGGACTCCACCGCACTAGGGACAGTAGATGATATTTACACCTTTGGCGAAGCCAATGCAATGACGGCCCCGGGATGCGTGACACAATTAATTTTTACGGTTGGCGAAAATAATTCCGCCCAGTGTCTCGCCGCAGCGAAAGTGCAAAATTCGTTCATGTTTGGGAATTCAAACTCGCTCACCGCCAATACATCCACTCGACAATATATGTTTGCGTTCGGAAATTCATTAACTCTCGCAGATTGCTCTGATTGTTTCCTATTCGGAGAGAATGGATCATTTAGCGGGTCAGGCTTCAACAATACAATCGGCATCGGATTGAGTGCCACGCCGGAAGTTGAAATTACGAGTGGCGCATTACAATTCACCTTCATCACCGGCAGCACGCAGTGTTTGCAGGCCAGCACATTGGGCATGATCACCGGCACAGGCACGGCGTGCGGCAGTGGTAGTGGCAGCGGAACAGTAAATAGTGGCACGCAATTCGCTTTTGGAACATATAACACAGCCGGCACGGCGATCAGCAGCGGCCCAACTCCACCCACCACAAACGGGGCTTATATTTGCGGGTATCAAGTGGCGACCAACACAGCGGTTGCGCCCACTTGTAATTTGATGGGGCTGTTAGCGCGGTCTGTGAGTGGCGCAACATCAACCGATACGGTGCTTTTCAGCGATAACAACGAGCCGGTTGAATATCAAGGATCTGTCGCCGTGGCGGTGGCACTGCCTACACCCACAACCCTGCAAAATACATATTTCTGGACGCTGCTCGATAACCTCACCACCGGCTCGAGCACAGCTCTGACGATTACCCCTGCCGGTGGCTGGACCATCGCTGGCGGCGCGACGTTTAATATCCCACAACTTTTTACGTGCCGCGTGGAAGTTGATCCTTTAGTTGCCTCCAATTGGCTGCCGTTTTGCGGACATAATACAACCAGTGCGGGAGGCGGCTCTCCCGGCGCACCGGATACGAGCGTGCAGTTCGCTGCGAGTGGCGCGTTCGCGGGAGATGCGAATTTCGAGTGGAATAACACAACAAAGTTTCTCACTCTCGGCAGCGCAACGGGAGGGGAAATAAATCTTGGGACTTATGGACCAGCAGAAGCCACACTCGACCCATCGGTACAGGGCTACGATGCCCCACAGCAAACCCTTTTTACGAGTTCCAGTGATACCAATAACACCAATGTGATGATTGAAACGTCGTCTACAACCAATAATACCGCAGGGTTGACCGTCGCTACCGTACTTAACCTTGCCGCAGATGGAGTCGCAATCCTGCAAGGGCAACTTATTGATACTTATATTACAGGGACGCACAGTGTAACCGCTGGTACGCTAACGTCTCTCGATATTCACTATCATAATAATGGTTCAGGCTCTCTGCTCATTGGGAACGGAATCAGAATTGAATCGCCCAATGGGGTAATGACGAATGCCGTTTCCCTGGAAATTGAGGATGTCTCAAACGCCACTAATAACTGGGCCATCCAAACAGGACTCGGTTTAGTCGAGTTCGGCGGAAGCGTAATCCTCGACACCGCTACCGCAAGCCTTCCTGTATGCACAGATGCCAGTAAGATTTTGGTAACTACAGGTTGTCAAGCGCCAATTTTAACAGGGACAACAGGCAGTATCGGCGGCGGACTGCTTACAATCGGAACTTGCACATCTGGGACTGTATCGGTTACGGGCGCAACGACTGGTATGAATGCTTCAGCATCCCCAGTTACATATCCCGGAGACGGAAATTATTGGCTTGCATACGTAAGCGCAGCAGATACGGTTACGGTTAAAGTGTGTGCGGTTGCTACGTTAACCCCATCAGCAAGTGTATACAATGTACGAGTTATCCAATAGTGAGCACATAAGAAAGGGAAAAATGAAAATCAAACTTGCAGTATTAACATTTAGCTTGCTGGCTTTCGGGATCGTACTCGCGCAAACATCAGCGCCAATTCTTCCAGCGGTTGACGCTGCATCGGCAGCTTCACTGACTACCGTTGTTAGTCAAGAGGCTGTCATTCAATCAAAGGTTGCGGCTCTGCAAGCGCAAATCGCTCCGCTTACGGCGCAATTGCAAACACTCGAAGTACAGCGGCGCATCGCGCAAGGCAAAGCGTTGGCGGCAGCGGGACTCGATCCACAAGTATATTATGTGACAATTGCCCCACCATTTAAATTCGCATCACGTGGTAATAGGTTTACTGGTCGGTAATAATCAAACGTGTAGTGAGAGGCGGTGGTTCAATGAGGCGAATTCTGACGGTGCTGTTAGCCGCCATTTTTATAATCTGTGCCCCCGCACAGGCGCGCAGAAAAGCGAAGCTCACACATTTGCCGCTGCCGCGCACGGCGGCAGTTACAAGCGTTGCCGCGCAAATCGCGCCTCATGCCGTGGATCTTTCATGGATCGCTTCCACATCCACAGTGGCGGGCTACAACGTGTATCGCTCGTATACCAGTGGCGGGCCGTACGTGCTGATCACGCCGGCGCCGATCGCGGCAACACAGTTTTCGGATGCGAATGTTTCGCCGCGGGTAACGTATTTCTACGTCGCCACGGCGGTGGATTTGTCCGCAAACGAAAGCGTGAAATCAAACGAAGCGTTTGCGGCAATTCCCAGTTCATTTCCGCCGGTAACGATCTCGAAAACCGTCACCTGCACAGTGCCGGCTGCGGGCTTGGGTCCGGTTTCCGAAATAATTTCCGTGGATTCATCCGGCGCGATTAGTGGCGGCGGATTCTGTACGGTGAAATAATTTTGTTAAGCAACGCGCGGCGCTTAAAAAAGGGGGCGACATGTTTCAAATTCCAGTAACCGATCCGCAGGTCGCGGGTGGGGCTTCGCAGTTGGTGGATTTACTGAAGGGGTTCGCGCAGTTCAGTTCTCAGGCCACGGTGAGCGGATTCATCGTGATGGCGATTCAATGGCTGAAAGGATCGAAATATTTCCCGTGGATCAGCCAGCAGACGCAACGTATCAATCAACTTCTATCGGTTGGCGCGGCGCTGATCACTTCTGTGGGCATCAACCATGCGTGGAATCCAAACACCCGCATACTTTCCTTCGCCATCCCCACACTGGCGGTGTTTCTGGCGGCGATATCGCACGCCGCGCACGGCATTCTGTTGAATGAGGGCATCTACCGCGCGTTTGTGAAGCGTGTGACGGACGCGGAAACGGCTGTTGCGCACGCCGTCACTTCCGGCAATAAGGCGCCGAGTGGAGATCCGCCGCCCAGCGGCGGCATTCCAAACCCATTTAGAGGTAAAATTTAGTGAGTGCGATACCGATATGGCTACAGGTGATGATTGGAGTGTCTCCTTTATGTATCCTGATAATAATGGGGTTGGTGCACCTGCATTTTTTTATGACGGCCATACGCGTTACCTTACGGCAGTTTTCGCAGGAACACGAAGTGCTGATCCGGGATTACTGCGAACGGCACGACATCAATATGGATGATTTCCCAACGCGACTTAAAGGATTGCTGTAGGGGCGCGCAGGGACGACGCGAAGGCATAGAATCAACTGATCAAAAGTGAACGGTGCGCGAATTTGTCTACTTGTGCACAGATATCTTGAATTGACTGCGATAGTGTGGTAAGTATCCGGCGGGAGTTAACCACATGGCAAATCGCCACGGGAATAAAGAAAAACATCTGGAACACGAAATTCAGGAAGTCAAGCGGCTGGCTGAAAAAACCGCCGAGCTTCTAGAAGCGATGTTGTTAGCTTTAGAATTACAGGAAGGCACCACAATTCAAATCAACGAAGGAGACACTATGGCGGACCAGAGATACCCAGGAGGAGCCCCCAAACCCACACCAGGGTTTCAAGGGCGTACGGGAGACAGGTTTCAAAGGACGGACAACATCATCGTAGCGGGCGGGGCAGCAGGCACGTTCCGCGCGCGGGCTTTGCCAGTGGGAGCAATTTTCCCGCCAGGCGCAGCCCTGGTGTGGGCAGCCGATAATCCGCGCGTCACGTTTGTGCCCAGCGCGAATGGCGTCGGCACGGACGAAGATTACAGCGCGCCAGCCGCGGAGCCGGCCGGCACGTTCAACGTCACGTGGTCCATCAAACGCACCGACGGCACAATCGTGAACTCGCAGCCATTGCTTGTCACGATCCAGGCCGCCGGCGGCGGTGGCGGCGGCGGTGAATTGACGGATGGCGACACTTCGCAAGTCGCGTAAATCTGTTCGCGTGATACCTCACGCGGCCGACAGGGTGCGTTTTGCAGCAGCCCTGCGGCACAGATAAACGTGATGCGATGGGTGTTTCAGTACACGAAACGGGTGGGCTTCGGCTCGCCCGTTTTTTTTCGCGTGACACCTCACGCAGCGCATGAATTTGTGTTGACATCTATTTTGCGTGGTAGTATGAATTGCGAGATTTTCAAGGAGACAAAATGCGCTATCAAAGCCCTACGGAAAAGACATTTCTCAAGCTGGCGATCTTCTGTATCGTGTGTTTTATTATCGGCGTGTTCCTGGCCTACGGACAGGAAAAGCCGTCCACCCCGGCGCCTGTGCCGACGATCAAAACGGAAGATGCGTTGCGGCTTTCCGAGCTGGAAACGCAGATCGTCTCCAATAACGCGCAAATGCAGCAATTGCAAGCCGCTTACCAGCAGGTGATGGCGCAAAAGAATAAACTGGACGCCGATTTCGCGGCCGCGAAATCCGCCGCGCTGAAAAACGCCGGAGCGAGTGAAGATAAATTCACAGTGGAAAATCACAAAATCGTGGCGAAGCCCGCCCCGCCACCGCCAGCCGCGAAGCCGAAGAGATAGAATGCCGCGCACCCACAAACCACCGCTCGGAAGTTATCATCACACCCACGATTATTTTGGTGCGCCCGCAATTCGTATTAAATTGCTCAGTTTTATGGGGGAAATCACTTCAAGCGCACGTCGCGTAACATGGCGAGATAGCGCCAACGTAAGGTATGTCAAGTGGCGCGAAAAGCGAAACGCGATAGCGAAAGAATCCCGCCGGATCAACAGGGTCCGCTGATGGCATTCAAGCTGGAAGTGGGAATCCCGCGCGAGGATGGAAAAATTTCCATCATGCACACGTTCTACGGCGAAACAAAAGCGGAATGTGTGGCGCTGAAAAAAGCGCATGCCGATGTATGCCCGAATTTCGGGCCGGCTGTGAAAGCGGGCGACGTTACGGAATTGTGCGAAGAAATTGATGAGGATGAATGGCCGTCCACCGGCGAAGATGACGATGATGACGAAACGGATGGAGCAATAAACGGGGGATAACCGTGGCCGCGCCACAACCCATTCCGCAGATGATTGCCGACGCCGCCGGCGAATTCGGCGTGGATCCTTCGCTGGCTCTGGAAGTGGCCATCACCGAATCTTCATTGAACCAAAACGCGCGCGGCAGTAAAGGTGAAATCGGAGTTTTTCAAATCCTACCCGCCACCGCGCAGGCGCTGGGCATCAACCCTTCCGATCTGCAGGCCAACATCGCCGCTGGCGTGGGATTGCTGGCCACGTTGCTTACCACTTACGGCGGCGATCCGCAAAAGGCGCTGGCCGCTTATAATGATGGTCCCACCGGGGTGAATAACGCTATCGCGCGGGGCGGTGACAACTGGTTTTCGCTGATTCCTTCCAGCACGCAGGCATACGTCACAAAAATTTTGAATGCCGTCGGCACGGAATACACCGCCTCGATCGCCATCACGCCGCCGGCGCCGGCGGATATCGCGCAGGTGGCGGATATAATGTCTGCCACGCCCATGGACGCGGTGCCCACCATCCAGCAGATTGATTGGAGCTCGCCTACCACTCTGGCGGTGGCAGTGGGTATCGGACTTATCGGTTTTTTCCTGTTAAGGGATGTGCTCGCTGATGCCTAGAAACGGGTTAACAATTGAAACCGCGAAAAAAATTATCTGCATTCTTGTATTCTCTGGAAGTTCCTTTGGGGGTTTGGATTGGAATTCTTCTCTCTCAAAATAAATGGGTTTTGGGAGTCGCTCTAACATCCTGTTCTTCCGTGATTTATTATTTCGCGGCGATGATTTGGCCGACTCCTAAAGATAAAGATGGGGAATGATGCCTAAAAACAAAAAAAAGAAAATAAAGCAAATCACCCACCAGATCAAACTGGAATTGCGGGAAGATTTACAGGCTGTCACGCTGGAATGTTCGTGCGGCTTCCGCGGTGAAAATCGCATGTGCGCGCTGGCCACGCTGGGGCAAACCATCGCCACCCAGGCAGCGCGAATGGAATGGCTGGAACACATCGCCGGGGAACAGGCCAGCTCGCTGCGCGCGCTCACGGGTTCGCGCGGGCGTCAGGCAAAAAACTTTGTGGTGATTTACACGCCGATGATGAATCCGCGCACATAGCGTGCGCGGGCCGACGGGGTGCGATGTGCTGCAGCCCCGCGGCACTGAAAAAGGCAGGATGATGGGAGCTAAGATTTTTATTTTTGTATTGGGTATGGCGGTGATGTTTGGCGCTGATAAGCTGTGGGATGTGTGGCAAATGTATCGTATGATCAAAAAATTCAAGGCAATACCGCGGGTGCCGCCACATGCCTGATCCAAACACAGCCCTGATGCAGCGGATCCGCGATGCGTGGGGATTGAAAATCGCGCAGGCGTGCGCGGGCTCGAGTGTGCCGCCGGCGTTTGTGGCCGCGCTGATCGCCAACGAATCCGGGGGAAACGTAAATGCCAAACGATATGAACCGCTTGTCTGCGGACACCTTGCGGCGGTTATTTCTGGAAAGGCGGCGGCTTACGATCCACCAGGCGCACGGCGCGCTCTTGGCGCTCAGGACTTGCAGCAGTATCTCTCCGATTCCGCTGAATCTGCTGGCCCCGGATCCACGCCCATCCACCGGCTTGCAGATCTTGCGACATCTTACGGGCTTACCCAGATCATGGGATTCCATGTTCTGATGTGGGGGCTGGATCTATCCGTGCTGCGCAGCGGCGCGGATAGCCAGCTAAAATTCACGCTCCAAATGCTGGCGTTTGCCGCGCAGAACAATGCGCTCGATCTGGCGATGCCCGACCAACAGACGGTGGGTGAATTTTTTGACTGGTGGAACACCGGCCGGCCGCATGGCTCCACGTTCGATCCGAATTACGTGCCCAATGGAATCGAGCGTATGAGGATCTACACGCAGCTTTCCGCTGCCGCCGTGGCGCCGAATCCTGGCGTGGTGCAGTGACGCACTGGTATTCCATGTTCGCATTCGCCGCGGCTTACGGGCTGGCGGATTGTGTGTACTTCGGCGGCATGCGCGAACGCTGGCAGAACTTCAAATCCCTGTTCACGGTGATGAATCCCTTCACGATTATGGCGTGGCTGGTGATCGGCCTGGTGATCGCCATGATCATTTTCTGCGTGTGTGATTACTATTTTTGCCACAGTATGGGCTGGATTTAGCAAATTATGCTTCGTGGAGAACGTGAAAATAAGCTGACGAATCGAGAGAACGAATGTCTCGAAGCGATTCGCCGTGGAGCTACGACGGAAAAGTTGCTGGCTACGGCGCTTGGAACCTCTGTCCGTACGGCGAAGTACCATCGCCAGTCGCTGCACCGGAAATTGGGCACAGGATCTGATCCGCAGCAGCTAAATGAATTTGCACGCGACAAAGGCGAGATTACTTCGATAACGGACGGAGCAATCCCCCCTGAGCCTGTAAAGGGTAGCCGAAAGTGGAATGCGTTGACGGTGCGGGAAAAACAGATTTGCTTGCTGGCGGGCATCGGCAATACAGACGCTGAAATTGCAAAATTGCTGAATTTGACACGGTACACCGTTCAGAATCGGCTCTCTATAGCGAACAGGGTTCTAGGATTCAGGCGGCGTGTCGAACTGGCTGTTTATCTTGCCGAAAATAAGTTGACCGAGCATGATGAAAGCAAAATTTTAGCGATGCCTATTTTGAAGAAAAAAGGGGTGCGGAAATTGTTTATTGCCTAGCGCGCAAGATGTGGTTTCAAACCCGCTGGCAGTTTATGGATGTGTTGGAATGATTGAGTTTCCGAAATACGAATCAACCGTGCTGGCGCACGCGGTTGAAATCTGGGTGTGGCGGGCGCGCATGAATTATGCCCAGGCGGCCGCGTATTTGAGCGTTACGAGAAAAACTTTGTGGAATATGCGAATGGGCACTTCGCGGTGGGCGCACACGCGGGAAGCTATTTTTCACCACATTGCGTGGTGGCACCTGAAAACCGGCGTGGCGATCACTCCGCGGCCGCTGGCGCTTCCCTTCCCCGCCGATCCGCACGGCGATCATCCGGAGTGTGATGATTGTGCGTGATACCTCGCGCGCGCCGACGCAGGCCGGTTCGCTGGCCCTGCGCGGCACTGGATAAATAATAATGGTTGTCATCTGGAATTTGAAACGTCAACCCGGCCGGACTCGGAATGGAAATAAACAGCGCTGCAGAGATCACTACGGCACGCCTAAAAACATTTCCGTGAATTTCACGCACGAAAACCTTCCCGAGATCGATCCTTCGATTGCCGGCGCAAAGGCTCTGGCGCACATCCACACGCTGAAAGGTCCGCCGCCGTGCTTTTTCTTCGCGGAATGTCACGCCTATTCCACCTGCTATCGGCAGGGAAAATCCGTGTGCGACGCCTGCGCCGCCACGCTCACCGGACAGATTCGCCCGCTGGAAGATCCTCGCGCGTTGCCGCCCTACCCCAGCCAGATCGCCGCCGCCAAAGCAATGGGCATGACCGGCGTGATGCGCTATTACTGACAAGCATTCCATTCAATTTGCGAAATTGGGCAATTTAGCCGTTTTCCACTTTTCCGAAGGTTATCCACACCACAAACACCATAAAGGTGCTCGCGAAACGCGATTAGGGGCGATTTGCCGCGCCACCTGTGGCGCGGGGTAGGGATTACTGTCTGGGGGTGCGTAGCGGGGCAGGGCGGCGGGAGGATTAGCGGGAATTTAGGCCGTGGTGGCGGTTAGCGTTCGGAACGGCGCCAGGTGGTGTGATGCAACAGCCTGCGGGCGCGGCGGTTGAATCGGCGCATAGGCTTGCCGCCCGGATGGCCGTCCGCTTGCACCTGCGTCCACGCATCGGCGGCGGGCACGGTGCGCACGCCCATGTAGCCACCGGGCAGAATTTGCAACGGCGCGGTGATGTGTCCGCGGAAATCGTAAGGACCGCGCGGCGCGTTTTGGTTCCAATATGCCGGCAGCACGAAATCTGAAACTAGAATCACTTTGCCGTCGCTAGGCGCGACAAAAAGTTTTCCAGTGGCGGGATTTACTTTGGCGTACCCGAAGGAATCATCTTCGCAGGCGTCACACCATTCCTTCATGCGCAGCGTGGAGCTGCCATCCGCCAGATCCTGCGTTTCGCAGGTTTGGATATCGGGATCTCCGCACATTTCCAGATCTTCATGGCTGGCGGTAACGCCAACAGAAAGCCCGGCGCCCATCGTGTCTTTCACAAACACAAAGCCGATCGGATCGCCGTTCACGGTGGTTTCGTGATAGCCCAGCGCGCCGGCCTGATCGGAAGTGTCGGCAAATACCAGTTCCCACACGCCCGCAGCGGGCGAGAAATTTTTAGGAAGAAAAAGGCGCTGGGTTTTCAGCCCGAAGATCGGGAACACATCCTGATCCGCTTGCCGCTGAATCGCCGCCATGATCGCCTGCACGTCGGCGTCACCGATCAGTGTGGATTGATTGACGTAGGCGATTTTAATCACTGCTTCATCCGAAGCTGGCGAAGCGCCGCGCGCGCTACGGTCGTCTGCACCGATGTGGTTTCACTGATGACGGTCAGTGCTCCAACGATGGTGCCAGCCTCGTAGTATTCGATCACATCTTGGAGGCCCTGCTCCAGAGTGTACCGCGTGCCCGTGGCCGTGCAGGCGACCATCGCCATACACGTCGCCATGCCGGATTCTATAATCCCCCGCTGGGCCAGACGCGACGCGCGCATCTGCTGGATGATAGTGTTGCGGAAGGCTCCGTCGAAGAAGTTTTTCTGGTAGACCGCGCGGGATCCGGTCACGCCTCCGGAAATCACCGCAAGCAGCGCCTTCGTCGCCGCTGTGCCGGTCACCGCGCCAGCTGCGTCCAAGCCAATCGCCGCTAAGTCGGTGAACGTATTCACAAACGCCTGTCCGGTGACGAATCGCTGCTCGTAGGTGTCGTAGGACTGGTCAATCGTCCAGGTCAACTCGTAGAGGATGCGGTTGCGGCGAGCGACTTTCAGCGGTCCGTCAGGGATCGCGTCATATACGGACAGCAGAGTTGGTGAGGACAGATCGGCAAGAAACGTGTTCGTCAGGATAGGAATTGGCGCGGGAGCGGCGGGGCGGATAGCCGTCAAGCTACAACCCGACGTCACAAGCGCGATTACCAACGTGAATGCGATGAGGATGCGCGACATGTTTGGTTCTTCAGTTTTTGCTGGACGTTCGCGTTCTTTGTGCAGGAACATCCTCAGAGTATGACTCGTTTTGGCGTCCTGAAGTCTCGCGCTACTAGGGCCACTTCGTCCAGCCGTGGCCTTTACGACGTCACCGTGAATTAGATACCAGCCGGCGCGCGGTTGTCAATCCCTAAAATATTTCATCCTCTTCAGCTTCGGCAAGCACCGCTGATGCGCCCAGCCGCCGCACACTATCGTACGGGCGCCCGATCCGCCGCAATATACACAGCGGCGCGTGTTTTTCCCTGGGCGATATCGCATAGTTTTAGCGCGTTTGCTTAACATTCGCCTGCCTCTGCGCCGCCACTTCTATGGCCTGATCAAATTTTTCCGAAATTCTTTCTAGTCGCGTGCGGCGCTTTATTTCTTCGGTGGTTTTGTCTGTTGCGTCCGCAATGTTGGTATCCACAATCCGAGATAGCAACTGCACGTCACCTATCGTTAGGCTGATTCGGATGGATTGTTTCTTCATTTAATTTCAAAATAATTTCGGGTTCTTTTCTTCGTGTTCACGCTTTCGCGCGGCGGCTTCCTGTTTTTTGCTGGCGCCTACGGCTTCGTGTTCCATGCAGCGCCCGCGCCTGCCGTCTGAAACTTTGTGCTGCGTCGGTTTGCCGCAGTGATTACACCAGGCGGTGACGGATTCTGTGTTGCGCGTGTTATGTTCCGGCATCACCAGCCCTCGAATTCTGGCAGCGCGTCCAGATTTTCTCGTTCCATTTCCGTTTCTACGATTTCGTAATTTTCGCGCGAATCGCCGTCAAGCGTGTCGGTGATTTCTTCCTGTGATCGGCAGTATAGCCACCGCCCGCCGCGTAGCGGCCTAACTTTCCACACTTTCACCATTTCATCAGCCATAGTCACCTACCCCAGCGCCAACGGGCGCTGCACGTTGCGGGTACGCGCGTCGGCCAGATCGGCGTAACCGCCGGCGCCGTAGGCCACATCTAACAGAATCGGCATGCGTCCCAGTTCGATGGCCACGCGGCCGGTGGTGCCGCTTCCGCCGAATGGATCCAGCACCACGCACGGTTTTGTTTTTCCATTTTGGCCGCGGCAGACACAGGTGGGGCGGAATCCGATTGTGCTGGAATTATTCATATATTCGCCGCCGGCTTCGCGAAGTGCTGCGATCTTTCGCGTGTTTTCCGATTCATCCCACCGATCATTGAATCCGGTATAGGTGCGCTTGCCCAGTTCGCTTTGTTTATCGGTTCGACGTTGCGTGTTTGGGCGTAATTCTAAATCGCGTTCCCCATCGAATGTGCTTCCATTCCACGATGCGTTATTTATAACGTCGCGCATTATCCGTTCCCACGGGGCGCCGCATTGGACGCATGCGCCGCGTTCGGACGTTGCGGCCAGGATACAGCGGCGCGGCAATTCTTCTGGGAAAGTGGCGAAGTGCGCGCCTTTGTATGGCTGCGTGGGGAACGTCCACACATTGCGTAGGTTGCGTGATGCTACTGGCAAACACACCGCCGCAGAAAATGATTCGTTTTGCTTCACGCCGGCACCAGGTGGATTTATTCTCGCTTTTGGATTGATGCCGCCATGCCCCACGGCTTTCATGTTGCCGTTGGTTTTCGCGCCGCCGTGCGCTCGATCGCTTCCACGCTCGCAACCCGCTCTCAGATATCGGGGCGGCTTGGCGAAAGTAATCAGCGAGTTCCCTTATAACGGTTTCTGAGTCCCGGCCCGGAGTAATGTACGGACGATGGCTATTGTGCCACTCTCGCGCTAGTGAATCGTATCGGTCGCTCATTGGCGCTGCTCCTTATAAATCTCTTTCCATAGTGGGATAAGACTTACAACGAACACTACCAAACAGCCTTGCCATTTGAAGTACCATCCGACAGCCATTACCGCTATAAGCACGGTTGGTATCAGCAAAGGGAACTATATACATTACTACCCTAAAAAACCGTTGTTCACATGGGTCTGAAATTCGGCCATCGTGAACACACCAATCAGAGCGCCTTTGGGGTGCACTTGTTCTAGGAGCCACTTTCGCGCTGCTTCGCGGTAGCCGCTGCCGTCCAGAAGTACCACTGTGGGGATGCCAGTCTTGAGGATATTGAAAAGTAGGAGCGGATATTTTTCGTCTACTGAGCCGGAACTCTGTTGCCACTTACATTCGATTATCAAATCGTCCCGAAATTTTTCACGATTGATTACGAGGAAATCGCACTTGCGCGGAGTCTCGTAGATTGACGGGCCTATGGGAAGCTGTTTCAAGTATTGCTTGCCGCCGATTGCGTTGCGGTTTTCAAATGCGTGTGCTTTGTGATTCCAGAATTCGGTATAGCCGTTGTCCCGTAGCGCATTCTCTACGAAGATTTCAAGGCTGTTTCCTGTCTGCTTCGCTCGCTTGCCGCTATTCGGCGGCGGCGGTGGAGTAGTTTCGGATGATGAGTTCGGTTTCTTTGACACGCTGGTCTTTCTTGCAGGAAACGAAACGTCCCGCTTTCACTTCCTCGATTGTGAATCCGTCATACAGTTTGCGAATGAATCGGGTATCGGAATTAGATACCATGAAATAGCATCCAGCCGCGTCCAATTTCTTGCAGAAGTCGGCAAGTTTTTCGTGATCTTCGTCACCGAATCCGCTGCTATCAAAGCTGCTAAACGTTTTGTGGTACGGCGGATCGAGATAATAAAAATTCCCTTTTTCAATCGTGGTCTGCCAGAAGGGTCGTGCGTCAATCACGACGCCTTGCAAAGCCTTTGAGCACGCCCGAAGATTTTCTTCATCCAAAATGTTTGGCGCTGTATATGAACCCATCGGAACATTAAACGCACCGCTCTGATTGACGCGAAAAAGCCCGTTGTAGCATGTCTTGTTGAGATAGATGAGAAGCGCGCCGATTTTCGTGGGGTCTTGTTCCTTTGCGATGCGCAGCCGCGCTTTCAGATAATAATCCTTGTTGTGTTTCAGTTCGTGAACTTTCAGCGTGGAGATTAGCCTTTCCACGTCACCTTTGACCGCTCGATATGCGAGCGCCAAATAAAAATTCAGGTCAGATAGATATGCTTTCGCTGGCCTCACGGCGAAAAAGAGTGCGCCCCCGCCGAGGAACGGCTCGCAATATGCGGCATAGGTCTGCGGCATACGCGCCGTCAACTCAGGGAGAATCGAACGCTTGCCGCCAACCCATTTTAGAAACGGTCGCGCCGTCGCTGGTTCCACCGTTCGCATTGTTGGCTTATTTTCGTCAGCAATTCCAGTGAGAACTTCCTCGAAATCTCCGGCTATCGGCAGATGTTCTTTGAGCGGTCGTGGCGTCATTGAATCAGCGCCTTGTAGGGTAGCGTGCTCGATTTTGAGACACCGGAAACCATTTGCGAAAAAACATCAGAGAAATCTGCATCGCGGGTGTTGTATCGGAACGTGAATTCATCAACGTAGCGTTGAAGATGCTTCGGACTCATCCAGTGATAAATACCGACGTATCCGCGCTTGAACAGCGCCCAAAAACTCTCTGCACTGTTGGTGTGAATTCCGCCGGGTCGAACGTACTGTCCGCGACTGTGCGCCACTGTCTCATGCTTAAAAAGTTTTCCGATACGGTCATAGGATGCGAAGTTATCGGTGTAAAGCTGCGAACCAAATTGAACGTGGTCAATGATGTGCTTCTCTAACGTTCGCATTCGCGCGTCGGGTACGACGTTCGCCCGAATCTCGCCGTTGCGTTGGAGCAACCCGAAAACTGGCGTTTTGGTTTCCACACTCCTACCCCTCGCCAGTGTGACGCGCTTGCTGCGGTGTTTGTTACGGTCTTTTCCGCCGACGTAGGTTTCGTCGGCTTCAATCGTGCCGAAGAGTTGGCCGCGATTCTGTTTCATGGCCTTACGGATTCTGTGATCCATAAACCACGCTGTTTTTTGAGTGACGCCTACCTGCTTGGCAAGCTGGACGGAAGAGATTCCCTTCCGGCAGGTCGTGAGAAGGTATATCGCAATAAACCAATTTCGCAAAGGAATTTTACTCTCGCCAAACACCGTTTTCGTCTTAATCGTGAAATCCTTTTTGCATCCCTTGCAGCGATACCGTTTGCCGCCGGTGAACCGATAAATTTCGGTGTAGCCGCACAGCGGACAATAATCGCCGTTGCGAAAACGAATCTGCTCGAAAAACTTCTGGCAAGTCTCTTCGTCTTTGAAGTGTGCGGTGAATCCGACCAGCGTTTGAAATTTTTTCGAGAACATGGCTTATCTCCAATCCACATAATATAGGATCACGGTTAGGGTTGTCAAGTGTTATTTTCGAGATTCGCCTCCTGTTCGCCTATGAAAATAGCGTATCATGCGCAGCACTATGAGCACCTGCAAACATGGCAACACCGCATCCGATTCAATCCTCGATAACATCCACGAAGGACAGGAAGGCCCACAGCGCCACAAGTGTACGGAATGCGCCTATGAAGCTGGCTATCAATATGGGCGCACCAATTCAATCGCTCCTACCGGCAGCGCTGAATGCACCCACACTGGCAAGCGAGCACCAAAGGCGGACATTGACGCTCTGCCAGAATCACAAGCTGGCCCCGGTCGCCACAAGTGCGCGGTCTGTGCGTTCCAAGCGGGCTTCGACGTTGCCAGAGCGCAAGCGATAGGCAAACAGGTTGGCGACAACGTGGCGAAGTCTATCTCGGACAAACTCACCGAAAACTAGGGTAGTAATGTATATAGTTCCCT
>ODAK010000893.1_pt1 | contig 33648 bp, 32 predicted proteins | sample 1539591 | NCBI WGS metagenome assembly ODAK01 (sample SAMEA3539303, study PRJEB22396) | soil metagenome | biome: tundra; feature: field; material: soil | place: USA | collected 2010-05 | depth 0.15 m | reverse complement strand
AACTGGCAGCGATCGCGGACCGGACCGACCCGCTGAAGCTGCAGCAGCTGTTCGCCTCCGCGATGCTCGCCGCGGACCCGGTGACCTCCGGCGTGTACTACGTCGATGACCACTTCGTGCCCTATACCGGCGCGAAGCCGGTCGCCAGGGGCTGGAACAACAAGCGCGGCCGCGCCGGGCGAGGCCGCGCGGACACGCACGTGACCGCGCATGACGGGCGGGCGGTGTGCTTCGTGTCCGGCGAGCCGTCCGGGCTGAGTACCACGCTGCCCAAAGCGCTGGCGGAGCTGAGGAAAGCCGCCGGTCCCGGCGCGAAGATCATGCTCGGCTCCGGCCGCGGCGGCGCCTACCCGGCCGTGTTCAGGCACTGCCGGGAGCAGCAGGTGCACTGGGTCACCTACCGGCGCGCCCCGCTCGCCGTCCCCGCCGCGCTGCCGCTCATCGCCGAGGTCAGCTACGGCGGCCGGGCCCGGCCGATCACGTGGGCCGAGGAGACGGTGACCCTCAAGGACTACGGCGACGCCCGGCAGATCACCTTGTTCGAGCACGGACGGGTCGTCTTACAGATCCTGACCTCCGATACCGCGGCGTGCCCGGCGGAGATCCTGTCCTGGCTGAAATCACGGTGGCGGGAAGAGAACTTCCTCAAATACGCGTCGGAGAACTACGGGACCGACAAGATCTGCGACTACCTGGCCAGCATCGAGACGAACACGAAGCTGATCCGCAACCCGGCCCGCGACCAGGCCAGCGCCGCCGTCCGCGACGCGGAGAAGACCCTCGCCGCCGCCGAACGCGGCCTCGCCGCCCTGCTCGCCGACCCGGACCTGACCCCGGCCGCCAAGAACGACCGCATCCCGGGCCTGCAGAAAGACATCACCCGGGCCCGCGCCGCGGTAGCCGCCGCCGTCACGGCCCGCAAGCCGGTCCCCGCGAAACTGCCCGCCAGCGACATCAACCCCGACGCGCAGACCGCGGTGCTGCGCGCCGGACGCCGCGGCCTGCAGATGGTCCTGCGGCTCCTCGCGCACAACGCCGAGCACTGGCTATCAGGCCAGCTCAACGACTACCTGCGTGACGACGACGAATACCGCGCCATCACCCGCCAGACCATCATCCGCGGCCTGGCCGGCACCATCACCCTCGCCCCCGCCGCGGTCACCGTCGCCCTCCAGCAGCCCGCCGCGCCCCGCGTCGCCCGCGCCCTGGAACTGCTCCTCGACCAGATCAACGCCGACCCGCCCGCCATGCCCGGCGACACCCGCCCCATCACCTACCAGATCACCCCGCACCGCATTTAACTGTGATCAGCCGGCTACCGCCGGAGATCTGAGGCTGCCCTGGACGCTATCTGCTGGGAGCGTTTGGGGTATCAGGGCTTTGTCGACCTTCAGCTTATCGAGGATGTCAGCTAGTGCACTGAGCCGCGACTCGAATTCAAGCCGGGTGGTGCAACCAAGTGAGAGTGCCGCAGGACTGGTTATTGTAGTCAGCGATACCAGTCGTTTGGTTTTGCCGAACGCCAGACGCCACACAGCGTCCAGGACGTCGAAGGATTCCGGCAGGCTGAGCGGGGAAATCGGCGTCAGAACAGGCGGCTCGGTGTCACAGAGACGCTGCCAGCAACCGTGGCCGCCGGCGATGACCTGGTCTGCGCCGAGCAGTCTCGCGATCTGGACGGCCATCCGGCCGGCGTTACCGGTGGCCCCGAGGACGAGGACGTTCTGCCCGGCCTGGAACGGCACCCGCTGGTGCAGCGCGACCCAGGAGGACATGGCCGGGTTCATGGCCGCAGCGACCGCGATGGGGTCGCTGTCCTCGGGCAGGACGATGCTGCGCCGGGGGTCGATGACGGTCTGTTCAGCCATCGCGCCCATCGTGGTGTCCGGGAGGATGAAGTAGCGCAACAGCCCGTCCGCGCCGCGCCCGACACCGTCGATGCCTGGCACGAGCGGCAGTTCGCCGGTGCTGGTGTAATGCGACCCGTTGGCTTGCGACCGGACGCGGGGTGGAGCCCGTCGGCGATCACGTCGATGACCGTGCCGTCGTCACCAGCCGCGGTGGGAGAGGGAAACTCCTCGTAACGGGGAGCGGCGCCGAACGAGGAAACAACAGCGGCCTTCATGATGACCTCCGTATGTAGTTGATAATACGAACTAAAATTAGTTGATAATACGAACCAAATCAAGTTAGGTTTCAGGCATGGTGACATCGCAGCCAGAGCCGCCCCGCGCGATGCAGGCCCACGCGATCAAGCAGGACGGCCTGGTCGACGCGCTGGTGCCGGCCGCGTTCGTGACGATGGCGGTGCTGAACAAGGTGGGCGCCGATAACGATCTGTCCCTGACGCAGCTGCGGGTGCTCGCGATCCTGCGGGACCGGCGGGTCAGGATGACCGTGCTCTCAGCTCAGACGGGGCAGCACTTGCCGAGCGTCTCTACAGCCACATCGGGCGGTCACTGTCACCAATGACCAACGAGCTCGCTCCCACCGAGCAACGTCGGCTGCAAACGCTCCTGGAACGGATGCTCGGTCCTCACGAGTCCTGATGCGGATGCGCTTGTCCCGTCGCAACGCCCCAGCGCATAGCGGCTCGCCCGCGAACGCCAGCCCCCGGGGGCGATAATGGGCGGCGTGGATAACAGCCACTACAGCCTTGTCATCGCGGCTGCCCAGGCTGCGGGGCCGTGTCCTCCTGGTGAGGAAGCGGCATGGGGCCGCCGGGTGCACGGCCTGACTGTGGACCTGCACCTGATCGCCCAGCAGGCGAGGCAGGACATCGAACGGCTGGAGTCGGCACGGACCTTCATCGCGTTCCTGGAGAAGGTCGAGATTGAGGAATCGAGCCGGCGCGGGCTGCTCACGTTGCGCCTGCCGTCCGGCGAGAGCGAGCCGATACGCACCGAGCAGAAGGAGACCGACCGCGGGCACGCGCTGATCGAGCGGGCCCGTTCGCTGGAAGGACGCTGGGTACTGGTCTACCGGTACAACGAGCGGAAGACGGGGCAGCGGAACCAGTCGGTTCGGATGCTGGCGCACCTGATGGATCTCGGCGTTGACGGGACCGTGCCCAACACCACAGCGAAGAAGATGGTGCTGCAAGAGGCGGGTGGCGACGTGACGCGGGCCCAGCAGGCGTGGACGGCTATAGGCCTGCCGGGGGCCGGTCCGGTCAGCGTTGATCAGCTGGAGCAGGCCCGCATAGCGGCGCGGGAAGCCGGCTGAAGGCGCCTCTCTCCTCCGGTACTTTGCCAGCAGACTGATAACAGCAAGAAGCTGGGATGAGAGTCGAGGTTGGTTCGTGACTTGGGGCGGGTTAGCTGGTCCGGGTCGACTCGAGTCGGTCCGGATCGGTTCGGTTTGGTCCGACCCGGACCACAGATTAGCGGTGAGGGTCTCGCCGACGTGATAAGCGGGGATGCTTCTTGCTGTTATCAATGGAGCGAATATTCTTTGGGCATGCCAGCTCCGGAGGCCCGTAGGTCAGCACGAAACGCCATTGACGACTTCATCCGTCATCTGGCCGACTGCCAGTTCGCCCTCATTACCCAGCGGATCCGCAGGCACTTCCTTGAGGAGTACCTGCGGCATGCCCAGCAGGCCGTCGGCGCCATCGATATCGCGGTCGGTGAGCTCATGGATCCCGCGCGTGCCGAGGCTTGGCTCCTCGACGCGGCCGCCGGCAACACCCGCACCCGCAACACCCTGGGCGGTCCCGACGCCGCCGCCTACCCCAACTCGATGCGCGTGCGCACTGACTCCTACAACGCCTTCGCCGAATTCCTCTGCCTGCCCGACCGCCATGACAGCCAGCCGCCCGCCCGCGGCTACTACCTAACCCCTGCCGATACCGAGCGACTCCTCCACGACCTGGCCGTCCGTCGGCCCATCCACGCTAACGCCGCGACATCGCTGCGCACCGCCGCCGTTGCCGCACTCGTCGCCGACACCGGCCGGACCGTCCCCGAACTCGCCCGGCTCAATGTCAGTGCCCTGCATCTGGAGGACGACGCATGCGTCGAACTCGCCGACGGATCTTGCCCGCTCGGCGGTCCGACCGTGCAGATCCTGACCCGGTGGCTCAGTGCCCGAGCGGCGATCATCGCCGACCTCGAGGGCAGCGACCCAGGCTACCTGTGGATCCCGACCAAGCCCGGGCGGCCCAGAGGCGGTCGCGAGCCCGTCAAGCCCGGCCTGACGCGGGCAGCCGTCCGCACCCTCCACGCCGCACACCGCACCCTCGTCAGCCAGGTGCTCGGCACACCACTCCGTCCCGGCGCCTTCCGCGCCTCAGGCCTGGCACGTTCTCGATCAGGCCAGAGGACTGCATAGGCGCCGGTCGCGCGCGGATCCGGGCGTCCGAGAGAAGAGGATGCGCAGCTTATGCTTAGTCTCAGATCCTTGCCAGCGGCGGGGGAGCGGGGCGGGATCTGGTTCCCAGTACAGTCGACGATCTCAACCAAGGGCTTGCGTTTTAACCCCTGGGTGATCTTGTCAGGCGGCTTTCTTGATCACGTCGTAGCGTGGTGCTGGGGTGCTGCGGCGGCCTTTGGGGCGGCCGGGTCCGGTTTTGGAGGGTTTCGGCGGGCTGGCCGGCGTGCCGGCGATGGCGGCCAGGCGGGCGAAACCCCTGCGGACGCGGCCGGGGGTGGGGTGCAGCCAAGGTAAGCGCAAAAGGTGCCATGAGTGGATCTTGAGCGAGATTTCCGCAGGTGATGGACCATCGGATGCTTGATCGATACTGGTGATCAAGTCGACTGGTACGCCTGGTACCGTCTTCGATCGGTATGGGTTGATCTTGTCGGGTCGTAGGGTGGTCGGCGCGGGTGACCTCGATCGAGCGGACGGCATATCCGCGGTTCAAGCGGCTACTGTCGGCTCGTGAGCTGCACGTGTTCTACAGCCCGACCGGCGATGAGGTGGCGTGGGCCCGGGGATTCGCCGGGTCGGACGAGCACCTGCTGGCCATGGTGGTGCTGCTGAAGTGCTTCGGGCGGCTGGGGTACTTCCCCGCCGTTGCAGACGGTGCCGGCGGTGGTGATCGAGCACGTGCGCCGGGATCTGGGGCTGCCGGAGGACGTCGTGGCGGTCCACGCCGCGCCCCGGACGGCCAAGCGGCACCGGGACTTCGTTCGCCAGCGGTTCGGGGTGGTCCGGAACTCGGCGGCGGCACGCAAGGTGGCCGCCGAGGCGATCCGGGAGGCCGCCCACGCCCGCAACCAACCCCCAGATCTGATCAACATCGCGTTGGAGCGCCTGGTCGAGGGCTGCTTCGAGCTGCCGGCGTTCTCAACCCTGGACAAGATGGCCTCGCGGATCCGGGGCGAGGTCAACGGGGAGATCTTCGCCGGGATCACCGGGCGGGCCGGGCCGAGTGGGGTGGGCAGCCTCCAGGCGCTGCTGGAGCCGAAGGGGCCTCGGGGCAAGACCGACCTGGACCGGCTCAAGCGTTCGGCGCCCCGGCCGACGTGGACGAACTTCCGCAAGCAGCTCGATCAGCTGCGCTGGGTCGACGGGATCGGCGACGCCGGCCGGTGGGTGGAGCCGATCGCGGCGACGAAGCTGGCCGACTTCGCCGGGGAGGCCGAGGCCGCCGACGCGGGGGTGCTGCGCGACTACGGCGAGGCCAAGCAGGTCGCGGTCCTCGCGGCCTTGGTGCACGCCGCGCAGGCCAAGGCCCGCGACGACGTGGCCGAGATGTTCTGCCGGCGGGTGGCCACCCTGACCAAACGGGCGCGCAAGGAGCTGGAGGAGCTCAAGGAGCGCTATCGGGCGATGACCGAGCGGCTGATCGCCAACTACCGCAGCGTCTTGGAGCGCATCGACCCGGACGGCCCGACCGGTGCCAAGGAGCTTGCCGCGTTGCGGGCTGCGCGGGAGGCGGTCGAGCGGGCCGGAGGCTTCGCCGGGCAGTACGCCGACATCGACCGGGTGGCCGCCCACCACGGCAACAACCACGCCCCGCTGGTGGCGAGGCACTTCCGCAACGACCGGTCGGCGATGTTCTCCATGGCCGGTGCCCTGGACCTTCAGGCGACGTCGGCGGATCGCAGCGTGCTGGTCGCGTTGGCCTTCGTGCGGGAGTACTCGACCCGGACCCGCGACTACATCGGCGACCAGGTCGCCGTCACCGACACCGCCGGGCAGCTGGTTGTCGATGAGGCCGGGCGGCCGGTCACCCAGGTGTTGGACGTGTCGTTCGCCTCGGAGGACTGGCGGCGGGCCATCCGGGACCGCAAGCACCCGGGGATGTTCGTGCGTCGGCACCTGGAGGCGTGCGTGCTGAGCTACCTGGCGGAGGAACTGCGGACGGGAGACATCGCCGTGACCGGTGGGGACGCGTACGCCAACTGGGCCGACCAGCTGCTCAGCGTGGAGGAGTGCGCGCGGCTGCTCCCGTCGTTCTGCGCCGAGGTCGGCATCCCCGCCGACGGGGCCGGGTTCCGCGCCGACCTGGAGGCCCGGCTGCGCCACCACGCCTGCGAGTGCGACTCGGGGTACCCGGACAACACCGACCTGGTCATCGACGACAAGGGCGTGCCCAGCCTCAAGCGGCACCGGGCCGGGCCCGTGTCGGAAACGGCCACCGACCTGGAGACGGCGATCGCCGAGCGGATGCCCGAGCGCACCCTGCTGGGGATCCTGGCGCGGACCGCGCACTGGTTGGAGTGGTGGCGGCGGTTCGGTCCGGCGTCCGGGTCGGACCCGAAACTCGCCGACGCGTTCTTCCGGTACGTGCTGACCACGTTCACCTACGGCTCCAACCTCGGCCCCACCCAGGCCGCGCGGCACATGGCCGGGGTGTCCGCGCACGAGCTGGGGGCCACCTTCCGCCGGCACGCCACCCTCGGCAAGGTCAACCGCGCCAGCGCTGACGTGGTGGACGCGTTCTGCGAGCTGGACCTGGTGCGGGCGTGGGGGGACGGGGCGGCGGTGGCCGCCGACGGTACCCAGATCGACACGTTCATCGACAACCTCCTGGCCGAGACGTCGATCCGCTACGGCGGCACCGGCGGGATCGCCTACCACTACGTCTCCGACACCTACATCGCCCTGTTCTCGAAGTTCATCCCGTGCGGGGTGTGGGAGGCCGTCCACCTCATCGACGGGCTGCTCAAGCAGGAGTCCAAGCTGCGGCCCGAGACGGTGCACACCGACACCCAGGGCCAGTCGTTCCCGGTCTTCGCTTTGGCGCATCTGTTCGGGTTCGACCTGATGCCGAGGATCCGTAACTGGCGGGACCTGAACTTCTACCGCCCGTCGGCCGACGTGGTGTACCGGCATATCGACCCGCTGTTCGGCGAGTCGGGGCGCAACGTCATCGACTGGGACCTCATCGAGACCCATTACGAGGACCTGATGCGGGTGGTCCTGTCCATCCAGGCCGGGAAGATCTCCAGCGTGACGCTGTTGCGCCGGCTGTCGACCTACTCCCGGCGCAACAACTTCTACCGGGCCTTCCGCGAGGTCGGCCGGGTCATCCGCACCGTGACGCTGCTGCGCTACCTGTCCGACCCGGCTCTGCGAGCGCGGACCACCGCGGCGACCAACAAGGTCGAGTCCTACAACCCGTTCGTGGCCTGGTGCCGGTTCGGCAACCGCGGGATCATCGCCGACAACGACCCCGACGAGCAGGAGAAGATCGTCAAGTTCTCCACCCTCCTGGCCAACTGCGTGATCTTCCACACCGCCGTGGACATGACCACGGTCATCCGCGACCTGGCCGCCGAGGGCTGGACCATCACTGCCGAAGACCTCGCCACCCTCTCGCCGTACCTGACCGCCCACATCCAACGTTTCGGTACCTACGCCACCGACGAGGTCACCCTCGCCCCCGACGCCTACGACGCCCACCTGGGCGTCGACCTGGACCTACCACCCCTGGCCGCCTGAATCCCGGGGTATCAGCCAGCCGGGGGCGACACGCTCACGCCGGGCTGGGAACCGCCGACTCCCCGGCGTCCGCCGTGCGCAGGTAGCTGTACCCGGTCTCGCGGCTAACGCCGAACTCCCTGGTTGTCAGTTCCCGAAGTCCTCTGCACGAACGGGTCTGTCACGCTCCCTCGGGGAGGCCCTCGGGCCGGGTGGCGGCCGGTGGGTAGCGGAGGTGACCGCGCAGGGCGCCCAGGGCGGTGCCGATGAGCGGCACGATCAGCAACGCGATGGCCCCGTCGCCGGCCCCGTTGACGCGGTCCTCGAAGTAGTACTCGTGGCGCAGGTTGGTCGGGATGATGGTGGTGCTCGGCTCGCAGGTGGGGCAGATGCCATCGCCGGCGGGTTGTTGCGGCCCGGTGAAGTGGTGAGGCAGCAGCGCGATCGTCAGGGTGGTGAACAGCGCCACCAGGATGGCCGCGGTGGCCATGGCGCCGGCGGTGGCCAGCAGGGCCTGCCGGGCCGGGCTGAGGATGCCCGGTCGGGTGTCGCGGTCGGCCAGTCGGGTTGCCGCGGCGTGCACGGCCACGGGGACGGCCAGCGCGGCCAGGACGAAGCAGGCGAGCACCAGGTAGTCCGCGACGACGACAGATCCGCCGTGCAGGGAGTGGGCGGCTGTCTCGGCCGTGTCGTTGATGCCGAAGGGTGCCAGCGGGTAGAGCGCCCCGGCGGTCAGTGCTCCGATGCCCAGCGCGGTCGGCGGGACCCGGCGGGTGAACTGGACGCGGCGGGAGGTCAGGATGAGCAGCCCGGCCACGTACCCGGCGAGGATCAGCAGGAACCCGACGTCCATCGCCCAGATGGGCAGGATGACGGGGAAGTACCCGCCGAGTTGGCTGCCGATGCGCTGCTGGACGGCGGTGGCGGCGATCAGCGCAAGCACCACCGCGTACCCACCCACCCGGACCACCCGGGGCGCCCAGCCCTGGCGTACCGGCCCGACGTAGCGGCGCACCAGCAGCGGGAGGCCGGCCAGCAGGACCAGGGTGCCCACCACGTACATCCGGTTGACCGGGGTGGCAGAGTTCGTCGACGCCCCCGGCCAGGCGATCCACACCAGCCCCACCGCCCCGGCCACGAAGGCCAGTGCCTGGATGATCCGGTTCATGAGCACCTCCCGTGCCACCAGCCACAGCCCGCCGCCCAGCCAGGCCAGCCGCGCCGAGGGGGTGGGCTGGTCGTCGGTCTCGGCCAGCAGGGCGTGCACCCAGTCGCGGCGGTGTTCGCCCAGCAGACCGGCCAGGCATCGAAGCAGGCCGGCCAGCATCCGCGTCAACTGGTCCATCACGCGCCGCCCTCCGTCGCCAGCCGCCGTCGGGCCGCGGGTCGCCGCTTGGGTGCCGCCTGGGACAGCGCCGTGCGGGCGGCGACCAGACCGTCGGAGGTCAGCCGGTACAGGTGCCGCCGCGGGCGCCCGGCCGGTTGCTCGTCCTCCCACCGCGCCTCGATCAGGCGCCGCTCGGCCAACCGGATCAGGATCGGATACAACGTGCCTGACGCCAGCCCGGTCTGCTTGGCGACCAGGTACCCGTGCAGCCACGCGGTAGGGTCCGCCTCCAGCGCGGCCAGCACGGACAACGTCTGGTCGGAGAACCTCGGACTATCAGCCACGACACAGCACTCTACCTAGGTAGACCGATGGTGTCCATCACACGGTGAGTACCTCCAGCAACTCGGCCAAGATCCATCGAATCCGCAAGATAGGTCTGACCAGATTCGGGCCGCAGTGGCCAGACCTACCCTGCGAGCCGCAGGTCGGCGCGGTGGCCGTTCGCAGGATTCAACTGGATCGGACACGGATGCCAGCGAGGTTGTCGAGTAGGTTGCCTGCTCTGTGCCGCCACCTCACCCCGAAGCCGCAGTGGTGCTGACCGTTGGCGATCCAGTGCTTCGGGTCCGTAGGTAGCTGTAGACGGTCTCGCGGCTGACGCCGAACTCCCTGGCAAGGGCGGACTTCCGCTCCCCGGCGGCGGCGCGCTCACTCAACTGGTGGGCCTGCTCGGCAGTGAGGGCGGGTTTGCGGCCGGTGTAGACGCCGCGTTGCCTGGCTGCGGCGATACCTTCGCGTTGGCGTTCGAGGATCAGGGCTCGTTCGAACTCGGCGAATGCGCCCATGACCGACAGCAGCAGGGTGGCCATCGGCGAGTCCTCGCCGGTGAAGGTGAGGCTCTCCTTGACGAACTCCACCCGCACCCCCTGGTCGGTCATGGTCCGTACCAGCCGGCGCAGGTCGTCGAGGTTGCGCGCCAGCCGGTCCATAGAGTGCACGATCACGGTGTCGCCGTCGCGGACGAACGCCAGCAGCTGGTCGAGCTGCGGGCGGGCGGTGTCCTTGCCGGAGGCTTTGTCGGTGAAGGTCCGCTCGACGTCGATCCCGTCGAGCTGCCGGACGGTGTTCTGGTCACCGTCCTGACGCCGTTTCGGGGAGGTGGCGGGTGTGGCGCTGGGGTACACCCCAACCAGACGGCCACCCCGCCACGACCACCCCACCGACCACCCGACCAGTCACGAACCGACCACGCTCCGCACTACCGTGACTATCCCGAACGAAAGTCCCCGGGCGGCCGGCGCAGGCTCAACCCTTCAAGATCGACTCATGGCACCTTTTACGCTTACCTTGGCTGCACCCCTAATAGCCCGGCTGATTCACGGCGATTGCCCGGAAGGACCACAGCCGCAGGAATCTCCGCAACTCTGGCCAGCCGGCCGGGTCGCGTGCGTCGTCCACCGCCCGGCGGTACTCCGCCAGGAACGTCTCCCGCTCGCGGCCGGGCAGCGCGCGGAGGATGCGCTCAGGGTCGAGCGGATCCTCCTTTTGCGGCGGATCGACAGGCAGGGCGGACATGCTCCCTATGCTAACGCCGGGCCGCGCCCCGGCTCGGCGCGCCGGTAAGGCTCGTGCCAGGAAGTGCCAAGTAGCTGACGAGTGGTGGCCTGGCGCCAACTACGAGTGGCTCGGCTCTGGTCACCCGCTTAAAAGGCTCCGGGCATCACCTAATTCTTAGGTTTGCCTGTTGGTGCGCCGGGCGACCTCCATGTGAACTCATAGAGCAGCTCGGCCAGCAGGAGCGGCGCCGACACCTGGTCCACCGGCTTCCCGATCATCATGGTGACGGCTCCGGCTGGGTACGCCACCAGGTCGGGCATCTTGCAGTGGTAGCCCTTCTCGGTCTCCCTGATGTTCGCCTTGACGTACGCCTTGGCCCACTTCTCCTTGGCCATAATTCCCCCTGAACTGCCGATCTAAATAATCGCGGGCTCCTGGGCAGCCTACGTCGGGGCACCAGCGCTGTCTGAGGGGCGGGATCGGCCGGCTGCCGGGCACCGGGAACGCGCTGAGCATCGGCAACCCGGCCTCGGCATCGCGGTTACCAGGGTCATGTAACAGGCGTCCCGGATGCCTTGAAGTGCCGCTTTGCCGATGGGTAGCGGCACTTCGCCTGTTCCGGGGGCATGACTGCCCGCATGCGTCCAGGATTGGCGTGTTCCCGGGAGAGCAAATGTGCCGCCTCCGGCCGGACTCGGCACTTTTTAGGGGGAGTCCGGCGGCGGGCCGCTGCCGTCTGCGGTGAAGGAGCCGGGCGTGGCGCACCCTTTGGAGCTGGAGGAGCTCGTCGAGCATTTCACGCTGTACCCCGATGAGATCCGGCTGCTGCGGAACAAGAGCGGTGCCACCCGGCTGGGATTCAGCCTCAGCCTGAAGTTCCTGCTGTGGAAGGCGCGGTTCCCGCGGGGCCGCGGTGAGCTTCCGGACAACATGGTCGAGTTCGTCGCCGGGCAGGTCGGCGTGCCCGCCGCCGATATCGGCTTGTATGACTGGGACGGGCGGCAGGTCAAGCGGCACCGCGCCGAGATCCGCCGGGTGACCGGATTCCGGGAGTGCAGCGTTGCCGACGCCGAGAACCTGACGGCGTGGCTGGCCGGGCACGTGTGCTGTAAGGAACAGCGCGCCGACCGGGTCCGCGAGGAACTGCTCGGGCAGTGCCGGTGGGAGAAGATCGAGCCGCCAGGCATCCACTCCGACACCCGCTGCGGGCACTGCGGCAAGCTCCCCGCCGGCCCCCTCGGCCAGCTCATCGACGACGTCACCGCCCATCCCCGGCACCGCCCGGGACGAAAACGCACCTCAGGCAGGACAGCAGCCGAACGGCGCTCCAGGCCCACCGAAGACGCGACCTACACCATCACGATCACGCCGTCAAACCTCCCACAATGGCAGCAAACACCCTGAAGTTAAGGGCAGTGCCCATGGATCTGGTGGCCGATCGCGCGAACGCGACAGAGGTGGAGCCAGTCAACCGCGGTGCGGAAAGGTCGTTTCCCAGTCCTTCGGATACGGCGCAGTTCCCTTGCGTACCGGCATATTACCGATAGCCTTCATCGCGTTGATAAGTCGTTCGAATTCGAGTGGCCTGAGCCCTCTCATGGCCGTCTTCTCTAGAGCATAAAAGTCGGCGTTTATCTTGGAGTGACCCGCTGGAAGGAACGTAAGCGCGCGCAGCGCTGGTGTCAGATGTTTATTATTTGTCTCGGCCACGAAGGTAACTTGAGGAAATCGGTTACGCGAGTTCCAGAATTGTGCTATGTGCCGAAGCACCATGGTATTAGCAAATCCACCCGACGTCTGTGTCTTTCCGTGCCCTATGCCCTTAAATGCGCGATCAACTATCCATGTATCAATAAGCAGGATACGATGACGCCTGTCCAGAGCAGGCAGAATACTGCCATGACCAAGGTCGATGACTCTCGTTTGCTCGTCCTTATCTGCACCTGCTATGGATGCATATCCCTCCAAGCTCAACGGGAGGGCTATTGAGATAGCAATGGGCCGCCATTCATTGCCGACAAGTTTTTCCAGATGAAGGAATCCGTCCGGACAAAGACGATACCAACGCTGGTAGAGCCGGGTTCGCTGACTCCTTGTAAGGTCATTGGCGGCGCGGATATACGCCGAGTTATGGGACAGGTCGACGTAGGGGTAGAGCTGGGACTCATCAGAGTTAGCCGGTGACACAAGCCGATACTCGGAAGTAGGCACAGTCGGAGCATTAAGAAAGTCCTCCGGGCGGATGCCACTTTCAAATATAGGACCACTCCGCATTAAGTATCGAGCAATCGTGTGATCGGCGAAATATATCACGGCGCTAACGAATCCAATCGCAGTGAGGATCCAGCCCAGTGGATATGCTAGGGCCAAAGGAACTGCTCCGACGGCTATGATGAAGGCGCCTATCGCAAACACCGCACTCAGCGTGCTGCCTGTCAGCGGCAGCAAGATCATTTTCCTGAGACGCCACCAATGTCTGATCCACATGCCAGCCCGCCCTCGTCGCGTTCTCCCAGCGATCGGCCACCAGATCCCATCGCGCCTACAAGTTCTGTCGCCAATTAAACCAGACGCAGCGGCCATTGCCAGCCGACAGCGCGGCACCGGGCCCGTGGAATCTTCGTACTGAAGTTTTAGCGGGTAACCACCCCCACTAACCGTGCCCTAGCGGCTGACCTCGCTCTTGCCAAAGCCGACAACCGTACGACAGCACAACCCGTCTATTGGCAATATACAGCTCATCACTATACCCTCCTTGTAAGTAAGGTGTGCCGGGGAGCTAACGAGATTGGGTTGCTGACGAACCGGTATCCGGTGGAAGTGTGGGTGTCCTCCCCCGAACCCGCCGTAGGAGGATCTGTGACTCCCGGAACCCGTCAAGCCCGTCTGTGACCGCAGGACAATCACCTCGGTAAGCTGCCTGGTTCATGTACACGCGAAGACGGCCTTGACCGAACCCGTCCGTCACCAGGTACGGCAGCAGTCGGGTTCGGGGGAGGGTCTGAGCAGGAAAGGGCGCGGTCCCCTCGCCGGTCGAAGGTCCGATGTTGGTGAAGGACCAGGGCGTCACGGTGCCCAGCATCACGTGCGGCTGGGAGCCACGCGGACGAACGACCTTCGCATCGTGCGGACCAGCATGGACAACCGGCAGAAACAAGCTTGAGGTCACGAACTGATCTGAACGGCGCCGGACGCCCACACGGGAATCTACTGATCAGAAGGTTGAGATCGCGCGGGATATACACGGGATGATCTTGGCTAGCGCGGTGGGCGGGGCCGCTAAAAGTCCAGGTAGCGATGCTGCCAAGCGAGGAGTTACGTACGCTCTTGAAAACCATTAGGGCGCCAACCCGGCGCGGCGTGCGATCCACGTGCAATAGCAGTTGGCGAACCACGGTTACGAACGGGCAGCCGCGGTCACGCGACGGCCACGGGCGTGAAAGAGCTAGGTAGGTATTTGCGCTGGTCAGAGGGCTAGGAACTGAGCCATAACTGGTGGTCCGGGACAAGATCGAACTGTCGACCTTCCGCTTTTCAGGCTGGCAGACGACTACCTCTGAACCAAGCCCGCAGCATACAGCACGTGACCACCCTCGTGCCTTGACTTCCGCTTTCCCAAGCGGGAGCATAGCCGCAGCCGTTCGGGAGAAACGGCTGTCATTCCGATAGGGGGGTCTGCCATGCAGTGCATCACCTGTGTCCGCGCCGATCTTGCCGGGCAAGCTGGAGGCGTGGAAGAAGTTCGGCGAGGAGATCAATGGCCCGAGGCGCGCCGAGCATGACGCGTCGCGGCGCCGGTTGGGCGTGACCCGCGAGGTGGCGAGCCTGATGCAGACGCCGCAGGGGGATTTCGTCTGCGTCTTCCACGAGGCAGACGACCTGGCCGTGGTCTTCCGGGGGTTCGCGGAGTCTCAGGACCCCGGCTGGCCGAGCGGGTGAGGCCGCCGGGAAGCGCTCCGCTTCCTGATGTTTCCGTCATCGGGCAGCGCACCAGGCTGCAACGGTGACAGCAACAACAGCGGCCACCGACCGGCGGCATCCCCGGGCGCCTGCATGTCGGGTGGCGACGTGGGATATGCCACGCCTGAAAAACGAAAGGTCGAGGGTCGCGCCGACACCGCTGCGGTCGCTGCCAAGGGCGGGAATCTCTCACAGCTTTCTCACGGACTGGCCGGACGGTACCGGACTATGGCATCTGTGCCGGACACCCAGGGCGGCCCGGCTGAGCGCGTCGGCGACGTGGGCCGCGCTCCGGGTGCTCGCCGAGCACGGGCTAGCCGAACGAGGGCCCGGCGGCTGGCGTCGCGGGCCCGCCGCCTTGGCCGACGTCGCCGAGTCGACCGGCGCTGCCGACCTGCAGCGCGAACGGGAGGAACGGTACCGGCAGGACCGGCAGAGCTGGCGGGCCCGGCTCCGGCAGTACCGGGGTGCTGGGACTATCCGGCCGGAATTGAACGTTAAGCCTCCCGCCGCAGCTCAGACGGCGATGCCATGGCGTTGCTGCGCTGGTTGATCTCGGTTTGGGTGTACTGGCTGGTAGGCGATCCTTGATCTCATAACGTGACGATTTATGTCGTTTAAGTATTTGTCTGAGGATCAGCGGGCTCGCTATCGGAGGTTCCTGGCGGATCCGTCGCCGGAGGATCTGGAGCGGTTCTTCTACCTGGATGCCGTGGCGCTGGCCGAGGTGGCGAAGAAGCGCGGGCCGCACAACAGGATCGGGTGGGCGGTGCAGTGGGGGACGGTGCGGATGCTGGGCACGTTCCTGGCCGATCCGGGGGATGTTCCGCACGTCGCGGTGGAGTACGTAGCCGAGCAGGTGGGCGTGGCGGACCCGTCGTGCATCAAGAACTATCCGGAGCGGCTGCCCACCCAGCATGAGCATGCTCGGGAGATCCGCGGCCTGCTGGGGTACCGGGAGTTCGCGGAGGCTGAGGCGGAGGTCCGGACGTTCGTGGCCTCCCGGGCGACGCAGACCCGTGACTCGCGGCGGGAGCTGTTCGACCGGGCGGTGCTGTGGCTGATCGGGGGCCGGGTGCTGCTGCCGGGGATTACCACGCTGGCGCCGCTGGTCACCAGCGTGCGGGCTGAGCAGCTGGCGGCCATCAATGACCACCTGGCGGAGCAGACCCCTTTGGCGATGCGGCGGGAGCTGCTGGACACCCTGGTCGTGCCCGAGGGCAAGAAGGTGTCGCCGCTGGAGTGGATGCGGACCGCCGTGGCGAAGGTGTCGGGGACGGGCATGAAGGAGGCGCTGGACCGGTCGTCGGCGGTGTGGGCGTTCGGCGCGGGAGCGGTGGACGCCGGCGGGGTCGCCCCGGTGAAGCTCACGGAACTCGCCGCGTACGGCATGCACGCGAAGGCCCCGAAGATCGCGCAGCTCAAGGGCACCCGGCGGGTCGCGACGCTGCTGGCGACCATGCGGCACCTGGAGGGCGTGTCGGTCGACGATGCCCTGCTGCTGTTCGAGCTGCTGATGACCACGAAGCTGCTGGCCAGGGCGGGCCGGGATGAGAAGGACGTGAAGCTGAAGTCGCTGCCCCGGCTGCGCAAGGCCGCGCTGCAGGCCGAGTCGGCGCTGCGGGCGGCGCTGGACACCCCGATGACGCAGGCGGACCAGCCCGCCCGGGATGAGGCTGAGGCGGCCGGGGCGGAGCCGGTGGCGCGGGTGACGACGGCGCAGGAGATGATCGCGCGGATCGCGTCGGTGGTGCCGATCGCGCAGCTGGAGGCCGCGCTCGCGGTGATCAGGGAGTTCCTTCCGGCGGAGGAGGACGACGCGGATCTGGCGTGGCGGGCGGAGCTGACGAGCAGGTTCGCCTCGGTGCGCGGGTTCGTGGAGCTGCTGGCCGAGACGATTCCGTGGGGCGGCACGGACGCCGGGACCCCGGTGATCGCGGCGTTGCGGGGCTTGCCCCGGGTCCTGGCGTACGGCAAGCACGCGGGGACCCAGCACATCGAGGCGCACAAGGACCTGGTGTCGGGTTCGTGGCGGCGGCTGGTGTACGGCAGCCCCGGCCTAGGCGACGGGCAGATCGACCGGCATGCCTACACATTCTGCGTGCTGGAGGCCTTGTGGTCGGCGTTGCGCAGCAAGGACGTGTACGCCGTCGGCGCGGACAAGTCCGGCGACCCGAGGGCCAAGCTCATCCCGGACGCCCTGTGGAGCGTGCACTCGGCCAGCATCCTGACCGCCCTCGGCCTGGACGCCGACCCCGGCACGCACCTGCGCAAGCTCGCGGGAGACCTGGGCGAGGTGTACCGGGAACTCGCCGGCAGCCTGGACGCCAACCCGGCCATCACGATCAAGGGCGGCCGGCTGAACCTGGCGAAGCTGGAGGCGGCCCCGCTGCCGGAGGCTTACCAGGCCGCGCACGACGCGGTGATGAAGATGCTGCCGCGAATCGACTACCCCGAACTGCTGCTGGAGGTCCACGGCCACACCGGCATGTTCGACGCGTTCGGCCACATCTCCGGGTCGACGTCCCGCCGGGCGGACCTGGACATCAGCCTCGCCGCCCTGATGGTGGCCCGCTCCTGCAACCTCGGCCTGGGACCGGTGGTGAAGGCCGACGACCCCGCGCTCGGCCAGCACCGGCTGACCGGGGTGGAGAAGGGCTACTTCCACCACGAAGGCATGGGCGCGGCGTCCGGGAAACTAATCGAGGCGCAGGCCCGCATCGACATCGCCCGGGAGGACTGGGGCGGCGGGCTGGTCGCCTCCGCCGACGGGCTGCGGTTCGTGGTCCCGGTCCGCTCCCTGTACGGGCGGCCCAACCCGCACTACTTCGGGCAGTCCAGGCGGTCCAAGGGCGCCACCTGGCTGGCGGTGGTGTCCGACCGGGTGATGGGCCTCGGCGGGCTGCTGGTCCCCGGGACCATGCGGGACTCGCTGTTCATCCTGGACGCCCTGCACCGCCTGGACGCCAGGGAACAGCCGGAGATCCTGACGACCGACACCGCGTCGTATTCCGACATCGTGTTCGGGCTGTTCGCGATCTGCGGCTACCAGTTCGCGCCCCGCATCGCCGACATCAGTGACGCCCAGCAGTGGTGGATCGACCCGGCCGACGTCGGCCTGGCCGACAAGCGGACCACGCCGTCGGCAGCCGGGTACGGGCGGCTGGCCGAGCTGAACCTGCGGCGGGTCAACATCGCAGCGATCAGGCAGCACTGGCCGCAGATGCTCCAGGTCGCCGGATCCCTGATCACCGGCAAGGTGCGGGCCTACGACCTGATCCGGATGATGACGGCCGACGGACGCACCACCGGCCTGGGCCACGCGTTCGCCCACTACGGGCGGATCTTCAAGTCCATGCACCTGCTGCACGTCGCGCATCTGGAGGACTACCGGCGGATGATGGGCGCGCAGCTCAACGTCGGCGAGGGCCGTAACGGCCTGGCCCGGGCGGTGTTCTTCGCCAACCTCGGCCAGCTGAGGCGCGGCTACGAGCGCGGGATGGAAGACCAGCTGGGCGCGCTCGGCCTCGGGCTGAACGCGATCGTCTACTGGAATAGCCTCTACATTGACGCCGCGGTGAAGAAGCTCGAGGCCGGCGGCATGAGGATCAGCCCGGAGATCCGGGCCCACCTGTCCCCGCTGCAGTGGGAACATATCAACTTCCACGGCACCTACCTGTTCAACCGGCCCGAACTGCCCGGCCGGCTGCGTGACCTGCGTGACCCCACCGCTGACGACGACCAGGAGCTATGACGATGGGTCAGACCCGTGAGGCTGAAGCCGTCGGCCTTCCGCTTCGAGCTCGACATGAACGCCCATCTCGACCTCGGCCTGCAGCCCGACGGGAGGACATGATTACCACGCCCGAGGGCCAGGACTTAGGTGCCGCCGCGTGCGGCAGGGTGCTCTTCCGAAGAGCACGAGGCGGCCGTCGCCTGGCCAGCGCTCTGCTCATGCTTGTGAAGAGGCTGGTCATCGCTGGGAGGGTTTTGCGGAGCCTGGCGCGTGAGCGCGCCGAGGATCATCTGGAGCACGGCCAGGCGGTGAGCCCTGATCGCTACGGCGTCTTCGCCGGTGTCACTCAGGGCCTTGCGCACCGCGAACGCCGCGAGGATACATAGAACGACACGTACAAGAGCGCCAGCAACCACAGCGGCCATGATCAGCACCGCAAGGTGCGGGATCTCCTGTGCCGCGACGGCATGGACCGAGACGGGGGGCATCGGGCGTCCTCTAATCCGGGTTTCTGAGCGGGTCACCTCCGTTGTAGAAGGCTGGCCAAAGGCAAGTCAGGTACGTGAATGCGGGGACGCAGACGAGCACACGCAGCCGCGCACTACAGCGCACCCGCGCCCCTACCCGCCGCACCGAGGCCACCGCCAGGATGAGGCCATGACCAACGTCCAGGACCTCAAGCATCAACTCCCCTTCCCCTACAACCAGGACCTGTCGGGCGTCCTGACCCACCTCGACCGGCGGACCCCCTTTCACCGAGACCGGCTTGCCAACGACCCCGTGACGGCCGCCTACCTGGCGGCGGCAATGCGACTGGCCGGCCGTTACCTCGGCCCCGACCCCGACCGGACGCCAACAGATCCGCGGGACGAGAACTCCCTCGAACGTCCCCTGCTGGGCTTCCTGTCCCAGCGGGCCGTGACCGCAGAGGTTAGCCAACAACCCCGACCCGTTCCCCCGTCAGGGCAGCGTGGCGACCCTGCGGTCCAGATGGAAGTCGCAGTCAGACTTCATCGCCGACCTGATCAACTTCGCCATGTGGCCTGGTAACTACCCACCCGGCTTCTACCACGAGGTAGCGGCCGGCGCCGACCGGCTGCTGGAGGGACCCGACCTGGTCAACGCCGTCCATGACCTTGCCTACCTGAATGTGCGGGACGCGGTCACCACGCCAGCCTTCCGGCTGAGCTCTGCAGCGATGACCACAGCGGAAGGCGACGCGGTCATCGGCGAGGCCATTGCCAGCAGCTACACAGGCTTTCCTCGAACCATGGAAGGAGGTCTACGCCGCGCTTCTGCAGGCCCGAGGGCTGCAACTCCGTCCAGGCGTCACCCTTGACGACATCGCCAACCTCCTAGCCGCCATCGTCGACGGACTTGCCCTCCGCAGCCTCGGCGATCCCTCCGGCGACCTGATCGATCACGAACGCAGGCGTACGCTGCTGGGCACCGCAGCACTGGCGGTGATCCACAGTTTCCTCGAGCGGACCGAACAGGCCGACGGCATGACCCTCGAACAAGCCGTACACGCCAAGATCTACGACTGGCCTCCGGCGGACTGATGCACGTTGGTGTCGAAAATCGACCGTATGCCGGCACTCTTGCAGCCATCGCGAAGACCCAGATAGGCCGTGTCGGTAACCCGCGTCGGAAAACAATGACGAGAAATCAGGCGATCCGCTATTCTCGACGCCATGCTGATCGGATATGCGCGAGTTTCCACCGCCGAGCAGAATCCTGCCCACCAGGTGGACGCTCTGGTCCGAGCCGGCGTCGCCGGAAGCGACATCTACATCGATACCGCCAGCGGCGCCAAGGCCTCCAGGCCCCAGCTCGACCTCGTGCTGAAGCTGCTGCGCGACGGTGACACCCTGAAGATCACCCGGCTGGACCGGCTTGGCCGCTCGGTCCTGCACCTGGTCACCCTTGGCGCCGAGCTCCGCGACCGTGGTGTCGATCTGCATGTGATCGAGCAGGGCATCGACACCTCCACCATGGAGGGCCGGGCCATGTTCGGCATGCTGTCCGTCCTGGCTGAACTGCAGCGCGAGCTCATCGTCGCCAATACCCGCGACGGCCTGGCCGCCGCGCGCGCCCGCGGCCGCACCGGCGGGCGCAGACCCAGGCTCAACGCCGACCAGGCAGCGCTCGCCCAAGAGCTCTACGACGGCGGCAGGCACACCGTCCAGCAGATCGCCGCAATCTTCGGCGTGCCCCGCTCCACCGTCTACGGATACCTCGACAAGACCCGCACCGGCGCGCGGCCCACCCCCGCAGCAGACAAGATCGCATCATGAGCGCCCGCGCCGCGAAGCCGCCGAGCTACCTCGCCCGGCTACTGGGCGAACTCGACGAGATCCACACTGGCTATGCCAAGGTGCTCTCCGCGTCAGCCATCAGCAACATCGACCCCAACCGAGGCGGGTCCGGCTCCTTCATCGGCTTCCCCTCCTGGGGCTGGGCGAAGAGCGACGCAGGGCTCGAAGCATCGCGTATGGAGTTGCTACGACTTGTCCGCGGCTGGGAACCCCGCTTCCGGCTGTTGTTCCCCCATCCGACACCCACCGTCAGCGAGCGCCTGGATGAACACCTCGGACGCCTTGAGCGATGGCTCGTCCGAGAGCCGGGAGAACACGGCATCCCCTCGACTATGGAAAAAGCGGTCGAACTGATCAACGCCGACGTGACCGATCTACACGAACTCGCCCGCCTGCTGCCTCCCGACGAGCACGCCGTACGACTCGCCGTCGACACCAACACCCTGATCGACAACCCCGACCTGGCCGTCCATGTCAGCACACTCGGCAGGAAGTACATGGCGCATCTCCTGCCCGTCGTGCTGCGCGAGATCGACGACCTCAAGCGCGGCGGCAAGACCCAGCAGCTACGCGAGGCGGCTCAGCGGGCAGATCGGCGTCTCAAGGGGCTCCGCAGCAACGGGGACGTGCGGTCGGGCGTCCGGGTAGCCGGCGAGGTGTACGCAGTCTTCGAGCACATAGAGCCAAGAGGTGACCGCCTGCCGTCCTGGCTCGACCTGACGGTACCCGATGACCGATTCATAGCATCGAGCCTGCTCCTTCAAGCAGAACACCCCGGATCAGCCCTCTATGTTGCCACGAGCGACATCAACCTCCAGACCAAGCTCGCCGCGATAGGGCTCCCGTTCATCGAACTCCCCGTGTCTCCCTGACACCGAGGCTGAAGGGACAGACTCTGCCCGGAGCGTGCTGGCCTGCGGCGATGTTACAGATGGCGGCTGCTGGGAGCTGCCTCACGGGCATGCCGAGTTCTGGGCCGTCTGCGGGCGGTCGTAGATCTTGGCGTGGACGGCTTGCTCGAGCGTCATGCCGTCGGCGTCCTCGATGCGCTCCAGGCATCCGTGGATCACTGCCAGGGCCGCCGTGCCGAGCAGTGAGCGCCGCTGTTCGTGATCGATGACCTGTGCCGTGGAGTCGCCGATTGTTCGCAGGGCCAGGCCGTCAGTGACTGCCATCAACAGGTTGGCGAAATCATCGATCGTGATTCCTGGACGAAGTTGCAGGCCGCGCGTTTGGAGGAGCAGTAGGTAGAGCTGCTTCCACGGTTCGATTGACCCTTGGTAGTTCTCGGCCATAGCCTCCTGGATCACCTCGTCATCCTCGGCTGCCGCCGCTGCAACCAGCATGAGCCGGAAGGAGGGCATGCGGATGACGGTCGCGGTGTCCAGGTAGGCCAGGTCGTGGACGGCCTTCACCAGATCGGGGCCTTCGATGAGCTTCTCCGCCCCCGCCGCCATCTCCTGGTCGAAACCGACCGGGTACTGCTCTGGTAGGAGACCGAAGCTGAGTAGGTCAGCCACGAAGTCCGACGTTGTTTCCCATGTGGCACGCAGGGTCGAGGCGCTGCCTATGCGCGGGAACGGATGAGGATTGTTGGAGACCTCTGCGGCGACTGCGCGCTGGGACAAGAAGGCCAGCAGCGGCCGGGTGAAGGAGTTCTCGTCGTCAGGGTCGAGGGGCGTGCGTTCGGCACCCGGGCCGAGGTGACGTTCGATCAGGCGCATCGCCGCCGAGAGATACGCGGCAGTCACCGGGTCGTTGGCGAGCCTGCTGCGACCGGCGGCGGTACGCCGGTTGAGGTGGGTCAGGACACTCGACAGGTCCTTGTTGTAAGGAAAGGGAAGTTGACTCTTGAGTGGCTGCTCTTCATCCATGCTCCTCATGCTCAGCGTGTACCGCCCGCCGTACCAGTGCGCAGCTGCGCGTTCCTCCTCGAACATCGACGCCACCGACGGCTACCGCCACTACGGGGCGGAGACCGGGAGCCAGACCGCCGACCTCATGCTGGGCATCGGCCCCGAGACGGTCGTCAGGGTCATGCCCAAGTCCTGGACCTGCCACCTAGACGCCGACCCCGGCCCGGCCCGCATCAGTAGCGCAGCGCCCATCTAGTTACTCGCTAGTTACTTTGCTGCCGGTGACACGGACCCGAGTATCTACCGGGCGCTATCCGACTGAGCAACCGAAGTGGTCAGCCGTCCGTTGACAGCCACTCGGCGCTCAACAGACAACGACCCGCCCGCGTCGGCCTCGCTGACCGGCCAACGATCAGTGCGGGTCTTCGGTGATCGTCCAACCTCGGCTGCGGCTCATCCCGGTGAGCTGCCGGCGCAGGACGGCAATCCGTTCACGCGCGTCGGGTCCGGCGATCCCGATCGTGATGCGCTCGTCCGTGGCGTGGTAGCTGGTCCGGCGATCACCTGCGGCGACACGGCAGGCCGCGTTGATACTGGCCCGCAGCCGGGTGGCCTTGCGGGGATCATCCTGGCCACCGAAACCCTCGATCGTCAGATAAGAGAAGAACGGCGCGCGCTGGATACCGTCCCGCCGTTCGACGGCGTTCAGCTCATCCTGATCAGCACCCAGATCTTTGAGGATCTTGTCGCGGTCAGCCGAGCTGATCGGCCTGCGACCGAGCCAGTCCGGCCAGCCATCGGGGCGGGTCGGCACCACGCGGACCGGCTCGTACGGCGGCACAGGCGGCATGCCCGTCTCGCCGGACTGGACCTCGGTATCAGCGGCCGTGCTCTCGCTCACCTGACTCCTCGCGATACGCCCGACGCCATCGGGGCGGTGATCTCTCCCGAGAGTACTGGCCGTATCCAGCCGATGACCCACAGAAGCGGCCAACTCATCACATCAGGAGCAACGCCGGATCACCTCATACAACCAACCGGGCTCTACCTGCCGTGACCTGCGGCGAGAGGCTTAGGCGTTCAATTCCGGCCGGATAGTCCCAGCACCCCTACTAGGCCCGCCACGATGCCCGGGGCGAGTGCATGTGACGCTCGCGTCCACTTCTGCATCGGGTCGTGCCGGGGGATGAATGACGTCGATCGAGCGGACCGCGTATCCACGGTTCAAGCGGCTGATCACTGCGCGTGAGCTGCACCTGTTCTTCTCACCGGGGCAGGAGGAGAGCGAGTGGGCGGCCCGGCAGACGAATTCCGGGGAGCACCAGCTCGCCCTGCTGCTGATGCTGAATTCCTACCAGCGGATGGGGCGCTTCCCGAAGCAGGAGGAGATCCCGGACATAGTGGTCGACTTCGTCCGGCGGGCCGCGGGCCTCCCGGAGGGCACGCTGCTGGTCTATGCCTCGAAGCGGACGGCTGAGCAGCACCGGACGTGGGTGCGGCGGCGGGCCGGGGTGCGGTACGACGGCAAGCAGGCCCGTGAGCTGGCGCGGGAGACGATCCGGGTTGAGGCGGAGTCGAAGAACAACCCGGCGGACCTGATCAATGTGGCGCTGGAGAAGCTGGTGGAGGACGGGCTGGAGCTGCCGGCGTTCTCCACCCTGGACCACATGGCCTCCGCCGTGCGCGCCGAGGTGAACGCCGGGATCTGCGCCGGCATCTGGGAGCGCACCGGCGAGGACCACCGGGCGGGACTGCTGCGGCTGCTGGACGTCGACGCCCTGGTGCCCGGGGCGAAGTCGCCGTTCAACCGCCTCAAGCAGCACGCCCAGCGGGCGACCTGGTCGCACTTCAAGGACCAGGTGAACCAGTTGGCGTGGGTCGATGAGCTCGGCGACACCGCGGCGTGGCTGGAGGGGGTGGCGCCCGGGAAGGTCACCGACTTCGCTGGCGAGGCGGCGGCGGCCGATGCCGGGGTGCTGCGGGACTACGGCGTGGTCAAGCGGGTGGCGGTGATGGCCGCCCTGGCGCACAAGGCGAGGATGCGGGCGAGGGACGACCTGGCGACGATGTTCTGCAAGCGCGTGGCCATCAAGGTGAAGAGGTCCAGGGACGAGCTGGAGGAGATCCGCAGGCACCAGCAGGCGATCGTGGAGGCGCTGGTGGCCAACTACCGCACCCTGCTTCTGCAGGTCGACGCCGGCGGCCCTGCCCAGGAAGCCCAGGCCAGGGCCGCCGATCTCGCGAGGGAAGCGCTGAAGGCGCTGGAGGGCCTGGGCCCGGAGGCCACCGCCGGGGACGTCGCCAGGCTGCTGGGCGGTGCCAGCCAGGTCTCGCCCGCGCTGCTGGCGCTGATCGGGGCCTTGCGCGCGCAGGCCGGGGGGCTGGGGGCGGTGACCGCCGCGGTGGACGGGTTCGGCGGTTTCGAGCAGCAGTACCGGCAGATCGAGAAGGTCTCCGCGCACCACGGCGACAACTGGGAGGTGCTGTTGTACGGGCACCTGCAGCGGGACCGGGCGCTGATGTTCGAGCTCACCGACAAGCTGGAGCTGACCGCCACCAGCGAGGACTCCCGGGTCCTGGACGCGCTGGCCCACTCCAGGCGGCACCGGACCTCCCGGGACTACATCCCCGCCCTGGACGACCAGGGCAGCCCGGTGGACACCTCGTTCGCCACGCAGAACTGGCAGAAGATCATCCGTGACCGCAGCCGGCCCGGCTCCTTCGTGCGCCGGCACTTCGAGGCGATGGTGTTCTGCAACCTGGCCGACGAGCTGCGGACCGGGGATGTCGCGGTGGCCGGCTCGGAGGAGTACGCCGACTGGAGCGAGCAGCTGCTGCCCTGGGAGGACGTAGAGGCCAGGCTGCCCGCCTACCTGGCGGCGGTCGGACTGCGCGAGGAGGGCGACGAGTCCCCGTTCGGCGCGGCCGAGTTCCGCGCCCAGCTGGAGGCGATGCTCACTGAGGCCGCCGCGGCCGCCGACTCCGGGTACCCGGGGAACGAGGCCCTGTTCATCGACCCGGCCACCGGGGCACCGACGCTGAGCCGGCGCAAGCGCGACGACCCGCGCGCCTCGGCCAGGCGGCTGGAGCAGGCGATCCGCTCGCGGATGCCAGAGCGCTCGCTGCTGGGGATCACCGCGCGCACCGCGTACTGGGTCGAGTGGTGGCGCCGCTTCGGGCCGATGTCCGGCAACGACCCCAAGCTCAAGGATCCCTTCGGCCGGTACGTCATCACGACCTTCGCCGGCGGCACCAACATGGGTCCCTACGAGGCCGCCCGCCACATCCCCGGGGTCAGCGGCCACGAGCTGTCGGCGACCGCCAACCGGCACTTCTCCATCGCGAAGCTGAACGAGGCGATCACCGACCTGGTCAACGCCCACGCCAGGCTCGACCTGTCCCGGGCCTGGGGGGACGGCACCACCGTGGCTGCCGACGGCACCCACATGGACACCTACCTGAACAACCTGCTGGCGGAGACCAGCGTCCGGTACGGGAAGCCCGGGGGCATCGCGTACCACCACATCGCGGACACCTACATAGCCCTCTTCACCCACTTCATCCCGTGCGGGGTCTGGGAGGCGGTCTACATCATCGAGGGGCTGCTGAAGAACGTCTCCGAGGTGCAGCCCTCAACGATCCACGCGGACACGCAAGGGCAGAGCCTGCCGGTGTTCACCCTGGCCCACCTGCTGGGGTTCGAGCTGATGCCGAGGATCAGGAACTGGAAGGACCTGAACTTCTACCGTCCCGCCAGGCAGGCCGCGTACGTGCACATCGACGCGCTGTTCGGCGAGCCGGGCCAGAACGTCATCGACTTCGACCTGATCGAGGCCCACTTCAGGGACCTCATGCGGGTCGCCATCTCGGTGCGCGAGGGCCAGCTGTCCTCCTCCCTGCTGCTGCGGCGCCTGCGCTCGGGGTCCAGGCGCAACGCCCGCTACACCGCGTTCCGCGAGGTCGGGCGGGTGGTGCGTACGGTGCAGCTGCTGAAGTACCTCACCGACCCGGCGATGCGCCGCCGGGTGACAGCGGCCACCAACAAGGTCGAGGCGTTCAACGGGTTCTCCGAATGGGTGCGCTTCGGCGGGGTGATAGCCGACAACGACCCCATCGAGCAGGAGAAGGCGCTGAAGTTCAACTCGCTGCTGGCCAACGCCATCATCTTCCACAACACGCTGGACATCGCCGACGTGGTGCGCCAGCTGCAGGCCGAGGGCGAGGCCGTCGAGCCCGAGGACCTGGCCCAGATCTCCCCCTACCTGACCGAGCACATCATGAGATTCGGCGAGTACTCGACGCATGAGCTCGCCCTGGAGCCCGAGGCGTACGAGCCTCACCTGGACGTCGACTTCACCAAGCTGGCCCCGGACGAGCAGGACCAGGCCCGCTGATGCCGTCGCCGGGGCGGACCTCAGGCGGGGTGGCCCTGGCTGGCCAGGGCGGCGAAGTCGGCGCGGGCCGCTTCGATGGCCTCAGGGTAGGCCTGGGCCTTGCCGTGCTCGGCGAGAGCCCGGTAGATGCTGGCCAGGCTGGGGTTGCGTCCCTTGCGCTTGCCGGCGGGGATGATCAGGCCGGGGCGGATCTGCCCGACGGTTTCCCCGGCGGCCTTGCGCCGGAGCACGGTATGGAGCATGTCGCCGGTGATGACGGCGGGCCGTCCGCCGTGGCTGCCCTTGCGGGCGGCAGCGTCCAGGCCCTCCAGGGTGGCCTCGCGGATGCTCTCGCGCTCGGTCTCGGCCATGGCGGCGAAGAAGCCGAACAGCATCCGGCCGGGCCCGGTGGGGTCGTAGATGCCCGGCAGGGGCCCGGCGAGCATCTCCAGGACCAGGCCGTGGGCGGTGAGGTGGTCGGCGAGGGCGGTGAGCTCGGCGGCGTCGCGCCCCAGCCGCTTCATCTCGTACACGGTGAGGATGACCCGGCAGTGCGGGGCGTGGGACTTGATCTCGCGCGCCTGCGCGAGGGCGGCCTCGAACCTGGGGCGGACCCGCACCCGGGTGGAGATCTTCTCGGAGAAGATCTTGTCGCGGGGGATGCCGCGCGCGGCGAGGGCGTCGAGCTGGGATTGCAGTTCCTGGGCGAGGGTGGAGCAGCGGGCGTAGCCGATGCGGATGTCGGCGGCGGGCCCGTCACCGGGGGCCGGGCCGGGCGGCGGCGTGCCGGGCCGCCATGGCTGGCCGGGGCCGCGGTCGGCCGGGGTCTGCACGCGCAGCAGCTTGGCCAGTCGCGGCACCCTGGTGAAGCGGCCGGTGTGGTAGGTGCCGGCGACGGCACCGGACCGGGAGCGGCACGGCGACCCGGGCTGGACGCCGCAGCGGGGGCAGGGGTGGCGCTCGACCTCGCCGGCGTCACGGGCGGCCTCGCCGGTGACGTGATCACGGGCGGGCTGGCGGGAATCGGGGAGGTCGGCCACCCCCCGATCGTCTCACAAACATTTCTCAGAATAGGCCGTTCCCGGCACTTGAGTGAGAACGGGTTCTGAGAGCGAAACCGGGACCCTGGCGACCTTCGGGCCTGATCCTGGACCTTGCTCCGGCAATAGAGGGTTTCTGAGAAATAGCCAAAGGTCCACCCAGGGAACTGTCGGCTCTTGGCGCCGGTTAGGTAGACTGACCTACCTAGGAGCTGAAAGGAACGTGATGAGCGATACCGGCACTGCGGCGACGCACCCCAGGAAGAGGCGGGGGACCGCGCGTGAGCGGCTGCTCGTCGCCGCATCGCGCCGCTTCTATGCGGACGGCGTGTCAGCGACAGGGATCGATACGATCACCGCCGAGGCGGGTGTGGCGAAGATGAGCCTGTACAACAACTTCTCCTCCAAGGCCGACCTGGTGATGGCCTACCTCGATGCGCGGCATGAGGAGTGGATGGGCCTGTACCGGCGGCGGCTGGATGAGGCCCGGGACGGGCGCGGCGGCGTGCTTGCAGTCTTCGACGCGTACGCCGACCACGCGGCTTTCGCCTATGAGCACGGCTTTCGGGGGTGCGGTCTGCTGAATGCGGCTGCCGAGATGCCCGCCGGGGACGAGGGGCGGGCCGTGGTGCGCCGGCACAAGGAGGAAGTCGAGTCCCTGCTCGCCGGGCACCTCGAGGAATTGATGCCTGAGCGGCCCGAGGACGCGCGCGCGGTGGCCGAGCATCTGGCGTTCCTGCTGGAAGGCGCGATGGCACGCGCCGGGCTGGAGGGCGCGGGTACGCGTCTGGAGCACGCGCGGAGGATGGCGGCGGACTTGGTGGACCGGCTGTGATGCGGGCCGCCGGACATGGGGCCGGCTCGGTGGGCGTGGGGTCGCTGTGCGTGCTCGTGGCGTCGGTGCTGTGGGGCACAACGGGCACCGCCGCGACCTTCGCTCCAACGGTTGGCCCCCTCGCGATCGGGGCCGTCGCCATGGGCCTGGGCGGACTGCTTCAGGCCCTGATAGCCGCCCCCCGTATCGCCCGGGAAGCGCCCGGGCTGCGTGCGCAGCGCGGTGCGGTGCTGCTCGGCGCGGTGGCGGTGGCGGTCTACCCTCTGGTGTTCTACAGCTCCATGCACCTGGCCGGGGTCGCCGCCGGGACGGTGGTCTCGATCGGCTCGGCCCCGCTCGCCTCGGCTGTGATCGAGCGTGTCGCGGACGGGCGCCGCCTGACGCGCCGCTGGATGCTCGGCGCCGCCCTGGGCCTCTCCGGGACGGTGCTGCTATGCGTGGCCGAAGCGGCCAAGGCGCACTCCGCCCCCGGGGCCGGGTCCGTACGGACGACCGTGCTCGGTCTGGGGCTGGGCCTGGTGGCCGGGCTCACCTATGCCCTGTATTCGTGGGCGGCACACCGGATGATCAGCCGCGGTGTCTCCTCCGGCGCGACGATGGGTAGCGTCTTCGGGCTGGGCGGGGTGCTGCTTGTGCCCGTGCTGCTGGCCACCGGTGCCCCGCTCCTCAGCTCCTGGCCGAACGCGGCCGTCGGCGCCTACCTGGCCCTGGTGCCCATGTTCATCGGCTACGTCCTGTTCGGCCGGGGCCTGGCGCACGTCCCCGCGAGCACCGCGACCACGCTCTCGCTGCTGGAACCCGCCGTCGCGGCCGTGCTGGCTGTGCTGGTTGTCGGTGAACGTCTGCCCCTGCTGGGATGGGTCGGCATCGCCTTGATCGCCGGATGCCTAGCCGTGCTCACCATGCCGCCACGGACGGCTCCGCAGCCGCGAGCGATCACCACAAGGCTCAACACCGGTGCCGAAGGACAGGGCACATCTCAGCCCCGCCGCACTCCGATCCGGGACACCGCACCTTCTGTACCCACCGAGCCCGGACAAGTCTTCACGAGCTGACTAAGCCGCCGTACGCGGCGCTGGTCCAGCTCTTCCACCAGGATCTTCGACGCCCGCGCCAGCGTCTGCGCCGGCTTCTCCAGCTGCGGCAGGACCGCCAGGCGCTCCTTGTCCGACGCCCGCCGGGCCGGGTTGATCAGGCGGTTGGCCATCAGCAGCGCGAACAGGTCCAGCGCGTCGTCGACGGCCTGCGCCTCCAGGTTGCGCACCACCGCCGTCAGCAGCGCGGTCTTCGGCTCCGGGGCCCGTTCGATCGTCTGCGCCTTGCTCAGCTGCCCGTACCGGGCCAGCGTGTTGAGCCGGTTCACCGGCACCCGGGACAGGTTCACCCGCTCCAGCCCGAACACGGAGATCTCCTGCATCCGCTCCATGGCGCGGGCCATCGCCGTGCCCGTCGACTTCGTCGGCGGGGTCTCCGTAGCCGCTCCAGCTCCGAGACCCGCTTACCCTCCGGGACCTCCAGCAGGGCCACCAGCGCCGGCGCCAGCGTCCGGTCCGCGTACTGCTTCACGCACGAGGAGTAATCGATGCCGAGCTGCCCGGCCAGGTAGTCCACGACCTCCCACGGCACCGCCAGCGGGTCGTCCCCCAGGAACGTGCCGATGTACCGCACCGTGCAGATCTGCACCGCCATGCCAAGGCGATGCCCGTCGGACCTTCGCAGCGCGATCAGGTCGCGGTCGTCGTCGCCAGGAAGAAGAACCGCTCCAGCTCGGGGCGCGTGGGAGCCTCGCCGAAGGCCCCGTAGGCAGCGGCTTGCTCATCAGTCAGAAATTCCACCGGCACGGCCAGACCGTAGCCGCGCTTCGAGTTCGCTCAACGGTCTTTCCGAAGCTCCCCACCGGGGTAGTTCGCTGTGGTAACCGACCATGATCAATCTCAGCGCTACTTCCTGTACCTCAGCTACTCACACCCGGATCATCCCCGTTGCGGCTTTTGGCCTCACCTTGGCTGAACCCCAAGGTGCTCCTGTGGACAGGCAATCACGTCCTGCGTTGGCAGCTGCGCCACGGTGTCGCGCCTCACGCCTTCGCGCTGTTGGAAACCGTCGGGCGCCGCTCGGGCAAGGCGCGTCAGACGTGCGTTGGCAACGGGCTGATCGGTGACACCTTCTGGTTGGTGGCCGCGCATGGGCAGCAGGCGGACTGGGTACGCAACATCGACCGTGATCCCACCGTGCGGGTGCTCGTGAACCGACGCTGGCGTACGGGAACAGCCGCGGTGCTGCTCGATGATGACGCCGCTCACCGCTCACGCACGTTGCCGCACCGCTGGGATGCGGCCCTCGGTCGGATGATCGCCACGACGCCTCTGACCGTACGCATCGATCTCGCACCGAAGCGGCCGACCGAGTAAGGCCGCCCGGCGACAATCTGTAAACAGACTCGTCGCGAGCCCCAGAGCGGATCCCGTTCGGGACGGACCGATCTCCTTGTGGGCGGGGGGCCGGCTACTGGTGCTCGCGGCTTATGGCGGAGCTCACCGTCGCACCGTTGCGGTGCTCGATGGAGTGGCTCGTCGCTCGGCTTGCCCAGATGGAGACGCCGGGTCCATCCATCGGTCGCGACCAGCTGGCTCGGGGCGATCCGGATGTGATCTCGGCCAGCCTATTGAGCGATCGCTTGCGCGGCGGTCAGTTGCGCCGGGCAGCGGCCCTCGGGCCGGCCGCAGGCGGTGAAGTCGCAGGTGCGACACCACCAGGCCCCGATGTCCTTCGCCTGCCGCCACTCGACGCGGCTGGCGACTCGTGCGGAGACCACCTTGTCCAGCAGCGCCTCGAGTGCGCGGCCCTCGTCGACGGTCAAGCCGCTGCTGGCGCTCGAGAGGACCTCGTCCCGTGCCGCCCGGGCCTGGCGCGAGCGCTTCCGGCCCTTCGTGGTCAGCCGCACCTCGACCCGGCGCCGATCCGCACCTTCGTGGCGCTCGGCCAGCCCGTCGCGTTCGAGCTGCGTCACGACCCGTACCGCACCTGAGTGAGTCAACCCCAGTACCGCGGCAAGCCGGCCCACATGGGCGCCGTCCAGGAACTCCTCAAGCGCCAGCAGCGCCGTCGTCGCGCTCCCGGTGAGCCCCGAGGCGCGCTCGAGCGCCTGCTGCCCCTCCTCGGCGAGGTTCAGGGACAGGGACGCGAGGAGGTTGTCCAGGCGGAGGTTTGCGGGGGTGACCATGCAATGATTATATGAGTGAGTCATACACTACGAGGAGATGACCATGGCCGGATTCACCGCCACCGCTCAGACCGACGTCGCCGCCACTCCAGGGCGGGTGTGGGCCGCTCTCACTGAGCCGGAGCAGATCGCGGCGTACATGCAGGGCTCGCAGGTCACCACGACCTGGCAGATCGGCTCCCCGATCACCTGGGACGGCGAGTACGACGGCCGCTCCTACCAGGACAAGGGCGAGGTGCTCACCTACGACGAGCCGCACGTTCTCTCGGTCACCCACTACAGCCCGATGATGGGCCAGCCCGACGAGCCGCAGAGCTACCACACGCTCGTCTACACCCTCACCGCCACGGGCGAGGGCACCCACCTCGAGCTCACCCAGGACGGCTGCGACAGCGAGGAGCAGGCCGCGCAGTTCAGCCACAACTGGCAGGGCATGCTGGACGGGCTCAAGGCACACGTCGAGGGTTGAACCACCGCTGGTCGAGCCGCGATCCGCTGACCAATGGTGGGTCGGCTGACCAGGTCGAGGGTGGCCACCGCCAGGGAAGGGCGTACAACCAGCTTTGGCGACCAGGGCTGATTGATCACCGTAGGCGATCCCGATTCGGAAACTGCCCGATTCGGACAATGAATGTGCCTGAGGCCCTTGCTGATTCCGCGGTCAGGTCCCCGAATCAGCTTGCGCCGGCCTGGAAGGATCGCGGACATGACGCAGAAGATCCTCGACACCGAGAGGCTCCGACTCGTGCCGCTCGCCGAGGAGCACCTCGAGTTCGAAGTCGAGTTGGACTCCGATCCCGAGGTCATGCGCTGCCTCGCCGGGCGTGCCAGCTCACGCGCCGAGGTCGAGCAGGCTCATCAGCGACGGCTCGCCGCCGCGCGTGGGGTGCCCGGGCTGGGGTTCTGGGCCGGATTCACCGACGGCGACTTCGTCGGCTGGTGGATCCTGCAACCGCCGAACGGCCCGGATCAGCCCAAGATCGCCGGGGAGGCAGACCTCGGTTATCGGCTGTTGCGCCGGCACTGGCGCCGCGGGTACGCCAGCGAGGGCGCCCGCGCGCTGATCCGGTACGGCTTTGCCGATCTGGGACTGCACCGGATCTTCGCTCAGACCATGGCGGTCAACCTCGCGTCGCGGGCGACGATGAACGCCGTCGGCCTCACCTTCACCCGCGCCTTCATCTCCAGCGAACCGTATGACGACCCGATCCCGGGCGCCGAGCAGGGCGAAGTTGAGTACGAGATCACGCCGAGGACATGGCAGCGCCGCCAAGGGATCATCGGCAGCACGCACCCACACCCAGACAGGCGATAGCCGCGCGACCGGGAAGACGCGCTCCTCTCCGAGTCGGAGCATTCGCGGTGCTGGCGAGTCCGCGGGGAGCCGCCCTCCGCCCAACTGGAATGTCCTGCAGCTCGCGGCCAGCGCCGTGAGCTGCGCCATCGCCCGGTGACCTTGAACGCTCAATTGACGTTGACGCAGTGCCGTATCGGGATCGTCTATCGCGACTAGCGCGTCAGCCGATGCGCTCGGCCAGGGACACGATG
>ODAK010000892.1_pt1 | contig 33652 bp, 24 predicted proteins | sample 1539591 | NCBI WGS metagenome assembly ODAK01 (sample SAMEA3539303, study PRJEB22396) | soil metagenome | biome: tundra; feature: field; material: soil | place: USA | collected 2010-05 | depth 0.15 m | reverse complement strand
TGCGTGAACTGCAGGTTCGCGTTGCGAACATTCACGGGTTGGGTGAGCGACGGCATCTTCAGCGAAGCATTTTGTAAAGCGCCGCTGCCGCTGAAGTTCATGGCATCGGTGTTCTTGATGGGACCGGTGGCATGGACATCGAGGGTGATGTTGCCGGTGCCGGTGAAGCCTTCGACGACGGTAACTCCATAGGCTTTGGCAATGCCCAGTAACTCATTCACTTTGCCGTTGACGGTTTTAAGGGTCGCATCGACATTGGGCGAATTGCCGGTGTACTGCGACAGCGTCATCTGCGCGGCCAGGGTGGTTCCGCCAGAAGTTGCCGTGAAATTGTTGGACTGGATCTGCTGCGGATTCATCGTCAGGTCGATCGCAGGCACATGCACGGGCCGTGGGATGTCGCTGCCGGTGACTTCAAGATTGCGTCCATTGATGTTGCCGTTGAGCGACAAATGATCGGTCGGGCCCTGGGCATGCACGTTGAGGGTCAATTGACCGGAGATTTTGGTTTTGGGACTGAAGGCCACGCCGAACGCCGACGCCAGCCTTGCCACCTCTTGAATGGAGGCATTCGAGGTGCTCACGCTCACGTCCACCGCGGCCGGATTGGGCCGGGTGTTCAGCGTTCCACTCAGCGCGAGCGGCGTCGAACCCAGCTTGAGGGACGCCTTCCTGATCTGGATTACATCGTTGGTGAGGTCGTCGGTCACGTCGAAGTCGGCGGAGATGGGATAGCCGGCCTCCACTCCATGAATGACCGCCTTCTCCAATTTCAGCGAGCCATCCGCCGTCATCTTTCCATTGGAATTGGCGAGGTTGGTGGACCCCGAGATCACCGCGTCCGTGTTTTCCAGGGCGGCGGCGTTCAGGAACTTCTGCGCGGCCGACAGCGAGACTTCATCCAGCTTCACCGTGCCTTTGAAAGGCGTACTGGAGAAGTCAGCATTGTTGACGGGGCCTCCGTCTCCGGCCAGGCGCAGCGTTTGCGCACCGCTGCCCGGCAGGTGGGCCGTGGCGTCAATGGAGAACGGCTGGCCGGGAGCGTAATCCTTCAGCGTCACGTCGATGTGGTCGTAAACCGCGCGCGACTGGCTCTTCTGATAGTCGGTGATCGCGATTTCGCCGTCGGTAATCTTCAATGCGCCGAGCGTGAACTGGTTCTGCTGGGAGGGGGCACCCTGGGCCGGCTGCGTGGCGGAAGGAGTGGCCGCCGGGCCGTTCCCGGCCGTCGAGAAGTTCCACACGCCCTGCGCGTTGCGGATCAACTCGATTTTCGCCTGCTTCATCTCCAGACTCTCGACCACCACGTTGCCGCCGAGCAGCGGGAATAGTTTCACGCCGATGTTGAGTTGGCCGACTTGGGCGAAAGGCACGTTGCTGCGGTAACTGGGATCTTCCCCGATGGTGACGTTATTCACCTCCACCCGGAGAGGGAGCACGCTAAGCGACATCTGTCCCAGTTGCACCGGACGGTTGAGTCGCTGCTGCAACTGGGCCTGGACTTGGCCGCGGTACTTATTGACGTCGATCAGGTGAGGCAGCGCCAAGGCCAGCGCAACTACGATAACGACGATGACTCCGATTACGATTGCAAGCTTTCGCATGGGTCCTCCTCGGTTCGAAGTGGCGGGGCTACGTTAATTGTAGTGAAATTTTTCTGCTGTAGATAGAAGGCGGATGGCGGGGGTTCGTTGCATGGATTCGTTTTTGGGAAGGCAGCAGTGTGAGCTGAGCCCGAAGGGCTAGAGCATTTTCACACTTGGTGTATAGGGTGGAGCACCGCTTCAGCGGCGCAGTTAAGATCCGGAAATGAGACGGCTTTAAGCCGCTGAGGTGACGGAAACATTACCTCAGGCGCTAAAGCGCGATCCAAGAACTGACGGCAGCTATGCACGCCTGAAAGGCGTGCTCCACCCATAGCCTATACACCGGATGTGAAACTGCTTTAAACGTTACCAAATGTGACGAGTTCGGTAGGACGGCACAGGAATCATCATCGCGTTCTTCCGTGCCGTCGGGATTATGCTCAGTCGAGGTGTCGTCCTGAAGGGACTCGGGTTCATTTACAGTTAGATTGACAATATCTACCAGCCAACACGCCTCACAATTAAGCGGACAGGTCTCTTTTAGAGGCCGATGTGTGTTTTCGGCGCGAAAAAAAGTGGCCCTCATCGGGCCACTTGGAGAGTATCGAGTTGCCTATCTTCCAAGCCTCCTGCGGAGAGGCCGATACAAACCAGCGATCCCGATGCCGATTAGCGTGAGCGACGAAGGTTCTGGCGTGGTGCCGCCCGAGGGGGTGCCGATTAGCTGATAGCCCTGGTCCCCCACCCCTGTCATACCCTGGTAGGTCGTGCCGCTAAACTGTGCCATTAGCCCGTTGCCTGGGTCTCCTGGCCCTAGGAGGCTGACCTGCCCCGCCTCGAAGCCATTGCCAGAGGCGCCAATCCAGTATTGCACTCCCGCCAGCACATCAATTGGCGCAACGGGCAACACGGCCTCGTAAATGGCGTTTCCATTGAGGTTCCCATAGAACGTGAAGCTCGACGCGCTGACGTTCTGCGAATCGAGGAGGGCGCCGGGTATGCCACCGCTGTCGGCGTACAGGTGGACGTTATAGGTGCCGCCCGGTGGGGGTGGGAAATTGCCCGTGAAGAGGTTGAAGCCGGTTATGGTCGTGTTCACCGACAGTGTGAAGTTGTCGGCAAAATTCTGCAACGCCGTCTGATTTTGCCAACAACAAACAGCGTCGGTGTTAATGGGCGCGTAGTCCCAAACGGTTCCGCCGTATGCTGCCGTGGCGCATAGGCCGATAGAGAGGAGTAACAGCGCAATGCGTTTCATGTCGTCTAAAACCTCCAAGGATCTAAGCCGGGGTTTCAAATTTGGTCCCAGCGGGTCTGGGTCACTCGTTATGTCAGATGCAATTTAAATGCCAATCTCTGTGTAATGCATTCATGAGCTTAGAGTTGACATCGCTAGGAGAGTGAAAAGTGTTGCGATTTATGGGAAGCGGGGTACAGTTTAAGTAGGCTCGGTGGAACGAATTGCACAAAAATCTAGTCCCGCAGCTGGGGTTCCCGGTTCTCACACAACCTCTTTAGCCCACGGGAATTTTTCGATGCCACGCCCTAAGCGCTCGATCAAAGCCGAACGTTCCGAGAGCGCTGGAGCGCTCCGACCAGGAAGTACACTCCAAGTCACTACGTTGCATTTTGCAACACCACTCGAGCCGGTTCGAGGCGTTGTGGACTTTCCTTACGATTTCCCAACCTACAGTGCCCCCAGCCGTCCCCTCCGGTTGGGGGATTTAACCAGCTAAGGCTGTCAAGTGGCTCTTTTCACCCACCCAGAAGGCACACTAGAACGGCAAAGAGCTAATTCAACATTATTATTTTCAATTACTTAGAATAGAAAATGAGGCGCCATTCAGTTCGGCAAGCCAGTTGCACTTACCACCAGCGGAGGCCATCGGGGGCCAGGTCTCTAGAGTTCAAAAACTGCAGTTCATATCAGGAGATCGATCTCATGAAAAAAGTAATCTTAGTAACGCTCACCATTCTGGCCTTCGGGATGTTTGCGATGGCCCAGCTTCAGAACCCAACATCTGACGTGTTGGGCGCTCACCTTAACTACGGCCGCGGTTGCGCTGCCTGCCACGCTCCGCATAGCGGCGCGCGCGGCAACGGCTACACGACCTCCGACCCCGGCACCGGCGACATCGCCCTGTGGGGCCAGGACGTTCAGCCTCTGTTTGGCAAGTCCTATGTCACCGGCCAGTCCGAGCACGGTAGCTACATGCTCACTCTGCCCTCGAGTTGGGATGTAAACAACCCTGTCACGACGAACACTCTTACCTGCCTCAGCTGCCATGACGGCAACTATGCAACCGGCGCCATGATGAAGAACAAGGTGTATGAAACCGTTCCCAGCACCTATGCCAGCAACAACATTCCCACCCTGCTCGGCAGGGACGGGAACACCGGCGCCGACTACCTAAACGACCACCCGGTAGGACTCAACGCGATCGTCGGCTGCGGTGGCGCGTACAACTGGGATTGCTCGATTTCCGGCAACGGCAGCATCGTGCCCGGCCCGAAGATGTTGGAGTACAAAGCGAACTATGGCATCTTCTTCAGCACGAAGCCTTACAACAACCAGCCTACGGTGCAGTGCACCACCTGTCACAACCAGCACCTGATGAACGTGGTGGCCGTAAACTCCGGCAACTCCGGTCAGCCTGCTGGCAACTACGCCACGATGTTCTTCGTGCGCGGCCCCTACAACCCGGCCAGCGGCACCGCTGGTTCCAACCAGACGGCACAGTTCTGCCGCGGATGCCATGGTGGCGAAGCCAACGAAATGAACGGTGGCGACACCATTCCGACCACCTTCTAACCTGAATGCTTTTCCTGGGGAGAGAGCGCAACTCTCTCCCCAGTTTTTTGAAAAGGACAAGACTAATGAAGTACCAACCCTCCATCTGCGCAGTGCTTCTCCTGGCCTTCTCTTCCGCAACCGCTCAAGTCGCCTCCCACTCACCGACCCCGATTGCCAAGCCAGTCTCGTCCACGCCAGCAGCGACGGTATCAGGCAAGCCGGTGGTACGGGTGAATGGGGTGGTGCTGACCGACCGGGACCTGTTGCAGGAGGAGTACGCCATCTTTCCGTACGCCAAGCAGCATGGTGGAAACATCCCTCCCGAGATGGCGCCCGGCATCCGCAACGGGGCGTTGCAGATGATTATTTTCGAGGAATTGGTGTATCAGGAGACGCAAAAAAGAAAAATGACGATTCCGCTGGAGCAACTGAGCAAGGCGCAGGCAGAGTTCCGCAAACAGTTCAACAGCCCCAGCGAGTACCGGCAATACATTCAGCAGGAATACCAGGGAAATGAGCAGCTATTGCGCGATAAGATCAAGCGCTCCCTGCTGATCGAGCAGTTCCTGAAGGCGAATGTGGACAGCAAGGCGGTGGTCACGGCTGCCGAGCTCAAGGCTTATTACGACAAGAACCCGCAGCAGTTCCAGTACGCGGAATCATTTGCCATCCAGACGATTTCGATCATACCGCCGGAGAAAGCGACGCCCGCCCAGTTGAAGGAAGCCAGGAAGCGCGCCGACGACGCGTACAAACAAGCCCAGGCGACCAAGACAGCCGAGCAGTTCGGGCTGCTGGCAGAGAAAATCTCCGAGGACGACTACCGGGTGAAGATGGGCGACCACAAGTGGGTGGAGCGCTCCAACATGCCGCCCGAGATGCTCGCGCCAGCCTTGAAGATGCAGGCCGGGCAGATGAGCGACCTGATTCAGGTCGGCCCCAACTACGTCATCTTCCGCATGAACCGGCACGTCCCGCCGGGCAAGACCAAGTTTGAAGAGGTGAAAGTACAGTTGCAGAAGCAGTTGGAGCAGAGCAAGACCAACCAGGTGCGTTCGGCACTGGGCAAGAAGCTGCGCCAGGGCGCAAAGGTCGAAACGCTGTAAGACAGTTGTCAGTAGCCAGTTGTCAGTTGTCAGTGGGGTAACAGACATTGCTGGTTGCTAAGAGCTAGAGGCTAAGAGCTAAAAGCTAAGAAGTTCACGAAGATGGCCATAAAGGTTGGTGGGGTGTGGGGAGTAAGGTTTCCAAAGCGTGGATCGCATTAGCCGGAATTCTGCTCATGGCAATCCCGCTGCTGGCGCAGATCAAAATTGGCGACAACTTGGACCTGAATGCCAATGGCACTATCTCCGCCGGATACTCCGGTACTTACGGCAACGAAGTTACTTCCAGCCATGGCTTGGGATTCGGTGGCACCATGGGACTTGCCGGTTTCTACTACAGTCCCAACTTCCTTTCCTTCAACGTGAACCCGTACTATAACCAGTCGCGCAGCAATTCAGACTTCGGCTCGGTCACAGACGCCAGCGGAGTCACCCTGTCGTCGGCCATCTTCAGCGGCAGCCATTTTCCCGGTTCGGTCAACTACACAACCTCGTATAACAATACCGGCAATTATGGCGTGCCCGGCATCACCGGCCTCAACACCAATGGCGACGCCCAGAGCTTCGGGGTCGGATGGAGCGCGCTTTTGCCGGGCCTTCCCACGCTCACCACCGGTTATCAACAAGGAAGCGACAAGTATTCCATCTACGGCAGCAACCAGGGCGGAAATTCCAACTTCCGTTCACTTTTCTTGAATTCGAACTATTCGATTGCCGGATTTAACCTGGGCGCAGGGTTCTCCGACGGTACTTCGTATGCGCTGATTCCGGGAGTGCTGTTGGACGGCAAGGAGCAGACGTCGAATTCCGACAGCAAAAACTACAACTTTTCCTTAGGACACCTCCTCCCCTGGCATGGCAGCTTTTCCAGTTCGTTTAACCGGAATGATCTCAATTCGGACTATCTGGGTTACAGCTTCAACGGCAGCATCGACCGGGTGGCAATGACCGCTGGCTTGCACCCCACCGACAAGTTGAGTTTTTCTCTGGGGGCTGACTATACCGACAACCTGAGCGGCTCGCTCTACCAGGCCATTTTTCCCACCGGGTCGGGCCAGTCCAGCCAGGGGGCCTCGGGAGCAGGCACGTCTTCCCAAACTTCCGGTTCGGGAGGCTCGGCCAGCGGAGGATTACTGCCCAGCACGGAGCTGAATGTTGCCTCGCATGCCTGGAATTTTCTGCTCAACACCAGCTACGCTTTTGCTCCGAATCTACAGGCCACGGCAGAGGTGGAGCGCAGGCAGCAGACCTATGCGGGAGCCAACTATGGCGACACGCTCTATGGCGGAGGCCTTTTTTACACCCGCCAGATCATGGGCGGCTACATGGGCGCCAGCGTGAACGTCTTTGACAGCACCATTGACGGCAAGAGCTCGAATTCCCTCGGCTTTAATACCAACCTGAACTACAACCGGCGAATCGGGCTGTGGCAGGTTGGTGGCTACTTCAACTACGCGCAAAACGTGCAGACAGTATTGGTCTCCTACAACAGCTCCTTCTACAATTTCTCCGGCAGCGTGGCCCGGCGTATCGGACGCTTTTACTGGAACGCCAACGCCAGCGCCGGACGCACCGGTATCTCCGCAGTTCCCGGTTCCAGCAGCCGCAGTGACGGCGTCGGGACCGGTTTTGGCACGAATCGGCTCAACTTCAGCGCCAATTACAACAAGTCGAACGGCAACGCGCTGGCTGGTGGCAATGGATTAATCAATACTCCGCTCCCGCCCATCATTCCCCTGAGCTTGCTGGTGCTGTACGGAGGCCAAAGCTATGGGTTTACCATGTCGGGCTCGCCCACACGCCACCTGACGGCAACGGTCAGTTATGTGAACGCAAGGAGCAACATCACCAATCAGGGTCTGGGCTCCTGGAACCACTTAGAGGAGAAAAATGCTTTTCTCACCTACCAATTCCGGCAAATTGGGATACAAGGTGGATATACTCAATTCAACCAGGGATTCAGTGCCTCAGGTACGCCGCCGGCCTCGGTCTCGTCGTTTTTTATTGGTGTGTATCGATGGTTCAATTTCTTCTAACGGGAGCCGGCAGGAGGCATTTGAGGCTGGCGTTGTACTTCATCCTGGGGCTGCTTTTGCTGCAGCCGGGCTGGGCGGCGAGTAAACCCAAGACCACCCAGGTGCAGGTTCCAGTCCTGATGCTGGAGGGCGGCCGCAAGCTCAGCTTCGAGCGCAGCTTTAGCACCGACCGCGATGTCAAGCCCAAGAAGGGCTTCTTCACCAAAGTCTTCGACTTCGTTGTGGGCGCGCCCGATCTGCACTTCCTGGTGCGTCCTTACAGTGTGGTAACCGACTCGCGCGGGCGCATCATCGTGACCGATCCGGGCGCACAGGGCGTGCACGTCTTCGATTTCGCTCAGCAGAAATACAAGTTCATCGAGCGCAAGGACAAGAGCAAGGACGCCATGCTCGCGCCGCAGTGCGTCGCCGTGGACGACAAGGACAACATTTACGTAACCGATTCGGAGTCGGGAAAGATTTTTGTCTTCAATGCGGAGGGGAAATATCAGCGGGCCATCGGGAGCCTGAAGGGCGGCGAGGGGTTCTTCAAACGGCCGACCGGAATTGCGGTGGATTCCGCCGAGCAGCGGATTTACGTGACCGATACCCTCCGCAACAAGATCTTCGTGCTCGACATGACTGGCGCCGTGACCAAGACCATTGGAAAGAATGGCGACAAAGGCGGCGAGTTCAACTTCCCCACCGAGCTGCGGCTGGATGGGCAGAGCCTGGTGGTGGTGGATGCCATGAATTTCCGGGTGCAGTCGGTGGACCGCTCCGGACAGTTCCAATACGCCGTTGGCAAGATCGGCGACGGACGGGGCACGATGTTTCGCCCCAAGGGAATTGGCATCGATTCCGAGGGACACCTTTACGTGGTGGACAGCAACCTGGACCTGGTGCAGGTGTTCAACCGCGAAGGTCAACTGCTGTATTACTTCGGACAAGCCGGGACGGGATTCGGAGATTTCCGGCTTCCCACCGGTTTGTTCATCGACCGTAATGATCGCGTGTACGTGGTGGATTCCTACAATCACCGCGTGCAGGTGTTTCAGTACTCAGGACTGAAGCCCGGCAGAGGAGGAGTGCAGTGAAGCGCGGAATCCTCTGGGCGTGCATGGTTGCTTTGGCACTCGCCGGCACCGCGGCGGCACAGATTCAAGGCGATGTCATTGGGATGCATGATCTGTCGCCGGGCAGCATCTCGCCAATCCAGGGACCGCGACCTGGTTCATGCACCTACTGTCATGTTCCGCACTCCGGAAATGGCAACCTGGCGCCATTGTGGAACCAGGTGCTATCGACCGCGACCTACGACACCTACACCAGCACCACGTATCTGCAGAGGAACAACCAGCAGATGCCGCTGGGCAGCGATAGCGGCCTGTGTTTGAGCTGTCACGACGGCACCATCGCAGTGGCGGACACCGTCCTGTTCGGACAGTTGCCCATCAGGGGGAGCTGGCTCCAGGGTGACGACTTCACCACCCACCTGCAGAGTTCGCATCCCTTCAGCCTGGTGAAGCCGCTGGTGGACGACATTGACCTGATCGCGACGCTGGTCTCGCAAGGCAAGACCGGCGATAAGACCGGTGCGGTGCAGCTCATCATGGGAAACGTGGAGTGCACGTCCTGCCACAGTCCGCATGTGCAGGCCATTGACAAGCTTTCCATGAACTTCCTGGTGCGTGACAGCTCGAACGGGCAAATGTGTCTGGCCTGCCATGATCCGACGCGCCAGAGCATAGGCGGAAACAACCAGGCCAATCCGCTGGCGGGATGGGCCATCGGCGCGCACGCGATCGCGCCCAACAAAATCTCGGTCCAGGCCAAGCTGGGAAGCTATGGCACTGTCGGCGGGAACGCCTGCATCTCGTGCCATCTGCCGCACAACGGACAGGGGCCGGCCCGATTGCTGCGCGCCATGAATGAGCAGGATTGCGCAGCCTGCCATGCCGGCGGCACGAATCTCTCTCCCGCGCTGCCGGATGTTTTCGCAGAATTCCGGAAGATCTCGCATCCGTTCCCCAGCGGCACCAACCTGCATGATGCGGCCGAGAACCCGCTGCTGAACAACAATCGCCACGCCACTTGCACCGATTGCCACAATTCGCATGGCTCGCAGCAAGTGACCTCGTTTAATGTGCCGCCGCTTATCCGGATCTCGCAGAATGGCGCCGTGGGTATTGCAATCGATGGTACAAAGGTGATCAATCCAGCCGTGAACCAGTACGAGAACTGCCTGCGTTGTCACGGCTACAGTGCGGGAAAGGCGATCAATCCGATTTATGGTTACCTGCCGGCCAGATCGGCCGCCGATCCGCTGAATGTAATTCCGCAGATGAACGCCAGCGCGAAATCGAGTCATCCGGTGATGCACACCCGCACCAGCGGTTTGCCGCAGCCCAGTCTGCTGGATACTATGCTGGACTTCAATGGTGGTACCACCAATGGCCGATCCATGGGAGGGCAGATTTTCTGCACGGATTGCCATAACGCCGATGACAATCGCGAGTTTGGGCGCGCCGGTCCGAATGGTCCCCATGGATCGAAGTGGTGGCACCTTTTAGAGCGGGATTACGAAGACAGCCAGGCGCCCGGAGGACCGGGTACGCTGATCACCATTAACTTGAATCCGCAGCCCGATCTTAGCGTAAACGGGCCCTACGGCATGTGCGCGAAGTGTCATAACCTGAACACGGTGATGCAGACCCAGTCCTGGACATATCACAATGCGCATGTAGTTACCGACGGCTTCTCCTGCTCGACCTGTCACACGGCGCACGGCATGGGCGCCACCAGCAGTAATCCGACCGGGGCACGGATGGTGGATTTTGATCTGAACGTTGTCGGTAGGAATGGAGGGCTGGACATCGCCTATGATCGTGGCTCAAACTCCTGCACCCTCCAGTGCCATAACACTGCGCACGATCCCGGTGGCGGGATCAGGCACCTTGCTCCGTCTCAACAACTGCCCGGCACCGTGAAGAAGCACTGAGCCGGCGGGAGACCCTGAGCACAGTGGCATCCAGCGACCAATCCGCAAGCGCTGTGCGAGTGCCGCTGCAGGCGCCGGTTTCACGCTGGTATGACACCGCGCCGGCGCGGGTCCTGGCCCTGCTGCTGCTGTTTACCGCCGCCGCTGCCTACCAGAGCATCCAACTCTCTGCGCTTGCTAATGCCGACGTGTGGTGGCATCTTCGCACCGGCCTTTGGATACTGCAGAACCACGCGGTGCCGGTTGATGGCCTGTTTTCCCAGCACGCCAAGTTGCCCTGGATTGATTCCAGTTGGGGTTTCGATGTTCTGACTGGTGTGGCCTACACCGTTTTCGGGCTGCGTGGCCTGCCCATCCTGCTGATGGTCCTGCAAGCGGCGATCGCGGCAGCTCTGTTTCTTTTGGCCCGCGGCTTAGGCAAGAATTTTTGGCCCGCGGTCCTTCTGGTTGCGGTGGCGCAGTATTGCACCGCTCCGCCGGAGCTGCGGCCGGCACTCTTTTCCATCCTTTTCCTTGCGCTCGAACTGGCCGTACTGTTTCACGCCAACCGCACTGGCGACGCGCAGGTGCTCTACTGGCTACCACCGCTTTTCCTTGTCTGGGTCAACCTCGATCGCCAATTCAGCTATGGATTGCTGCTACTGGCGCTGTTCTGCGGCGCGGTCTTCACCCAACACTTGCTCCACCAACATGGGGTGGCATGGTTCGACCCGCCTGCCATCTCCCTGGGCAAACTGGCAGCGGTCTTCGCCGCGTGTCTTATAGCGACACTCTTGTCTCCCTACACGTATCACTTGCATGAGCTGGTATGGCGAAGTGCGACCAGTTCCGCCATCGACCGTTACCTCCGGGAGCTTCATGCCATGCGCTTCCGCCGGCCGCAGGACTACCTGTTGATGCTGCTGGTGATGACCGCCTTCTTTGCGCTGGGGCGGCGCAGATTGCGAGCTCTCTTTCCCATTACGCTAATGGTCGTTTGCACCGTGATCTCGTTCCGTTTGCAGCGCGATAGCTGGCTGGTGGTGGTCGCCTCAGCCGGCGTCATCGCGAACGCGCTTACCACCGGCGAACGCGAAGCGATAGGGAAGCCCGCCGTGGATGTCAGGCGCTGGGAAAAGCTGGTGACGGCCGCTCTTGTCCTGGTGGTGCTGGCCGCAATGGCATTCCGCATCCCCGCACGGCAAGAGGCGCTGATGGCCAAGGTCGGAGAGAGCTTTCCGGTTCGCGCCAGCGACTTCATCCGCCAGAATCGCCCGCCCCAACCTCTCTTCAACAGCTACTTCTGGGGTGGGTTCCTGACCTGGTATCTGCCCGAGTATCCAGTCGTCATCGATGGCCGGGTTGATCTGTACGGCGATGCCGTGAACATTCCGTACTTCCAGCTGACCATGGCCAGGATTCCTCTGGAGTCCCATCCCGACTTTGCCCGGGCACAGACCATTCTTTTGGAAGCAGATTCGCCCATTGCACAGGCTCTGGCTACGTTGCCCAATTTCCGCGTGGTGTATCGCGATGAGCAGGCGGTAGTGCTGGAGAGAGAGAACTGATGGACCACACACCAGAGTCATCATCCCTACAGCATGCGTGCGGAACAACGCTCGTAGTCCTTGCATCTAGCGAAGGCGTGGCCGTGGCCGCTGATGACCTGATCTATAGACTTCAGTCTGGAGTCGCAATCTCCTTCGAGCGCAACGTCAGAAAGGTGTTCGTTTCCGATAACATCATCATTGCTAGCGCCAATTTGATCAGGGGCAAAAAGGGGAACCCCACCATTTTTGAATACGAACTTAAAGATTGGATCTCCGAGTTCATCAGTCGTAAGCGAGGCGCAACCGACAAACACCCCGTCGCGATTGCGGAGGCCATGCATGAGAAGTCTAGACAAACCTTCAAGCCTATAGAAACCCTGATCAAAGACGGCAGATAGGCTGATCAATTCCCAGGCGATCGCATTGTTTCGTATGTCGTCGTGGGGTATCCCAAGAATTTCGGGGAGTTGTACATCTTTGAATTGGGAGTTGAATTCAACCGTAATGGAGATGGGCTTATTTATATCCCTCCCGAGCGCCACCCGAATGAGTTCGTCTGGTTTGGAGAAGATGCACACATTCAAAAGATCATAGCTGGCGACAGGAGCATCGTAGATGTTCGGGAGATGTACTTTTCCGAATCTTTACCCAGGGTATGCCGCCTGATGCCCGATGCCCCAGAATTCATTCAGGACAAGGCGGCCTCGGCTGTCATCCTCATAAAACTTGAATCTCATTTCAATCCAGACAAAGTCGGCAAAAATGCCAACGTTGCCCTAATTGATAGGAGGGGCAAGAAGACCTATTCTGTGACGCTGTGACACAACGATTCTTCACGTTACCAGTTCTATGGCGCTTGCCGCACAAACACGGTCGCGATCGCGTCCTGGTAGATCTTGCGAAAGCGCGGGTCCAGGTCCAGGGCGGAGACCAGCCCATCGCGGTTGCGCAGCAAAACGACGCCCGATTCGTTCAACACGGGGTCGGTTTTGTAGGATAGATCGCCACTCTCGGTTTCGAAGGCAACGGTTTCCATCTTGTCCCCGTACAGATCGGTGCGTCCGTCGATCGAGACCGGATACTGGGGCATGTACCAGGTAAGGAAGCCGCCCCAGTCAAATGTGTTGTACAGCGGCCCGGGTGGCGGATTCTGTCGCAGGAAATTCACCGCGTTCACTGGGAACATGCCGCTCACAACCCGGTCAAGGCCGCGTGGGGTGAAATCGGTCGCGCGCGCAAACAGCAGCAGGACGAGGGCGACCACCGCGAAAACGCCGGCAAGTTCGAGAGGCCTTTCCTGCGACTCGCGCCTGCTCTCGCTGAGCGGAGCATCCGCGATGAAGGCCGCAGCGGTCAGGCAAAGAAACCAGGCATCGCGCATGGTGCGGAAAGCGACCAGGGATGCAAGTACCAGTAGAGCCAGCTTGAAGAGATCGACCTTCTTTTGCCATCCGACCACGAAGAAAGCAGCGCCAGCCAAAAGCAATTCGACGTAGTTACTGGAGGTGCGGAAACTCAGTGCCTGCAATTCCATGATGGTCGCGTAAGGCAGTTTCGAGCGCGAATAGCCGACAATGACCCCGTACAGGTGATAGGAATAAGGCCCGATCAGCGTGGTCGCCACGCAGGCCGCGAAGACCAGCGCCAGCTTTCCGGCGGGAAGCGCAGGCGGCGCCAGGAAACCAGGTTCTACTCCCCAGTGCGCGGCCAACCGCTGGAGCAGGTTTGCCCCCAGCAAGAGTGCCAGCGCGATCAAACCATAAATGAACTGAATATGCAGGTTGGACCAGAAAAAGAAAATCAGCGGCAGCCAGTAGAGCGTCTGCACGCGCCCACTGCGATTAGCTTTCAGAATCAGGGTGAGCGTCACGCAGAACAGAATCATGGAGAAGAACACCGGCCGCGGCATGATGTCGAACAGGAACGCGTAACAACCAGCCACGGCCAGCAGGCAGGCGACCCAGAACCGTCCGCTGAGCCGTCGCAGCATCCAAAACACGCTGAAGGCAACCGACAGAGTCAGCAAGGTCCCGTACAGCCCAATTCCCAGCAGACCGAACCAGGCGTAAGCGCGCGACAGCAGCACCTCGTAGCCCCAGCTATAGGCGACCCATGGGCGGTTGGCTGCGGTGCGCGACAGGATGCCAGTGTGCGGAACCCCCATGTGCTGGACGATCCAATCGCCGACCTTCAGGTGCCACCAGAGGTCGAGGTCGAGCACCGAGAACTTCAGCGTGAAGCAGTACCAACCCATGCCTGCCAGCAAGATCGCAAACGCGAGCAGTTGCAGCGGGCGCAATCGCGTAAGCGCGCGCAATTCTTCGACGGCGGACATGGTGTGAGGCCCTTAGCGCCACGATAACACGCATGAACCTGGCGATTCACACGATGGTGTGATGCCACCGCGGGAAGGGCGCTCGGTTTCTTCCGGCCGCGCCAAATCACACGCAGACTGCGGGCAAACTCGCCGCTGCACCTTCGACGGCAAATTTCAAACGCAGCTAAGTCATTGCAACTAAACACTATATAAGCCATGGCCTTCCCTGGCTGTTTGGCAGTACAGGTGCATTTACATGTATAGGTCTTCTGCGCGGAGTGGCTCTCTGGCTGCTTCAGAACGATGTTTTGAGGAGTAACCAAGAATGGATAACGAAGCCAACCAGCCCAGCACTTCGGGCTCAAACTGGACGTCGACCCAAACCTACGTCATGGCGGCCGTCTGCCTGCTGATTGGCGTGTTGGTGGGATATCTGGTGCGCGGTTCTGCCAAACCCGCCGGCCAGACGATCCCAGCTTCCGCGGAGATGCAACAGCCCGCAACCGCCCCGCCATCCGCTACGGAACAACAGAAGATGCCAACTCTGGATGACATGAAGCGCATGGCCGACAAGCAGGCGGACCCGCTGCTGGCTCAACTGAAGGCCGATCCCAAGAACGTCGAACTGCTCAACAAGACCGCACTCACCTACAAAGCGGCCCATCAATTCAAAGACGCTATTTCGTACTTCCAGAAAGCTCTGGATATCGATCCCAAGAACGTTGCCATCCGCACCGACATGGCTTCGTGCATGTACTACACCGGAGACGTGGATGGCGCTCTCGCGGAATTGGACAAGTCGCTGACTTATGATCCCAAGCACCCGGGAACGCTGATGAACATCGGAATCATTAAGTGGCAGGGCAAGAAGGATGTCAACGGCGCGGTCGCTGCGTGGCAAACCCTGCTCAAGCGAAATCCGAACTTCCCGCAAAAGGCGGTGATCGAGCACATGATCACCGAGGCCCAGCAGCAACAAAACACCACGCAGTCTTCGAACCAACCGAAAGGGTAGCCGATCGAAGCCCGGAAGCGACTTGGCGGTAACGATCGCCGCCACCGAACGCATCTGTGCGTGGTGTAGAACGCTGTCAGGCCGCACCTGTGACCGCCGAAACAGATTCTTGTAATTAACCTACTTGCGACTCATAATGGGCCGGAGGTTCGGATGCGCGCAGTCGCGTGGGTAACGATAGTGGTCCTCGGAACGGTCTCGGCATGGGGCCAGGGTCCACAAAAAAAGCGGGTAGCCGTCTTTGACTTCGATAATGCCGCCGTCCAGGGTGGCATCAAGTCACCCTTCTTCGAGATGAACGCTCCCGATCTCGGAAAAGCTGCCGCCGACCTTCTGATCACCAAACTGGTGCAGGACGGCAACCTGAGCGTGATCGAACGCAATGCCATGGATAAGCTCCTGGCGGAGCAGAACTTGAGCAACAGCGGCCGCACCGATCCGGTCACCGCCGCCAAGCTGGGCAGAATACTCGGGGTGGATGTCATTATCCTGGGCACCATTACCCATTACGACTATGCCGACAAGACCACCGGCGGGGGCGGGTCCCGCTTCGGCAGTTTTGGCGGCAGCTCGATGAAGACCAAGCACGACATCAATGCCAAGGTGCAGATCAGCACACGCCTGGTCAGCCCCGACACGGCTGAGGTGCTGGCGGTGTCTCAGGGTGTCGGCGAAGTCAACCGCAAGGGCGTAAAGGTGGATATCCGCGACGCGAGTCAGGTCAGCATCATGATGGGAGGCAACGCTAACAACCCGCTGATGAACGAATGCATGGACAACGCCATCGCACAACTGGCGGCGCAGCTCGAGGAGGCGGTTCCCAAGCTGCCGCCGCGCAGGCCGGTGATCGACGGACTGGTAGCGGACGCCAATGGGTCTGGGCAACTGGTTCTGAACGTCGGCGCTCATGATGGCGTCAAGTTGGGTGATCGCCTGCAGGTGTGGCGCGCCGGCAAGGAAATTCGGGACCCGGCGAGCGGCAAGGTGCTGATGCGCGACGACACGCTCCTCGGCGAAGCCGTGGTGACCACCGTGACCGACATCTCCTCAATCGCGCAGTACAAGGGCGCCGAGCCAGTGAAGATTCGCGATCTGGTCAAGAGCATCCCGCAGCAGCGGTAGTGGGCTCGACAATTCGCGGTATGCCGGGGTCGCGTCTTTCAAGCAGCACAGAAAACCACTCAGTGCGGAAGCTGGGCTCTTTGGGTAAGAAAGTTGTCCTGGCACTGTTTGGCGGCGGAGAGCAACTGTGTGAATTCAGGCGTGGCGCGCAGCGACGCCAGCAGCGGATCCTTTTGCAGAGCTGCGTAGGCGCAGTATTTGCTCGCGATGGCGGATTTGAGCAGCCGCAAGGCCACATCTTTCTCGCCACAGAACGCTATGTCGGCTGCAAATAGATACCTGTTTTCCGGGTCAGGGTTGCCCTCGAGTAATGGTTCCCGCTCGCGGACGACACCGTCAAGCTCTGCGGAGGGCGACTGGGGCGACGGACGCTCGAGACAGGCTTTGTACAATTTCGTGTAGTCAGAATCGGAGGGCCATTTCTGAACCACGTCCCGCGCTTCTGCCAGTTTGCCTTCCCGCAAGAGGATCCGGACCACGTTGCGATTGGACCAGTTCGATCCCGCATCCAGGCGGTTGAAGTCCATTGCGCGCGCAGGGTTTCCCATCTGCGTATACGTCAACGAGCAGGCGCGGAACACGTAGTTTCCGGAATCCAGAGAGATAGCATCCTCGCACGCGCGGGCCGACTCGTCGAGCAACCCCGCATAGCGAAGGACATACCCCAGAACGAAGTGGGCTGTGGCATTCTTAGGCTGGCGTTCGACGAAATTCTGCGCGTCCTGGTAGGCCTTGACCAGTTCACCTCGTTCGCTCCAGTTTGCGATTCTTTGAGCACGTGCGAGGGTGAGATTCGGATCAAGAGCCAGTGCCCGCTCAAGGGCCGTGTTCGCTTTCTGGAACATCGCCTCGCCGCCGCCTCCATATTGAGAATCAAGGTAATAGCGACGCCCAAGGTTGGCCCACGCGGGCGCATAGGTGGGGTCGAGGCCTACGGCGCGCTCCAGCATAGCGATGGCTTCTTTGTTGGGGCCGGGATCATGCGGCAGCGCCAGGCTACGCAGGTAAAGATCGTAGGCCTCTTCGTTCTTGGGACGAGTGCTGGTCTCCTCGGAATCGGCGCCCGCGCCCAGCGCCGGCACCAGTCCTTCACGCACCTTTGCGGTGATCTGGGTGCGCATGGCAATCATGTCGGGGGCCGCGACGTTGAGAGTGTCCCGCCAAAGAGTACGGTTGTTCGCAACATCTACGGCCTCCAGCGTGATCTGTAGCTGAGCGCCCTCTTTCATGTAATGCCCGGTGACGATATCGGTGACGTGCATCTCGCGGCCGACCTGCTGCAGATCGAGGCCAGCCGCGGTGTATTTGCTGGTGGTGGCAAATGGGCGGATGGACAAAGAGCGCACGTAGCTAAGCGCGGTGGCGATTTCGTCGGGCAGGGCGAGCCGCAGAAAGTCGGCATCCTTCTCCGATCCCATGTTCTGGAAGGGAAGCACTGCCACCGTGGTCAGACCACCGGAACCAGCCGCAGGCGCAGCCTTACGCTTTGACTGCCAGAAAAAAAGCGCCAACCCTATCACAGCAACGGCGCCGATGATCGCAATGATCTTGGCGTAGGGAAGGCCCGGCACCACAGCCGCAATCCCGCTGCCGGCCCGCATGGCGCCGTGAGCGCTGGAACTCTTTGATCCGGGCCCGCTTGAGGCCCCTGATTCTTCGCTTCCACTTGCCGGCAATACGATCCGCCCGCTGTCGGTGTCGCGCTTCACCCGTTGCAGATCGCTCCGCATTTCCGAAGCATGCTGGTAACGAAGGTTGCGGTCCTTTTCCAGCGCCTTGTTGATGATCCGCTCCAGCTCGGCGGGCACGTCTTGATTCAGCCGCACCACCGCTACCGGAGCGCGGTTCACGATGGCCTCACAGATCATCGCCGAACTTTCACCGTGGAAGGGCAACGAGGCCGTGGCCATCTCGTAGAGAACAGCGCCGAAGGAAAACAGGTCAGTGCGGCCGTCCACATCGCGGCCGCGCACCTGCTCGGGTGACATGTAGGCTACGGTGCCCAGCATCGCTCCCGGACTGGTCAGGTGCTGGGCGTCGGAGTCGGCAACCCTGGTCGCCGATTCGCCGCCGGTCGCGGCGGATTTGCCACTGACCTTGGCCAGGCCGAAGTCGAGGATCTTGGCGTGCCCGCGCCGGGTGACGAAGATGTTTGCCGGTTTGATGTCGCGGTGAACGATGCCTTCGCCGTGGGCTGCATCCAGCGCATCGGCAATCTCGGTGCCCAGGTCCAGCAGCAATTCGGTTTCGAGTGGGCGCCCGGCGATGCGGTGCTTCAACGTCATGCCATCGAGGAACTCCATCGCGATGAAGGCGCGGCCAGCTTCTTCGCCGATGTCGTAGAGGGTACAGATGTTGGGATGATTGAGCGCGGAGGCGGCGCGGGCCTCGCGGCGAAAGCGCTCCAGCGCCTGCGGGTCGCGAGCGACATCATCGGGCAGAAACTTAAGGGCAACGAAGCGGCCCAGGCGCGTGTCCTCAGCCTTGTAAACAACTCCCATGCCACCGCCGCCGAGCTTCTCGATGATGCGGTAGTGGGAGATCGTGCTTTCCATCATGGCTGGCCGAAGCTGAACGGAAGTCTGATGATAGGGCGGGTGCAACCGACAGTCAACGAGGCCTTGCGCACGGACACGGCGCTCTATGTCGAGTACGCCGACGGCGACCGTGAGTATCACGATCTCGTTGCCGATCCTTATGAGTTGCACAACTCTTTTGCCGCGCTCACGGCCGGGCGGAAGTCGGCGCTGCATGCAGCGATGGCGGCCATGCAAACACGCCGCGGCCCGGAAAGTTGCTGGGCGGCCCAGCATCCCAAGTTTGCCGAACACAGCAGGACACAGCGATAAAGGCCATAGTAGCCGGAGAAAAACCCTACCTACACAGCTTGCGTGTGCCTGCCAGGGTATCGCTTGTGCGGGTTATTGTAGCGGCGGCAGCCCGGTTTGCACCACTAACTTACGGAAGGCGGGATCGCTGTGCAGGCCCTCGAAGCCAAGATTATTACGGATCGAGGTTAGCCCCGATTCGTGATGGTCGTAGGCCTTCTGGAGATACTCAAGCGCCTTCGGCTTGTTTCCCAGAAAACCATAGGTTGACGACAGGTCATAAGCTGACAGGCGTCCTTCGGCATACAGCTTCTTTTGCTCCTCAAGCACCCTCTCGAACATGCCTTGCTGTTGGCCTCTGGCGAAGCCCTCCTCTTCGGCCTTCACGAGCGCGAGTTCACGCTGGTCATGCAGCAATCGCGCCGCTTTCGCCGCCGCCTCCAGGTATGCCGGATAGTCTTTGTCCATGAGGGCAGCGTCTTGCAGGTAACGATAAGTCGAAGGAAATGCCGGTTCGGTGCTCTCCAGTTGCTTGAGTATTGCGACTCCCTGTTCTCTTGGACCGGCATAGAGAAGAATCAGTCCCTTATCAGCCAGGATCGCATTGGACGCGGGATCGAGTTGTTGGGCAATTTCGATTTGGCCCAGAGCTTCCGAATATCGTCCTTCGGTGTACAAGAACGTTGCGTACCAGTGATGGGCCCTGGCGTCGTTTGGGTTTAAGGCAAAAGCACGGCGAAACTCGCGTTCCGCATCGGCGGCATCAAAGCTCCCGTAAAAAGTTGCAAACGCCAGCGAGGTGTGCGCTTCGGCGGAAGAGTCGTCGAGATCCACCGCTTTCCTGGCGGCCGCCAGCGCACGAGGGTAGGCTTCTTCGGGCGGCATCGCGCTGTATTCGCGAAGCAGGTTGTAGCAATCGGCCAGTCCCACGTAAGCCTGGGCATAGTTGGGATCGTGGACGATCGCCTGGGTGAAGTAATCGACTGCTTGATTCAAGGATTCGGGGGTGCGCTTGTCCCACTCATATCGGCCCTTGAGATAGAAATCCCGCGCCTCAGGATTTGTAGTTGTGACCTGCAGCGAGTGCCTTTCCCGCGGAAGCATCCGCCCGGACGGGACGGGACGATACCTGTTTGTAATATGCGAATCCGCCAGTTACGACGAGCAGGGCAGCCAACACCAAGGCTCCGAACCGCCGCCCCTTTCGTGCTGGGCGGACTTTGTCCGAGGCGCGGCGACGTAAGTTCGACCCGTCTTGCTCTGGTGCTACCTGACTAAGAGTTGCAGCCTGCTGAGCTTCTACGGCTGGAGAGGCGTCGTCCGCCTGCGCTGGTTCGTTAGTCGAAGCAACTGGTTCGGCGAAGACCGGCGATTTCATCCATCGCAACAGTTCATCGGAGTACGCGTAAACTCGGCCGGTCGCACTGCTTTGCAGGCGGTGCACCGGGAGTCCCCGTTCCTTCTCCCAGCGCTTGACCGTGCGCTCATCCCGGCGGAAGAAGGAGGCAATCTCCTTCCACGAATCCAGCCGCCGATTCGGGGTTTTGGCCTCGTCCAGGTCGCTCATGGATCGAGATGTCCCGGAATGTCCCAAAATGTCCCGCATTACCTGTTGCCCAAATTTTCGAAATAGTGAGGATAACTATACGACAGACCAACCAAAGCTGCTAACGAAGCACGGGTGATCGCCGGGTTCCGACCGCGGTGACAGGGTGCTTCCCATCACAGGCAATGCCTTGCAGCGACGTGGGGAGAAAACACATGCGAGTTCGCCACTTTACCTTAGCCTTCCTGTTTGTATTCCTGTTCGCAGCAGCCATCCTGCCTGCGGCAGCTCAGACCCTCCTCGCCACAGTTCCGGTGGGGCAGGACGCCTACTATCTGGCCGCCAATGCTGTAACCAACAAGATCTACGTGGTCAATACCTGCGGCAGCGATCCGAACTGCGGAAGTGGCCCTGGAACGGTGACCGTCATCAATGGGCTCACCAACACCGTTGACGCCACCATCACGGTTGGAATGTTCCCTGAATTTCTGGTGGTCAATCCCGTGACCAACAAGATTTATGTCACCAATCGCCATAGCAATACGGTTTCGGTGATCAACGGGGCCACCAACACTGTTACCACGACGATCCCCGTCGGTTCGCATCCGACGGTCGAGGATGTTGATCTTGTAACCAACAAGATTTACGTGGTCAATAACGGCAACGGAAGCGGCAGAACGATGAGCGTGATCGACGGAAATACCGACACCGTCACCGCCACGGTCACCGTGGGAAATTATCCCCAAGCGGTGGCAGTCAACCCAGTCACGAACACGATCTATGTGGTGAACTACTGCGGCAACCAAGGTGGCTGCAACGTCAACCCGGTCCCAGGGACGGTCAGTGTCATCGATGGCGCAACCAACACTGTTACGCACACGGTTACGGTCGGATATGGGTCTGTGCTCCTCTTCGTGGATTCGGCGACCAGCAAGATTTGGGTCGGGAACTCCTGCGGCAACGTTCCCAGCTGCGACTTGGGCACCGGCAACGACTCCAACACCATCGGGACCGTGACCCAGATCGACGGAGTGACTTTCGCTACCGCGACTGCCAATACCGGCCTGGGATTGGCCGCGATGACGTTCAATTCGGTGGCTAACAAGGCCTACGTCACCAACAATACCGACAACACGGCGACCTTCATCGACGGAGTTACCCTCGCCACCGCAACGGTCAACGTTGGACTATCTCCCGCTGACGTTGAGGTCCAGACGACCAATGTGATCCTCGACATCAACGGCTACTTCGCGCCGGTGTCTGGTTCTACCTATGCCTTCTATCCTCTGGCGCCCTGTCGCGTCGCCGACACCCGCAAGAGCAACTTTCCCCCAGGCTTGGGGCCGCCGTTTCTGACTGGCGGTCAGCAACGCGACTTCCCCATACTCGCGGCCACGAGCTGCCACATTCCTCCCAGCGCAGCCGCCTATTCGCTGAACTTCTCCGTGGTGCCTCACGGGGCGCTGTATTACATGACAGTCTGGCCCACGGGCGAAACCCGGCCGCTGGTTTCCACCTTGAACGACATCCCAGGTCAGATCATCGCCAATGCAGCGATCGTGCCCGCCGGTACCGGCGGCGACATCGCGGTCTATCCGACCAACGACACCGACTTAGTCATTGACATCAATGGCTACTTCGCGCCGGCGGGTCCGGGAGGACTGTCGCTGTATCCCATGGCGCCTTGCCGGGTCATCGACACACGCCACGTCGGCAACGGTCAGCCCTTCACGGGAACCCTAACTCCTCCGGTGGATGTGGTGGACAGCCCGTGTGGACCGCCCGCCGCGGCGCAAGCGTATGTCTTCAACGCGACGGTGGTGCCGACAGGCGCGCTGGGCTACCTGACGCTGTGGCCGGACGGGCAAACGAAACCGCTGGTCTCGACCTTGAACGCACTGGATGGCTCCATCACCAACAACATGGCGATCGTGCCCAGCACCAACGGAAAGGTCGATGCCTACGCGTCGGGGATCACCCAACTGATCCTTGACATCTCCAGCTACTTCGCGCCGTAGCTGGAAGTCGCGGCTCGGTCGGCTGATTCACGAAGGCAGGTGGAAGCGTGAAAGCTCCACCTGCCGCGCAAATGCGGCATCGTGCCCGCCGTAGAACTACGCATCAAAATTTGTGTCCTTGCACTTGGTGGACCCGACTTCCATCGATCGCTTCCTGAAGTTCGATACCATTAACTTTTCCCGGCTTGCGCATCACAGCCGTTCCGGCATTGCGAATCGGGTATACTGCCTCGCAGAAAACAAACCAGGAAGTTGTGTTATTGGAGGAATGAATCCATGCCGAAGAAGTCATCCATGCATCCATTTTCGTATCACAATCGCGTGCCCAGAATCGCGTGCTTCAACAACGCCGAGACCCCGATGGGCGTGGACTTCGATGCCCTCATCGCTGCCATGCAGAAATTCGTGGACGAGCACTTTGCGCCGGTCTGGGGAACGCCGGCCACACTGGTGAAGTCCACCGGCTTCCTCAAGGGCGCGTGGGCCATGGCGTTTCTAGATGCCGCGCGCGACGCGTCCCTGGAGGGTTATCACGACGTGACTCCGGAGGGGCTGCCCATGTCGAAAGTGTTTGTCAAAAACATACTGAAGCAAAAGGACCTGGTGAGCGTCGCCGCCTCGCACGAGTTGGCCGAGATGCTGGTCGACCCCGCCGCCAATCTCTACTCCACCGGGCCCAAGAAGAACCGCCTGTATGACTACGAGGTGGCAGACCCGGTGGAGGAGTTGCACTTCAAGGTGGACGGAATTCCCATGACAAACTTTGTCTATCCCTCGTACTTCGAGATCTTCCACAAGAAAGGCTCGACCCGCTTCGACCACATGGAGACCCTGGATCTGCCTTTCCAGTTGCACGAAGGCGGCTACCAGAGCTATTGGAGCGGAGGGAAAGAGAGAACGATGTGGGGTTCGAAAGCCAAGAAGGTCCGCTTCCAGAAAGAAGATCGGCGCGGACATCGCAGCACCATGCGCCACAAGCCAGGAAGAAAATTGTCGAAGGCAGCAAAAGCTTACTCGGCCGCCGCAAAATAATAATCGGGCCTGAGTAGAAGGTGATCAGACTATCGGCCCCACACTACGTCATCCGGCGAGTTCTTCTCAAATAACCGTTCCAAGGCTTGCGTAGTTGGCAACCGGAAATTGAGAGTGATGTGCGGCCGTGCGGCGGTCAACTTCCGGATTGCCGACGACTCGGGAGTTGTGGCATGGTGGCTCGAACCGAAATGCCGAGTGTCGCCCCTTCCACGGATCGGCAAGAAGCCTCCATCTCCCTTCTGTCTTCCCAACGCAATTCGATGCGGTATGCTTTTGGGTGGCATCCTGAAAGATGAGTGAAGACGACCAGACTACGAGCGGAAGTTGGTGGAGAACCCCACTGGTACATCTCGCGGCCCGGCTGCATGATCGTGAAGACCAGGTATTTCTGGTTCTGGCGTTAGTGATTGGCGCGTTGACCGGCTTGGCGGTCGTCGCTTTCATCTTGCTGACGGAACGAGCGGGGATGCGCCTGTATCCCGTGGGGAGTGCTCCGGCGCGACGTCTGCTGTTCCCTGTCGTAGGCTCACTGGTAATCGGCTACCTCCTGTACCGCTATTTTCCCAACGCACGAGGCAGCGGAGTGCCGCAGACCAAAGCCGCGCTGTTTGCCCGTGGAGGCCGCATTACCCTGCGCACTGTTCTGGGAAAGTTCTTTTGCACATCGGCAACGCTGGCCAGTGGAATCCCGCTGGGGCGCGAAGGGCCTGCGGTTCAAGTTGGCGCGGGCATTGCTTCCGTGCTCGGGCGACACCTGGGACTGAGCCCCGAAAAAGTGAAGGCGCTGCTGCCGGTGGGTGCGGCGGCGGCCATCGCGGCCGCGTTTAATACGCCTCTGGCGGCAGTGCTGTTTGCGCTCGAGGAGATTATGGGAGACCTGCACGCGCCGGTGCTGGGTTCGGTGGTTTTGGCCTCGGCGACCTCCTGGCTAGTACTTCGCATGCTGCTGGGCAATAATCCTCTATTCAAGGTTCCGCAATACCGACTGGTGCATCCGCTGGAGCTTGCCATCTATGCGGTGCTTGGCGTGGCTGGCGGTCTGGTTTCCGTAGCCTTTACGAAACTCCTGCTGGGCATGCGGGAGCGCTTCCTGCGCTTCCCCCAAAAGACGGTCTGGTTCCAACCCGTAGCGGGCGGTCTGTTAGTTGGATTGATGGGATGGTTTGTGCCGCAGGTCTTGGGCGTGGGCTATGGCTATGTCGGCGATGTTTTGAATGGACGGATGGCACTGAACCTGATGGTTCTGTTGGTGGTCCTGAAGCTCCTAGCCGTGACCACAAGCTATGCTTCGGGCAACGCAGGTGGAATTTTCGGCCCCGCCCTGTTCATCGGCGCCATGTTGGGAGGCGCGGTGGGCACCGTGGCGCATCATTTGTTGCCCGCCCATACAGCCACACCGGGCGCTTATGCGCTGGTGGGAATGGGAGCAGTCTTCGCGGGCATCGTGCGCGCTCCTATGACTTCAGTGGTGATGATCTTCGAGATGACGCAGGACTATGCCGTCATCGTCCCGCTGATGATTGCGAATCTGGTGAGCCTTTTCATTTCCTCACGATTGCAGCGGCAGCCCATCTACGAGGCCTTGGCAGTACAGGATGGAATACACCTGCCTACGGCGGAGGCACGACAACGGCATGGTCAGCGCCAGGTAACTCGAATCATGCATGCTGCGACCGAGTTACTGCCGAGTGAGATCACGGTTCAGGAAGCCCGGGAACGGGTCCGTGCGAGTGCGTCTCGAAGTTGGCTGGTGACTGATCCACGAGGTGTTGTTGGCGTTATCAACCGGGCAACCCTCGAACGGAAGATGTCCGAAGGTGCTGCCAAACAGATGGGTGAGCTCGTGGACGGGCTCATTTTTCCACACGTCCACCCTGACCAAGGGCTTGAGTTGGCCCTCGAACGCATGGGCGCAAACCAGATCGAAGTCCTGCCGGTAGTGAGCCGTGCTGATGTGCACAAGTTGGAAGGCGTCGTGACCCTGCTCGATGTCTTGGATTCATACGGTGTCAGCCCGCCCGATCGGGCGTAGGCTTACCGGCGGATTTTTCCCGTATCACGGACAAACAGGAAGGAACCGAATTGCATCTTGTTTGCCAGCGACATGGGAACCATCCCGAGAGGCGTCGAGCATCGGTTGCGAAGGTCGCCTTTCCGTGGCCGAGCGAACAGTTGAATATCTATTTGCTTTCCTGGCGGGAGCGCCTGAGTTACTGTAGCTTCGCGTACTCCGCCTTGGCTTCTTTCAGGAGAGGAATATCGGAGTCGGCGTCTTTCCAGAGCGTGAGGAACTCCTGATATGCGGCATGGGCCCTTACCTTATCACCCTGTACGGCGTAAGCGCGGGCCAGGCCAAGCCGGGCCAGCGCTCCCCATTGAAAGTTCACCACCACTCCCCGGTGGTCGATGAACTTCTGGAATTCCGCTGCCGCTGCTTTGCCGTCATGCAGCATGAGATAGGCTTCTCCCCGCAAGTAAACTGGGCATAGGGACACAGCGAGGTTCGTCGGCAGGCCGATTTCGATGGTGCTGGCCACCCGCAATATTTCGATGGCCCGGCTCGGGTCTTTCCGCTGCAAAGCTAGGGCCGCCTGGATCGTGGGTAGCCAATACCTCTGCACCAGCGTGTCCAGCGGGAATGTCTTGTCGAGTTCAGCCGCCAGCTTCTGCGCCCCTGCAGTATCGCCCGCCCGCGCCAGGGCCACTGCCGCCATCGCCTGTACGTCACGGTTGGGGGCCAGCTTCACCGCCGCGTTTGCCTCGGCACGAGCCTCGTCCTGGTTCCCCGATTCCGCCTCGCGCAATGCCGCCGCTGCCTGATACATGGCGGCCGCTTCTTTGGCGTCATTGTGCTGGGCTGAATCCATCGCCTGCCGGGTCAGCTCGCGCGCGTTTTTCAACTTCCCGTACCAGGCTTCCGTGTCGGCTTGATATGCCAGCAGCAATTCTTCCGCGCCCGGCTTGCCCATGGCAGCCGAGAGCAGTTGCGCCATCTGCGCCGCATCGCCCTTGAGAAAAGCCAACTGGTAGCGATTGGTCAGCAGGAACTCGCCCTCCAGCTTGCGCTCTTCTGCTTGCTTATACACCGTCTCCGCTTGGTCCAGCTGGTTAACGTTGGCGTAGTCGTTGCTGAGGTTGAGATAGTTGTTCTCATCATTGGGCTCCAGCCGCAGCGCCGCACTGGCTTCCTGTAATGCCTTTTCCCAGTTTCCAAGGATGCCGTAAATATCTCCCAGGTTGATGTAAGCCAAATAGTCCCGCGGATAAATCTGCTGCCACAGTTCGTATGCCTGCGCCGCTTTCTCCAACTCCCCGGTCGTGTAGGTGTAGTAGATGGCCTCGATGGAGAGCCGCTCCCGCTCGCTCACCTTCTGCCGCAGGTCGTACGCCTTGCGCGAATTCTCCGCCGCCCGGCCCAATTCGTTAAGGTTGCCGTACACAACTGACATGGCTCTGTAGGCCATGGCGAAATTGGGGTCGAGTTCCGCCGCGCGTTTGTAGGAGGGCAAGGCGGGGGTGTCCCCTTTGGCTGCCTGGATCTTCCTTCCCAGGCTGTAGGCTTTCAGGGCCTCCAGCGATGGCGTGGTGGCTTCCTCCACCGGCGTGGCATACTTCTGTACCGAGCTGAGCGACTCGCCCAGCTTGGAGCGCAAGCTGACCGCCGCATTGTCCAGGGCCTTGAGCACCGTTTCCTTGGCCGCCGCCTGCTCCTGGGCCTGGGCCAATATGTCTCCGGTGCTGCAGTTCACCGCCTTCAGGCCAATCACGTACTGGCTGCCCAGACTCGCAATCGAACCGGTCAGCATGGCTCTGCTGCCGGTGCGCTGGCAAACCTGGCGCGTAACCTCCGGCGTCAAAGGGTCACCGGCGGAACGGCCCATCAGCTTCAAAGCCTCGTTCACCTTGCGCTCTGAAACCAGGTCGAGAAAGGGCGATTGCTCAAGCTGGACCGAGAGTCCCTGCTTCAGCGTGTCGTCGAAAACGCTGTCGCCCGTTGTGTTGGTGAAATCGGAGAGGACAATGCTGTCCTTGTCGGTCAGTGGCTTGGCTCGATGCGAGCGATAGTAAAGGCCGCCCGCGACCAGCGCCGCCCCCAGCAGGGCGAGAAACGCGATCCTCCAGAGCTTGCTACCGTGAGCAGCAGGAGCTTGTGGCCCGGCCACCGTACTCGAAGTCACCGCAGAACTGGCTCCGCTGTCGAGGTCCCGCTTCAGGCGCTGCAAGTCCGTGCGCATTTCCGCAGCGTGCTGGTAACGCAGATTGCGGTCCTTCTCCAGAGCTTTGTTGATGATTCGTTCCAGCTCCGGGGGCGTGTCGGGATTCAGCCGCACCGCTGTCGTGGGTACTGCGTCCAGAATGGCTTTGGAGATGACTCCCGAACTTTCCCCTCGGAAGGGCAGCGTGCCTGTGGCCATTTCGTACAACACCACACCAAACGAAAACAGGTCCGTACGGGTATCGAGTTCTTTGGCCCGTACTTGTTCGGGCGACATGTAAGCCACCGTGCCGACCGTAGAACCGGGCCGGGTCAGGTACGGTTCGTCCGTCGTCACTGTTATCGTGTCGGCTAGCGCGTTTTTACTCGACGAACTGGCCTTGGCGGTGATCTTGGCCAGTCCGAAATCGAGAATCTTGGCGTGGCCGCGCCAGGTCACAAGTATGTTGGCGGGCTTGATGTCGCGATGGACGATCCCTTCGGAATGCGCAGCGTCCAGTGCGTCGGCAACCTCAATCGCCAGACCAACTAGAACATCGGTCTCCATGGGTTTTCCGGCGATACGATGCTTCAGCGTCATGCCGTCCAGAAATTCCATGGCGATGAAGGGTTTCCCGTCCTGCTGCCCGATTTCATAGATGGTGCAGATATTGGGATGGTTCAGCGCAGAGGCGGCCTGGGCCTCTCGCTCGAAGCGCGCCAAGGCTTGGGGGTCCTTGGCTATTTCATCCGGCAAGAACTTCAGGGCGACAGACCGGCGCAGGGAGATGTCCTCGGCCTTGTAGACCACGCCCATGCCCCCGCCGCCGAGTTTCTCGATAATGCGGTAATGGGATACGATCTGGTCGATCATTACGAAATGGCTGAACCTCTGAGTCACATCATCTTAAGGACGCAGCATCCGCCAGTCAACAGATAACGGCGCGTCAGATAACGGCGCGTCTCCCGACTACTTCAACAAGCACGGCATCTGGTTTCCTCGTGCAGCCCAATACGTCGGGGAGTACGAGCGTAAACTCGACCTTAATCATCAGCGGCAATCTTCATTTCCTTTTTTGGCCGCGCTGAACCGACACCGGAGTCGTCTATGTCTTGCACGTCTTTCAGAAGAAGTCGCTGCGCGGCATCGAGACCAGGCAATCCGATGTTGCACTGGTGCACCAACGTCTAAAGGTGGCGCAACGGGACTACGAGGAGAGATATGGCTAAAGCAACCAGGGAACGTGTGGTACCCAGCAGCGGCAATGTCTTTGCCGACATGGGGCTGCCGGATGCGGCAGAACTCGACACCAAAGCCCGTCTTGCAGCCGCCATCCATAGGATCGTGGAACGGCGTAGGCTTACCCAGGCCGAAGTCGCGGTGGCGCTCGAAATCAATCAGCCGAAGGTCTCCGCCCTGCTGCATTACAAGCTGGAAGGCTTCTCCGTGGAGCGACTGATGCGCTTTTTGGTGGCGCTTGGACAGGATGTTGAAATCGTTGTGAAAGCCAAGCCCCGCACTCGGTCCGCGCGAATCGCGGTGGCTGGCGGCGAATAATCCAAGCGTAGCTCGAATCCCATCGCTGTCGAGTTACGGAGGTGCATGTGGGCGTGAGACGCACGCGGGTTGACAATCGACGTCCCCGCCCAAGCAAGAGAAGCCGCACGAACGTCTCCGAGTACACTGGGGCACCGGGGACATTATTAAATTAATCGGATGGTTCTTGTTTGATGAGTTCTAAACCCTTATCCGTATATAACGCTTCGCGGTAGTCCTTGAGTAACTCGGGAGCACGATACGACTCACGATCCTTCTGCTCCCAGTCAGATTTCGAATCACTTCCCTCGACGAGAGACGGATGTTTGCCCATAATGCCCCCGGTTAACCGCGCAAGTAGAAATTCCAAAAACAGTTGCTGATCTTCCTATGCTTCGTCACAACTCGAAAAATCGAATCGGTGAGCACGTCGCGAAGATACCACATGTCATCTTTCTCTTCAATCTGGAATTGCATTGTTCGTGTCAGTACCCTTCGAAGCAACTCGGCACCTTCTTCGATTGTCCTCGCAACGAGAAGCCCATTCGCTACTCCAGTATCTAGGTTCACCTGTAACCCGAGCGGGTGCGATCTCTTTAAAGTATCCGCTCTTTTGTCGTAGATGCGCTTCTCGGAAGCAGCAATTATATGACACAGTCGTCCCAATTCGGAACTGTTCTTCTGCTTAAACACCTCGACTGCCTCTTCGTCCGGCACTGCCATGAAGGGCAGCGCTCCACAAAACTCGTGAATCGCCTCGTGTCGCTCAATGAACTCCCGATCCTCTCGCGTCACAACCGCTCTGAATTTCTCGTCGGCATACAAGACAAATCGAAGTCGCTCAACTACGGTAAGTGGGTCTTCTTTCAAAAGCTCCCGGGCGCGTTGTTGCTCCTTGATTTCTGGAATATAAGCGATAACTGGTTTTCCTTGCGCGAGCGTGGCTGCTAGCTCAGAATCCTTGCCGAGAGTATCCGTATCCTGGACCGAATACACGGTGCATCTGGCGCGCTTCAGCATCAACGATTCAACGATCCCCTTGTTTATGCGATGCGGAGTGTAACTCTGAGTTGGGTCGAAATATCTCACATCAAGGTCTGTAAGAAAGGACGAAGACATGAGGCTCTTGACAAAATCAAAAAGATCCTTGTATTCCCATGGTTTTCGCATAGAGGTGGCGAAATAAACGTCCATTTCGTCCCATGTCAGATAGACGTCTTGGTTTCTTGTCCCCGTCTCCTGAACACCCGCAAGGCATGCCTCACGATTGCCGAGCATCTTGCTCATATTGGCGACGTATTGCCTTGCCTTTTCGATCTCCGCACCGAAGCGCGCCTTCAGTTTTCCCAATGCTCCCAATATTGCGGGCTGTTCATCTGTCTTCGTGGCTTCTACCAGGAGAGCCTCGACTGTATCCCAGGTGGCGCCCTCGCCGAGTTGGCGGATACATGTCAGCATGAGGCGTGCCCTCTCAGCTTCACCGATAATCCCGGTTGACATGTATCCGATAAGCGGGGTGTCGTTCCTATCAATCGGAGTTATATCTAACAGTTTCTTGGGGCGAGCCGACATTGAGGCGCCCGTCGGGTCTCCGCCAGTACATAGCTCACCTATCCTTGCTTCAATTTCTTCCTCTGTTGCGAGCCGCGACAACACACGATACGCGAAGATGAAGTTTCCGAACGCTAACATGGCGACGATCTGAAACTTCATTACTCCTTCAGCGAGCTCTTTTATCCGGCACTCGCTGCCGAAGAACCTCTCGAAGAAAGCGGATGTAACCCGGTCTTTGTTAACTAGTAAGAGTAGTTCATTAAACTGCGCGCAGTGCAGCACGCCGTTGTCGTCTTTCAGTATTCTCGCTAGCGACTCACGATCGCTCGAAGAGACATCTTTTAAAGGGGTGCCTGTGAGATTTTCAATCAAAAGGCAGAAGATAGTTGGGTCCATGGCGCTCCTTTCTTGCGAACATCAGTGTTAACGGAAAATCATGGCTCTATCGAAAATCATGGATTCGGAGAGCTTGGATTTCAGCGGCTGTGAACCTGCTATTTGTCCAACTCAGCAGTGAGTTTTATCTCGCCACCGCTCACCTTTAACCTGCGTTGCCATGACCTGAAGCCCGCCTTCTTGATGACCACAACATGCTCGCCGGGAGCTAACTCGACCACAGAGGGTGTGTTGCCCACAAAGCTGCCGTCAATTTCGATATCAGCGCCGCCCGGCGTAGAGGCTACGCTGATCTTTGGAATGGGAACAGGAACAGCCGCGCTCTTGATCGAAACCGCAGCTGCGGGAACAAGCGATGGTGTGGGAGCCGCCGGCTTTACCGCAGCAGCCCGAATCTGTGCTGAATTAGCCGACCAATCTTTTGCAATTCCTTCGCAGGCATCCTGGACTGAGCCGCCCAGCGACAGCGTGGAGTGACTTACGACAACGTCTCCCGAAACCTTCTGGAAAACCGCGACCTTGTCTTTGTGCCGCAACCATCCCTTACCGCCTTCGTGGTCGAGAAGCACGATGTAGTCGGCCATGTCCTGCTTGTTGTTCGCCATGACCTGCGGGCAGCGCTGCCCAAACGTCTTGATGATCTCAGCAGTTTGCGGACGTGCGCCGCCGTGGGTCTGCGCGCCCCAGGCTCCGTTGGCGCCGCCACCCGAGCCAGACATCTCCCACGATTGGCTGTCAGTAATGAATACGCGCGGCTTGTCGGGCTGGGAAGTTTGAGCAAATGTCGCGACGCAGGTAGCAATACAGAACAAAAAAACACATATCGGGCGGCCAGTGGAATGCATGATTCCTCCGAGGGGGGTTATCGAGGACAGGAGGAGAGTGACCCAGCAATGGCGGCGATGGAAGGTTGCCGGTCACTGGTGGCTGTGACGAGAAGCCATCCCATAAATACCGGTGCGGCCCAAAGCGAGGTACCTCAGGGGCTAAAGCCCAGTCCGTAACGGGCCAATTGCGGCACGGCCGAAGCCGTGCCCTGACACAAACCGATTTATGGAGCTTAAGGCGCACCCTTCGACTTTGCTCAGGGCAGGCTCTAAAGGTGCGCCCCTTCAACTCGGGTTGGTGGAGGTTTTCAGCGAAGCGTGAGCGCAGACGGGTACAGAGTCGCAGTCAGGATCATTTTTCCGGCAGATACCTCAAGTTTGCGCTCCCAGGTCCGGCAGCCTGCCTTGGAAATGGCGATCGTATGCTGACCTTGTGCAATCTCAATTTGCGAAGGAGTGCGACCCACGAAATTTCCATCGATCGAGACCTCCGCCCCAGAAGGGTCCGACGTGATTTCCAACTGGGCAGTAGTCGGATTCGAGGGTACTGCGGCACTGTTGGATGTTGTCGTAAACTTTCCGGGGTCAAGTTGCATGGCGCCGACCACATAGCCCGTGATTTCGGTATCCCTCGGAATCATGGCGTCCTCTCCCGGCACGAGAAGAAGCAGGGGAGCTACAGGCCCAAATACTAAAGAGCTCTTAACAATAGGGCCGTTGTCTCCGACGTTACCATCGCCGTTTCTTTCTTTAACTGCCCAGAGCGTAGCTTTCTCACCGTCTGCGAGGGTGACAGAGTCAATCTCGATATCGAGTTTTCCGCCCCGCCCCATACGCCTCGCGACCTGGACGTCAGTCACCGTACCCACGGCCGTGTTGCCCTTTGGTATTACAACGACGTCGCCGACTTTCACTTCTTCCGAGACTTCGAAATCGATGTTGTCGCCGGGCGTCGCATCAGCCGAGCTGAGATCGCGTTTTAAGTGAAGCTTGACGGGGGTACCTTTAGCGAGCACGAGCTGGTTGGAAGGTTGGAAGCTGAAGATGTCGCGGGCTGTTGCGGAGCAGCTTGTTGAGCGTCAGAAGAGGGCACAACAGTCAAGAGTGCACCAATCAGAGCAACTATAGTTCGGCCAAACATGCTGCTTTTCCTTCAGGTAGAGTTAAAGAAAAGTCGGTTCTGCACAACAATCTGACAGACCCCGCGTATTCATTGGGTTTCCTTCAGTAA
>ODAK010000890.1_pt1 | contig 33698 bp, 33 predicted proteins | sample 1539591 | NCBI WGS metagenome assembly ODAK01 (sample SAMEA3539303, study PRJEB22396) | soil metagenome | biome: tundra; feature: field; material: soil | place: USA | collected 2010-05 | depth 0.15 m | reverse complement strand
CGGGGTCGAACGTCCCGGATTATTCAGGTCGGGGACGCAAGGATCAACATAGGAGACACTAAGACACTAAGTTCATGCCAATACGTGGGCCGCACTCTGTCATGCAAAGGGATAATCAGACACGCACTCTTCGCGGTACTGTTCTGAACAGGGAACAGTATGTCCAGTTCCAATGTCGCAAGGAAAAATTTTCTATGCTTCTTAGTGCCTTAGTGTCTTAGTGGTAAAGATTGCTTTCTTCGTACCTGTCACCCGAGAATGCCGAGGCAGTGGGACACCCACGCACAAATCATGCCAAACTTCCCCCACCCCCCGAAATGCCTGGTAGCGCGAGTGCTGAAACATCGGGCCAACTCAATGACAATACTAAATCGTTCGAGCCCGCTGGCCAGGCGTCAGCGCGACACCACGGAGAATCCCCTAACTCCTCCCGCCAAAGATCGCCGTCCCCACCCGCACCAGCGTCGCCCCACATTCAATCGCGATCTCGTAATCCGCCGACATCCCCATCGACACCACCTTCAACCCATGCCGTGCCGCGCGATCCGCGAGCCACGTGAAATGCGGCCGCGGATCCTCATCGTGCGGCGGAATGCACATCAACCCCAGCAAGCCGTCCCCGAAGCGTGCCTTGCAATCGGCGATGAACGCATCGGCGTCATCCCGCGGAACTCCGGACTTCTGCGCCTCCCCGCCCGCGTTCACCTCGATCAGCAACGACGGATACCGGCCTTCCTTCGCCATCGCGGCGGTAATCGCTTCGGCCAGCCGCGGCCGGTCCAGCGTCTCGATCACATCGGCGATCCGCACCGCGTCGCGCGCTTTGTTGGTCTGCAGCCCGCCAATCAGGTGCAGCGTCGCCCCGGGCAACGGAAATTTCTCGGCCGCCTCCTGCACCCGGTTCTCACCGAACACGGTCTGCCCGGCGGCCAGAGCGGCCCGCACGGCCTCGATCGGTTTGGTTTTCGACACCGCCACCAGGGTCACGTCCTCGGGCTTACGGCCGGCCCTGATCGCGGCATTGGCGATCCGTTCCCGCACCTGACGCAGATTGTCGGCGATGTTGGTTTGCAGGGTGATCATGCGATTTGTCTCTCGGCGATGGCGGTTTCCAGGTCCTCACCTTCCAGCACGGTCTGCCGGCCAAACGTGATCCGCACCACACGCCACACCGGATCGGACACGGCATCGGTCAGCGCGGACGCCAGATCGGGTTCCATCAGCAGGCTCTCCGACCCGTCGGCGGTGACCCGGTGCAGCAGGTAACAAATCGGCACGGAGCAAGCCATTTGACCATCTCCAGTCGTCGTCAGGTTCCTGGCCGCGGCGGGCCCAGAGCCGCCAGCAGCGACGGCACGAATACCAAACTCGCGATGAGCGTGCAGCCCAGGCTGATCAGAAGCAACTCCCCCATGCTCGCGGTACCGGGGTGGGCGGACAGCGCCAGCGAGCCGAACGCGGTGCCGGTGGTCAGCGCCGAGAACAGCACCGCCCGCGCCGTCGCGGACCCGAGCGGCCCGGTGCGGCCGGCGCGCCAGTTCATGATGAAATAGACGTTGAACGACACCCCCACGCCCAGAAGCAACGGCAGCGCGATGATGTTGGCGAAGTTCAGCGCCAATCCCAGCAGCACGGCGACGTAGAGCGTCAGCAGCGCCGACAGCAACAGCGGCGCCGCCACCAGAATGACGTCGAGCGGCCGCCGCAATATCAGCGACAGGATCACCAGGATCGCCAGCAATGCACTCACCGCCGCGGTGCGGAACGCATTCACGATGGTGGCGCTGGTGGCGGCGATGGTGACCGCGGGCCCGCCGGCGTCGGGCGCGAGATGGATCACCTCCCTGGTGAACTCCGCCAGGCCGCCGGCGTCGCGCAAATCCGGCTTCCCCAGTACCTGCAAACGCGCGCGGCCATCGGGCAATATCCAGTCGCGCGCGATGTCGGAGGGAATGTCCGCGCGGGTCACCTTACCGGCGGTCATGGACGCCCGCAGATGATCCAGCTGCATCGGCAAAAACCGCGTCAAAGCGTCGTTCGCCGCCATCGCCACGGCATCGGGCGCATCGCTCAACTTACGAAGATCGCCGTCGACGGCGGCGAGCGGATGATCCTTCGGCAGCTTCGGCAGCGCCGGATCGATCTGACCCAGTGCCACACGCGCCGCCATCCGCACCTGATCCGCGGTGATCGGCGCGACCGGAGGCGCGGCCGACAGCGTCGGCGCCAGAATGGTCCGCGCATCGGCGATCACCGCGAGCTTTTTGGCCTGGTCCCGCGGCACGAAACTGTCGATGTCGCGCACCTGCGACACCGTCGGCAACCGCTTCAGTTGCTCGGCAAGAGTATCCGCGGTGCCAACATCCGGCGCCACGATGTCGATGGTGTACGGGTCCGTCAGCGGGTTATCGATCAGGTCGCGCAAGGTGCGCATTGCTTCGGTGTTCGGGTTCTTGGTGTGCAGCGGATTGGAGTCGAACGTCATCCGCGGCGCGACCGCGAGCGCGAGGCCAACCAACGCGGCGAAGACCGCCAGCAGCCAGCGGTGATGGCTCTGGATCCAGGTGTCCAGCGGAGCAGCCCAGGAGAAGCCGACCTCGGCGGCGCCGTCGCGCGGATTGAAGAGGGTGATGGCGGCGGGCAGGACCGTCAGCGTGCAGATGAAGGCGATCAACATGCCGCCGCCCGCGATCAGGCCAAGCTCGGCGACACCCGAAAACGGGGTCGGCACGAACGCGAGGAAGCCGGCCGCCGTCGCCAGCGAGGCGCAGAGAATTTGCATGCCGGCCCGCGCCGCGGTTTGCCGCAAGCCCAGTACCGGATCGCCCATCACGTGGCGGTATTCGCGGTAGCGAACCGCGAACTGAATCGCGAAATCAACGGCGATTCCCACGAACATCACGCCAAACCCGACCGAGACGAGGTTCAATGTCCCGACCGCCACCGCCGCGAACAACACGGTCAGCAGCAGCCCCAGCCCCAACGTCAGCAGGATGGGCACGATCAGCCGCCACGTCCGTACCGCCAGGTACAGCCACAACGTGATCAGCACCACGCTGCCGATCAATCCTTCCACCGCTCCCTGCGCGACCGTCGCGAACTCCTCGTCCGCCAGCGCCACCTGACCGGTGATGCGCACATGCGCGTCACCGCTTTTCACGAATTCCAGTTCGCTGATGGCATGGCGCACCACGGCCGTCGCCGCTCCGCCGGGCTCCAGCGCACCGAAATTCTGTCGCGGCTGGATCAGCACGAAGCGGTACTTGCCGGCGAGGTCCGACAGGCCCGCCCCCAACAGTTGCTGCCAGGACAGCGGGCGCGGCTTGCCGGCGACCGCGTCGGCCAGCACGTCGTGAAACGCCAGAATCGCGTCCTGATAAGGCGTCAGATCGGTGCCGGCCTGGGTCACACCGACTCCCAGAAGCGCCAGCGCCGAGAACAGGCCGCGCGCGGTTGGATCAGCCACCAGTTGCCCAAGAAACGGCTGCGCGTCGATCGTCCGGTCCATGATCGCGGTGAGTTGCGGCAAATCGAGGAACAGCAGTCCGTTGTTCTCGAAATACGGTGAGGTATCGGGACGCCGAACCGAGCGAAAATGTACCTGATCGAGGCTCAGGGCCTCGGCCAACGCGTCGGCGGTCGTGTCGGCCTGTTCCGGTTCCTTGGCGTCGATCACGGCGACCAGCAGATCGCGGAACTGGGGAAAGTCCTTGTTCATCTCGATCGCGTTGCGGCGCCAGGGCAACGTTTCGGAGAACATCTGGTCGGTGTCGGTGCTGACCCCAAGGCGCGTCGCCGCCACGCCACACGCGAGTACCGCCAGCAGGGATCCGGCGAACAAGACGAGCAGAGCATGGCGGCGACTGGTATCAACCAAGCCTGCGAGCAGGCGATTCAGCATAGGGGCACGGCGACTCGATCGGGTTGGCCTCTGATAGTCGGTTGGTCTGGCCCGGTCCATCGTGGACCCGCCGCCCGTCTGGTTGTTACCCGGCCATCATCAGTCGCGCGAGCTTCTCCGGCTCGGTGAGCATCGGGTAATGCCCCGTATCCAGTTCATGCCAGCTTGCCTTCAAGGTCTCCTGGGCGCGGCGCTGATACGCGACGGGCGGGTTGACGCTCTGCCGGCACCAAATCACCGAGGCCTTCCAGCTTTGCCCCCAGAAACTGTCGAGCTTCACCGGGGCCTGCATCGCCGCGATCGGATGCGGGGTGACGCGCTCCAAAGCCCAGGATTTCATCGGTTCGGGCAGGGAGATGAACATGCGGTTGGCGGCGTCTTCGCGCGATGGGCCGGTGCCAACGCCGGTTGTCACCGCGGTCGGGCGTTTGACGTGGTCGGACACCGCCTCCCCATTGAACAGCGACAATGCGTCGGCGAGCACGACGCGGCCGATCCGCGGGCGGGCGAGTTCGGCGACCCGGCAAGCCACCATGCCACCGCAACTGGTGCCGACCAGGACGATGTCCTTGAGGTCCTCGAAGAACAGCATCTCCGCCACCTCGGCGGCCTGGCTCTCGGTGTCGATGCCGGGTCGCAACGCGTGGCGGCGTTCGGCGCAGCCATCCAAGGTGGGGGCGAACACGGTATGGCCGGCGGCACGCAGATGCGGAGTCACGTGTTGCCAGATCCAGCCGCCCTGATAGGCGCCGTGGAGAAGTACGTAGGTTGCCATTTTGGTCTCTCTCCCTTCGCGGCCACGGGTGCGCCGCCGTTCGTTCCGACAGCATAGCCGCGGTGGTGGCGATTGCCGAAATCAGGGTGGTGGGGTGGCGGCGCGGCTTTGCGCAATTCGATACTTATGGACAACACCGCGCCGTTTCAGAGGCGCGCGGTCCGAGGCTTATCCCCCTTCGTTGCCAAACGTCCGAATGGGTGGCTACCTCCCGGAACAAAGCGGATGATCGTCGGAGAAATGCCGGGGGCATGACTTCGCCATGGGGCTCGACGGTCGCTTTGGGAGGTGCCGACCATGGTCATCAGCGTTCGTGATCTGATTACCCTCCTGCATGGCATGGGGTTTGGAGCACTGTTCATGCTCGCCTTCTCAGGTGCCATCGGGGTGATCTATGCGACCGCGGCGAGCGGTGGAATCTGGCCGGCTTCCTCGCCTCATTACAAGCTTTTCCGCTTTTACCTGCTCAGCATGTCCGCCCTGGCCTGGATTACCGTGCTGTCCGGTACTTACATCGTTTATCCCTGGTACCGGGCCGTGGCGCCAGCCGGCACAACTGACCTCACGAGGTATCCGCGCCTCTTGCTGCTGTCCAACCCGATGACCGCCGGGTGGCACGAATTCGGCATGGAATGGAAAGAGCACGTTTCGTGGTTCACCCCCATAGCGATGACCATGGTGGCCGTCGTGTTCATTACCTACGGCCCGAACATCGCGCGCCACCGACAGATGCGCAACGCGATTCTGGGCTTCACCGCGGCAGCCTTCCTGGCAACCCTTGTCTCTGGTGTATTCGGCGCGCTGATCAACGTCCACGCTCCGACCAGCGGCGGCCCCGAGATTGTATTAATGGGACACAAGTAGCGTGGAAAGAGAGACAAAATCCACCGCCGGGACCGCGAACCCAGACGATGTACTGGGATCCCTGCCGAACGGCCTGGGCGCGGCGGCGATCCTGGCGACGGGAATCGGCTCGCTCGCACTCGGCCTCTTTACCACCGCTGGTGACCTGTGGCCCGTTGTGGGCACCACCTTCAACATCTGGCGGCCGAGCGGTCCGCTTTCCGGTGTCAGCACCGGCGCGGTCGGCGTCTGGCTGTTGGCCTGGCTGCTTCTCGCGGTACGCTGGCGTACGCGTAACTTGCGGCTCAGGCGGATCAATGTGGTGGCATATGCGATGCTGGCGGCGGGATTTCTGTTGACCTTCCCACCCTTCATTTGGCTGCTGCATTGACCTGCCGCGAGGCTGATGACCGCATACGTCGCTTCCGGGGAAAGCCATCAGTTCGCCCCCGTAACCTTTCAGGAGAGTCAGGCCGTGGCGCCTAACGAGCCAAATCAGCAACGTTACGACTGGACCTCGATTGTTTTGCATTGGCTGGTAGCAGCACTGGTGGCGGCGCTGTGGATCGGCGCCGAGACCCTCGATTGGTTCCCGGCGGGCTCAGCGCGGTCGGACGCGCGGTCGGTGCACATCCTCCTGGGTACCGTGCTGGGTATGGTCGGGGGCGTGCGCTTCGTCTGGCGCCTGTCGTTCGGCGAACCACCGCCGCCGGCCGATGCCGGCGCGATGGGGCTGGCCAGCCGGATCACGCATGTGGGTCTCTACGTGCTGCTGGCGGCGATGGTGCTCGAAGGCATGTTACTGCTGTGGGCCACGGGCGACAGCGCTTTCAACCATTTTGACATGCCCGCGCTCGACCCGGCCGGCCTCGCTCAGGCAGCCAGGTTGCAACGTGTACATGGCATTATCGGTTGGATTATATTGGCGACCGTCGGTTTGCACATCGCGGCCGTGCTGTTTCACCGTTATGTTTTGGATGATGACGTGCTTGAAAGAATGCTGCCGCGCCAGTCCGCGAGCAGGCGCTGACACGTCCTCCAATACCCCTCTCCTCGCCGGTATTCCGTAACCAGACGAACAGTGCGTGCATCGCATTGCCCAGTTCCAGGATTTAACAATCGTGACTTCAAGAACCCTGTTGCTCCGAAGGACAGACCCATGATCGATCCTGGGCTTTTTCTGGCGTTCGCCGCGGCGGTCACCGTTCTGATGCTCATACCGGGGCCGAACGTCGCGCTGATTGTCGCCAACAGCGTCGCCCATGGACCAAGATATGGCCTGCTCACCCTCGCCGGCACCACTTCGGCGATGGTCCCACAGCTTGTTCTGACCGCGCTCGGCCTGACCGAGATGTTGGGAACGCTCGGTGTCTGGTTCGAGTGGCTTCGTTGGATCGGTGTCGCCTACCTGATCTGGCTCGGTATCGCGCAGTGGCGCGCGCCGCTGATTGATCTGACCAAGGCGCGGCCACAGCCGAGGTCGCCGCGAGCGATATATTTTCGCGCGCTGCTGGTCTCTTTGACCAACCCCAAGACGCTGTTTTTCTACGGTGCGTTCTTTCCGCAGTTCGTTACGATGAACCAGCATGTTGGAACGCAAATCGTGGTTCTTTCCGTGACGTTCGTCCTCATCGCGATCATCGTCGATGGTCTCTGGGCTCTGGTCGCCGGTCGCGCCCGCGGACTGCTGGCATCGCGCGGCCGGCTGCGCAACCGGCTATCGGGAGGCGTGCTGATCGGGGCCGGCGCGGCGCTGGCGTTCGCCCGGAACAAATAGACCGCCGCGGCTGGAACAGCCTGTCCATTCGTCGTAAACGGGCAGACGCCATCATGATCCGCCGCGCATCGATCGTTGTCCTGTGCACCAGCCTCGCGCTGTTCGCCGCCGCGGTCCAGGCGCGGGACGACCAGGCGCTTTGCGAGGGCACCGCGATCGTGACCGGCACCGGTGACGGCACACGCGCGGAAGGCCTGGATCATGCGTTGCGCGACGTGCTCGTGAAACGCTCCGGCGATCCCGGGTTGCCGCGTGATCCCCGTGTCGATCCGCTGGCGGCGAAGGCGGCGGACATGGTGGAGGATTATCTCTACCTCGACCGTATGAGCGACCTGCCGAAGCATGATGAGCAGGGCACCCGCGACCGTCCCTACACGTTGGTCGCGCGCTTTTCCCCGGCGAAGATCGATGCGGCGTTGGCGGAGCTTGGCGACAGGCCCTGGCTGGCGGAGCGGCCAACGTTACTGGTGCGCATCGAGATCGCGGACAACAAAGGCGGACGCTTTCCGTTGACCGCTGACGGCGACAATGATGAGCGGCATCGTCAGGCGTTGTTGGCGGCGGCCACGCGTTACGGCATGCACCTCGTGCTGCCGCCGCTTGCCAGTGCGACCGCGGACGCCAGGGTGCCGGATGCATTGGTGGTCACGGGCACGCTGCGATGGAGCAATGCCGATCCCGGTTGGACCGGCGCGTGGCGGGCCGACGGCAAGGCCTGGGAAATCAAGGGTGTCTCGTTCGACGAGGCGTACCGCGATCTGGTTTGGGGCGCGATGGCGATCGCATCGGGCCATGCGCTGCCGGTTTCAGGGCCGTGACTTCTGTTCATGACGTCACGCCATGGTCGCGGCCTCAGCGAAGCAGATGTCGCGTCCGACGCTGACAGTGATCAGAAACCTGACGACGCCTGATCGCCGCCGATGCGAGAACCGCCCTTGACGCGCCACTGTTGTTAGACATATTAACGTTTACCCAACCACTCCAACCCAGGCGGTCCTCGCATGCCCACGCAACAGGAACTCAGCGTCAAAGACGCCGTCACCCATGCCATCGACGACATGGCGAAAGCCATCTCCGAGCGCCCAGGCGACGGCAACCAGGACCAATCCATTCGCGCCCGCGTGGCCACCATGATGATCGAGGAGTTCAACCCCAGGAACGTCGTCCAGGTCATCCTCGCCGGCCATTGCGTGATGTTTCACGCGGTGATGACCGCCAGTATCCGCGACACGTTGCGCGGCGACCTGGAAACCATGCGCCATGCCACGCGGTCGAACATCGTCGCGATGAACAAATCATTCCATATGAACCTCGACCGGTTGGATCGTTACCGAATACCCGCCGCCGCCAGCCAGGCCAGCGCGCCCGCGGCCGCGGTACCTCCGCCGGAAGATAAGATGCAGCCAGCGCCTTCGGAGTCGCCGGAAACGGAAGCCCCCCAGATCACGCCGGCTCCGACGCCAGAGGCTCCGCGATCCCGCGTTCCGATCGGGGCCGCCCAACCCCAACCCCAACCCCAGCGCCCGCCACAGGCCGCGTCAGCCCAGTACGCCGGCAACCCCGCGAACGGCAACGGGCCTGTCGCAACGGAGCCTGGGAAAACCGTTACCCCGCCGCCTTCCGCGTCCGTTTCTTCGCCAACATGATCAACAGGATCGCCCCCGCCGACGTCGCGGTGTACCAGGCGAACGCGTTGGTGTAGCCGATCATCGCCGCCTGGCGGTTGATTTCCTTCGCCAGCCGCGCCAGGCCCTCGGTCGTTTCCGTACTCCAGGCGCCCATGACCCAGGGCAGATTGAGTGCCTTGTTGTACGGGGTGATCTGCTCCGTCAGCCGGCTGTAGTTCGACCCCGTCGCGCGCACGATTTCGGCGACGCACACCGAAATGAAGAAGCTGGAGCCGATGTTGCGCAGCAGGTGAAACAACGCCATCGCCTCGGGCAGCAGGCGAGCCTCCAGCGTGGCGAAGGTGGAGATCGTCAACGGCACCCAGAACACGCCGATCCCGATCCCCTGCAACACGCTGTTCAGCGCCAGCGTCGTCATGCCGACATTCAGATCCAGACTCATCAGCCACCAGCCCGACGCGACCAGCAGGCTGAACCCAAATATCATGCCGATGCGCGGATCGAGCTTGCCGATGAACATCGCCAGGAAGAAGCCGATGGTCGCGCCGACCCCTCGCGCGCCGAGGATGCCGCCGATGATCTGATCGGGATATCCGGCGTATTGCTGCAGCAACGAAGGCAGCAGCACGACCGGCGTGAAGTTCAGCATCCCGTAGATCGTCACCAGCACCAGGCCCAGGGCGTAATTCGAATCAGCCAACAATTTCGGGTCGAGGAACGGCCGCTCGGCGGTCAGCGTATGGGCGACGAACATGAACAGCGCGACCGCCGCCAGCACCGTCTCGATCACGATCTCATCCGCTTCGAACCAATCGAGCCGCTGACCGCGCGCCAGCACCAGTTGCACGCAGGAAATCGCCGCCGACAGCGTCAGGAACCCGGTCCAGTCGAGCCGGATATGGCCCTTGGCGGTGTCGCCGGGCATGGTCGCCCGGAGGCCAACCCAGGCGATCAGTCCCACCGGCACCAGCATGTAGAACGCCCACCGCCAACTGTAGGCCTCGGCCAGGAAGCCGCCGAGAGTCGGACCGATCACCGGCCCGATCACCACCGCCATGCCGAACACCGAGGTCACCATGCCCACCTGGCGGCGCGGGAAACTGTCCAGCAGAACCGCTTGCGACAGGGGAATGACCGGCGCGCCGATGCCGCCTTGCAAGATACGCCAGAACACCAGCGTGTTCAGCGAGTCCGCAGCGCCGCACGCCCAGGTGGCGATGGTGAAACCGAGGATCGACCACGTCATGACGTTGCGCCGGCCGAACCGCGACACCAGCCATCCGGTCATCGGCGTCACCACGGCGGTCGCCAGGATGTTGAACGTCATCGCCCAGGCGATTTCGTCGGACGTGGCGCCCATGGTGCCTTGCATCTGCGGCAACAACGTTGATGCGATCAACAACGTCGTCGAATACAGAGTAGAACCGAGGATCACCGCCGCCATCAGCATCAGGCGCCGCGCCTGGGTCAGGGTCGGAGACGTTTCGCTATCGGACATGCCTGGGTTGTCGCGTCGGTACTGGTCGATGGGAAGAAAGTGTGCTCGGTTATCATAACGCATGTATATGATTGGCGCGAGGGGGGGACCGAACAGACCGTCCTCGCCGAGAGTGTTGACCGCATGACGAACCGCCGCACCCGCCTGCTTCGCCTTTTCCTGCTTGTCGGCGTGCCACTGCTGGTCGCGATTGGCGGCGCCGTCTTCTGGCAAACCGGCGGCCGCTATGTCAGCACCGAGAACGCCTATGTCAAAGCCGACATCGCGCAGATCTCCGCCGAAGTGGGTGGCGAGGTAGTGAACATCGCCGTTCGCGATCATGACGCCGTGAAGGCCGGTCAGGTACTGGTCCGCATCGACCCGGAGCCGTATCGCCTCGCGCTGGCCAAGGCGGAGGCGGCACTGGACATCGCCCGGATGCAGGTCGAAACCGCTCGCGCGTCCTGGCGGGAAACCCAGTCCGAACTGGGCGAGGTCGAGGCCCACGCCACGTTCCTCATGCATCAGTTGCAGCGGCAACAAGCGTTGGCGGAACGCGGCGTGGTCTCCGCCAGCACGCTGGAGGGAGCGCAGAATGACGCCGCGGTCGCACGTGACCGCCTCAACGTCGTGCGCCGCCGCCTTGAGCGCGTTCTCACCACACTGGGCGCTGAACCGAACGTTACGACCGATAACCATGCGATGGTGCGTGACAAGATCGCCGATCGGGATCGCGCCGCGCTGGAGCTGGCTCGCACGACATTGACCGCGCCGCTGGACGGCATCGCCGTCAATGTCAAGCTGCAACTGGGCGAGCAGGTGAAACCCATGAGCCCGCTGTTCGTGATCGTCGCCGATCATCGGCCCTGGATCGAGGCCAACCTGAAGGAAACCGAACTGACGCACGTCCATGTTGGCCAACAAGCGCGCGTTGTGCTGGACACCTATCCCGACGAAGCCTGGGACGGCGAGGTGGCGAGCATCAGCCCGGCGGCCGGCTCGGAGTTCGCGATTTTACCGCCGCAGAACGCCTCGGGGAACTGGGTCAAGGTCGTGCAACGGCTGCCGGTGAAGATCCGGCTGTTGCCGCATGACAACGAGTCGACCCTGCGCGCCGGCATGACCGCGACCGTCGATGTCGATACGAAGCGGCAACGCAGCATCAGCGCTGCCCTCGGCCGCCTGTTTGGACGCGCCAACGCGCGGGCGGCCGAAGGAGGGAGCAAATGAGCAGCCAACGCGTCGATTTTTACAGCGAGGGCGTCCGGCTCGCCGGCGATTTGTTTCTGCCCGCGGGCCCGCGGGCCGACGAGCAACGCGCCGGCATCGTGCTGAGCCACGGCTACACCGGCGTGCGCAATCTGTATCTGCCGGATATCGCGCATGTACTGACCGACGCCGGCTATGTCGTGCTGACCTTCGACTACAAAGGCTGGGGCGACAGTGACGGGCCGAAATCGCGGCTGTCGCCGTATGGGCGGGTCATCGACTCACAGGCCGCGCTGACCTTTCTGGGTGCGCAACCGATGGTCGACGCGGATCGGCTGGGGATTTACGGCACGAGCTACGGCGGCGCGACGGTGGTGTGGACCGCGGCGGTCGATCCGCGGGTCAAATGTGTCGTCGCGGTGGTCGGCATCGGCCACGGCAGGCGCTGGATGCGCTCGGTGCGCCGGCCGGACGAGTTCGCCGATCTGATCGAGCGGGCCAATGCCGACCGCGTCCGCCAGGTGATGACAGGACAGTCGGAAATCGTCGACCGGAGCGAGATCCTGTTGCCGGATCGCCAGTCAGCGGAACTCGCCGCCGCCGCGCGTGCCGGCAATCCCGGGGCGGTCGGCGCGATCCCGTTGGAATACGTGCACGAAACGCTGGAGTTTCACCCCGAGTGGGTGGTCGACAAAATCTCACCGCGGCCGGTGCTGTTCATCACCTCCGACAACGACCGGCTGGTGCCATCTGATGAAAGCCAGGCGCTGTACGCCAAAGCGGGCGAGCCAAAGAAGTTGGTCGTATTGAAGCACTGGGGCCACTACGAGGTCTATACCGGCGATGCGTTCCGCCAGGTCATGGCGCCCACGCTGGCCTGGTTCCGCGAGCATTTGCCCGCGCGCTGAACCCGCCGGGATCAGGCGTCCGCCAGTTCCCACGTGGGCCGAGTTGGCCGCTCGCGCTCGGCCAGTGTCTCTTTGACGCGAACCAGCAGTGCCTCGTAGTCTTGCTCCGATACGCGGTCGCTGCGCATCACCGCCCGGATCAGCGGGTCGTTGAGCATCGCCGCCAAAGTGAGTGTGCCGAATGTCGTCGTGCACATGGCTGTCTCCATTCCGTTCGGGCCGAGAGCATGTGACCTGAGATGAATGGCAATATCATGGTCAATTGTGTCGCGAATATGCCAGCGTATTAAGTTCGAGAAATATTTTAGTATCAGAGTGTTGCCGATTGGTCGCTAACGACATTGACGATCCGGGTCGGCGAGGCGTGGATGCCCAGGATGCGCAATGTCTGGTCGCCGAAGGTGCGGAAGACGTGCGGCGCGCAGGCCGGCAGCGCGATCATGTCGCCCGGCCCGAGGCGCGCTGGCGTGTCCTCCTGGCCTTCCAGGAACGCTTCCATGCTGCCCTCCAGCACGAACAGGCACTCCACATAAGGATGCCAGTGCATGGGCGTCGCATAGCCGGGTGCGCAGGTCTGGATCCCGGTGAAGATCGGCAGCCCGTCCTGGCCGGTCAGACGCCGGTATTCGGCGAGCGGGCCGAAGCTGGTTGGCTCGACGTCGTTGGACCGAATGACCCTCGCTTCCGCCTGGGGACGCATGGTTGGCTCCTGTTGGTGGACGATCGGGCTGACGCCGCCACCGGTCATTCAACCCTCGATGAACCGCCGGATCAACGCATTCACCGCGCCGGACTTCTCCATGTGCGGCAGATGGCCGGCATCCGCCAGAATATGCACCGGCAGGCGCGCGGCCAGCGCCTCGGCGTGCGCAACCGGAACGATCCGATCGTCGCGTCCCCAGATCAGTTGCACCGGCATTGGCAGCGCGGTGACCAGATCGTACGTTTGCCGGCCATCCGGGAACCAGGCGCCGGCGATGGTTTCCAGCGCCGCGGCCACGCCGTCGAGACGTTTGTAGCGCAGCACGTCCTCGATCATCGCGCGGCTGACCAGAGCGGGGTCGTGCACCAGCAACCGCAGCACCGCCTCCACGTCTCGCCGCCGCGCCGCGCGCACGAACCCATCGATGAAGGTCGCGTTGATCTCGGGCCCCAGGCCGGCCGAGGCGATGAGTGTCAATGTCGCCACCCGGTCCGGCTGGCGCGCCGCCAATGCCGCGGCCACCGCGCCACCCATCGAGTGGCCGACCAGATGCACACGGTCGATGTCCAGCACGCGCAGCGCCGCCTCAACGGCGTCAGTCAGCGCATCGACATCGCCGCGGCCAACATCCTTCGCCGAGCCGCCGTGACCCGGCAGGTCGAGCGCGATCGTTCGGCGGCCATCGGACAGCGCGGGCTGGGTGAACATCCAGCTGTTCAGATCGGCGCCGAAACCATGCAGCAGCAGCACCGGGACGCCACCGCCGGAGCCGAGTTCGAGATAGCGCAGACGTTGACCGGCGGCCTCGATGTCGCGCGGCGCCGGCGCATCGGTTTCGGCGGATGCGTCCGCGGCTGGTTCAGGCACGACGAAGCCGGCGACAAACCTGTCGATTTCCGCCGCCGGCGTGGTTTCCGGCGCGACCACCGCGAGCAACGCACCAATGGGGAGCGTGCTGCCCTCCGGTGCGACGATGCGAAGCAGCGTGCCGGGAGATTCCGCCTCCACCACATTGGTGATCTTGCTGGTTTCGATTTCCAACAGTTCCTCGCCCGAAGCGAACGCGGCGCCCTGCGGCTTCAGCCATGCCACGACCTTGCCCTCGGTCATGGTCAGACCCCACTTGGGCATGGTGATCGCGGTGATGGTCATCTGCGGTACTCGTGCACCGCGCGGACCGCGGCGGCGATTCGATCCGGGTCAGGAATATACAGTTTCTCCAGCCCAGGAGCGAACGGCACCGGCGTGTGCGGCGCGGTGACGCGGCGGATCGGTGCCTTCAGCGCGCCAAATGCTTTGTCCGCGACCAGCGCGGCGATGTCGGTCGCCACGCTACAGCGCGGCGTCGCCTCATCCACGATGACCAGCCGCCCGGTACGGGTCACGCTGTCCAGGATCGTGTCCTCGTCGAGCGGCGATGTGGTGCGCGGATCGATCAGTTCGCACTCGATCCCTTCCTTGGCCAGCGTCTCCGCCGCTTCGCTGGCATAGTGCACCATTCGGGAGAGCGCGACGATGGTGACATCGTCGCCGTCACGAACAACGTTCGCTTCACCGAATGGAATCGTATAGGCCTCGTCCGGCACCTCGCATTTAAGGTCGTACATCAGCTTGTGTTCGCAGAACACCACCGGGTCGTCGTCGCGGATCGCCTGGATCAGCAACCCCTTGGCATCGTAGGCGTTGGACGGCACCACGACTTTAAGCCCGGGAACGCTGGTGAAAATGTGATAGGGGCTTTGCGAGTGTTGCGCGGCGGCACTGCGGCCGGCACCGATCATGGTGCGGATCACCAGCGGCGTGCGCGCCTTGCCGCCGAACATGTAACGAAACTTCGCCGCCTGGTTGAAGATCTGATCGAAACAAACCCCGAGGAAATCGGAGAACATCAGTTCCGCCACGGGCCGCAACCCGGTCACCGCGGCACCGGCGGCGGCGCCCATGATCGCGGACTCGGTGATCGGGGTGTCGATCACCCTTGCCTCACCGAACTCGCCGATCAGGCCCTTGGTGACGCCGAGCACGCCGCCCGCCGCATCGCGCCCGCCCGCGGTGCCGGCGCCGCCCGAGACGTCCTCGCCGATCACCACCACACGCGGGTCGCGGCGCATCTCATGCACCAGCGCCTCATGCAACGCCTGACGGATCGTTTTCTGGGTCATGACGCGGCTCCCTCAGTAGGACACGTAGACGTCGGTCAGCAGCGCCGAGGCGTCGGGCGACGGCGCGGCCTGGGCGGCGGCCACCGCCTGATCGATCAGCGTCGCCACCTCGGCGTCCACGCTGTCCAGTTCGTGGGTTTCCAGCAGTCCGGCTTCGGTCACCCGGCGCCGGAAATGCTTCAGGCAATCGTGGTCCTCGCGCAGCCGCCGCACTTCGTCCTTGCCGCGGTAGAGTTGGGCGTCGCCGGAATGGTGGCCGTAGAAGCGGCAGGTCGCGACCTCGATCGCGCTCGGCCCGCCGCCGGCGCGGGCGCGTTCCACCGCCTCGCGCGCCGCTTCGTTGACCGCGAAGAAGTCGTCGCCGTCGCACTTGGTGGCGGGCATCCCGAAGCCCGCGGCGCGGCCGGCGATGTCGTGGCCGCCGACCGCGTAGGCGGCGCCGGTGTATTCGCCGTAGCCGTTGTTCTCGAACACGAAAATCGCCGGCAGTCGCAGAACCACTGCCAGGTTCATCGCCTCGAACGTGGTGCCTTGATTGGAGGCGCCATCGCCGATAAACGCCACCGCGACGTTGCCTGACTGCAATGTCTTCGCGGTCAGCGCGGCGCCCACCACCAGCGGCGGCCCGCCGCCGACGATGCCGTTGGCGCCCAGCATGCCCTGATCGAGGTCGGCGATGTGCATCGAGCCGCCCTTGCCGGCGCACAGCCCGCCTTGTTTGGCGAACAGTTCCAGCATCATGCCGGTGACGTCGCACCCTTTGGCGATACTGTGGCCATGCCCGCGATGGGTGCTGGCGATGTGGTCGCGCGGCCCGAGGTTCGCGCAGACACCGACCGCCGAGGCTTCCTGGCCGGCGTAGAGATGCACGAAACCAGGAATGCCGCCCTTGGAGAACTCTTCCTGAACGCGCTCCTCGAAGCGGCGGATGGTGACCATGTCGCGCCAGGCCTTGACAAGCGACTCGCGGTTCAATTGCATGACGTTCTCTCCCTCTCGCCGTGTCGCACGGTCGAAGATGCTCGGCGGGCAGTGTGGTCCCATTCCGGGGCGTGGGCAAACGTGGGGAGGGATATTGTCGTGCGTTTCGCACAGGATCCGCGCCTGACGCACTTTCCACAGCCTCCGCGGATCGTTCCAGCCGCGCCTCGGTTTTGCCATGACGTGGTGATGGGAGGGGCCGCCAGGCGATGTCCGCGATTACGAAAAACGATCGCTCCGCACGACCCCGTGTTCGTGACCGAAACGATCGCGCATCGCCTCCGCCAGCGGCACATCGGCCGGCGCGACAGCACCGCCCGAGCGGACTCGATACGCTTCCGGATGCGCGACGGCGCGCGGTGGTTCGCCGTTCTCCAATGCCCGCACCGCTTCCAGGATCAGGCGGCGGAAGCGGATCACGCCCATGTCGGTCGGGCCGAGATGCTCGGTCGTGCGATCGGCGATGAGACCCTGACTGTCCTGGATGCAGGCGTCTTGTTCCGAGACACCCTCGATCCCGGTGTAGGTCTCGGTCTTTTGCTTCGCGCGGTCGATGAGATAGTCGTTCTCGCGGCGGCGGATCGGGATGTACTGGGTGTCGACCTCGGCATGCACGCCGGAGCCGGAGCGGAACCGGTGGCACTCAGCCTCGGTCAGCGGACGCTCGGGGTTCCAGGTGTAGCAGTGGATCCAGCACGAGGTGTCGTCGATCGGCACCCAGCATTGACCGTGATGGTTCTCGCCCGGGAATGCATTGGGGGCGAGGCCGTGATTGGGCATCAGGAACTGGCTGATGCGCCAGTAGTTCTGCCCAGGATCGCCGCGCCGAGCGGCTCCGAGGACGAGACCGGCGGGATGCTCGGCGATAGTGAAGCGCGGGGCGCCGTCGTCGCGCATCCAGCGCACCGTGTCGGTGTTCGACGAGACCTTGGTCATCAGCCGCGTCGTGACGTCGGCGGCATCTGACACGGTCATGTGCAGGAATGAGAAGTGCGCGGTGTCGAGGCCGCCTTCGTAGGCCTGCGCCCAATTGCATTGTTGCAGCTTCTTCGAAACGAAAACGTGCGCGGCGGGAAGTGCGAGGAACTCGAGTTCCGGGAGTTTCGGCCGATGCTGGCGCGGGCCGAGATACGCCCAGATGAAGCCGCCGGCCTCTTGCGTTGGATACGCGAGGAGATTGACATTTTGCTCGGCGCGTTCGCGGGCTGGTCCGGGGTCCATGGTGGGCAGTGCGAGGCAGCGTCCGCCGGTGGCGAATTTCCAGCCGTGATAGGCGCAGCGGATGCCGCCCTCCTCGTTACGGCCGTAGAAGAGATCGGCGCCGCGGTGCGGGCAGCGCGGGGAGACGAGACCGACCGAGCCATCGGTGGCCCGGAACGCGCGCAGGTCCTCGCCGAGGACGGTGACGCGCAGTGGCGCGCCGTCGGGTTCCGGCAGTTCGGCGCTCAGCAGCACGGGGTGCCAGAAGCGGCGGAACAGATCGCCCATCGGTGTCGCGCGGCCGGTGCGGGTCAGCAGGACGTTATCGGCTTCGGAAAGCATGGCGGGGTCCTTTGGTTTACTCTGTCATGCCGCGTGAAATCGACTGGGGTCAATCAGCGTGAGTGCCGGCGCGGCCTCACCCGGGTCGAAGCCCAGTACCAGGTCGGCGGCGAGGCGGCCGGCGGCGGGCGAGGTCTGAATCCCGTATCCCCCCTGCCCCACGCACCAGAAAAACCCTTGTTTGATTGTGTCCCATCCAAAAGCGAGGCTGCCGTCTGGCGTGAAGGTGCGCAGGCCGGCCCACGAATGTTCCACTCTAAGAACGGTGATGTCGAGGGCCTGTTGCATGCGGTCGATGCCGATCGCGACGTCGATTTCCTCCGGCTGGACATCGTGCGGGTACGTGGGGGTCTCGTCCGCCGGGGAGACCATCAGGCGCGTGCGTGCCTCTGGTCTCGCATACCAGTTCTCGCCAACGTCCAGCACCATCGGCCAATGCTCGGCGTCCCACGGCGAGGGATCGACGATCGCGGCGGTGCGCCGTTTCGGCACCAGTCCGATTGGCGCCACGCCAGCCAATGTGGCGACCTCATCGCCCCAGGCACCAGCGGCGTTGACCACGACGCCGGCCTGAAACACGGCACCGGAGGACGTCTTGACATGCCAGGTGCCCGTCGTGTGCGTGATCCGGCCGGCGCGATTGCGTAACGCCAGCACACCGTTCCGGGTCCGGAGTTGTTTCAGGAAACCCTGATGGATCGCGCTGACATCCATGTCGAACGCGTCGTCCTCCACCGCCGCGCCCGCGAGGTAGCCCTTGCGCAATGGGGGAAGCATCGTTTCGGCGTCGGCGATGCTGACGCGGTACAGGCCGGTGCCCTCGGACATGGCCTGGTCCAATTCCGGCATTTGCTCGGCGGTCGCGAGGAACAGCACCGGACGCTGGCGCATCAACGGCACGGTGGCGAAACCATCCGGCGGCGTTTCGAAAAACCCGCGCGACAACCGGGTCAGCAACCGCACGTCCGGCGGTCCGTAATTCGCGGTCCACAGCGCGGCGGAACGGCCGGTGGTGTGGTAACCGGCTTGTTCCTCCGCCTCCACCAGCGCGACGCGGCGATGCTCGGACAGGAACGCGGCGATCGAGGCGCCCGCCATGCCGGCGCCGATCACCACCACATCGAACACCTGCACCATCTTGCCTCTCGCTTCCTGGCGCGGGATGATCCTCGCCTGTGGCCAGGGGGATATCATGGTTGATCTGTTCATTCGAGGCGACACGGTGGTGACCCCGCAGGGTGTCGGCGCCTATGACATCGCCATCGCGGGCGACAAGATCGTCGGCGTCGCGGCGAGCGGCAGTTTTCCGGTGCCGCCTGGGGCTCGGGTGATCGACGCGGTGGGGAAAATCGTGATGCCGGGCGGGATCGATCCGCATGTGCATTGCAAGTGGCACTTGCCCAATCCCGACGGCAGCGCCGGCCTCACCGAGCCACCCGATGTCGTCAGCAAAGCCGCCGTGCATGGCGGCACCACGACGATGATCGACTTCACCCGCGCCTCTCTGGGCTCCAACGTGCGGGACGCGATCGAAAAGCGTGAGCAGGACTGGAAGGGACATTGCGCCTGCGACTACGCGCAACACATCATGGTGGAAGGCGCGCTGCCGGTCGACCTGCCCGGCCAGATCGGCGAAGCGATCCAGGCCGGCTACCCGACCGTCAAGATATTCACCACCGACATCACCCCGAGCCGCAAAGGCCGCATGGTCGATTTCGGCGACATCTGGGAGATCTTCCGGGTCCTGGCGGCGAAGCAGGGTCTTGGTGTCATCCACTCCGAAGACAACGACATCGTTATGCACATGTACGCGAAGCTGATCCGCGAAGATCGGACCGGGTTCGAGAACATGGCCGAGGTACACAATACGCTGTCGGAAGATATTTCGTTCCGCCGCGTGATCCGGCTGGCGGAGAAGATCAAGGGCACCGCGCTGTACATGATGCACGTTTCCGCCGGCACCGGCGTGCAGGCGATCCGCGAGGCACGGTCTCGCGGCGTGCCGATCTATGGCGAGTCGCTGCACCAGTACATGCTCTACACCAATGAGGATTATAAACGGCCGAACGGACAGATCTACCACACCTATCCGTCGCTGAAGTCGGCGGAGGATCATAAGGAACTGTGGGCCGGCACATTGGATGGCGCGATCAATTGCGTGGCGACCGATGAAATCTGCTGTACCCTGGCCAAGAAATTGCAGGGTGCGCGGATCGACGACACCACCGGCGGCAACGCCGGCGTCGAGCCTCGGGTGTCGTTGATGTACACGGAGATGGTGGGCAAACGCGGCTACTCGCTGTCGCGTTATGTCGATCTGGTATCGACGAACGCGGCGAAGATCATGGGGCTGTATCCGCGCAAGGGCGCCTTGGCGGCGGGATCCGACGCGGACATCACGGTGCTCGATCCGGCGGACAAGCGGGTCATCACGGCCTCGCGGCTGCACGAGGCAGATTATACGCCGTGGGAAGGCCGCGAGATGGAGGCGTGGCCGTGCCTGACGGTGCTGCGCGGCAAGGTCGTGGTCGAGAACGGCGAATTCAAAGGCAGCCTGGAGGACGGGAAGTGGCAGCACCGCAAGATCGCGGATGACATTTTCACCGGTGCGCGGTTGTGACTGACGCGGAACTCGGCATGCTGCTACGGGGATGTGGGTGGCCGAAGGACGGCTTTCCCGCGCGACGGATGGTTAGGAGATCGAAACGGCGGACGGGGCGCTTTCGATCGCGCGCGCCGATCTCGATCCGCGACCGGTACGATGGTTGCTACAAACGCCGGAGCGGCGCGAGGCGGGCCAGCCGGCCAGGGTGGTACCGTCGATTGTCGCGGCGCTGTCGGCGCCGCGGAACAGCGTTGGTGCGGGTGGGGGCCAGAAATCGCGGATAGGCGGAGGGTGACCCACAGGTCCGGCGAGCTCCATTCGCCCGGCAAGACGGGGAATGAATTCCACCTTGATCTTGGTCGACGAGATTGATAGCATACACGCTATCAATCAAGGATATTCAAGTGGGACAGATTCTTATCCGCGGTGTCGATGACGTCGTTCTTCAATCCCTGAAGGAGCGCGCGATGGAACACGGCCGTTCCCTGGAAGCGGAACTCCGCCAGGTGCTGACAGAGGCTGCTCGAAAGCCCCGCACCGCGTTGGTCCGGGAACTGGCGGAAATTCGTGCCTTGACGCCCGCTGGGCCTCGAATGCTTTCTGAAGACTTTGTCAGGGAGGGACGCGACGAACGGTGATCCTCGTCATTGACGCCAGTGTCGCGTTGAAATGGTTTGTCGATGAAGACGGATCGCGCATGGCCGAGGCACTGCTGACGCGTGGAGATATTCTGATCGCTCCCGATCTGATCATGCCGGAAGTCTGCAATGCCACCTGGAAAATGGTTCGACGTGGCATGATGCACCAAACGCAGCAGCTCGCCGCGGTGACACGCCTGCCATCGATTCTGGATGAACTGGTGCCAACTGCTTCGCTCGCCCCCCGCGCGGCGGCACTCTCGAGGCTGCTGGATCATCCGGCCTACGATTGTTTCTACCTGGCACTCGGTGAGCAACGCGGAGCGACATTGATCAGCGCGGACCACCGCCTGATCCATCGCGTCGCCGACACGACGTGGGGAGGCATGGTGACCGATCTGCGGGCCATTTCCTGATACTGACATTGTCGGACGGAGCCACGGGAGTAATACCAATCGGCGGAAGAAAATACGACGCAACCTGGATGAAAAGATCAGGTGGGGACCGTCTTCCCTGAAAGCTTCCGTAGTTCGTTGCGCAGGTCGACGGTGCCCCAAGACGTGACGTCGACCTCGGAGGCGCGCTTACCAAGCGAAACCTGGAGGCTGGTTGGAATCGGCGTCGGAATGGGCCAAGCAATAAATTGCTGTTTGTGCGGGTCTACAACGAGATCGCGATTCTTGATCGCGTTGAATGTGAAGTCCTTAGTCTTAGAGTAGTCTTCTAAAAAAGTGACGCCCTTGCCCCAGTATTTCATAATTTTGCCGGCCTTGCCCACCTCGTAGAGACTCTCGAGGTACTTACCGAGTCCCTTAATGCCGAGATCGAATGCGAAATCGACGTCGACGCTGGCCCAGCCGTTGAGTTCTTGCGGCGAGGCGAAACCGAGCGCAAGCAGAAACATGATGCCGACGCCGCCTCCAAGCCCAGCGCCAATGGTCACGCCTTGGCTTTGCACCTCACAGTACCGGACCTTGTCCGTCGGATCGCCGACGTTGTAAAGTGTACCGACTAGGCAATCGATCCCAATGACAATTGTTCCGCCGAATTGGGCCCCATAGCCGCACCAGATAGTGGTCGGGTCCATATGTGCCTCTACCTACTGATTTGGGCTGATATGTACATGCAACGATGAAAGAAGTCCACACCCTAGATGACCACGCCGAAAAGTGTGTAATGGGACGTTGGCGCACTCCCTCCAGAGGGCGGTAGAATACCCTTCACTGGTCCCGGCCCCCCGCTGCCGCATAACAGCTCGGGTCTGGGGTAACCTCGGGCCCCGTCCCGATTGTGCACCAACGCCGTCGAGTTCACAACGGCGTTGGGTTAGTAGGGAACAGGTCCTCTTTGCCGCGACGGCGATCCTCCCGGAAGTGCCTGCGTGAGAAACCGGACCGTCAAAGGTGATTGTGGTCTAACTGAGACATCAACAGTCTTTCGGCTGCCATAAACGGTTACAGCAAGTGAATGGGTTCCCGCAGGGACGGTATAGGATAGATTCTTGCCAACACCCAGCGGACTCCCGTCGAGAATGATGCTTAGGTCCGGGCCGAATAGGCTGGGATCCGCCTTTTGCAATGACTGGATCGAAAGGGTTCCCTGAAAGATCGCAGTTATCGTCACGCGGCTGCCATTGTTAATTTCAATTTCTCTTACATCGCGAAAATCGTACCTGGATTCCCCAATTACAATGATGTGGCGTCCTGCTGTCGCTTCAATTGATTTACCCGGCTGCCACGCTATGATCTGTCCGTCTAACTCTACATAAGCACCGATCGGGATGGCACCAGCGATGTAAAGTATGCCTTTTCCCAGCAGAGCAGTAGCGGGAGTTGATGGCGAGCCACCGAACCTTGGTGGCGTAATTGCTGTAATCATCGGCGCCTCAGTCCCCGAAGCCCGAGGTCCACCCGAAACACTCGCGGTAGAGGGCTCGAACGCTCCCGTGACGGCCGCGACCTTTACAAGATCGGCCTGATTGGGAAAGTAGCTGCGCTCCGGAGTCTGCCAGTCCGACAGTCGGCGCCCCTGTACTTCCCGGCTGGCAAACACGGTGCCAACGGTCTTGTAAAGCGTCTCCAAATCAACGTAAAATGGTTTGCCCTCTGGCATTCGTGATCGCAATTTCCGGAGCGCTTCAAGGACTGCAAAGGAAAGAGCGCCATGCCGTAAGTCTGCAAATTCTAGCGATTCCTGCAATTCGCCACTGGCCGCCAAAAGTCCGATGTGTCTGCTTTCCCCACCACTGGACTGCGGTCCTTGGGCGGTATAAAACTGCAAGAGACCTCGAAAATCGGGCATTCCGCTGTGGCAGCTGTCAAGAACGACTGCAATGTTCGCCTCTTTCAAACGGGCGAGCTGAGCAGCAAATTCCTCCTTCTTCAAGAATGTTGTATTCTCGCTACCACCACCCGGAAGAAGGTAGGTGGCCGATAAACGCGCGTCATACGGAACCAAGAATTCCCGCGATTGACTTCTGTTCGCCTTCCGGAAATCCGGGTCGCTGCCAGCTGTGCCCGCAGCGTGTCCTGCGAAATATACCAATGCGACTCCTGGATCGCCGTTCTTGGGTCCACAACGCTTTTCGAGTTCCTGCAACGATGACAAGATTCGAAGTTTCGTTGCCTCTGAATTCAATAGAAGTGTGATGCAATCGCGTGGGTAGTACGAATATAGTCGGAGGAACTCAGCCAGTTCCTTGGCATCATTATCGGCAAATCTGAGTTGGTTGATCTCACTGTCCGCGTATTGACTGACCCCAACGATAAGCGCGAATGAATCGGCGCGCGTAACCGACACTCCGCCAAATGAGAATGCGCACAAGACACCAGCATACCGGAGAATGACTCCGGCCCAGCGACAAGCTAGAGCTAAATTCGATGATGCGGGCCCACGACCGGCCGACAGTGGGCGGCGAGCATGCGAGAAAAGGACCTCGCGCGCCCTTGTTGAACAGATCGTCGGACGCAGCTTCAGCCTACGATGAAATTGAGCAAACAGCTTAATCATTGTCGTCCCTGTCGCCGAGCGCATACTTAAAAGCGATGGGCATACCCAATGCTGCCAAATGCGCCAGCCGCGCCCCAGACTTGCACTCCATTAGCGCCACCCTCAATACCGGCAGCTTTCAATCCAACCTGTGCGACTATATCGTCGGTAATCCTCCAATAGACGGTGAGATGGCTCATGAATCCAAATTGCGTCCCTGAGAAATCGGACTTCATGGAGGGAAGGAAGTTTGTGTATTTGGATTCGCCGAAACTGGGCCCTATTTCCACATCAAACCGAAGGCCAACGTTCTGCGTGAATTCGTACAGACCGCCGACACCGATGAAGAGCGTATTAAAGGTGTTCGTCAATTTGCGCTGCGAGCTACCAGTAGCGGGGTAGAAGAAATTTCCGAACACCGCGTCGCTCTGCGGCACTTGCACAAAATCATAGCCACCCAAGACATAAGGCGTGATCCCCCAGAACTGTGCAGAGGGAAATACGTACCTTCCCAATATTTCGATTTCGGTGATGCCTGAGTGTGTATGTACGGTCGCTCCGTTAGACATACTCGAGGTACCGGTGGCGCTACCCGACAAGCCGGTCAACTGTAACTGAAACGCATCGTAACCAACGGAAAGACTGCCCCCCGCCTGCCATCCCTTCCACTGCTGTGTCGAATCCTGAGTTCTCACCCAAGGTGTTATTCCTCCCCACAATTCGGCATTGGCACCTACTGTCCATCGTCCTGGAAGCGCCATCGTTGGATCGGTGTAAACAAGATTCTCTTCTTGGATACGCGCCTGCGCATAGACCGGCCCGCCCACGCACGTTCCACCCAAAGCAGTAACGGCGGCGAGAAAGATAACAATGTCCCGCATATGACCCCCTAAGTCAAGGTTGAACCCCTGTCGTTGCAGTCGTGCTCATATCAGCCTACAGCACAGACCGCACGAAAGGTCAATAGGTTCCTGCGTGCTGCCAACCAGGCCACGGATAGTGCCGCACAAACGGTACGTCAGCCGAGTACCGCGAAATTGGTCATTTCGGTTGAGTACTCGGATCGACACCGATGCAACCGGCGATTGGTTGTAATATGTAACCAATCTACCACCGCGCCATTTGACAGGACGGCCAATTTTGTCAATCTCATTCGCCACCAAGAAAGTCGAACAGCCAGCGAGGCGATCCAATGACTGACAAGAACCCCGGCCGAGCGCATCTCATCACCGGCGGCTTTCCGCCCGGCTCCGGTGCCGGCCACGACCACGATTATGCCCGCCTGCGGCTGTTGGGCCTGCTGGCCGAGCAGGACGTTCCCGCCTCGGTCGGCAACGACTTCGCGGACATTGAGAAATGGCTGCCGATCTCCCGGCTGCTGATCACTTATGTCGCCGGTCCGTATCCCGACGCCGCGCAGTCCCGCGCCATCCAGCAGTGGATGGAAGCCGGCGGCCACTGGCTGGGATTACACGGAACCAGCGGCGGCAAAGCCGAGCGCGTTGAGGGCGTGCGCCAGCGCCGCACCGTCAAGACCGAGCACCACGCCGTCCTCGGCAGCTATTTTCTCACTCACCCCCCGCTCTGTAAGTTTCGCGTCGACGTGAGTGATTCCGATCACGCGCTTACCAAAGGAGTTGGCACGTCATTCGAAGTCGAGGACGAGCCGTACTTCATCGAACTGCAACACCCGGAGTCCACGCGGATCCTGCTGACCGCGGATTATGGTCCGGGCGCGGTGTCACCCAGCATCGGGACCGTGTATGCTTCGGACACATCGCTGCTTCCCGACGGTAAGACGCGCGTGCTCGGGTATACGCGGCAGATCGGCAACGGCGGCGTGACGTACCTCGCTCTCGGTCATTGCCACAATCCCGCGTCCCGCGCGGGCCGTGCGAATGACCCCGCGGACAAGACGCCGCCCGTGTTTCACGGCGCGTGGGAGTCCGGTGCGTTCATTACGTTGCTGCGCAATGCGATCGCCTGGGGTGTGAGCGGCTGATCGCGGCGGGGTGCGCCGCCCTGGTCGTCCGTGCCTCGCCGCGGTCACATACATCACAAAGGACGCGAAGCGCTCAAAGCTCACGAAGATACCGTGCGAGTTCGAAGAAAGCTTCGTGATGAATGTGGCCGTCCGGCAAGCACAAACCCCCGAACGTCTCGGCTGCGTCGAAGCCCCTTCAACGTGGTCGGACGATTTTCAGCCATGCCCGCCAAACGGCTTTCGTCCACTCCATCAACCGAACCGTTCCAACCGATAATGTGGGTCCACCACCTCCCCATGCAAAATCGCCTCCGCCGTGAGCTTACCCACGATTGGTCCGAGTGTGTAACCATTCGCGGTCACGGTATTATAGAAGCCGGGCAACCCCGGTGCCTCACCAAGGATCGGCGCGCGATCGATGGCCGTATTGATACCGGTCCAACCGCGTATCATCGACAGCCCATGCAACGCGGGCAACACGCGGCCGCAGACCCAAAGATTGCCCTCGATATTCCGCCGCAGATTATGCGTGCGGCCGGTCGCGGCGTCGAACCCGCCGAACCAGCCACCACCAACCAAAAACCCACCACTGGCCTGCTGTTTCAGCGACAGGTGCCGATTGGCGACCGCGATCAAATGACGGGTCAGCATTGGCGCCGGCTCCGTCACCATCACCTGCTGCACCGTTCCGGTCACCGGCAAATTCAGTCCCACCATCCGTCCGGTGCGCGCGGCCCAGGGACCGGTAGCGTTGACGACTGTCGCGGTTTCGATACGCCCACGAGACGTATCGATGACCCACCGTGAGCCCTCGCGCGCGATCGTCCGCACCTCCGCGCCGGCCAGAACCCGTGCACCGTGCCGTAACGCCAATGTCCGCACCGCGAGCGTACCGCGTAACGGATCGCCGTAACCCTCGGCCGGCACGAAATCGGCGCCCACCATCCGCTCCGACAACGCCGGGGCAATGGACGAAAGTTCGTTGGCGCCGAGCACATGACTCTCGATCCCACAACGCCGCTCCATCGCCGACTTGCGGCGCAACCACGCCATGCCGGCCGCGTCCTCCGCGAGCATCAGCCCGCCCTCCGTGCGAATACCGAGACTTTCGCCCACGGCGGCGCCGATCTCTTTCCACAACGCGATGGCGCGCGGCGCCAGCGGCAAGGTGTGCGCCGCCGGACCGCCGTCCTCCGGCGTGTCGTCGGTGAAATCGTATGACAGCAACTGCACATGCAGGCTGCCCGCGTTGGCGGTGCTCGCCGCCATCCCCAGTTCGTCACGATCAACGATCAGCACATCCGCCCCGCCCTGGGCCAGGTAATACGCCGTGCACAAACCCGCGAGTCCACCGCCAATCACCGTTACCTGGGCGGTGAAACGCTCATTCGATGCGCCATCAGCACGCGGCGGCGGCGTCAGATCCTCCAGCAAGGGAGCCTGAAACTCGGGCGCCTCGTGCATCAAGGGCGCCGCCGGAACCGGCCGCACCGGCGCGCGCGGGGCCGCGAAGCCGTCCGGCTCGGACGCACCCGGACACATTCGCGCGACCGTGGCGGCGCAGAACCGGCCCTGGCATCGCCCCATCCCCGCTCGCGTCGCCTTCTTCAGCGCCGCCAGCGACAGCAATCCCGCGGCGAGTTCCGCGCGCAGCGTGCCGGCCGTGACCTCCTCGCACCGGCACACGATCGTTTCATCGGCGATCGAACCGGGGTCGACGGGCGGCAGCGGAAACGTCCGCCACAGAGCGTTCTGAAACGCCATGGCCCGCCGCGACGCCTTGCGTGTTCCACTGTCCTCGGGCGCTGCATGGCCGAGATCGCGGGCCGCCCCCAAACCGGCCAACCGTCCTCGCGCCGCCGCCACGCGCGCGCCACCCAAAGCCGCGCCATCCCCGACCGCGAACACCGATCCGAGCGCGGTGCGGCCATCCTCATCGGTCTCGGTCGCCAGATGGCCGAGACCGCTGTCCACGAAACGATGCGGCACGCCCAGTGCCCGGGCGAGGGCAACCTCAGGCTGGAACCCGGCATTCAGCGCCACGACGTCCACCGCGATGGTGCGATCCGGCAGCACCGCCGCCTCCACTCGGCCGGACCCGGTCAGGCCAATCAGCGGCGTCAACCACAGGACCGGAACGCCCGCCCGCCGCAGGGTCCACAGCATTCGCACGCCATCGGCCATCAGATCGGGAGCGGCTGTCAGCATCCGGAACATCTCGCGCCACGCGGCCGACCAGGGCGGCGGCGCGGTGTCGAGCACCGCCACCGGCTTCACGCCGCGCGCGATCAGCTCACACGCCACCTGCAGGTTCAGCGGCCCGGTACCAGCCAGCAACACGCGCTCGCCGGGACACACCAACTGAGTGCGGACCAGCGTTTGCAGTCCTCCCGTGGTCAGCACGCCGGGCAATGTCCACCCCGGGATCGGGACCGGCCGCTCATGCGCGCCGGTCGCGAGGATCAGCCGCTTCGGGCGAAACGTCACCGCGGTGCCGCGCAGCAGTACGGCGATCTCGTCCGGAGCGAACGCTCCCCAGGCCAACGCCTCGGTCTCGATCGTTACGCCGGCGCGAACAGCGCGCTCGCGGGCCAGAGCGCCTTGGCGGAACCGCGTATCGGGGGTGGCGTCGCTCTGGGCTCCACCCAGCGGCTTGGTGTATTGCCCGCCGGTCGCGGTGCGCTCGTCGAGCAGCACGACGCCGGCACCTGCCTCCGCGGCGGCGATGGCGGCGGCGAGACCAGCTGGGCCACCGCCGACGACAAGGATGTCTGGCGCGCGCTCCTCCGGCGGATGCGTGTCGCCAAGGGACGTGACATTCGCTGGCGGCGTGGAGCGGATGTCCATGCCCGCGCGCACCGAGGTGACGCAGGCACGCTGGCCGATCCGGCCGTCGATCGTCACGACGCAATCCTGGCAGGCGCCCATGCCACAATGCAGACCGCGCGGCGCTCCGTTCAAAGTACGGCGGAACGTCAGGATATCGGCGGCCGAGAGAGCGGCGGCGACCGTTTCGCCCTCCAGAGCTTCAATCTGGCGGTCGTCGAACCGGATGGAGACGGGCAGGCCCATGCGGGTCGTGCCGGGAAGGGTGAGCCTCATGCCGCGAACCTTGACAGCAGCGGCCGGGGCCGCGCCAGCCCGGTCGTTCGCTCAAAAGGTGGTCGCGAGCTTGCGGGTCCAATCCGGCAACAGCCCAGAAAGCCAGTGCGTCATGATGAACTCCAACCGGGTGCCGCCGACGATCGCCACCGCCAGGAGTGTAAGGCCCAACAGGCGTTTGCCCGCCATGCCGTGCAGAACGCCGCCGCCGAACGGACGAAGCAACAGCCGAATGATCCGGCCAAGGAAGATCCACGGAGCCGCCGCGCCCATGCCAAACGCGAACAGGACCGCCAGCGCCAGACCGGAATACCAGATATCCGCGGCCATCGCCGAAGCCCTGATAAGTATCGGCCCGGCCATCGGAAACCAGTTCGCGCCGACGAAAACAGCAAGCAGACACAGGCGAAACGCGCGGCCGAACGACGTCGCGCCGTGCGCCGCGAACAGGTCGCCGCGACCGCCCGTGAGGCGGGGAAATCGCTCGGCCAGCGATGCGCTCAGCAGGGCGATCCCCAGCAGAAACAGCAAGGCGCACACGACGTGGCGAAAATCGATACCGGTCAGCGACGTGAACGAACCAGCGACAAGGCCGGTCAGCACGAGCGAAAGACCCAGGCCTACCGCGGGAGCGATCACGCTCGCACGGGTCTCGGCACCGGCGGCTCCGAGGATCAAAGGAAACAGCAGCAACGCCTCCGGCGTCAGGCATGAAACGATGCCAGCCAGAAAACCAAAGGCGATATCCAGGGAGGTCATGCGAACGGACCGTCAACCAACAGGCGTTACGTCCAGGTTGCACGGTCTCGTCTTTGCTCCACACACGCAACGTCCGTGTATGTCTCGCTCGGTCACGGCCATGTGGCACCTCCGGTGACGCGGTCCGCGCGGGGTTCTCGCGCATGGCGATGGCGCCGTGCCATGGACCGGTATGATGAGTGAAAAGGACGCGATCATTGCCCGCTTAAGCGCGGCGTTGACGGACTTGCGGCGGCGCTGGCCGATCCGTTCGCTCGCGCTGTTTGGCTCGGTGGTTCGGGACGAAGCACGGACGGAAAGCGATCTGGACTTGCTGGTGGAGTTCGATCGGCCGATCGACCTGTTCGCTTTCCTGGCACTGGAGGAGGAGTTGGCTTGCCTGGCGGGCCGCCGCGTTGATCTGGTCTCGCGTGCCGCCCTCATACGCGCATGATCGAAGCCTTCCCCGGTCGTCTCCCGGGCAACCCCTGACGTCGTTACCAACAACCCGCCTTGTGCCAAACTGTGCGCCTCGGCGCAGATGGAGATGACAAACCTCACTCTTCCTGTTCGCCGCCCCTGTCAGCTGGCGTAGTGGCTTCTGATTAACCACTGCCGCCCTCGACCGGATGGGCTTCCGCGCGCCAGCGCAGCATGCCGCCGGTCAAATTGGCGACGTCGGTAAATCCGTTTTGTTGAAGTATCGAAATCGCCTGGGCCGAGCGGCTGCCGGCCCGGCAGACCGCGACGACCGGGCGGTCGTGGCTCAATTCGCCGAAGCGCCCGGACAGTTCGCCGAGCGGAATGAGGATCGCTCCGGTGATATGGCCCAGCGGGCCGTTGAACTCGTCCGCCTCACGCACATCGAGGACCTGCACGTCCCGCGCACGCTCTTCGAGTGCGTGCGGATCGATCTCCCACACGCCGGCGAAACTGTAGTGCAGATGCGCCCAGGTTGGGTCGGCGGCGGCGAGTCCGGCCTCGTTCTCGGGGCGGCCGCAGTGCAGATTGGCCGGCACCGCGACATCGATCAGCTTCGGGTGGGCGAGCCGCATGTTCTTCATATAGCCGGCGAAATCACCAACCGCGATCTCGCCGCCGAGCCGCGGGTTGAAGCGGCGCTCCTCATCGACACTGGTCACCGTGAGGCCGCGGTAATCGTGGGCCGGGTAGAGCAGGCAATCATTCGGAAGGCTGAAGATGCAATCGTGCACCGAGCGATACATCGCCGCCGGGTCACCCTGTTGGAAATCGGTGCGGCCGCTGCCGCGGATCAGCAGACAATCGCCGGTGAACGCCATGCTGCTGTCGTCCAGCACATAAGTCAGGCAGCCGTTGGTGTGGCCCGGTGTCGCGCGAACCAGAAGCCGCCGCGCACCAAAGGCAATCACGTCGTCCCGCACCAAATAACGGTCGGCACCCTCCGCGCCGCTCGCCGCCGCCAGCATGATTTTGCTGCCCGTCCGCTGCCGGATCAGCCAGGCACCGGTCACGTGATCGGCATGGACATGGGTTTCCAGGGTCACGACCAGTCTGAGGCCAAGCTCATCGATCAGGGCCCCGTCGCGCCGCACCTGCTCGAACACCGGATCGATCAGCACCGCTTCGCCGCCGCGTCCATCGCCGAGCAGATAGGTGTAGGTCGAGGATTGCGGGTCGAACAACTGTCGAAACAAGAGCATCGGCGCCCCCCACGCAGCCGACGTTTCCTTTTCGGCCGATTTTCCGCCGGTGAGTATAGCCATTTCGCCGGATGCTCGCAACCATTCGGCCGAACTCGCGAGCGTTCCGTGGCCGGCTGGCCGAGGGGCGCGCCAGCCGGGGCAGTCAACCTTTCGATCAGATCGTGGGCATCAGGGGAATCGGTAAGAGGTGCTCCTCAACGCCGCGCACGCCCGGGACGTTTTCGGCCGCGACCCGTACAGCCTGGCGTCTCTCCTCGGGCTCGTCCGACCCAAACCATAGATGTACAACCCCGCCGCTGACGATTATGTCCTGGGCCCAGACCCTGGCCGCCCATTGCTGTTGCCCTAATTCCGCCAGGAGCCTCGCGCGGATCGCGCGATCATCGTTGACGGCACCGGATGTGGGAGCGGCCATTGTCGCCCCCAACGCCCGCACGAGATTGGACCGGCTGACGATGCCGACGATCTTACCATCGCGCATGACCGGCACCCGCTTGATCCGATTCGTCTCAAGCAGCATCGCGACATCGGCAAGATTCGTCTCCTCCACGACCGTGACGACATCGCGCGTCATGATGTCCTTGACTGCGCGGCCGTGCGATTTGACATAGTCCCTGGCGAGGCCCGACGCGAAATGTTCCAGCCACCATGAGTGCCGGCGCTCATCGGGACGTTCAGTGCCGAGTTCGGCGCGATGCAGCAGGTCGCCCTCGCTGACAATGCCAAGCATGCGACCGCTGGAGTCGACAACCGGAGCGGCACTGATAGCCCGCTCTGAGAGCAACATCGCCAGGCCCTGGACCGATGTTTCTGGATTGACTGTGATCACATTGGGCGTCATCACATCTATTGCGCGCATTGTGTTCCTCCCGACAAGGATGTTTGGCAGGCGTTCATCGCGGCCCGGCACCAGAAAGCGTCATTCACTGGTTCTCGGATACAACGGCACGGAGGATGGCCGGCACGGCTTCCATTCGATCGAAGGCCTTCACAATTAGTCCGGGACCGCGTTCTCGTCGTTGATCTGGATCAACCCACAGTCACGGCGCCTTTCGCCCGCGAACGTCAGACACACATCTGGCGGTGTGGGTTTCACGTTTACCTGCCGCGGTTGCCGACCAAGGAGCGGTTTGGCTGCCAACGCATGGATGGACGGCGGTAGCCGGACGGGCAATCCAGGCCGAGCAACGAGGGCGGGTCGACGCACGGCAATGCGCATTTCTTGTTTCAAAGTCCCGTGACGAAACGTGCCATCACCAGAATGATCGCGACCTGCATCACCCCCTGGCATGCGACCGCATAGATGTAGCGCCGCATCAGCCTGCCGATACGGGCGTCATCGGGGGTTGGCTTCCGCATCTCGAAATAAACCAGCAGGTTGGCCGGCAGTAGCACCGCGAAACCCTGCACGGTCAGCACGGCGACGATCACCAGTGAGGCCAGCACCCATCCATATGCGGGCCAGGGGACCTCAAGCAGCCCGAGTTGGCGGGCGTGGAACCAGCCGGCGGTGCCGGTGATCGTGGCCAGCGTCGGCAGCAGAAAAAGTGTCTTTGGCATAAGACGCAGCACGATGGCACGCCTCGCCGCGAAAGGGGCACGGCGCAGGATCGGACCAATCACGAAGCCCATGAACAGGTCGATGCCGGTCCACAGCACGCCTGCCATCACGTGGATGAAGTTGAGCAGCCAGAGATTGTCGATGGTGACGGCGGCGGCGAGGATGGCGAGTGCCAGCGCCACCCAAATGAGGTTGCGTGGGTTGATCGGCGGCGCGTCATCGGAGGCCCCCACGATCGCCGCATGGGATATACGATCCTCGATCTCACCATCAATTGCTCCGACCCGGGATCCGGTTTCTGAGGTCGTCAATCAACGTTTCCCTTTTTCGCCTGGTTCAATGAGCAACGGTGGCCAGTTTATGGGAACCATGCAACGCACCGCGCGGAAACTCACAGTCTTCAACGGGATTCGCCAGAAGAGCGAATCGAAAACCGCCGCATTCGACCCATTGCGGCGGTAGCTGGACGCCCGGCACCAATCGCCACGGTC
>ODAK010000887.1_pt1 | contig 33812 bp, 28 predicted proteins | sample 1539591 | NCBI WGS metagenome assembly ODAK01 (sample SAMEA3539303, study PRJEB22396) | soil metagenome | biome: tundra; feature: field; material: soil | place: USA | collected 2010-05 | depth 0.15 m | reverse complement strand
GCACGACGATGCCGCGTGCATCCGCACGACGATGCCGCGTGCATCCGCACGACGATGCCGCCGGTGCCCGCCGTCCGTCAAACAAACCGGCGGAGGCGGCGAAGATCATCGGCGCCCATCCGGCCGGCCGGGAAATCCGCCGCCCGCGGACGATCTCTGAGGTCGGCTCGGGGCACAGCCGGCGGCGGACGATCTCGGAGGTCGGCGCGGAGCATACCAGCACCACCGCGCTGATCATTCCCGGCGAATTCCTGGCCGCCGCTTCGGCGTTCGCGAAGGCGCGAATGGACCAGAAATCAGCGTCGTGAGGTTGCGAACCGCTCGCGACACCCATATTGAGGACTCTTTCCGTCTCGCCCAACGGTCTCAGCCCGCCACGTCTCAGGCCCACGTCTTCGCCCCACGTCTCAGCCCCACGTCTCAGCCCAGGAACAAGGCACACAGTGAACGAAGCCATCCAGACCACCCGCCTGGCCTCCGGCCTGACCATCGTGACCGAGCGCATGGACCGGGTCGAGACCGTCTCCTTCGGCGCCTATGTCGCCACCGGATCCCGCAACGAGACCGCGGCCGAGAACGGCGTCTCGCATTTCCTGGAACACATGGCGTTCAAGGGGACCGAGACCCGCTCCGCCGCCGCCATCGCCGAGGAGATCGAGGCGGTGGGCGGCCACATCAACGCCTACACCGCGCGCGAACAGACCGCGTATTACGTCAAGGTGCTGAAGGAAGACACCGCGCTCGCCGCCGACATCATCGGCGACATCCTGACCCACTCGACGTTCGAGCCGGAGGAGATGGAGCGCGAACGCGGCGTCATCCTGCAGGAAATCGGCCAGGCCAACGATACGCCGGACGACATCATCTTCGACCACTTCCAGGAGGTCGCCTATCCGCTGCAATCCCTCGGCCGGCCGATCCTGGGGACCGAGGAGGGCATCCGGGAGATGCCGCGCACGATCCTGACCGGCTACATGAAGCGGCATTACGCGCCGCCGAATGTCGTCGTGGCCGCCGCCGGCAAGCTGGAGCACACCCAGATCCTCGATCTGGTGCGGCGGCATTTCGCCGATCTACCGGCTCAGGTGCCGCCGGGCATGGAGAATGGCACTTATCAAGGTGGCGAATTTCGGGAGGATCGCGATCTCGATCAGGTCCACATCGTGCTGGGATTTCCCTCGGTCGGGTATTCCGATCCGGATTACTATCCGACGCTGCTGCTCTCCACGGTGCTCGGCGGCGGCATGTCGTCGCGGCTGTTTCAGGAGATCCGCGAAAAGCGCGGGCTGGTTTACTCGATCTACTCCTTCGCGCAGCCCTACATGGATGGCGGCCTGTTCGGCATCTACGCCGGGACCGGCGAGAGCGAGGCCGAGGAACTGATGCCGGTCACGCTGGAGGAACTGCGCAAGGTGCAGACCTCGGTCACCGAGGTGGAACTGGCCCGCGCCAAGGCGCAGGTGAAGGCGAGCGTGCTGATGTCGCTGGAAAGCACCGGTAGCCGGTGCGAGCAACTCGCGCGGCAAATCCAGGTGTTCGGCCGAGTGCTGACCACCGAGGAAACCGTGCGAAAGATCATGGCGGTGACCGCGCAAGACGTCCAACGCTCGGCGGCGCGCCATTTCCGCGGCAAGCCGACGCTCGCCGCGATGGGGCCGGCGAATCGCGTTCCAGGCCTGACGTCGATCGCGGAGAGCCTCCTCTCGTAACAGCCGTCTGGTCATGCCACCGCCGCCTCCTGGGCGTTGATCCGTCCGAGCATGGCGGGGACCGCCTCCGCGCCATTCATTCTCGCGAGGATCCGCGGTACCTCGGGCGCCGGGACCGGCCGGCTGAACAGAAAGCCTTGCACCTCGGCACAGCCTTCGTTCCGCAGCCGCCAGAGTTGTTCGTCGGTTTCGACTCCCTCGGCCACGGTCGTCATGCCCAGACCGCGGCTGAGCGCGGTGATGGCGCGGACGATTTCGCTGGTCCCACCCTCGCGGGTGATGCCGGCCACGAACGACCGATCGATCTTGATCTTGTCGAATGGGAATTTGTGCAGATAGCTCAGAGACGAATAGCCGGTGCCAAAATCATCCATCGAGATGCTCACGCCAAGGCCGCGAATGCGGTGCAACATGGCGAAGGCCCGCGCGTTGTCATTCATCAGCACTGATTCGGTGATTTCAAGTTCCAGCCGATGCGATGGCAAACGGCTCTCATGCAGGGCCTGGGTGACCATCTCGTATGGCTGATCCCCCTTGAATTGAACGGAGGAGAGATTGACCGCGACCTTGATGTCGTCCGGCCAGCTGACGGCCTCGCGGCAGGCGGTGGCGAGGATCCACTCGCCAAGCGGGACAATGAGGCCGGTTTCCTCGGCCAGGGGGATGAATTCGGCGGGCGGGATCATGCCGCGCTCGGGATGATGCCAGCGGACGAGTGCCTCGAACGCGACGACCCGGCCGCGGTCGAGGGCAACCAACGGTTGGTAGTGCAGTTCGAACTCCTGGCGCGCGATGGCATGGCGCAGGTCAATTTCCATGACGCGGCGCCGTTGCAGATGCTCGGCCATATCCAGCTCGAAAAAGTTAAAGCGCCCGCGCTCCGCTTTCGCGAAATACAATGCGATATCGGCGTTTTTCAGCAAGGTGTCCGCCGAGGTGGCGCTTTCCGGTGCCATGGCGATGCCGATGCTGGTACCGGTCGCCACCTGATGCCCATCGATTTCATGGGTACCGCGGATGACGTCGATGATCCGCGTCGCGAGCAGCGCGGCGCTTTTGGCATCCTCGACATTCTCCTGAAGGATCGCGAACTCGTCGCCGCCGAGTCGGGCGACGGTGTCGACCTCGCGCACGCACGCCTGAAGACGCTCGGCGACGGTGCGCAACAGCGCGTCCCCCACATCGTGGCCAAGCGTATCATTGACTTTCTTGAAGTGATCCAGATCGAGGCACAGCACCGCGAAGCGCTCGCCGCGGTCAACCCGTGCCAGGGCCTGTTCCAGCTTTTCCCGAAACACACGGCGGTTCGGTAGCGCGGTCAGCGGGTCGTGACGGGCAAGGTAGGCAATGTGCTTCTCACTCCGTCGTAGCTCGGTGGTGTCCTCATAGGTCGCCACCCAGCCGCCTTCGGGCAGCGGTTGCCGGCAGATCATCACGCTGCGTCCATTGGGCATACCGGTTTCGAGACGCGACCGCGCCCCTCCCGCCAGTGCCGCCTTCAGAAGTTCGTCGGTCCGCTCCACGTCGGACTCGGGTACCAGGCCAGCGGCGGCGGCTTGTACGAGCAGGTCGCGGTATGGCAGTCCTTTCCAAATCTTGTCCGGCGGTATGCCCGTGACTTCGTGGACCTGGCGATTATGGAGTTGTACTCTGCCTTGATCGTCGAACAGACAAAGCCCGTGGGACATATTGTTAAGCGCGAGGTCCAATTGCCAGTGCGCGTGCGACAATTCCGCCTCGGCGACCTTGTTCGCGATCGCGTTGTTCCGGAATACTTCGACCGCGCGCGCGATTTCTCCGACCTCATCGCGGCGTTCGATGTCGAATGGCGCCGCGGCGGTATCGCCATCAGCCAGCCGTCTGATGATGGTGGTCAGTCCGGAAATCGGCCGCGCGATGCCACGTCCAACGGCGATCGAGCCGAACAGCGTGAGGACCGCCGCCAGGAAGCCCAGACCAATCATGGCGATTTCCGCCAACCTGGCACGCTGGATCACACTCTCCGTTCGCGTCGCCAGGCGTTCGGCCAACGCGTCGAGCAGCCGATCGAACACCGGGCGCAACTCACCAAAACTGGCGTCGGCGCCGATCATCATCATCTCACCGTAATTGGCGTTGCTGGCGGCTATGTCGATCGCGTTCAGGGCGGCGACGGAATAGAGTTCGTACGCCTTCGTCAGCGCATCCAGCCGTTCGTCTGGAACCAGTCCACGCACGCCGTCCGTCAGCGCGTTCAGTGAAACTCGTTGCTGGGCCAAGGCCCGCACGCTTGACGCCGCCTGGCGTTTCCATCCGACGGGGTCGTCTTCGGTCGCTCGCTTGGATAGCAGAGCGAACAACTGGCCATGGACCGAACTCATGTGGTCTTTCAGGACCAACCCACGGTACAACGGCGCGAACGCATTATCTTTCTGGTGTTTCAGGCTCGTTATATGAGTGGCCGCATCGTTCACTGCGAGCCCGAGGATCGATCCCAGGAGCAGCAAAGTCAGACCGGGGATCAGGAGGACCTTGCGAGCGAGCGGCAGGTTCCGGAAATATCGGATCACGTCGGGCTCACGGCTCGTAATAGCCGGAGCCGCAGACCGTATGGTCATCGACCTTAATGACGTAAGCGACCTTGTTGGCGATAAGATTGGTCGCCGGGTTGGGCCAGCGGAACCTTACCCAACCGAAACCGTTGTCCAGACCCATGCGATTGAGTTCGACATTCGGATAGCGGCCATCGGGGTCCCGCACTCCGCCCAGGTTCTTGCCGACGATCGCCGGGTTGGCACCATGCGCCAGGACGACGCCGCTGACGTCCTGGCAATACACATAGAGGTCCCCATCGACGAAACCGCCATCGGTGCGGCTGAAGTCGGCGAATGCGCGATCTCGTCCGACCTCACGGACATGGGCGACGGCGCGTTCGGCGAAGGTCCTGGCTTGCTCAGGTGTGCTGGCGGAGGCCAGTGCACTGAGCGCCAGGCAGGCGGCCACCATAACGCCGGTTGTTTGGGCGGCATGCGCCATTGATACCTCCGTTCACCACCGGAAGCGTCGCATGGATATGTTAATGAACGGTTAAATACCCTCGATTTGTTCGCCGCCGGTGGCAACGCCTGAGGGCGCCCGGTCGCGGATTGACGCGAGCAGCGCAACGGCTGCGGCGATGAATTCGGCTGGTTGCGCGGCCATATGTGTGTCCCAGGAATCCTTGGGACACGCATATGGCGGTCGATGAAACGTCCCGGGGCAGTTCATTACGTCTTAACGGTTCGAAACGTCATGGATCGCGGCGAAATCCTTGGACCGAAATGCGCTGAAACCGGCGCGCGAGGATCAAATGAGCCGTGGTTCGACCGCCCGGCCCGGAATGGGCCAGCAAATCCTGGAAACCCCTCACCCACCTGTGCTTAACCTCCCGGGCACCCGCGAAAAGGATTCTCCCCCGTGCGCATAACGATGATCGGTGGCGGCTATGTCGGCCTCGTCTCCGGCGCCTGCTTCGCTGAATTCGGCACCGATGTGACCGTGGTGGAAGCCGACGCCGGGAAACTCGCCGCGCTGCGCGACGGGCGGATGCCGATCTACGAACCGGGTCTGGAAAAGCTGGTGAATGAGAATGTGGCCGCCGGCCGACTGGCGTTCACCGGCGACCTGACCGCGGGCGTGCAGAACGCCGAGGCCGTGTTCATCGCCGTTGGCACGCCGACTCGCCGAGGCGACGGTCACGCGGATCTGACCTACGTCTACGCGGCGGTGGAGCAGGTGGCGCGCGCGCTGACCGCACCCACGGTGATCGTCACCAAGTCCACCGTCCCGGTCGGCACCGGGCGGCGGATCAAGGAGATCGTCGCCGCCGTCCGGCCGGATCTGGAAATCGACGTCGCCTCCAACCCCGAGTTCCTGCGCGAAGGCAACGCGATCACCGATTTCATGCGCCCCGACCGTGTGGTGATCGGCGCGGAAACCGACCGCGCGCGGGAGGTACTGGGCCAGCTTTATCGTCCGCTCAATCTGATCGAGACCCCGATTGTCCATACCGGGATCGAAACGGCGGAACTGACCAAATACGCCGGCAATGCCTTCCTCGCGATGAAGGTTACCTTCATCAACGAAATGGCCGATCTGTGTGAGAAGGTTGGCGCCGACGTGCATGACGTCGCCCGCGGCATCGGCCTCGATGGCCGCATCGGCCGCAAATTCCTGCATCCGGGGCCTGGCTATGGCGGGTCGTGCTTCCCGAAAGACACGCTGGCGCTGGTGCGCACGGCGCAGGATTTCGGCGCGCCCTCCCGCCTCGTGGAGGCGACCGTGCTGGTCAACGACGCGCGCAAATCGAGCATGGCGATGCGTGTCATCAACGCCTGCGGCGGCTCGGTGCGCGGCAAGACGATCGCGGTGCTTGGGCTGACGTTCAAGCCGGAGACCGACGATATGCGCGACTCGCCAGCGCTGCCGATCGTGTCGCGGCTGGCTGGCGATGGCGCCGTGATCCGCGCCTTCGATCCCGAGGGCATGGACCAGGCACGGCCGTTGCTGCCGGAGTCGGTCACCTGGTGCCGCGACGCGCTGGACGCGGCATCCGGGGCGGACGCCGTCGTTCTGATCACCGAATGGAACGAGTTTCGCGCGCTGTCTCCCACCCGGCTGCGCGATACGATGCGCGGCCGCGTGCTGGTGGACCTGCGCAATGCCTGGGACCCGATCGCGATGCGCCAGGCGGGGTTCGCCTACCAGGGTATCGGCCGGCCAGGCTGAGCCGGCGGCCCGATGGACGCGATCGTTCGAATCGCGACGGGCGATCACATCCGCGCGCGGTATTAACCTTTCCTCAACCGTCCAGAGGTATGCGTCGGTCATGGACCTGACTGTCTGTATCTGTACCCATGACCGTCCCCGCTACGTGCGCGACTGCCTGCGAGGCCTGCGCCGTCAGACAGTGGCCGAAGACCGTTTCGCCACCTTGATCGTCGACAGCGGCTCGCCGGAGCCCGCCCGCTCGGAACTCCGAGACCTCACGCGTCAGCATCCGGGCGCCCGCCTGATCCGCGTCGATGAACCTGGCGTCAGCGTGGCGCGCAATGTCGGAGCGGACGCCGCGACGACGGACTACATCGCCTATATCGACGACGACGCCATACCCGCCGAGGACTGGGTGGCGGCGATCACCGACGCGCTCGCGGAGCGGAATGACCGCCCTGTGGTGCTCGGCGGTCGAATTCTGCCGAAATGGGAGGCGCCACTGCCGCCATGGTGGCCCGATTCCCTGCGCGGCCTGCTGTCGATCATCGAATATGAGGGCCTGGGCGAATTCCGGACCGCCGATCTCCCCTCCGGGATGGAGCCGTACGGCTGCAACATGGTCGTGCACGTGGCTTCGCTGTTGAACACCGGTGGTTTCGGACGCGGGATCGGCCGCGTCGGCGGGGTGCTGCTGTCGGATGAGGATGTCCAGTTGGCGTGGCGCCTGCAGGACGAGGGACTGTCCGCGCGATACGATTCACGCATCGTGGTGCACCACCAGATCCAGGCGACGCGGCTCAATCCGGAGTGGCTGTTGTCGCGTCTCTACTGGCAAGGGGCCTCGACAGTCCTGACCCGCCGGTTGCTGCGGGACAACGATGCTGTCTGGCGCGAACTGCCGCGCCGAATGCTGGTCGCCACCCTGTTCGCGCCGGCGGCTCCGTGGCCTGAAACATCCACCCGGTTTCTCGCGGCTCGCTGGCGACGGGCCTATTCGGCTGGCTTCGTCCGCGCCGCTCTGGGCTGGCGCGTGAGCGACGCGGCCCGCCGTGCTGGCCGGCCAACCCCTTCCGGCGCCTCGGCGCGGGCTGCTTCGTGATCCTTTACCAATGGCGCGGATCGCATCGGAATTTCGGCGACGAGTTGAACGGTCTGCTGTGGCCCAGATTACTGCCCGACTTCTTCGACCGGAACGCGGACACGCAATTCCTCGGCATCGGCTCAATCCTCGACGATCGTCACGATCCGAAGGTGAGGAAGGTGGTGGCGGGTTCGGGTTATGGCGGATATCAACCACGGATCGCGCTCGACGAGACCTGGGTTATGCATTGGGTGCGCGGCAGACGCACGGCGCGGCTTCTGGGCCTGCCGGCCGCGATGGGCATCGGCGATCCGGCGTCTTTGCTGCCGCTGGCCGGACTGACGCCGGCGCGCGAAAGTCGTGACATCGGCTTCATGCCGCATTTTGAAAGTGCCGTCCGCGGCGCCTGGCAGGACGTGTCGGCGCGCGCCGGCGTCACCTTGATCGATCCACGCGACGATCCGCTGGCGGTGATCGCCGCCATCGGCAGATGCCGCGTGCTGATCAGCGAGGCCTTGCACGGTATCATCGTGGCCGACGCGCTGCGGGTGCCCTGGATCGCGATCCGGCCGCTGGCCCCCATACACCGTCCGAAATGGATCGACTGGGCGGAAACCCTCGATCTGGATATCGCGTTCCGCGCGCTGCCGCCGTCGACCGCGCTGGAGCAGGCGCATCTCACGCATTTGTCGCGTTTCCACATGGGCAGGAAGGTGCTGCTCCGGCAGGCCGCGTGGCTGCGGGGCTTCGCGCGGGAACGGTATGTTGACCGGGCGGCCTCGGGGTTGCGCACGGTCGCTCAGGTGGAGCCGCGGTTGTCGCGAAGCGCGCTGCTGGATGAAGCGCAGTCACGGATGCTGGAGGCGATTGAGGCGTTGCGGCGGTCGCCGATGCGGGGTTGGCCGCGGGCCGGTGGGGACTGTGGCCAGGATGCGCGGGGCGTGAGTGGGTTGGTTCAAATGTCGCTGACCGACCTGGCGCGGACCTCGGTCTACTGAGGTTGGCCAGGAACAGGTGCGGTATTGAAGGGCCCCTGTCTCACGCATGATACTGAAGAGCGTTTTTCGCCTGGTGGCACGGCGCCTGGGCCACTCCGGGAGGACTCCAGAGCTGGAGTCCGCACCAGCGGCGCGCAAGCCCGACATCATTCGCGGTACGGGGCGGCTTGCCCAGAGGTACGATCGGCAAACAGAACAACCGCGGGCGGTACACCGGGCATGGTCAGAAGTCAGGCCATCTGACGACGAGGCTACCGCAAATATACGCAACTTGTCCGAACGAAGCGGTTCGCGATTTCCTCAGCCCCTGCCTCACTGTTTCCGACAGCGATGACATATCCGATGCGATCGCCGTTGTTCACCGGAGGATGAACGGCATCGCCCGGTTCCTTGAACAGCACCACGCGCCGTACCGCGGGATCGAGCGGTTCGGGTATCTCCACCGAGTGAAGCACACCCGGCCGGTCCGCCACGATCCAGCGGATGGCACTGAACCAACTCGGTTGAAGCGCGTGCAATTCTGTCAATGGCAGACCCAGATGAAGGTTGATCAGATCAGCGTAGATCGACCTCTCCAGCGCATAGCCCATCTGAAATGGAATTTGCGCACTGACCAGGCGAGGATTGACCTCGACCAGACAGGGACCATCCGCGGCGACGATCATTTCGATGTGGGATGCACCAAAATCGAAGCCGATCGCGTCCAGGACCCGAAACGCATAGTCGCGAATAGCGGCGGTGTCATGGCGGTCCGACGGAAAGCAACTGCCGCGCATCGCGAAAGACGGTGGCGGGAACATCAACTTGTCGTTGATGCCCAGAAGCACACGGTCATCGATGTTGGAAAAGACGTCGCAGCCGATCATCGCACCCTGAACATATTGTTCGACCGAAAATCGGTTGCTCGCGTGGACGCCCAGGCCATAATCCGCGGGCGCGCGCGGCATGTTCGCCAAAGCCGCGGTCAGATCGGACTCGGTTCGCAGCAAGCAAACGTTCTGCGACCCATATCCATCGGAGGGCTTCACCAGAGCCGGGTATCCAACCTCGGCGACGGCACTGCGCAGATCCTCCATCGTGTCGGCGCGGGCGAAGCGCGGCTGCCGAACCCCGGCCCGCGCCAGGGCCTCCCGCACCGCGACCTTATCGCGCGCCATCCGCGTGGTCGCGGGATTCAGGAAACGCAAACCCAGCTTCGCGGCCAGATCGCTCGCCTCAATCATGCGAATATCGAGAATGCAGAGAATCGCGTCGAACGGAAGACGGGCGTGGATCTCCAGTGCCGCACGTTCCAGCGCCGGATAATTGAACGGGCGGACCTCCACCACCTCCCGTGCCATCCCGAGACACAAGCGGGTCCTCTCTCCCTGGGCTTCATATTGGGAGGTATCGCCGGTGAAGAAGGTCACCTGGTGGCCCATCGCCACCGCGTCCTCCAGCACCGTGAAATCGTTGCCGCCAGGGACTTCGAGCAACAAGATATGCCCCATCAGCCGATATCCTCGGCCAGACGGAACCCCATCGTATAGGTCGCGGAGCGCGGGTTGCCGCCGTGCCGCCGCCGCGTCCTCGCCAGGTCCCGGAATCGCGCGAACCCGCCGCCGCGTGCGACGCGGTAGGCGCCGTTTATCTCCACCAGATGATCGCTGACCCAGGCTCCGCCCGGATAAGCGGAATAGAGCCCGGAGACATACTCCTCTACGTTGCCGGCCATGTCCGTTACGCCAAAAGGCGAGTTACCCGCAACGAAGATGCCTACGGGACTCGACTGAAACAGGCCTGTCTCGGCGGTATTGGCGCGATCAGGCTCGAACGTCTGACCCCAGGGAAACTCCAGACCCTCGAAGCCGGCGGCGGCGAACTCCCATTCGGCCTCCGTGGGCAGGCGGAACCGCCGTCCCGTCGTCCGCGCCAGCCAGGCGGCATAGGCATCCGCGTCCGTGGGACTGACGGTATACACTGGGTGATTGGACCGTTCCCGGGGGAACCGGCGGAAATGCCAGCTGTCAGGTATGCACGAATGGCCGGTCGCCAGTAGAAAGTCCCGATATTCCTGGTTCGTGACGGGATATTTTCCGATCGCGTATGATCGCAGTTCAACCGCGTGCCGGGGGCATTCCTTGGCGATCCACGACCGGTCGAGCCCGAGTCCGGACAGGCTCCGCATCACCCGTTCCAAATCGCCGGGATCGAGCCCGATCTCCACCGGTCCGCCGGGCAGCGCGATGACGGTGGGATCAAGTGTGTTGATCCGCGGGTCACCGAGCAGGGCGAGCATCTGACCGGCCGCGAAACGATCCGTCAAAGACTGCCCCGGGTCTTCGCACATGATAGCCAGGGCGGTGACGCCGATGCCGCGCAGTTGATTGAGCACGGCGGGAAACGTTTCGGCGAAGCGCGGATCGACGAAACGATCCGGCAGGCCAAGCCGTTCCCGGTCCGTCATCGTTCCGCACAAAATCCGATCGAAAATCGGCCAGTGATATCCGGGCCGGGATTGTTCAGGCAAATGATCCATTGTCGGAGTCCCTGGTTTTCAAGGCGGCCGCCAGACGGCAGAAATCGAGCAACGTGCTCGCGATATGGTCCGCGAACGCCGGTTCGAAGCGGAACGGTCCCTCGGAAGCCCAGTGCGCGGCGTCGGACACGCAAATTTGGTCGGCTTGCACAAGGCATCCGAGATAGCCAAACAAGGTCCGCGCGTCCCGCAGGCCCAGAAGCCCGCCGGTCCATCCGGTCGAGGCGCAGGCGAGCAGCAACGGCTTGCCGCGGAAGGGGCGGGCGTCCGCGAAGCGCGCGTCGACCCGGGCCAGGCGCGAAACCCAGTCCACGGTGTTCTTCACATAGGGCGAGACGTGGCCGTTATATTCCGGCGACGCGACGATGAACCCGTCCGCCGCCACGCAGCGCCGGTGCAGCGCCGCGACCCGCTCGATCACCCCGGCATCCTGCTCCAGGTCCTGATCGAACAAGGGAAGATCGGCCACCAACATATCTGGCTCGCACCGGTCCCCGATCAGCGTCAGAAAATACTCGATCAACCGCCGCTGATATGCGTCCCGGCGCAGGCTGCCGGGGAACAGCAGCAGTCTGGGTAGGCCGGACTCACGCGGCGGCATAGATATGTCCGTCGTAAGAGCTGGCCAGGAACCGCCGGTTTCCGCCGTCATAGGCCAGGCCGGAAATCCCCGATGCCGTGGGGCGGGTAAACGAAATCCAGCGTCGCGAAGCCATGTCGAAACCCGCCAGCGTGCCGGTATAGGCGCCGGTCATCAGCGTTTCCCGGTCATCGCTGGCGCAGATGCATTTGACCGAGTTCGGATGCGGCGTCTGGTAGACATCCTCATGATTGCCGGTCCAGATTCGCAATTTCAGATCCCGTCCGATGCTCGCGAAGCCGGTGGGACCGGCCAGGCTACAGCCATTGGCGATTTTCTCGTGCGCCCTGGGAACGAGGCGGATCAGCCGGAAGTCGTCCGTGTCGTGCCAGGCGATATCGGTCGAGGCGCAGACGGAAAAGATCCGCCCGGCCGTCGCGACCAGGCCTTTGATGGCGTTCTCGAAAATCTTCAGAACCGTCACCAGGCGCGGCGGGCCGTCATCCTCCAGCGCGAAGATCAGCGCCTCGCCGGTATAGGTGCCGATAACCGCGTGCGGCGTGCCGTCGCGCCAGAAGCAGGCGCCGCAATTCAGCGGCGAATGATGCTGGTAAAGCGTCTCCCCGGTCCTGGCGTCGTGCAGGCTGCCCATCTGCCCCCCGGTCAGCAGGCGCCCCCCTGCCGGGAGCAGGAAATTGCACAACTCTCCCAGGTTCGCGGCGGGTTCGCCGTCGCGGAACAGGACACCCGCGTCGCCGATCGCATACCGTGCCCCATCCATGATGGCGACCGCGTTCAGACTGAGATCGGGTTCGACCCAATCCAGATCCCACCGGTTGGCGGCCCAGTCGAACACCGCGTAGCTCGATCCGAAGGTTCCCATCGCCACCAGCCCTGGGCGGAGCAGGACCGCCGCCCGCGGCCAGACCTGAGCGGGCAGAGAGGCGCGGGCGAGTTCATGGATTTCGTCTGCCTTGCCCACCGACCAGATCGCGATCGTGCGGTCGTAGCTGAGGGTCACGAGCGTCCCCGACGCCTCATCGAATGAAACATGCTTGATCCCGGCGCGGTGCGCCTCGGTGAAGCGGACGACGCCATGGACGATCAGGGCGATCCGCCCCAGATCGTCGCCCGCGAGAATGCGGCCATCGCTGGCGATCGCGATCGTGTCGGTGCGGACCGCCAGGTCCGTGCGGTCAAGTTCGTCACCCGAGGCCGCGTCCCAGACCCGAACCGTGCCATCGACTCCCGATGAGACCAGGCGGGTGCCATCGCGGGTCCAGGCGACTGACAGGATGTTTCCGGTATGCCCGCGCAGGACGTTCGAACAATGGCCGGACAGGTCCCAAACGCGGATCGTGCGATCGAGCGCGCAGGTGGCGATCCGCAGTCCGTCGGGGGAAAACACCGCCATATCGACGTCGTCCTCATGCCCGATCAACGCGGCGCGCAGGCGCAAGGACGGCACATCCCAGATGCGCGCCGAATAATCGCTGCTGGCGGTCGCGATCAGCGTGCCATCGTCGTTGAAGGCGCAATGATTGATCAGGTGATCGTGCAGGCTGCGCGCGAGCGCGCGTTTGCTGGCGGCGTTCCACAGGATCAACTGATTGTCGTATCCGGCGGTCGCGACATAGGCTCCCGACGCGGCGATGCCCGCGATCGGTCCCCAATGCTTCATGCTGGGCATGATCATGCAGGACTTTCCGGCAATCGGGAAAATTGGCCGGAGCCAGACCGCGGCGCGGCGCTGGCTCCGGCCTGTCTCAGGCGTTTGTGTTGACTTTCGTACCGCGCGGTCCGTCGCTGTTCAATAACAGCGCCGCGGCCGTGCCCGCGTTGCTCGGCGGTGGCGGCGGGGGAGGTGCCGCCGCTCGGACCGGCATTGAAATCGGCGCGCTGAAGCCGCGACCAGCACCAACTGGCATACCCATGTTGCTCTCCGTATCCTTGTTCACCACTAAACCGCATGCTTCGCACCAGAACGGGGCGAAGATGCGGTCACGACCCGCCGGACGGTTGGCTCTCCGAACAACAAGAGAGCCGAAATCCTGTTTTGCTGGCCACCTGGCGCGATGATGGAGCCGAAACCCTAACAATTCTTTAAGGGTGGGCTGAATATCGGCGGCGATTTGCCATTTCGTGTGTGGGCTTGAAGCAACCTGGAAAACACTTCCGAAAAGACAAGTCGCGGAGGGCCATGCCGGCGGAAGCCGTCACGGTATCAACCGCGATCCCGCCGGCCCGTGCGGTCAGCCGCATCAGTTCCCGATCGCTCATCTGGATTACCGTCATCGCACGTCGCATCCGCCGACCCGCCGCCCTTGCACCACCCCTCCCTTTCCGCCTACCACCAGACGCCCCGCCGGCTCACCGCCTGAACCCGCGGCGTCGCCACCGCCTGGGGAGTAAACGCCGCTGATGCCGCCCGTGCCCGACCTGTCACGGCTCATTCCGCTCAGCGCTCGTGTGGTCCTGGATGTCGGCTGCGGGACCGGCCGGTTGGGCGCGGCCTACCGGCGGCTGAACCCCAATGCTCGGCTGCTCGCGATCGACAACGACCCGGCCATGGCGGCGGCCGCGCGCGAACATTTCGACGAATGCGTCGTCGCCGATGCGCGAACCGGCACCCTCCCGTTCGACACGCCGCAAGGCATCGACTGCATCGTCTACAGCGCCGTCCTCGAACATGTGGCCGATCCGTTCGCCATGCTCGCCCGCCACGCGGAGGCGTTGTCGCCGGACGGCATGATGCTGATCTGCGTCTCCAACGTGGAACATTGGCGACTGACCGAGCGCCTGCTGCGCGGCGCGTTCCGCTATGAGGATGCCGGCCTGCTGGATCGCCGCCACCTGCGCTGGTTCAGCCATGACAGCATGGCCCGCGGCCTGATCGAAGCCGGCCTCGTGCCCATCGATGCGCAGCCGCGGATCTTCGACGAGCAATCCGGCCTGGCGTTCGTTGAGGCGATGCTCCCCGCACTGCGCAATCTCGGCATCGATCCAGCCGATTACCTGCGCACCGCCATTCCGCTCCAATACGTCTGGCGAGCCCGGCGGGCACCGGTTCGGCGGCTCGTGGTCGCCGGGGACATGCTGCGGCCGATCGGTGGCGTATCGCATTTGCGGGTCATTCATCCGTTGGCCGCGATGGCCTCCGACCCGGCCGTGATCACCCACTTCGCGCCGGTGGCCAACCCGCCCGAGCCGCGCGACATCCTGGGCTCCGACATCGCGGACGACGATGTGCCGCGCATCTTCATCATGCACCGGCCCGCCATGTTCGGCGCGGATGGGCAACGTCTGATCAACAACATGATCGACAAGGGCTGGCTGGTGGTCACCGAGTTCGACGACCACCCGGATTTTCTGCGTGGCCTGAACAACCCGGCTTTGGTGTCGTTTCGCGGCGTGCACGCGGTGCAGACCACCACGCCGGAACTCGCCGCGTTGTTGCGCGAACGCAATCCTGAACTCGCGATGTTCCCGAACGCCATCGCCGAGCTGCCCCCGGTCCGCAACTTCACCGCCCCGCGTGTCCTCACCGTGTTTTTCGGTGCGCTCAACCGCGAGCCGGACTGGCGTCACCTGATGGGGGCGATCAACGCGGTCGCCGCGCGGGCGGGTGATCGGCTGCGGTTTCGCGTGGTGCATGACGAGGGGTTTTTCCAGGCACTGGAAACGCCGAACAAAAGCTTCACCCCGCTGTGCGACTACGACACCTATCTGGATTTGCTTGGCACGTCGGAAATTTCGCTGATGCCGCTGGACGATACGCCGTTCAACCGCGCGAAGTCCGACCTGAAGTTCATCGAGGCGGGGGCCTGCCGCGTCGCCGCGCTCGCCAGTTCCGTCGTCTACCGCGACACCATCGAGCACGGTGAAACCGGTCTGATCTTCAATGATCCCGACGAATTCCACCGGCATTTCCTGCGTCTTTCGGCGATCCCCGACCTCGCGCTGGAGCTTGCGAACAACGCGCGGCGCATGGTGAGCCGGGATCGGATGCTCGCCGACCAGGTGGCGCCCAGGATCGCATGGTATCGCGATTTGTGGGAACGGCGGGCGGCGCTGACGGAGGCGATCCGGGCGCGCATTGGCGGACTGCCATTGCCGGTGGGATGATGGTACGCGAGGGACCGTGCCATGCCGTTCATCGCCATCGCCATTTGTGTCGCCGCCGCACCGGTGACCGCGCTCGCCGTCATGGCGCTGGCGGGTCTCGCGCCGGCATGGCCGGTGGTCGTGGCTATCGCCGTAACGATTCTGTCCGCGGCGGCGTTCAGTTTGGTGTGGGCCCGCGACCTCGACGTGCTGACGGCGGCGGTGCAGCGGATCGAGGCTGACGACGCCGGCCCCGATCCGGCCGGGGCCGTGGGTCCCACATTGATGGAGCCGTTGGGTCTGGAAATCGCCCGTCTGTCCCGGCACCTCGCGGCGCGGTCGGCACGGATCGAACAGGAGCGGCGGGCCGATACCCTGATCCTGGAGCGGTTGCCGGACGCGCTCGTCGTGTTGCGCCAGGACCGTACGGTCAGCCGGCGGAACCCGGCGACTGACGCGATCTTTGGGGCGGATCTTCCGGCGGTCTTGCGTCATCCGGAGCTGCGCGCCGCGCTCGATCAGGCGATTGGCGACGACGTGACGAAAGCGGCCGACCTGACGATCGCGGGCCCCATCGCGCGAGAGCTGCGGGCGACCGTCGTGCCGATCAACCCGCCGCTGCAGGACGGTGGCCGTGCCGTGGTGTTGCTGTCCGACCGCACGCGGGAACGCAGCAGCGAACGTTCGCACGCCGATTTCGTTGCCAACGTAAGCCATGAATTGCGCACGCCGCTGGCATCGCTGATCGGTTTCACTGAGACTTTGCTCGGGCCAGCCGAGGACGACCCGCCGGCGCGCAAGCGCTTCCTGACCATCATGGCCGAGCAAGGCGCCAGGATGAACCGGCTGATCGACGACCTGCTGAGCCTGTCACGGATCGAGATGATCGAGCATCAGGTGCCGTCCGATACGGTCGACCTCGCGGGGTTGCTGCCCAGGATCGTGGCTGGGTACGAACCGCGGCTGGCTGGAGGCGGGACGCGGATCGTGGTCGAGATCGCTTCGGACACCCCGCCGATCGTTGGGGATGCTGACCAGATCGCGCAGGTGTCGCAAAATTTGCTGGATAACGCGGTGAAGTACGGCCGCGAGGGGGGCACGGTGCGGCTGACCGCCGGCATCGCCGAGCCAGGCAAAACGTGGCCGTCGCGCCCCGGCGTGGTTCTGGCCGTGGCCGACGAGGGCGCGGGGATTCCGCGCGCGGACATTCCTCGGGTCACGGAGCGATTTTATCGCGTGGACAAGGCGCGGTCTCGCGCGGCCGGCGGTACCGGGCTCGGACTCGCGATCGTCAAGCACATCGTGAGCCGCCATCGCGGGCAGCTGTCGATCGAGAGCGAGCCGGGCAAGGGCACCACGGTCAGCGTGTGGCTGCCACTGGCGCAGCCAGGCGCGTCCGGGCGCGACGGGGATTGAACGGGTCTGGGCTGGAGCGTGGTGCGGTAAGAAAGATTGGGCAAAATCAACAACCCTGAATCCGGCGGTTCACTAATTGCCAACATCGGGCGGATCATTGGATGGGGGCATACCGGGGGCACCAAACGAGTGGATATCGCACTGGTGGACGGCACGACGCGCTGCCCTTTCCGGTAGTCTGTTAAGCCCATCCTAACTTCTCCGCGCCAGCCAAGATCGGTGCGGTCGCGTCATGCCGCCCGCTCGCCGCCATGGGGTAAGCGATCACCCGGCTGGCCGGCATCGTGCCCGGAGGACGCACTCGGCGGCGCCACACGTTAGTCCTGAATTCGTAAGCAGGGTGCAAGCTTCTTAAAGGATCAACCGCATGTCCCGCATGTCCATCGCGTCCACGCTTACGAGCCTCAACGTTCGCACGAAAATCTTCATTGGATTCGGTTGCGTGCTGACGATCCTCGCTCTGGTCGGCCGAGAAGGAGGGCGCCGTCGTGGTGAGGGAGCGACGGACAGCACAGCTCGACGCGCTGACGCGGACGTTTGAGGCAAAAGCCGGGGAATTGGTCGGTCAGGTGTCCGCCGCGGCCACGGAGCTGCAAGCCACGGCCCAATCCATGACCCGCACCGCCGCTCAGACCATACAGCAGGCGACCAGTGTTGCCGCCGCGGCTGAGCAAGCCAGTGCCAACGTACAAACCGTCGCCGTCGCATCCGAGGAACTGGCGTCATCGGTCGCGGAGATTTCGCGCCAGGTGGCACAGTCCGCGAAAATCGCCGGCCGCGCGAAAGCGGATGCGCAGCGCACCGATGGCGTCGTGCGTGCTTTGGCCGATGGTGCCCACAAGATTGGCGAGGTCGTTGGCCTCATCAATGACATCGCCGGACAGACCAATCTGCTGGCGCTGAACGCGACGATTGAGGCGGCGCGGGCGGGCGACGCCGGCAAGGGCTTTGCCGTGGTTGCTTCCGAAGTCAAGAGCCTGGCGACCCAGACCGCGAAAGCGACTGATGATATTGCCCGTCAGATCTCGCAAATTCAGACCGCGACCAAGGAGGCCGTGGTCTCCATCCAGGGCATCGGCGCGACGATTGGCGAGATCAGTGAGATCGCCGCCGCCATCGCTGCCGCGGTGGAGGAGCAAGGCTCCGCGACACAGGAGATCGCCCGCAATGTGCAGCAGGCGGCCGCTGGCACACAGGAGGTCAATTCAAACATCGCCGGGGTCAGCGCGGGCGCCAGCGACACGGGTACGGCGGCCAGTCAGGTTCTGGGCGCGGCGGGAGAATTGTCCAGGCAGGCCGAACAACTCCGCGGCAAGGTCGTTCAGTACATCGCTGGCGTAAACGCGGCGTAGCCGTCGTGGCCTCTGTCGAGGAAAGCGAGGCGGGCGGGGTTTGGTCTCGGTCACCTCCCCGGCGGCGCGCGGCCCGAGGGCAACCATGCGCGGCTATGGGGTGACGACGATCGGTGTGAGATCCTGGAACCAACTGCGTGCCTGCACGAATCCTTTCAGCTTCGGCGACAACGCGCGCGGGTTGAGGTCGTGCGCGACCCAGATCATCACCGCCTGTTCGTTCATCACTTCATGTAATTGAGTCAGCAGGACGTTACGCTTCGCATCGTCGAACTCCGAGAATATCTTGCCCACCAGTGCTTCGGTCTCCGGCGACTGGTAGTGTCCCCAGTTCCCGCCGACCGGTGCCCATTGCCCGGTCCAGACATGGCGAACCAGGCCGTTGAAGGGATCCACGAGATTTCGGCTGATGTTCACCCCGGAGAATTCGGGAAACTTATCAACACCGCCGCGCGCTACATTCAGCAGTGCGTTCCAGTCCATTGACGCCAACGTGACGTCGAACCCCACGGCATCGAGCTGCGATTTCACCAGCTCATTCATCGGCAGCGGATGCATCTGGCCAGAGCCTGACGTCGAAATCGCGAAATTCACTTTGCACGGGTAGCAGCCGGCTTCCTTGAGCAGGGCGGTGGCTTGTTTCGGATCGTACTCATACTTCACCGGATTGCCGTAATATGGCATCCCTGGCGGCGCGGTGCTGTAGCCAGCCATCGCGGTGCCGCCAAGCAGTTCGACGACATCGTCGCGATTGATCGCGTGATTGGCGGCGCGGCGCACTCTGATGTCGGTGAACGGACCGTTGACGAAGTTCAGTTGGTAAGCCCAGTTGTGCGGGTAGGAATTGACGATGACGTTCATGCCGGCGGATTTGAGCCGGGGAATCGCATCCGGATCAGGTGCTTCGATGAAATTGACCTGACCCGCCAGCAGAGCGGCGGTGCGCGTCGAGGCCTCGGGCATCGGCAGCAGCACCAGCCTGTCGTGTTTCGGCACGCGGCCCTTGTCCCAGTAATCGTCGTTACGCGACAGTTCCAGCCGCTCATGCGGCACCAGCCGCTGGATGCGGTAGGGGCCGGTGCCGGAGGGATGGAACATCAATGCATCGCGGTCGTATTTAAGCGCCTCCGCGTTGCATGGGCTGATCAGCATGACCTGCGGCAGCAGGCCAGGAAACAAAGCGTGCGGCCGATCCATCGTGATGGCGACTGTATGATCGTCTGGCGTATCGACCGAGGCGACGTTGCCAACGTAACCACGGCCAAGAGCGAACTGCAATGGATCGAATTGAGGTACCGTCTTGTCCATGATGCGTTTGAAGTTCCACACGACGTCGTTGGCGGTAAAGGGGCAGCCGTCGTGCCACTTCACGCCCTCGCGCAACTTAAAGATCCAGCGCTTCGGATTTTCCGGATCGACGGTCCAGGAGGTGGCCAGGCCAGGCCGAAGCTCGGCCGCGCGATCGGCGTGCGACAGGTCGAACAGGATCAGCGCGTCGTAGAGTGAGTATCCGACGAAGCGGACGCCTTCGCTGCCTTGGTCCGGAATCCCTGTCGTGATCGGGATATCGCCGGCCGTCATCGCCACCGTCAGCACGGTTTCCGCCCGGGCTGTGACGACAATGGCACAGGAGAGCAACAGGGCACGGAGCAGACGCATCATGATCTCCCGGGTTCAGGCGGCGAGGCGCGCGGCGGTGGACAGGCGCCGCACCAGCAGGTCGGTGTCCATCACATCGCCAAATGTCAGGTAGAAGGCGGTCAACGACGCCTCATGTTCCACCCGCGTCATGGCGGCATTGCCGTCGCTCACCATGATGACGCGGAAATTGCGCATCATCGCGTCACGGGCGGAGGACTCGCAGCAAACATTGGTGACCGTGCCGGTGATCAGTACCGTATCGAAGCCGCGGGCGCGGAGCCGGTCAGGCAGCGTCGACGCGCCTGGAAGAAAGGCGCTGAAACGATACTTCTTCACGATCTCGTCGTCCGGGTGCACATCCAGCGTGGGCCAGAGTTCGTGGCCTTTGGTGTTCTCGCTCATCGCCGCCGCGCGCCGTGCCCGTCCTTCCGGTGTCGAGATGTCCTGCATGACGGACCATTCGGTCAGACATGTTTCGTCGAACGTGTTCTTGATCCAGAACACGCCGCCCCCCGCGTCGCGTGTGGCACTTGCCAGACGGTTCACGGCGGGAACGATCGCGCGGGCGTCCGGGCAGACCGCGTGGCCCACCGCGTCGTCCATGAACGCATTCTGCAGATCGATCACGACCAGCGCGGTGCGGCGCGGGTCGAACTCGGAGAATACGTGTTCGGTGCCGCGGCGCGCCACCACGCGTTCGACGATGGAAGGCGGAAAAGTAATACCGTTCATTTCGGATCCTCCTGGCGGTCAGGCATAAGCGGGTACCGGCGCGTCAACGCGGATGCAGCGCGCCATGCGTCCGGGCGATGGATGCCTCTCTTCCGGAATGCCGGCGCGGCACTGCGGAATGGCCATTCCGCATCGCGGCGCGAACGCGCATCCGGTGGGCACGATACGCAAATCCGGCGGGCTGCCTGGAATTGCGTCGATGTCGTGATCACGACTCTGCCCATGCACCGTCGACGCGAGCAGGCCACGCGTGTACGGATGCAGCGGCGCGGCGAGGACATCCGCCACCGGTCCTTCCTCAACGATGCGGCCGGCGTACATGACCGCGATCCGATCCGCGATCTCACTCGCCACGCCCAGATCGTGGGTCACGAAAATCGTTCCCATACCGAGTTCTTTCTGCAACCGGCGCAGCAGGATCAGCACCTGGATCTGCACGGTCGCATCGAGCGCCGTCGTCGGTTCATCGGCGAGTAACAGCCGCGGCCCACAGGACAGCGCCATGGCGATCATCGCCCGCTGCCGCAAGCCACCAGACAGTTCGTGCGGATAATTATCGAGCCGCCGCTCCGGCGACGGAATTTTCACCAGTTCCAGCAGTTCCAGCGCCCTCGCCCGTGCAGCCGCGTGCGTACCGCCCTTATGTTCGCGTATCGTTTCGACAATCTGGTGACCGATCGTATAGACCGGGTCGAGCGCCGTCATCGGCTCCTGAAAGATCATCGACACGAGGCCGCCGCGCAAATGGCGCAAACCTTTGGCATCCAGAGCGAGAACGTCTTCGCCATCCACCCGGATTGAGCCGGTGATTTGCGCGCGCCGCGGCGGAAGCAATCGCATCAATGCTCGCAACGTAACACTTTTGCCCGATCCCGACTCTCCCAATATGCACAGCACCTCTCCTGGGCTTACCGAAAAAGTGACGCCATTCACCGCGTGGACGGTCATCTCACGGGTCACGAAGCGTACCGTCAGGTCGTTTACTTCTACCAGCGGAACCATCTCAGGACACTCCATGGGCGCGCGAATGTCCCGACTCAGGATCGTGAATATGGCAGGCCGCGACGTGGGATTCCCGGTCCAACCAATCGCCGAGGACCGGAGCACGCGCCGCGCAAACCGCTTCGGCGAACGGGCATCGCGTGCGAAACCGGCACCCCGACGGAGGATTGATCGGACTGGGCGGGTCCCCCGTGATCGGCGGTTCCTCAATCCGGTGAGCGGGATCCATCGAAGGCCGCGAACCGAGCAGTGCGACCGTGTACGGGTGAAGCGGGCGAGTGAAAATGCGCTCGACCGGACCAAGCTCCACCACGGAACCAAGATACATCACCAGGACACGGTCGCTGATATAACGCACGACATTCAGGTCATGGCTGATGAACAGATATGTCAGATTGAACCCGGCCTTAAGCGCCCGCAGCAGGTTCAGCACCTGCGCCTCAACCGATTTGTCCAGCGCCGACACCGCCTCATCCAGAATGACCATGCGTGGTTCGATCACCAGCGCGCGGGCGATGTTGACGCGCTGCTTCTGACCACCGGATAACTCGTGCGGGTAACGCGGACCGAACAGGTCAGGATTGAGGCCAACCTTCAGCAGCATCTCCCGCGCGACCTCACGCGCGACCGCGCGTGATTTGCCGTGAACATAAGGACCGAACGCCACGGAGTCGCGGACCGGCATCCGCGGATTGAGCGACGAGTAGCTATCCTGAAACACCATCTGCACCTGACGGCGCAGCGCGTTGACCGTGATCCCGCGCGGCGCCGCGACCGGATCGCCATCGAACACAATCTCCCCGCCGTCGGGTTCGATCAGATGCAGCAGCAGTCGGGCAAGGGTGGATTTGCCGCAGCCGCTCTCTCCGACAATGCCGAGGGTCTCACCTTTGAACAGCGTGAACGACACCCCGTCGACGGCGCGCACCACGGCGCCTTTCGGTCCGGATTTCACCGGAAAATGCTTCTTCAGATCGCGCGCGATCATCAATGGTTGGGCTGGTCCGCCGCGATCGCGTGGATCTTGCACCGGGGGCGGTGGCATGGGGGAGAGCATGTTCATCGCATCACATCCGCACGTCCATGGCCGCACGGATTCCGTCGCTGACCAGGTTGAAGCTGATCGAGGTGATAAAAATCGCGACACCAGGCAACGCGCAGATCTCCGGGTTGATGTAGATCGATTGCCGCAACGTACTCAGCATCAGTCCCCAATCGGCGGTCGGCGGTTTCACCCCGAGACCCAGAAAAGACAAGCCGGACGCGAGCAGAATGCCTACACTGACGAGACTGGACGCGTAGATGAACACCGGCCCCAGGACGTTGCCGAGAATGTGAAACCGCAGGATCGTGAACGTGCCGGCTCCCGTCGCCCGCGCGGCCTCGACGAAGTCGAGATTCTTGATCTGCGTGGTCGCGGTCTCCGCGATCCGGCACATCGCCGGTGTGAACACCATCGACAACGCGATCATGCCATTGGCGATTCCACCGCCCATCGCACCGGAAATCGCCACCGCGAGCAGCACCGAGGGAAACGCGTAAAACACGTCCATCGTCCGCATGATCACGGTGTTGACACGTTTGCCGCCGAAGCCGCCAATCACCCCGAGCGTGCCGCCGACCAACGTCGCGATGCAGACCGGAACGACACCCATCAGCAATGAAATTCGACCGCCGTAGATCAGTCGTGTCAGCAGATCGCGGCCCAGTTCGTCGGTGCCGAGTGGGTGGGACCGCCAGCCGAATGGTTTCAATCGTCCGATCACGCTTTCCTTGTAGGGATCAAAGGGGGCAATCAAAGGCGCGAAGATCGCGGCCAGGATGATCAGCAACAGGATGAAGCCGAAGAACACGGTTACTCTGTCGTGCCGAAGCCGAAAGAGAACGTTTCCCCAGTAGCCGCGGACCATCAGCGCCGGTGCGACCTGTTCCTCGAAGTGGGACGACGGCGGTGCCGTGATAATCGTCGGGGACATGATGTCAGTTCCGTCGAATGCGTGGGTCGATCACCGATTGCAGAAGATCGACCACGAGGTTGATGGTGACGAAAATCAAGGACAGCAACAGAATGGTTCCTTGCAGGACAGGAATGTCGCGGTTGATGATCGCTTTGCTCAGCAGGAAGCCGCTCCCCGGCCAGGTGAACACGGTCTCCACCAGGATCGAGCCGCCCATCAGATAGCCGAACTGCAGTCCCATCACCGCGAGCACCTGCGGCAGTGCGTTCTTCAGCACGTGACGCACGATGGCGAACTCGCTCAGACCCTTGGCCCGCAGCGTGATGGTGAAGTCCTGATTGAGCACCTCGGCCACCGCGGCACGCGTGGTGCGGGCGATCACTCCGATCGGCACCATCGAGAGCGTGATGACGGGCAGTATCAGGAAGCGCGCGTCCGCCCACCGGAATACGTTGAAGTCGGCCGATCCACTGCCGCCCATGCCGGTCGCGGGGAGTGCCATGAGTTGCACCGCGAAAATGATCACCAGCACGATGCCGAACCAGTAATTCGGCAGGCTGACTCCGAACACGGCGGTTCCTGTTATGACCCGGTCGAGCACACGGCCGGGAAAGCAGCCGGCGATCGCGCCCATCACGTAACCCATGGTGAACGAAATCGGGATCGCGAACGTCGTCAACGTCGCCGTGTTGTACAGTGCGCCCGAGACCTCCAGGATCACCGGGCGGCGCGTCGCGATCGATTCACCGAAATCCCCGGTCAGCACGTGACCCAGCCATTTGAGGAACTGAATGGGAAGTGGCTTGTCGAAGCCGTAGGCGGCCTTGACCAGGGCGATCGTTTCGGCCGAGGCATCAGACGGCAGGATGGTCTGCAATGGATCGCCCGGCGCCAGGTACACCAGGGAGAAGCACACCACGCTGACGCCGAACGCGATCGGTATCGCATAAAGAATCCTCCGGATGATGTAATTGATCATTGCCGCACCACGATCGGTGTCAGGTCCTGGAACCAGTTCCTCGCCTGCACGAAACCCGACAGCTTCGGCGAAAGAGCACGGGGATTGAGGTCATGCACGACCCAGATCATCACCGCGCGGTCGCTCTCCAGTTCGTGCAATTTCGTGAGCATGGCAAGGCGCTTCGCATCGTCGAATTCATTGAGGATCTGACCCACGAGGTCCTCGATTTCCGGATCGTAGAAGTGTCCCCAATTGCTGCCCGCCGGCGACCAGTGCAATTTCCACACTGGCTTGATCAGCGCCGAAAGCGGATCGAGCAGCGCACGCGATCCGTTATAGCCATCGATCTCCGGGTATTTTGCCACGCCCGACCGGCCGATCTCGATCAATGAGTTCCAGTCCATCACCTTTAATTCAACCTGGAACCCGACCTCCTCAAGCTGCGCCTTCACCAGCTCGTTCATCGGCAGAGGCTGCATCTGGCCGGAACCCGAGGTTGAGATCGCCAGAGTGATTTTGCACGGGACGCAGTTGGCTTCCTTCAGCAACTGCCGCGCTTTGTCCTGGTTGAATTCGTATTTTACCGGATTGCCGTAATATGGCGTGCCCGGCGGCATCGTCGCGTAGTCCTCGGTCGCGAGGCCACCCAGCATCTCGACGAACTCGGCGCGATTGAGGGCGTGATTGGCGGCGCGGCGGACGCGAATATCGGTCATCGGGCCGCGCACGAAATTCAGGATATACGGCCAGTTGTGCGGGTATTGGTTGGTGACGATTTGCATCCCCGCCGCTTTCAGGCGAGGGATCGTGTCGGGCGCGGGCGCCTCGATGAAGTTGACCTGACCGGCCATCAACGCCGCCGCGCGGGTCGTGGCCTCCGGCATCGGCTGCAGCACCAGACGGTCATGTTTGGCAATTCGTTTTGGATCCCAGTAGTCTTTGTTTGGCACCATTTCCAGCCGTTCGTGCGCGACCATTCGGTCGAACCGGTACGGGCCTGTCCCGGACGGGTTGTTCGCGTAAGCGGCCCAATCGTATTTCAATGCCTCGGCGCGACAGCGGCTGACCATCAGCAGGTAGGACATCGAGTAGGGGAACAGCGACTCGACGACCTTGGTGGTGATCGCGACCGTGTGGTCGTCAATTTTTTCGGCTGATTCGAAATTGGTCACGTAGGTGCGGGACATTGCCATCTGCTGCGTGAAGTATTGCGGCGCGTCCTTGTTGGTGACACGGGCGAAATTCCACAGTACGTCGTCGGCGGTGAACGGGCAGCCATCGTGCCATTTCACGCCCTCGCGGAGTTTGAAGATCCAGCGCCGATGATTGTTTGGATCGACCTCCCACCCGGAAGCGAGCCCAGGCTTGATGTCGGAGGGCGCGTCGGAGCGCGAGAGGTCCCAGATCGCCAATCCATCGTACAGGTTGTAGCCGACGAACCGGAAGCCCTCGAAACCCTGATCCGGGTTGCCGGTCGTGAGCGGAATGTCTCCGGCGGTCATGCCGACGCTGAGCACGCTTTCGGCACGAATCGGCGAGCAGATGGCTGCGAACCCGAGGAGTATGGCGGCCCGGAGCGCCGCCGCGAACAGAGAGACCATTTTCATCATGCTCAGACCGCCTGATTTGTCGCATGCAACCGATTGTGCGATGCAGCATAGGATTATGGCGACATAACATGCAATACCCCAGGCTATGACTGATGGACGGGGTCATACGCGCAGGTTGTGCACAATTATTATGCAGTTGAACGTGATCATCCCACGGACAGTCCCGCGCCGGAGCAACCGGTCGGCACCCGTCCCGTCATGCGAGGCGGTAATCGTTACGCTTCCCGGTTCGAAGTTAGGCGTCGCCGCGAAGTCTTCCGTGCTGACCCGGGTGCGGTATGATCCTGGCCATCGAGGGGAAAATTGATGCGCAAGTTCTTCGGACCGATGGGCTCCGTCAGCCGCCTGATCATCGAAAGCGACGTCCTGAGGGGGAATATTCTCGGGGATTCCATGGCGCGCGCGGTCGATGTCTATATCCCCGCCGATCACGACGGTCGCGGGCTGCCGTTGCTTGTCGACCTGGTCGGCATAACGAGCAGCGGCCTGTCCCAGACCAATTGGGCCGCCTTCCGCGAGAACATGCCGGAGCGCCTCGATCGACTGATCGGTGAGCAGCGCATGCCGCCGGTTGTCGTTGCCTTCCCAGACTGTTTCACCAGAATTGGCGGCAACCAGTATATCAACTCCGCTGCCACGGGCGCCTGGGAAGATTTCCTGATCAAGGAAATGCTGCCCGCCATCGAGCAGCGCTTCGGTTGCGGCGGCGCGGGACGTCGCGGCGTGTATGGCAAGAGCTCCGGCGGGTATGGGGCGATCACGCATGCTCTGCGCCATTCCGACATCTGGTCGGCGGCGGCATGCCATTCGGGCGATATGGGCTTCGAGCTATGCTACCTGCCCGATATGCCGGCCACGCTGCGATCGCTCTCCGGAGCCGGCAATTCCATCGAGCAATGGTGGCGGAAGGTCGAGGAAGCAACGAAACGCCCCGACGGCACCTTTGCGACCATGAACATTCTCGCCATGGCGGCCAGTTATGATCCGGATCCGGCTGAGTTCCTGGGCATGCGACTTCCGGTCACATTCGATACCTGCGAGGTGATCGAGGAAAGATGGGCGAACTGGATGCGCCACGACCCGGTGGTCGCGGTCGAGACGCTGGGGGATAATCTACGGAACCTCAAGGCTCTGTATATCGATTGTGGTGAAAGGGATCAGTTCAATTTGCTTTATGGCGCCCGCAGGCTGGCGCGGCGCCTGCGGGAGCTTGGCGTGGCGCACCGCTATGAAGAGTTCCCCGACAATCACAGCGGCGTCGAATACCGGATGGATGAAAGTCTGCCGTTCCTGGTGCACGCGCTCGTTGCGTGAGATCAGGTATCGCGCCGGGTCTTTGTCCTCCCGGCAAGGTCCGCGAACGGAACCGGCTGGAAGTCCCACACGTCCACGCCAACATCCAGCTGGCGCGGCCGCGGCTTAAGCCTGCCATGACCATGGCCATGCAGGTTGATCGCGCCCTTGCCCATGTTCCGCCAGGTTCGGAACGGATAGTGGCAGACTTCGCGAACACGTTGACGATCCGATCCGTCGCGATCCGCGCGATTCCATCAGGCGACACCCCCAGACCACCACCATGCCTTGGACCATACTGATCGTAAAGCACAGTTGAATACAAGGTCGGGGTGGAGCGCCGTTTCCGAAAACCGCATGCGGCGCCTGTGTCGGTGGAGATTCAGTTGACGGCGTCAGGGCGGTGTATACGATCAGCCCAGGCAAAAATCGTTTACTCGTGCCGCGCGAGCGTAACGTCTGGGCTTCATCCAGGGAGACCGCACATGATTGGCTGGACACGCCGTGAGTTGCTCAAGACCGGGACGGCCGGCCTCGCGGGTTCGCTCGCGGAATTACCGTTGTCCGCGTCCGCGCAGGGTACCGCGCAACCGAAGCGAGGTGGCACGATCACGGTCGGGCTGACTCAGGCGCCGCCCTCGCTGGATGCGCAGCTCACTTCCGCGCAGGTCGCGCGCGCCATCAACCTCCACATGTATGAAACGCTGTATGCGCGCGATGAGAATGCCGGTGTTGTCCCTGATCTCGCGCAAGGTGCCGACATCGCGAAGGATGGCCTCACTTACGTCCTCCAGCTTCGCTCGGGGGTAAAGTTTCACAATGGCAAGACAATGGATGCCGGCGACGCGGTCGCCTCGCTGGAGCGTTATCGCAGGATCGGTCTTGCGTCGATCCTGTTGAGCGGCGTTGACAAAATGGAGGCGTCTGGGCCGTTGGAAGTGACGGTCAGGCTGAAGAAGGTGCAGTCGAACTTTCTCGACACCCTGTCTTCCCCAGGCACCCCCCTGGCCATCTATCCAGCCGAGGAAGCCCGCAAGGACCCAAAGGACTTCAAATTTGTCGGAACGGGGCCGATGAAGTTCGTCGAATACGCGCCGGACAGCCACGCGACGCTGGAGCGGTTCGCCGACTACGTTGCCAATCCAAACTACACGAAACGCGATGGTTTCGCCGGCCGGAAGGAGGTGTTCATCGACCGCGCCGTGTTCCGCTTCATGCCCGAGTCCGGTGCCCGAACCGCCGCCATCCAGACCGGCGAAATCCTGATCAACGAAACGACCGACGGGCCGACCGCCAAACAGCTCGCGGGCGACAGCAAGGTTCAGGTTCTGAAGCTGCTGCCCTTTGCCCTCAATATCGCGAAGTTCAATCATGCGCAGGCTCCCTGCGACGACGTGAACTTCCGCCGCGCGGTCGCCGCATGCCTCAACATGGAGGAGACCATGTCGATCGCCTATCCGGACATCAACAAGCTGGATGGCGGCCTGGTCTACGGCTACTCACCGTACTATACGACTGCCGGGACGGAACTTTACAACATCAACGACGTCGCCAAGGCCAAGGAGTGGCTGGCGAAGAGCAAATACAAGGGCGAGACGCTGACGTTCATCTGCGACACCATCCGTCCGGTCGTCGACACCGCCACCGACATCAAGGAGCAGCTTGGCCAGATCGGGATCAAGATTGAAGTGAAGGTCTCGGATTGGCCGACGGTGTCCACTTTGGGATTCAAGCCGGACGGCTGGCATTTCTGGACGCATGGACTGGGCATCGAGCCCTACGAAGGGCCCGCGAAGCTCATGAGCATCTGGGCCAACGGCATTTCCCAGATCAAGGACGATCCGGCGATCGACAAATTTTACGCCGATCTGCTGGCCGAACTGGATATGGCCAAACGCAAGGAGATCTTCGCCTCGTTCCAGCGATACATGTACGAGAACGCGGTGACCGTGCCGCTTGGCAATTACGGGATGTTCCAGGTCGTGTCGTCGAAAATCAAGAATTTCGTGCCATACCGCGTGCCACGCCTGTGGGGCGTCTGGCTCGACGCATGATCATGCAGTGGGCGGACTGATTGCGACGCTTCGTCATTCGGCGTCTGCTTATCGCGGTGCCGGTGCTGGCACTGGTTTCGCTGATGTCGTTCGCGGTGATCTGGCTGGTTCCGGGCGATCCCGCATCCGCTTTCGCCGACGCCGGCGCGACGCCGGAGCAACTCGCGCAAATCCGCCACCGGCTCGGTCTCGACGAACCATTTTACTTGCAGATCATCGCCTGGTACGGCCGCATCCTGCACGGCGATCTCGGCCAGTCGATCCTGCTCAATCGTAGCGTCTCGGCCGCGATCATCGAACGCCTGCCGGTCACACTGTCGCTCACCGCGCTGTCGCTGATCTTCGCGGCCGTGATGGGCATCATCGCCGGTATCCTGGCGGCGATGCGCCACCGAAGTTGGGCCGACCAGTCGATCATGATTGTCGCACTGCTTGGCCTGTCGATCCCGGAATTCTGGCTCGGGCTGTTGCTTATTTTCACATTCGCGGTCCGGCTGCATTGGTTCCGGGCAGGCGGTTTCGTCCCAATCACCGAAAGCTTTTCCGGTTGGTTTCTGGGCCTCGCGTTGCCGGCCTTCACGCTGGCCGCGGTGCAGATGGGGTTCATCGCCCGCATGACCCGCTCGGCGATGCTGGAGGTGCTGAGCCAGGATTTCATCCGCACGGCGGACTCAAAGGGCCTGCCCTGGAGCGTCGTTGTCACACGGCACGGGCTGCCCAACGCGCTGGTCCCGATCCTGACCGTGCTCGGCATCGTCACGGGTTCCCTGCTCGGCGGAGCGGTGGTCGTGGAGCAAGTGTTTTCGCTTCCAGGTGTGGGACGGCTTGTCATCGGCGCCGTGCTGAGCCGCGACTTTCCGGTGATCCAGGGAACTTTGTTGTTCGTGGCGGTGATTTATTTGCTGGTCAACCTCACGGTTGACATACTGTATGCCGTGGCCGACCCGCGGGTGCGCCTTGAATAGCGCCGCGCTGCGCCGGCTGTTGCAAAATCGCTCCTTCGCCATTGGCGCCACGTTGACGCTGTTTATTGTCCTGGTCGCGGTTTTCGCGAACCAATTGGCGCCGTTCGATCCGACGCGCAGCAACTTCCGCGCGCGGCTGGTCGAACCCGGCGCGGAGCACTGGTTCGGCACCGATCATTTCGGCCGCGATCTGCTGTCCCGGGTGATTCACGGCGGGCGGATCTCACTGCTGATCGGCTGCTTCGTCGTCATCGTGACCGGCATCGCCGGCACCACGATCGGTGCGCTCGCGGGCTACTTTCAACGGCTCGACAATCCACTGATGCGCCTGATGGACGCGCTGATGGCGTTTCCCGCGATCCTGCTGGCGATCGTGATCAGCGCGACACTCGGCGCCTCCATCGTCAACGTCGTGATCGCATTGAGCATCGCCACCAGCCCGCATACCGCGCGCATTGTGCGCGGCTCGGTGCTCGTGGTGCGCGAGATGGAATATATCGAGGCCGCACGGGCACTTGGCGCGAGCGATCTGCGACTTTTGTTCGGCCATGTGCTGATCAACGCGCTCGCGCCGCTGATCGTGCGGCTGACTTATGTTTTCGCCACCGCGATCCTGGCTGAGGCGGTGCTGTCCTACATCGGCGTCGGCCCGCCGCCGCCCACGCCGACCTTCGGCAACATCATCGCGGGCGAACGCGATTTCATGGAAACCGCGCCCTGGACAATGATCTTTCCCGGACTCGCGATCGTGACGTCGGTGCTCGGGTTGAACCTGCTTGGCGACGGATTGCGCGACGTGCTCGATCCGCGCATGCGACTCTGACGGGATGCCGGACGCGCGCGCGAACGATGTGCTCGCGGTCGACGGGCTGACCGTCCGCCTGGCCGCGCATCCCGATCAGGCAACGATCCTCGACGACGTTTCGTTTACGGTAGCCCAGAGCGAAGTGCTCGGCATCGTCGGGGAATCCGGCAGCGGCAAGAGCATGCTGGCCTTGTCCGTCATGGGTTTGCTGCCACCCGCGCTCAGCATGACGGCACGCACCATCGCCTTGCTGGGGAACGAACTCCTGGGGCAGCCGCGTGAGGTCTGGCGGGCGCATCGCGGCCGCGACATGGCGATGATCTTTCAGGAGCCGATGACCTCGCTCAATCCGGTCATGCGCGTCGGCGCGCAAATCGAGGAGGTGTTGCGCTGGCGTGGGCGACTGCGTGGCACCGAGGCCCGGAAGCGGGTGCTTGAATTGCTGGAGCAGGTCGAGATCGCCTCGCCGCGGAGCCGGCTGAACGCGTACCCGCACGAACTGTCAGGCGGCATGCGCCAACGCGTCATGATCGCGATCGCGCTCGCCGCCAATGCGAAGTTGCTGATCGCGGACGAGCCAACCACCGCGCTGGACGTCACCGTGCAGGCACAAATTCTCGATCTGTTGCGCGGGCTGCGGCGCGAGTTCGGCCTGTCGTTGATCCTGATCACGCACGACCTGGGTGTGATCGCGGAAATCGCCGACCGGGTGATGGTGCTGTACGCCGGCAGGGTGGCGGAAATCGCGCCGGTGCGAACGATCTTCGATGCGCCGGCGCATCCTTATACGCAGGTGCTGCTCGCTGCCATTCCCGACATCAACGAACGCCGCCCGCGGCTGGCGACGATTTCGGGAACGGTGCCCAATGCCGCGACCATGCCCCCGGGATGCCGCTTCGCGCCGCGCTGCTCCTGGCGCCAGGAAGTTTGCGAACAGGCGCCCCCGCCGGTGCGCGCCCTGTCGCCAGATCATGCGGCTGCCTGCCCGCGACCGTTCGGCGAACTCCCCGCGGAGACACCGAAATGACCGGACCGGTTTCAGGCGAAGTCCTGATCGAAGCGCGCGGCGTCAGCAAATATTTTCCCATGCGCGGCGGCACCGCCGTGGTGCGCGCGGTGGACGGTGTCGATCTGCTGATCCGCAAGGGTGAGACGCTGGGACTGGTGGGCGAGTCGGGTTGCGGCAAATCTACTCTGGGACGTCTGTTCCTGCGTCTTATCGAGCCGACGCGAGGAGCCATTGTGCATAAAGGCACCGATCTCACGCATCTGGGCCGTCGCGCGTTGCGTGAACGCCGGCGCGATCTTCAGATTATCTTCCAGGACCCGTTCGGCTCCCTCAACCCACGCAAGACGGTCGGCGCCATCATCGCCGAAGCGTACGCGATCCATCGGCTCGGGAACCGTGCCGAGCGGGCCCGTTGGGTCGCCGAGACACTCGATCTCGTCGCGCTGCCGCGTGAGGCGGTGCACCGCTATCCGCATGAATTTTCCGGCGGCCAGCGCCAGCGCATCGGCATCGCGCGGGCGTTGGCGTTAAAGCCGGAGTTCGTCGTCTGCGACGAGGCGGTTTCCGCGCTCGATGTTTCCGTGCAATCCCAGATCATCAACCTGATGCGGGACCTGCAGCGGGAACTGGATCTGACTTATCTGTTCATCTCGCACAATCTCGCCGTCGTGCGTCACATCTCCACGCGGGTCGCGGTGATGTATCTTGGGCGTATCGTTGAACTGGCGGAGGCGGATACGTTGTTCGCCCGTCCGCTGCATCCCTATACCCAAGCATTACTATCAGCCGTCCCGGTTTCGCACCCGGACCAGCCTCGGCATCGCCACGCGCTGCGCGGTGACGTGACGAGTGCGACGGCGGTGTCGAAAGGCTGCCGTTTCGCACCACGCTGCCGCTTCGCCGAGCCACGCTGCGGCGAGATCGATCCGCCGTTGACCGAGCTGCCCGATGGCGGTGCCGTCGCATGCCTGCTCGTATTGGAGGGAACGCCGCCGGTCTCCGGATGAGCAATGCGATACGGCGCGCTGCCAGGCGCTGGTTGGAGCGTTATCGGATCAGGTCGTGTCGTTCTGATTATGCTATAACCTGGCCGGCCGGATTCATACATTCTGAATTTGCTCGAGTCATACCGGCGCGATTGAGTTCTGACCAGTTGTCGCCGGCCTGCCCACGTCATGGGCGGGCCTGACCCACGGCTGTCCGGTTAAAAAAAGCTTGTACGTCAACTATTTATGGAATCGACTCTGTCTCACGGGAATCGCCCGGATCGAGACGGAGGCCATATATCGCCGT
>ODAK010000886.1_pt1 | contig 33824 bp, 32 predicted proteins | sample 1539591 | NCBI WGS metagenome assembly ODAK01 (sample SAMEA3539303, study PRJEB22396) | soil metagenome | biome: tundra; feature: field; material: soil | place: USA | collected 2010-05 | depth 0.15 m | reverse complement strand
AGGGCCGTCTGCAAGTTGGCCTGCGCGGCAGTGTTGTTGGCGGTCTTGGTCACCGACAGGAACGTCGGGATCGCGATCGCGAGGAGAATACCGATGATGAGCAGGACAACGAGCAGCTCAATGAGAGTGAAGCCCTCCTCGCCGGCCTCCTCGAACCTGAGGCGCCGTGCACGGAACCTCTCGTTATGTCTCATTAGCCTTCCTCAGATGGTTGTCAATAATCGTCATCTATTAAGTCGGCCCGGAGCACGCCGAACCTGAGAAATTTTCGAAGAACTCGAGACAACTGAATTGCTAGCTGGTGCCTGGCCGCATTCTTGAGCTTCAGATCACCCGACGAGTCCCTTAGAGGCGAGGCTCCGTCAGCATCAGTCTGCCCCCGCCGGACACGCGCTGGGGTGATCCTCATCCCCACCAGAACGATGCGGCGACGACGACGTAAAGACCCACGAGGCAGGCTCCCTCGAGCCAGGTCGACTCCCCGTCCAGCACGACAAAAGCTGCAATCAAAGTCGTGATCGCCAGGACGACGCCGAGCAACGGCGACAGCACCAAGGTGAGCTGGGCGCCGCCTATGACGCCAGAGAGGAGCACGAGTGCGGGAATGAGCACAAGGGCGATCTGCACGGGGCTCTGAAGGATGACCGACAGCGCATAATCGCTGCGGTTACGTGCGGCGAGCTGGACTCCCACGACGTTCTCGACCGCGTTGCCGGCGATCGCCACGACCACGAGACCTGCGAACGCCTCGGACATGTGCAATGCCGAGAGCGCCGGAGTGAGCGCGGCGACGAACCAGTCCGACACGAACGCCGCGGCGACGCTCGAGACGAGCAGCGCCACGACCACGAGCGGGATCGACCAAGCCTGAACCGCGGCGCCGGCTTTGTTGCCGCTCTCACCGGGCCGTTCGCGCCCACTTGACTCGTCCGTTCCGGGCTCGATCCGCGCTGTGACATCTTCTGGGGACGGTCGCGCTTGCCTGCGGACCGATCCGGGGGCGGAAAGCACGAAGACGATCAGCAGTACGACGGCGGCGAGGTCGGAAAGTGCAACCTCGTGATGCCTGACGGCGAGGTCCAGATGCACGCCGAGAGTCGGGACCATGAGGACCGAGACGGCGAGCACGAGCAGCACCACGATTGTGCGGGCGTTCTCGGCTGGGAAGTGTTGTGTTCCATGCCTCAGGCCCCCGACGATGAACGCCAGGCCCAAGACCAGCAGCACATTGGCGAGGATCGAGCCGATGAGCGCGGCCTGGACGACGCCGACCAGGCCCGCCCGGAGGGCGAAGATCCCGAAGAAGAGCTCGGGGAGGTTTCCTAGCGCAGACTGGACGACGCCGGTCATCCCCGATCCGAGACGATCCCCGATCCGGTCGACGCTCCGCCCCACGATGGCGGCGAGGAACCCAAGGGCCAACACGGAGACGATGAACGGGACCACGCGGCCCGTGTGCACGTAGCGGGTAACGGCCGACCCAGCGGTTCCGAGCGCGCCGGCGACGAGCAGTCGGATGTCGCCTCGAGAGAGCTTGGAGCGCACGGTGGCTGTCTAGCCTGGGACGCAGGCGTTGTCGGTTCGGGTCAAGGTCCCCACTTCTATGCAACCATACGGCGTCCAGCGACGACTGGTCACGGCGTGGCCGTTGGGATGACCGGTCCCTTGGTGAGGTAGACAGAGACGTGATGCTCCTTGCTCTAGACGTGGGAAACACGCAGACGGTGATCGGACTGTTCGTGTCGGCTGCCGCTCCGGGACCGAAACCGCATGAACATGGCGGCGACGGGACAGTGTTCGCCACTGCCCGCGGCGACTCGGTTACAGGCGGCCCGGGTGAATTGGCGGACCTGCTTCACCATTGGCGTCTTGCAACCGTCGCCGAGCGCACGGCTGACGAGTACGCCCTTCTCGTCACCGAACTGCTCCGGCTGGTCGGCCGCGAGTTCACGGCGCCGGCCGACGGCGGCGTCGGTGGAATGGTCGTCTCCTCCTCGGTGCCGGAGGTGACGTCGGCGATCAGGGAGATGGCGCACATCTGGTTCGACGTCCCGCTCGTCGTGGTTGAGCCGGGGATCCGCACCGGGATGCCGATTCTCTACGACAACCCGAAGGACGTCGGAGCGGACCGTGTCGCCAATGCCGTCGGGGCCATCGACTTGTACGGAGGGCCGGCGATCGTCGTGGACATGGGCACCGCTACCACCTTCGACGCCATCTCGGCTGCAGGCGAGTACCTTGGCGGCGCCATCACGCCAGGGATCGCGATCAGTATGGACGCGCTCTTCGAGCATGCCGCGGCGCTGCGCCGCGTGGAGCTCGTCGAACCTCGCAACGTGATCGGCAAGTCGACCGTCGAGTCGATCCAGTCCGGTGCCATCTACGGCTACACCGGTCTTGTCGATTCCATGTGCCGCCGTATTGCCGACGAGCTCGGGCCGTCCGCGATCATCGCGACCGGTGGGTTGGCCGGGCTCATCACGCCCTTGTCGGAAATGATCCAGCACCATGAGCCGTGGCTCACCTTGCACGGGCTTCGCCTTGTCTTCGACCGCAATGTGGCGCGCGACGAGAGTGGGAGCGAGATGTGAGGGAGATCGGATACCGTTTCGAAACGACGTCGGGTGCAGGCGACGTGGCCCGTTCGTTTGCCCATCTCGGAACGGGCGAGGAGTCGGGCGTCACGGTCGCCACCGCTGGCCGCCTCATGCGGTCTCGGCCTCAGGGAAGGCTTGCGTTCGCTGAGCTCCGGGATTGGACGGGCGCCATTCAGTTGTTCGCGCTCGCGGCGCTCACGCCTGATTTCGAGGAGTTCTGCCGACTGTCGCTCGGTGATTGGATCGGTGTGACCGGCGAGGTGGTCCGTACGCGGCGAGGCGAGCTCTCGGTCAAGGTGGCCTCCTGGGAACTGCTCGCGCAGGCTCGCCGCGGCTTTGGCGACAAGTGGCACGGTGTCTCCGACCCCGACATCCGCTATCGCCAGCGCGAGCTCGACCTGTGGGCCAACGACGGAGTGCGCGACATATTCCTGTTGCGTTCCAAGGTGATCGCCTCGATCCGTCGCCGACTCGGTGCCGCCGGATTCGTGGAGGTCGAGACGCCGGTGCTGCACCCGATCCCCGGCGGTGCGACGGCGCGGCCGTTCGTCACTCATTACAACGCACTCCACATCGACGTGTACCTCCGCATCGCGACAGAGCTCTACCTGAAACGGTGCGTCGTCGGTGGGATGGAGCGTGTGTTCGAGATCGGGCGGACGTTCCGCAACGAAGGGCTATCGCCGCGTCACAACCCGGAATTCACGATGCTCGAGCTCTACCAGGCCTATGGCGACTACACCGACATGATGTTGATCTTCGAGGACATCGTGGGAGGAACGGCCGAGGAGCTTTTTGGCACGACGGTGATCCCCTATCAAGGCCGGGAGATCGACCTGACGCCGCCGTGGCGGCGGGCGACCCTCGTCGAGCTCATCGCCGAGCACGCCGGGGTCGAGGTCGACCTGTCGATGGGAGCGGAAGAACTTCAGCGCGTGGCGTCGGGTCTCGGCGTGCCGTTCGAGCCCTGGTACGGGCCGGGCAAGCTCATGTTGGAGATCTATGAGAAGACGACCGAGGCCGAGCTCTGGGGCCCGGTCTTCGTCTGCGACTACCCACAGGAGGTCTCGCCGCTTGCCCGAGCACACCGCTCCAAGCCCGGCTACGTGGAGCGTTTCGAGCCGATCATCGCGGGCCGGGAGCTCGGCAACGCCTTCAGCGAGCTGACAGATCCCGACGACCAGCGGGCTCGTTTCGAGGAACAGGAGCGTGAGAGGGCCCTCGGTGACGACGAGGCGATGGCCATCGATCGGGACTTCCTGCGGGCTCTCGAGCTCGGGTTGCCGCCAACCGGTGGTCTCGGGCTCGGGATCGACCGGCTCGTGATGCTTTACGCAGACGTCGCGAACATCAAGGAGGTACTGCTGTTCCCGGCCCTTCGCCCCGAAGACAGCTCGCCCGAAACGCGGGCCGGCCCGACAGGGTCCGGAGAACCTGAGGCCTGAGCCGGCGTTGTTGCTCAGCTCGGGGCGAGGACTCTCGCAGCGGACCCCTGGAGGTCGTCGACGACGTTGTAGCCGAACTCGACGAGCGCCTTGGGTATCAGTCCCTCACCGAGCCGGGCCGCCGCCGCCGCAGCCGTCTTGGCGTATTGCCGAGCGATCTCGTGGGCAGCTGAGATGCCCGGCGACGCCGCGACGAGCGCCCGTGCCTCCTCGCGCTCGGCCTCGTCGAGCGGGTGGCCGAGAAGATCGCGGAGCCTCGGGCCGACGGCGCGGTCGAGGAGCGCGCGCTGGACCGGCAGTGTGTAGATCCCCTCGGCGAGGTCCTGTCCGGGCGGCTTGCCGAGCTCGGCTTCGGTGGCGACGACATCGAGGACGTCGTCGCGGATCTGAAACACCATGCCGAAGGCCTCGCCGAACGCCGACAGGTCGTTGATCTCGGACCTGTCGAGACCGGCTGTCAGTGCACCGATGCGGCACGCGGTCGACATCAGCGCCGCGGTCTTGTCAGAGATGCAGCGAAGGTAGTCATCCTCGTCGCGGTCGATCTCGAACGTCGCACGGACCTCGGCCACCTGACCCTGGCAGAGCCGGGCCAGCGTCGCCGCGAGCAATCCGGCGACTTCGGTGCCGAGCCCGGCTGCGATCTCCGCTGCCCGGGCGAGCAGGAAGTCACCAGCCACGATTGCCACGAGGTTGCCCCAGCGGGCGTTCACGCTCTCCACGCTCCGCCGGCGGGTCGCCTCGTCCATGACGTCGTCGTGGTAGAGCGAGGCGAGGTGGACAAGTTCGACCGAAACCCCCCCGAGCAGGATCTCCGTGGTGACGTCTTCATTTTGGAGGTAGGAGGCGGCGATCGCGAGCGACGGCCGGAGACGTTTGCCACCGGCTCGGATGAGGTGGCTTGCCACCTCGTTCAAGAACGCGTCATCACCGAGCACCGAGTCCCGCAGGCACAACTCGAGGCGTGCGAGATCCTCCTCGCGGATCGGGAGGGCGAAAGGGTCGGGGCTGCTCACCAAGTCCGCCACCTTACGCCAAAGGGGCACCGGACCGATAGCCAGGTGCCCACCCCATTGTTCCGCGGCACTGTAATCTTCCCCTCTCAAGGTGTTCAATTCGGGCCGGCCGTTCGTCCGGCTCCGGCCGGCTTGCCGGCCGGCTCTGGTTGGCCCGGATCACACCACTAAGGGTTGGGGGGCCGTAGTCCGATGTTAAGAGGGGGAGCTAGCTTCCGTGGCGGCGGGTTTTCACGCACCGGACCGGTAGACTTCTCATACACGGAAGACCACAAGGGAGTCTGAGTTGTTCGAGCGCTTTACCGATCGGGCACGCAGGGTACTGGTCCTGGCTCAGGAAGAGGCACGCCTCCTGAACCACAGCTTCATCGGGACCGAGCACATCCTGCTCGGCCTCATTCACGAGGGCGAGGGAGTCGCGGCCAAAGCGCTCGAGTCCCTCGGCATCTCGCTCGAGGCCGTGCGCGAGAAGGTCGAGGAGACGATCGGGCCCGCGGGGTCGGCCCCGACAGGGTCCCCACCGTTCACGCCACGTGCGAAGAAGGTCCTCGAGCTGTCCCTCCGGGAGGCGTTGCAGCTCGGCCACAACTACATCGGCACCGAGCACATGTTGCTCGGGCTCGTGCGCGAGGGCGAGGGTGTCGCCGCCCAGGTCCTCGTCAGCCTGGGCGCCGACCTGACCCGTGTCCGCCAGCAGGTCATCCAACTTCTCTCGGGCTACCAGGGACGTGAGGGTGCGCCGACCGCGCCCGGTGCCGCGAGCTCCGATAGCCCCGCCGGGTCGCCTTTGCTCGACCAGTTCGGCCGGAACCTTACCCAACTGGCGCGTGAGCACAAGCTCGATCCCGTTATCGGTCGTGATCGGGAGATCGAGCGAGTCATGCAGGTGCTGTCGCGGCGCACGAAGAACAACCCAGTTCTCATCGGTGAGCCGGGTGTCGGCAAGACTGCCATCGTCGAAGGGCTGTCCCAGCAGATCGTGGACGACGACGTCCCTGAGACGCTGAAGGGCAAGCAGCTCTACACCCTCGACCTTGGAGCGCTCGTCGCCGGTAGTCGCTACCGGGGCGACTTCGAGGAGCGGCTCAAGAAGGTCCTGAAGGAGATCCGGACACGCGGAGACATCATCTTGTTCATCGACGAGCTCCACACCCTCGTCGGTGCCGGCGCGGCAGAGGGCGCCATCGACGCTGCCTCGATCCTCAAGCCGATGCTCGCCCGCGGCGAGCTCCAGACGATCGGTGCGACGACGCTCGACGAGTACCGGAAGCATCTGGAGAAGGACGCCGCCCTCGAACGGCGCTTCCAGCCGATCAAGGTCGAGGAGCCGACCTTGGCACACACGATCGAGATCCTGAGAGGGCTGCGAGACAGGTACGAGAAGCACCACCAGGTGACGATCACCGACCAGGCGCTGGTCGCGGCGGCGAACCTCGCCGACCGCTACATCTCGGACCGTTTCCTCCCGGACAAGGCGATCGACCTCATCGACGAGGCCGGTTCGCGTCTTAGGATCCGACGGATGTCCACTCCGCCCGAGCACCGCAAGATCGACGAGGAGCTGTCCAAGATCCGCCACGACAAGGACGCCGCCATCGGGCGGTCGAACTTCGAGGAGGCGAAGAAGCTCGCCGACAAGGAGAGCGATGCGCTCGAACGCAAGGCGGCGCTGAATGTCTCCTGGCGTTCCGCCGGGGAAGAGCTCTTCGATGTCGTCGACGAGGACGTAATTGCCGAGGTGCTCGCAAACTGGACTGGGATTCCGGTCTACAAGCTCACCGAGGAGGAGACGGCCCGTCTCCTGCGCCTCGAGGAGGATCTGCACAAGCGGGTTGTCGGCCAGGAGGACGCGATCAACGCGCTGTCGCGGGCGATCCGCCGTACCCGTGCCGGCCTCAAGGACCCCAAGCGCCCGAGCGGGTCGTTCATCTTCCTCGGCCCGACCGGTGTGGGCAAGACCGAGCTTGCCAAGACTCTCGCCGAGCTGCTCTTCGGTGACGAGGCCGCGCTGATCCAGCTCGACATGAGCGAGTACATGGAGAAGCACACCGTGAGCCGGCTCGTCGGATCACCTCCTGGCTACGTGGGCTACGAGGAGGGTGGCCAGCTCACCGAAGCCGTCCGGCGCAAGCCGTTCGCGGTAGTGCTGTTCGACGAGATCGAGAAGGCACACCCTGACATCTTCAACACCCTCCTTCAGATCTTGGAGGACGGTCGCCTCACCGACGCCCAGGGACGTACGGTCGACTTCAAGAACACCGTGCTCATCATGACCTCGAACCTCGGGACGTCGGACCTGCGCAAGTTGTCGCTCGGCTTCCAGAAGTCGAGCGAGTCGGTGACTTATGAGCGGATGAAGCAGCGTGTCCAAGAGGCGCTCAAGAATCACTTCCGGCCCGAGTTCCTGAACCGGATCGACGAGGTCATCGTGTTCCACGAGCTGACCATGGACGAGGTGGTCGAGATCGTGGAGCTCCTCATCCGCCGGGTGCGCGACCAGCTGGAGGGCCAGGGCATCGGACTGGAGCTCACCCTCGCCGCCAAGAGGTTCGTCGCCGCGAGAGGCTACGCGCCCGAGCTCGGTGCCAGGCCGTTGCGCCGATCCATCCAGCAGCTTGTGGAGGACCCGCTTTCGGAGAAGATCCTCTGGAAGGAATTTCGGGTGGGCGAGACTGTGATCGTCGACGAGGAGGACGGTGCGCTCGTCTTCCGCGCCATCGAGGGCTTCGAGCCTCCGGCCGTCGAGTTCGCAGGGGCCGGCGCCGACTCCTGAGCATTTCCGTCGGCCTTCGGACCGGCGGTGCGGGCCCCTCCCCGGAGTGTGACACCCGGCTCGTAACGTCGAAATGATGACGCGACCGAAGTCGATCCACCGCTGCCAGGCATGCGGACATGGCTCGTCTCGCTGGTCCGGACGCTGCTCGGCCTGTGGTGAGTGGAACACCCTCGTGGAGGAACTGGTGTCGTTCGCCTCCGGGGAGACCCCGAGCCGGGCTGCCGACTCGCCGTTCTCGTCCGCTTCCGGGCCCAACGCGACGCCTTTGCCTCTACGTTCGATCAGCGCGGACGGCGCCGTCGCAGTGGCGACCGGAATTGGCGAGCTCGACAGGGTTCTCGGCGGCGGGCTGGTCGCCGGTTCGGTGACGGTGCTCGGCGGCGAGCCGGGCGTCGGCAAGTCCACGCTCGTCCTCCAGGCGCTGGCGAGCCTTGCGGCCCAGGGCAGGAGCTCGCTTCTCATAGCGGCGGAGGAATCCGGCGAACAGGTCCGGCGCCGTGCCGAACGCCTCGGGGCGGCCGTCGACGGCTGTTACCTGTTGGCGACGACCGACCTCGACGTTGTCCTTAGCGCGGCCGGCCAGCTCGAGCCCTCGGTCCTCGTTGTGGACTCGATCCAAGCAGTTTCCGACTCGGCGTGCGGGTCCCAGGCCGGGTCACCGAGCCAGGTGCGCGAGTGCGCGGGCCGCCTCGTGCGCTACGCGAAGTCGTTGGGAGTCGCCACGTTGTTGGTCGGCCACGTCACCAAGGACGGCGGGCTCGCCGGGCCGCGCACGCTCGAGCACCTTGTCGACACGGTGCTGTCGTTCGACGGCGACCGGCACCAGTCCCTCCGCCTGCTTTCGGCTTCCAAGCACCGCTACGGTCCCACAGGCGAGCTGGGGCTGTTCGAGATGACCGAGATGGGGCTCAGCGGCCTGGTGGACCCGAGCGCCCTGTTGCTCGGGGACCGCTGTCGCGGTGTGCCGGGCAGCATAGCGGTGCCCGTGCTCGAGGGGCGGAGGCCACTCGTCATCGAGGTCCAGGGACTTGTCGGGCCGACGACGTCCGGAGTCCCGAGGAGGGTGGCGCAAGGTGTCGTCGGCGGCCGGCTCGCACTTCTGCTTGCCGTGCTCGAACGGAGGTGCCACCTGGCTCTCGCCGCCTCGGACGTGTTCGTCTCCACCGTGGGGGGACTTCGTGTTAGCGAGCCCGCCGCCGATCTTGGCATCGCGTTGGCCCTGGTCTCGGCGGTGACAGGGATCGCGATCGGAGAGGAGGTCGTAGCTTGCGGTGAGGTCGGGCTGGCCGGCGAGCTGCGCCGGGTGCAGGCGATCGAGCGCCGCCTGGCCGAAGCGGCGAGGCTCGGATTTCGCCGTGCTGTGGTGCCGCAGTCCGCCCCCGAGGGACCGATCGAATTGGAGCTGCTCAGAGCAGGTACCCTGCTGGAGGCAGTTCGACTGTTGCTTGGTGTGGTTCCTGCCGCCAGATCGGGTCTTAGGACCGAGACCTGCGGCGGTCCCGAGTTGAGCGGCGGCCGCGACGTCCGTACCCTGGTGAGGACCCCACCTTCCCTCGTTTCGTGAGGAGTTCCATTGTTCGATGTCGGGGACAAAGTTGTCTATCCCCATCACGGTGCCGCCGTTGTAGAGCGGCGAGAAATGCGAGAAGCCTTCGGCGAGAAACGCGAGTACCTCGTACTCCGGCTCGCGTACGGCGATCTCACACTCATGGTGCCGTCCGACAACACAGCAGAGGTCGGGCTTCGAGAGGTAATCAACGATGAGGAGGTGGAGGAGGTCTTCGCGGTCCTTGGCAAGAAGGAGGCGAGGATGCCTACCAACTGGTCTCGTCGCTACAAGAACCACGTCGAGAAGCTCAAGTCGGGCGACATCTATCAGGTCGCAGAAGTGGTGCGGAACCTCTCGATCCGTGACAAGGACCGCGGCCTCTCCGCCGGTGAGAAGCGGATGCTGACGCGAGCACGCCAGATCCTCGTTTCCGAGCTGACGTTCGCGATCGGCGTGAGTGAGGCCGAGGCGGAGGAGCGCCTCAACGCCGCTCTGCCCTAGCGCAGGGCGCGCAACCGGCGCGTGGGCGTCGAGGTCTGGGTGATCGTTGTCGCCGCCGGTCAAGGACGGCGATTCGGTCAGCCCAAGCAGTTCGCTGCTCTTGGCGGCCGGCCCGTGATCGAGTGGAGCCTCGAAGCGTCGCGCTCGGTAGCCCGCGGCGTGGTGGCCGTCGTGCCGGAGTCGTTTCTCGGGAGCCCCGGAATCGGGAAGGGTGCCGACCGCGTAATTTCTGGGGGCCCGACCCGGGCCTCCTCGGTCCGCCGGGGGCTGGCGGCGGTTCCAGAGAACGCAGACGTCGTCGTAGTCCACGACGCTGCCCGGCCACTGGCCTCACGTGAGCTGTTTCGCGCCGTGGTCGACGCGGTCGTTGCCGGCGCCGACGGAGCCGTTCCCGGCCTAGCCGTCGCGGACACTGTCAAACGTGTTCGTAGCGGCCGCGTCGTGGAGACGCTCGACAGGAGCGAACTGGTGGCGGTGCAGACGCCGCAGGCGTTCCGTGCCGAGGCGCTGCGGCGCGCACACGCCGGCGCGCCGGAAGCGACAGACGACGCCGGCCTTCTCGAGGCTCTCGGCTTGAACGTCGTGGTTGTCCCAGGTGAGTACCACAACCTCAAGCTGACATCGCCCGACGACCTCGCGACTGCAGAGAAGTGGAGCAATCGGTGACCAAGCTACGGGTGGGGATCGGCTTTGACCAGCACCCCTTCGCAAGTGGCCCGGAGCGTGAAAGGGCGCTGGTGTTGGGAGGGGTCCGTTTCGAGGCGGAGCAGGGTCTGCAGGGTCACAGCGACGCCGACGTCGTGGCACACGCATTGGCAGACGCCATGCTCGGGGCCGCCGCGCTCGGCGATCTCGGCGCTCACTTCCCCGACACCGACCAGCGTTGGGCGGGAGCAGACAGCCTCGCGATCCTGGCGCAGGTGGCGGCGCTCGTCATGGCCGCCGGCCTGCGGTTGGCGAACGCGGACTGCACCGTGATCTGTGAGATTCCACGGATCGGCGGTGCGCGTGAGATCATGATGGAACGGCTGAGCGCGGCGGCGGCAGGCCCCGTGCACGTTAAGGCGACCCGACCGGAAGGGCTCGGGAGCCTGGGGCGCGTCGAGGGGATTGCGTGCCTCGCCACCGCGCTGCTCGAGGAGATCGGTTTGTGATGCCAGAAAGCAACAGAGGAGACGGCGCGTCCCGCAGCCCTCGCGGTCCTAACGGCCGTGCCGCGGGCAGCCGCGGAGCCGGTACCGGTCGCGCCGGAGGGCGAGAACCAGGTGGGGCGCGGGCCGGTGGAGCTCGAGCAGGCGGTGGACGGGCCGGTCTTCCGGGCTCGGGCGGTTCTGGAGACCGCTTCGGGGGCTCTGCGGGGCCGCGAGGCACCGGCTACGCCGGAGGTCGCGGCAGGACGGGTGGCGGTGCCGGCGGTTCGGGCACCGGCTACCGCGGTTCGGGCACCGGCGGTGCCAATCGTGGCGCCACTGACAGCGCTTCCAGTACTGGTTACCGCGGCGCAGGCGCCGGCTACCGCGGTTCGAGCACGGGCGGCTCCTACCGCGGGGCCGGCCGAAGTTCCGGTGCCGGTGGCTCATACCGTGGTGCCGGCAGCCCCCCTTCGTCTGCGGCCGGCAGGGACGCCGACTCCGGCTCGTCTCGGTATCGCGCCGTCGGGCCTGCGACTGACAGGGGCGCGGCTCCAAGTCGCAGGTCGCAAGCGTTCAGGTCCTCGCCATCTAGAGAGGGTGGTCGCGGGTCTTCGAACGGTGGGTGGGACCGGCCAGCGCCTCGACGTGACGGCCCAGCTGCTTCGAGGAGGGACGGCCCCGGAAGTCGGCGAGAGACCGAAGCAGAAGACCTCTCCGACTCTGGGCCGGTCCCGAGCTCGATCGGCCGAGCAGCCACGACCGGTCGCAACTTGTGGCCGAGGACACCTCGAGCGCCGCGGTCCGAACCGTCCCTTGGCACGCGGGGAGAGTTCGCCGGCGGGAGCCGGGGAATCCCGGGGTCTTCGGGTGCTTCGCATCGGGCCGCCAGTCGCCGGTCGCCCACCGCCGGCGGCTACCGACGGCCCTTGCCGGCTCTGAGAAGCCCCGGCGGTCCGAGCAAGCCCTTCGGCCGAGGCGGCCGTTTGCCCGAACCCCCCGGCGGGCGTGGCTCTGCAAAAGTCCGGCGTGAGCTCGGCGGCGACCAGGTCGAGGGTCGACAGGCGGTCAGGGAACTACTTGCCGCACGCCGGAGGGCGGTGCACGAGGTCTGGATGATGGAGGGTTCGGATCCTGCCGCGATTCTGCGGGAGATCCAGTCGCTGGCTCGGGCCAACCACGTCCCAGTGCGGCTTGTGAGCCAACGCCAGATCCAACAAGTCCAAGGCTCTGAAGCGCCGCAAGGCGTGATCGCCTTCGCCGAGCCTCTGACCGAAGCTGATCTGTCCGATCTGGTCGGCTTGCGGTCCGATGATGTCGAGGCCACGCTCCCGGTCGACCGCATGGATGACGAGCGTTCGAGGCCCGAGGATGCCGAACCTGCCGACGCCGAGCCCGGGGACGCCGAACCCGAGGACGCCGAACCTGCCGACGCCGAGCCCGGGGACGCCGAGCTCGAGGACGCCGAACCTGCCGACGCCGAGCCCGAGGCGCCGGTTGAACCTGCCCGCCATGTGAAGGTGGGGCGGGGAAGCAAGGTGGGCAAGATGGCGTTTCTTGTCGTCGTCGATGGCGTCACCGATCCGCAGAACCTGGGTGCTCTCCTGCGCAGCGCCGAGTGCGCGGGTGTGACCGGGGTCGTGTTGCCTCGCCATCGGAGCGCGCATGTGACCCCGACGGTCACCAAGGTCGCAGCGGGTGCGATCGAGCACGTCAGCGTCGCCGTTGTCCCTGGTGTGCCAGGGGCACTTCAGGAGTTGGAGCGTCTCGGGGTCTGGACGGTCGGTCTCGATGAGCGTGGGTCTGAGCCGGTGTTCAACCTCCAGCTCGGAGACCGGCCGATCGCGCTCGTGATCGGAGCCGAGGGAAGGGGCCTCGCTCCGCTGACGCGTCAACGATGCGATGTGCTCGCGCGGATCCCACTGCACGGTTCCATCGACTCGCTCAACGTTTCGGCGGCCGGAGCCGTCGCCATGTTCGAGGTCGCACGCCAGCGGTCCGCTGAATCCGGGTAAGCCGGCCCTCGCAGCAGATCAAGATCCACATGGAGGAAGGCCGCGCCGGCAGGGCGAGCTGGCCTTGTGGTCTTGCCTACCGGGACGACATCGGCACGTAGTCGCGGCGCCGGTGTCCGACATAGAGCTGCCTTGGTCGCGCGATCTTCGTGTTGTGCTCGAGCATCTCTACCCAGTGCGCCACCCACCCTGCAACGCGCGGAACCGCGAACAGCACCGGGAACATCTCGACCGGGAATCCCATGGCCTGGTAGATGAGCCCTGAATAGAAGTCGACGTTCGGGTACAGCTTGCGGGAAATGAAGTACTCGTCGGCGAGCGCGACCTCTTCGAGCCCCAGCGCGATGTCGAGGAGCGGGTTCTTGCCTGTGACATCGAAGACGTCGTAGGCGATGTCTCTGATGATCTTCGCCCGGGGGTCGTAATTCTTGTAGACGCGATGGCCGAATCCTTGCAGGCGGCCGTGGCCCTCTTTGACGGAGCGGATGAAGGCCGGAACGTTCTCGAGGCACCCGATCTCGGAGAGCATCCGGATGACGGCCTCGTTCGCACCGCCGTGGAGCGGGCCGTACAGGGCAGCGCAAGCTGCCGCACAAGCCGAGTACGGGTCGACTTGCGACGAGGCAACGACGCGCAGCGCAGCCGTCGAGCAATTCTGCTCGTGGTCCGCGTGCAGGATGAAGAGAGCGTCCATCGCCCGTACCAGCGTGGGATTCGCATCAAAACGGGATTCCGGGGTCTTCAACACCATCGACAAGAAATTCGACGGGAAGTCGTGCGAATTGTCGGGATAGACAAACGGCATGCCGACGCTGTAACGGTGCGCCGCGGCGGCGAGGGTCGGCATTTTCGCAATGAGCCGGATGATCTGCTTGTGGCGGACCTTCGGATCGAAGATGTTCTTCGCGTCGGGGTAGTACGTCGAAAGCGCTGCGATCGCTGAGACGAGGATCCCCATGGGGTGAGCGTCGTAGTTGAAGCCTTCGAGGAACCTCTTGCGCATGTTCTCGTGTATGAACGTGTGGTAGGTGATCTCCTGGACCCACTTCTCGGCTTGATCGGCAGTCGGCAGCTCGCCATGGAGCAAGAGATACGCGACCTCAAGGTAGGTCGATTGCTTTGTCAGCTGCTCGATCGGATAGCCGCGGTACTCGAGGACTCCGTTGTCGCCGTCCACATAAGTGATTGCGCTTTCGGCTGAAGCCGTGGTCATGAACGCAGGGTCGAAGAACCAAACGCCGGGCAGGAGCTTGCTCCACTGGTCTGCAGCGATTCCGCCGTCGACGATTGGGATCTCGATCGTCTGACCGTTGCGGTTATCCGTGATCGTCACGCTTTCCACCACGACCTCCACCTCCGTTCGGCTCGGTCCAGGCTGACGTCGTTGGCGCCCGGTCTTGTTGTTGACGCTTATACCCTCGTCGCCACATCCTATGGCAGTGCCGGGCGGCACCGATTCCGGGCCGACCGCTTGCTGTTCGCGCAAGGCGCGTGCGCAGCGCGGGCCGTCCGACGTTATCTGTCCGCACCCGACAGCTAACATGCCGTGCGCCCCTCGAGGGCGACGAGAGCCCGCAGGTGGCCCGAGACCTCTGTTAGGGGAGTCCGTTGATTGCAGAGCAAACGCGACGGCGGCATCGGCGTGAGCACCACCGCTGTACCGGCCACGACGACCTTCTCGCAAACGACTGCCCTGTAGGCCGGCGGCGATGACCGAGCGTTCGCTTCAGCGGCTCTATGAGGACCCGGGGACCCCGCTCAGCTCAGGATTGGAGCGGGCTCAGTTGCAGGCGACGATGCTTGCCGAGATCGCATCATCGTCGCCGCGACCGCTTGTGGCAGTCGATATCGGATGTGGCGACGGCATGGCCACAGCTGTAGCAGTGGCCCGCTGTGAACAGACGCCGGGAGCGAACGTCACTATCATCGGCCTCGACTGGTCGTGCACCGCTCTCGATCGTGCCCGGCGGCGCGGCGTTCCCGTGGCTCGCGCAGCGATAGACGGCTTGGGCCTGCCTTTGGCTTCCGGCAGCGTGGACGTGGTCATCATGAGCGAGCTGATCGAGCACTTGGTGGATACAGATGCTGCGCTCGCAGAAGCAGGACGAGTGCTCGTTCCCGGCGGGAGGTTGCTGTTGTCGACGCCAAATCTGGCGGCTTGGTACAACCGGGTGCTTCTCGCGTTCGGGGTTCAGCCGCTCTTCACCGAAGTCAGCCTGCGTCGCATCTACGGTCGGCCGGGTCGTGACGTGGTCGGGCACCTGCGGATCTTCACGCGCCGCGCGCTCGAGGAGATCCTCGTTGCAGCCGGATTCGTCGAGATCGACATCACGGGTGCCCCGTATCACGATGTCCCTTGGCCGTTTCGCCCGATCGACCGGTTGCTCTGCCGCACACCCAGCTTCTCCTCCATTCTTCTCGCTTCTGCACGACGGCCGACGTGAGCCTGGACACCCATACCTCAGCAGGGATCGCCATCGCGGCGATGTCGGCGCTGCTGACCGGCACCGGCACTGTCGTGGAGAAGGTCGCTCTCCAGCGGCTGCCCGAGATTCATGCGCGGCACTTCTGGGTGATGCTCCGCACCTTGTGCGCTTCGCCGCAGTGGCTGTGGGGTTGCGCCTGCTTGCTGGGGGGTCTCGTGTGCCAGGGCCTCGCCCTGTCCCTGGCACCGATCTCGGTTGCTCAGCCGATCTTCGCTTCCGGGATCGTCCTCTTGCTCGTGCTGTCACATTTCGTGCTGCACGATCGCCTCCGGCCAGTGGAGTGGATCGCTCTGGCGACCATCGTGATCGCCCTGGTCCTGCTCGGCCTGTCGATCGACACGCGTGTGGATCACGCGGGCGGCCCTGCACGCTTGGCGTACCTCCTGCTTGCCGCAATTCCAACTTCTGCGGTCGGCCTCGCAGTTTTCGTGGTGGCGGACCGGGCGCACAGGTCGCGGCGCCGGATCAGGCAGTTGCGAGGCCCACTGTTCGGCGTGGCGGCCGGTCTGCTTTACGGCGTGGCCGGCCTCGGACTCAAGTCGGCGGCGACTTTCGTCCAACGCTGGGGGCTCGTCGGCTCGATCCCTCACCTGGTGACTTCGCCTGACCTCTACGTGCTCGCCGTCACCATGGCGACCGGCCTGGTGCTGTTCCAAACCGGCCTGCAACGTTGCTCGGCGTCGGTCGTGTCGCCGGTGAACATCGTCACGTCCACCACTTACGTCATCGCTGTCGGGACCGTCCTGTTCAACGAGCATCTCCCCACCTCGGCCGGTCCTCTGGGACTGAGGATCGCGGGCTTTGCGGGCGTGGTGGTCGGCCTTGTCACCCTTGCCGTTGCCGGCGGGATGGGCGACACGAGCGGCGAGGGCGTCGACAGCGCCGCCGAGGCTGCTCGAAGCGTCACATCAGGCGACGGAGTCGATCAGCTCAAGTTCAGCCGGTAGACGTTCGTCTCCCGTTTCACGAAACCAGCCCTCGTGTACAAACGGTTCGCAGCCTCCCGCGACGATCGCGAGGTCAAGTTGACGTGGAGGGCGCCCCGCTCGCGGGCGAGCTGGACGGCTTCTGAGATCAATGCCACGCCGACACCATGGCCCCGGAAAGACTCGTCGACGACGACGTCTTCGATTACGGCGTGCAGCCCGGACGGGATTCGGTAGGCGATGAGCGTGGTCATGCCGGCGATCGTGTCGTCGCGCGAAGCGAGCCGAGCGACCAAGAGCGTGCTCGTGCCGGAAGCCACGATCTCTTCGAGGCCGGCGCGACCAGGAGCCGCCGCGGTCGAGGACAGTTGCGGCATCAGGCGTGCCACGACCTCGACGAGATCGTCGGTCACCTCTGAGACGCGGTCCACGAGGACACCATTGGCCATCATGGAGGCGAGTGTATCGAGACGCTTCCTCTGCGCGAAACCAGAGCTCGAGTCAGCCGCGACGCCCTACGGGCCTCCTCGTCGCCAGATCGGCCCACGTGGCCAGTCGAAGAGAACCTCGATCGAGTCGCCCCGTATGGCGGCGAACGCGTGCTCGCTCCACACGCCGGCATTGGCCAGCGGGGAAGGAAGGGAGTCCTCGCCGAACCATCCGACGTCGGCGCACTCGAGCGGGTGTGCCTTCAGCGCGCCGCCCACAGGCCGGAGGTGGAAGACGAGCGAGTAGAGGGGCACCTGTGTGAAACCGAGCCGAAGACCGTCGAGGACCATGACCAGGCGCACGGGCTCGACGTCGATGCCTGTCTCCTCGAGTACTTCCTTCACAGCGACCTCGGCGGCCGAGTAGCCCACGTCGGCCCAACCGGTTGGGTAGAGCCAAGCCCCCGAGTCCGCCCGCTGCACGAGCAAGATCTGGCCCTCGTCGTTGCCGACGATCGCCCCGATCGCGACCTTCGGCGTCACGTAACCGGCGACGCCTTGGCGCACGTCCCCCATCCACTCGAGGACGAGGTCGTCCGCCTCGTTCGTTGCGACCGGTTGGCCGTCACGAGCGAGCGCCGAGGCGGCAGCGGCGCGGATGTCGCCGGCGACCTTCAGGATCTCTTCGTAGCGTTCCTGCTCGTAGAGGTTCTTGGTGAACGCGAGACCGGTCTTGGCTATGGCGGCGAGCGTTTCTCCCCACCGAACGAGATCTCGAGCCGGCGCCGGCACGTCACCCACGCGCCCGACCCTAATGCCGCCGCCCGGGCCGGAACACCGCGACCTCCTGTGCGCGATCATGGCCGACGTGAGCGTCAAGCAGGACTGCCGGCATTACGTCATGCGGAGTGTGCGCTCAGGTGAGCGCACCGAGCGCTGCCGGCTCGACGCTGCCGAGCTGGTTCCCTTTGCGTGCCCGGACGGCTGCGTGTTCTACGAGCCTCGCCAGATCGCCACCGGCGGCTGGCAGGTTCGTGCCCGGGGCAACGAAGACCCGCCGACGACCAGGCGCTGAACGGGAGCCAGGGCGACCTGGCATCGCCGGAGACCGGGGAGCTGGCGCCTTCCTCGCTGGTCAGCTTTCCAGGACGTCGCCCAGGCGGTCGACGCTAACGCCGATCTCCTCGAGCCATGCCACCGCGCCTTCGATCGCTTCCGGAGCGCCGGCGAGCTCGCAGATGATCCAGCCTTGGTGAGCCTCCACGTTCGCTCTGCGAATGTTCGGCTCGACATCGAAGCGACGGACGAGCTGTGCCACCACCGGCTCGCGAACCAGCTCTTCAGGGAAGGTGAGGCGGACTCGCGTGTTCATCGGCGGACGTCGGTCGAAGCTGCGGCCGCACGAGAAAGATTGCCCGAACGCAGACCTTCGAGATCGAGGGTGACGTAGCGGTACCCGGCATCGCGGACCGCTGTGACGATCTCGTCACGAATGTCGATCGCACGATCGAGGTCCTCCAGAGGGAGCTCGATTCGAGCGAGATCGCCGTAATGGCGTACCCGCAGGGCATCGAAGCCGAGCCGTCGCAGGGACGATTCGGCAGCCGCCACTTGGCCGAGGATCCCCAAAGTGACCGGCGTGCCGTGCGGCACCCTCGATGACAGGCACGCGGCCGCCGGACGGTCCCAGGTGCTCAGCCCGAGCGCTTGCGACACCTTACGGACCGTTGCCTTGTCCAGCCCTGCTTGGACGAGAGGGAAGACGGCGCCCCGCTCGGCGGCCGCCTTCTGCCCGGGCCGGTGGTCGCTGAGATCGTCGAGGTTGACGCCCAGCACAACTGTTGCCCGTTCGGTCTCGGCCAGAGGCATCAGGACGTCCATCAGCTCGCGTTTGCAGTGGTAGCAACGATCGAGATCATTGCGCACGTAGGCAGGGTCGTCGAGCTCGTGTGTCGTTACGGCTACCCAGCGTAAGCTCCACTCGTCGGCGATCCCGGCGCAGTGCGCTAGGTCCTCAGGCGAGAGAGAGGGAGAGACGGCGGTCGCGCAGAGCACTTGTTCGGCTCCGAGGAGCCTCGTCGCGACAGCCGCAACCAGTGCGGAATCGGCGCCGCCGGAAAATGCGACGACGACGCGCCCGAGGCGCGCCAGGATGACCTGCAGGCGGACGAGAGCGTTCCTGGCCAACTCTGCGGGATCGTCCCCGGCCACCGTTTCAGCGTATGCCGACGCCACTTAGAACTTCCGCCGGCTCTCCGACAATCCCGGTGTAGAAGGGGCCGAAGTCCGCATAGCGTGTCGAAGCCTCGTCGAAGCGCATGGAGTACACGCAATCCTTCAGGTCGTCGGGGTGAACACCGAACAGGGTGACTCCCCATTCCCAGTCGTCAAGGCCAGCGGACCCCGTCACGAGCTGAAGCACCCGGCCTCGGAACTCGCGACCTGCGGCCCCGTGTCCTCGCATGAGCTCCATCCGGTCATCGAAGCTCAGCGCGAACCAGTTCTCGGCCCCCGGGGCGCGGCGCTTGGACATCGGATAGAAGCAGATGGCCGCCATGCCGTCTGGCGGGAGCGTCGGGTACAGCCGGGCTTGTTTCATCTCCTCGGGCGCGCCGGCGGCGTACTCGGACACCTCGGTCAGCGACACGTAGGAGTCGGCGACGTCCAGACCACTGGTCTGCAACTCGGTTTGCAGGCGGCGGAGCCGCCTCAGATCCGGGCCGAGCGCGAGAACGCAAACGTCGGCCTTGTGCCCCAGCATTGCCGCAGTCACAACCTGGCAGCCGTCCTTGCGCGCAGTGTCGATCGCACCGAGAAGTGAGCGGACCTCGGCCCCGGGCCTCGGCTTGCAGAACAGATGCAGCACACCCCACCCGGTCCTCGGGCTGACTGGTGAGTCGTCAGGCATGACGGGTTCGAAAGTCACGGCTTGGAGTCTACGGAGAGCCCGAGAAGCCGGCGCCGGGCCGTCCCGGATGATGAGACCTTTCCGGTCGGCGAAGGTGCCCCGAACGCGCCGCCAGGGACGCCTTGTGGCGTCCCTGGCGGTCCTTGCGTCCAAAGACCCCTTGGTCTCGGGATCAGTAGTCCTCCATCCCACCGCCCGGAGGCATGGCGGGAGCCTTCTCCTCGGGCTTGTCCACGACGACCGCCTCGGTCGTGAGGAACAGGGCCGCGATCGAGGCCGCGTTCTGCAGTGCCGACCTGGTCACCTTGGCGGCGTCGATCACACCAGCCTTGAACAGGTCCTCGTACACGCCGGTCTGTGCGTTCAGGCCATTGGCGCCCTTCAGGCTCTTGACCTTCTCGACCACGACGCCACCTTCGAGACCTGCGTTGACGGCGATCTGCTTCAGCGGCTCCTCGACGGAGCGGGCGACGATCCTGGCACCAGTCGCCTCGTCGTCGTCCAGCTTCTCGGCTGCGTCCAGGATGGCCTGCTGCGAGCGGAGCAGCGCTACGCCCCCACCAGGGACGACACCCTCTTCGATGGCCGCCTTGGTGGTGGACACGGCGTCCTCGATGCGGTGCTTCTTCTCCTTGAGCTCCACCTCTGTGGCAGCCCCGACCTTGATGACCGCTACCCCGCCAGAGAGCTTCGCCAAGCGCTCCTGGAGCTTCTCCCGGTCGTAGTCCGAGTCGGTGTTCTCGATCTCGGTCTTGATCTGGCTGATCCGGCCTTTGATGTCGGCGTCGTCACCAGCACCCTCAACCACTGTCGTCTCATCCTTGGTGACGACGATCTTGCGGGCCCGGCCGAGCAGGTCCAAGGCGACGTTCTCGAGCTTGAGCCCAACCTCTTCGGTTATGACCTGGCCGCCTGTCAGGATGGCGATGTCCTGGAGCATCGCCTTGCGGCGCTCTCCGAAGCCTGGAGCCTTGACGGCGGTGCTGCGGAACGTGCCGCGGATCTTGTTCACGACGAGGGTGGCAAGCGCCTCGCCCTCGACGTCCTCGGCCACGATCATGAGCGGCTTGCCGGTCTGCATGACCTTCTCGAGCACCGGGAGCAGATCGCGGACGGCTGAGACCTTCGACCCCACGAGCAGGATGTACGGGTCCTCGAGGACGGCCTCCATACGGTCCGGGTCGGTGACGAAGTACGGCGAGATGTAGCCCTTGTCGAAGCGCATGCCTTCGACCAGCTCCATCTCCATGCCGAAGGTCTGCGACTCCTCGACGGTGATGACGCCGTCCTTGCCGACCTTGTCGATGGCCTCGGCAATCATGGAGCCGATCTCGTCGTCGGCAGAGGAGATGGACGCCACCTGAGCGATCTGGTCTTTTGCGTCGATCTCCTTGGAGAGCTGCTTCAACCGGGCGACGGCCGTCTCGACACCAACTTCGATGCCACGCTTCAGCGACATCGGGTTCGCGCCAGCAGCGACATTGCGCAGTCCCTCACGGACCATGGCGCCGGCGAGCACAGTTGCGGTCGTCGTTCCGTCCCCTGCGACGTCGTCGGTCTTCTTCGCCACTTCCTTCACGAGGTCCGCTCCGACCTTCTCCCACGGGTCTTCGAGCTCGATCTCCTTTGCGATGGAGACGCCGTCGTTCGTGATCGTCGGAGCGCCCCATTTCTTCTCCAGCACGACGTTGCGACCCTTCGGGCCAAGCGTGACCTTCACGGCGTCTACGAGCTGGTTCATGCCACTCTCGAGGGCCCGGCGGGCCTGCTCGTCGAAGGCGATCAACTTCGGCATTTTGGGGATGTCCTCCTTGGGCTGCACGGATCCGTAACCGTTAGCACTCTCATGGTGCGAGTGCTAATAGCAAACCACGCCAGAGGCTGTCGCGCAACTGCGCCCCGGAGTCCCCAGGTCGGGGCCCTGTCCATCGACAGGCGGCGAGCGCCCCTGTTGCCAGCCTCAGCCGCCTGCGACCGCCGGGATGATTGACAAGGTGGTGCCGGCGGGAAGGCCGGTGTCGAGGCCTTGGAGGAATCGAACATCCTCGTCCGCGACGAACAGGTTCACGAAACGCCGCAGCGTGCCCTGCTCGTCCAGCAGACGCGCCCTCATCCCCGGATGGTCGCGATCAAGCACGTCTATCGCTTCACGTACAGTCAGAGCTTCGATTTCGACCTCACCTGCGCCTGCGGTCAACGGCCGGAGCTGGGTCGGGATGCGGACAGTGACGCTCATCGCTTCGCCGCCCTCAGGTTCCCGTCACGATCGAGCAGCTCGGCGACGGCTTGGAGTGTCGGCGGGATTGTTGCGGACGGCCCGACTGCACCGGCGAGTGCCTCGACGGTCTTGAGGCCGTTGCCCGTGATGTAGATGACGACACGCTCATTGGGTCGGACAATACCGGCGCCGGCCAGCTTGACGAGCGTTGCCACGGTGACGCCCCCCGCGGTCTCGGCGAAGATCCCCTCGGTGCGGGCCAGCAAGCGGATCCCCTCGACGATCTCCTCGTCGGTGACTGCCGCGATCGCACCTCCGCTTCGCCGTACCACCTCGAGGGCGTACCAGCCGTCGGCCGGGTTGCCGATCGCAAGCGACTTCGCGATCGTCGAGGGCTTGACCGGCCGCACATGGTCGGCTCCTTCTGCGAATGCAGTTGCCACGGGCGAGCAACCGTGCGCCTGCGCGCCGGAGATCCGGACCTCGCGGTCGCCGTCGACGAGGCCGAGCTCGGTGAGCTCGCGAAACCCCTTGTCGATCGCCGTCGACGAGGCCGAGCTCGGTGAGCTCACGAACCCCCTTGTCGATCTTGGTGAGCTGGCTTCCCGACGCGATCGGGACCACGACGTGGTCGGGGAGCTGCCAACCGAGCTGCTCCGCGACCTCGAAGGCCAACGTCTTCGAACCTTCGGCGTAGTAGGGCCGGATGTTGACGTTCACGAAGGCCCAGGACGCGAACTCGCTCGCCAGCTCCGCGCAAAGGCGGTTCACGTCGTCGTAGCTGCCGTCGACCGCGACGAGGTGCCCGCCGAAGACTGCGGTCGTGATGAGCTTCACCGCCTCGAGATCGTGCGGCACGAACACGAACGACTCCATGCCGGCCCGGGCGGCATGGGCGGCGACCGAGTTCGCCAGATTGCCGGTGGAGGCGCACGCAGCGATCCTGAACCCGAGCTCACGGGCCTTGGTGAGCGCCACGCCGACAACTCGGTCCTTGAACGAGCCGGTCGGGTTGCGAGTGTCGTCCTTCACCCAGACCTCGCCGAGCCCGATCTCGGCTGCGAGACGGTCGGCGAGGATCAGTGGCGTGAACCCGGTCCCGAGGTCGACCGGCGACTCAGCCGAGACGGGAAGGAGGTCCGCGTACCGCCACATGTTGAGCGGCCCGGCCGCGATCGACTCGCGCGTGACCGTTCCCAGCTGCGCATCGTGGTCGTAGGCGACCTCGAGCGGCCCGAAACAGAACTCGCACACGTGGATCGCCTCGGCCGCGTACATGTGTGCGCACTCCCGACAGCGAAGCCCAAGGACATGGCCCACGAGACCCTCCTCATCGTTCGGGCATTGGCACCTGGCACGGCCCGAGAGGCTCGTACTGGTTGTCGCGGCTTTCGTAAGGCCCGATCCCTCGGCCGCTCTGGATGATTGGCCCCAAGTGTGGACGACAGCCTGGCGCACGTCAAAGTTCGCGGGCTCACGCCGATGATCACCGATGAGGTGAGGTCGCAGGCGTCACAGGCCCTAACCTGACGACCGACGATGGCCACCGTATCCGACGTCGCGACGACGATTGCGTCTTACCACCACGGGGACTTCCCGGTCGCCGAGCTGCGGGCGATGAAGAAGGACCAGCGGATCTCGGTCTGCATTCCCGCCCGTGACGAGGGGGCGACCGTCGGTGCCATCGTCGAGATCGTGCGTCGTGAGCTCGTCGACGGCGCCGGGCTCGTCGACGACCTGCTCGTGGTCGACGATCGGTCCGATGACGCGACCGCTGTGGTTGCCTTTGCCGCAGGAGCCCGAGTCCTGTCGGTGCCGCAGATCGATGGGCCGACGGTCTCCGCAGTCGGCAAGGGCGAGGCGATGCGCCGTGGGCTCGCCGCGATCGATGGCGACATCGTCGTCTTCCTCGACGGAGACGTGGAGAATTTCGGGATGCATTTCGTGACGGGCCTGCTAGGCCCGGTTCTCGCCTGCCCTGAGACGATGCTGGTGAAGGCGTGCTACCGCCGACCGCTCGGCGAGAGCTCGACCGGTGGCGGCCGCGTCACCGAGCTTGTGGCACGGCCACTCGTGTCATTGCTGTTCCCCGAGCTCTCGGGCGTGATCCAGCCGCTCGCGGGCGAGGTCGCGGTCCGGCGAGAGGCTCTCGAACACATCGAGCTTGCTGACGGCTATGGAGTTGAGCTCGGGATGCTGATCGACATCTCGCGGTGTTATGGCGTGGGCTCGATCGCCCAGGTCGACCTCGATGTCCGCGCGCATCGCAACCGACCGCTTCGCGAGCTCGCTCCTCAGGCACGCGACGTGCTGGACGTCGCCCTCCGTCGCGCAGGGGTAAGGGTCTCGTGACCGGGTTCGGCCTCGTCGTTGTCTCGAACCGGGGACCTTTCACGCTCGTGAGCGGCCCCGGGGGAGCCCTCGAGTTTCGACCGGCAGCGGGCGGCATGGCACCGAGCCTGAGCGGCGCGCTCGCCGAAGACCCGATGATCTCGGGCGGGGGAGCGCTCTGGGTCGCCGCGGCCCGCACCGAGGCGGATCGGCTCCACGCTTCGGGCGGCGCAGTGACGACCGGACAGGACTCTTTGAAGCTGCGCATGGTTGCCGTCACGGCCGAGATCGGGCGGGCAGCCTCCGAGGTGATCGCGAACGGCACGCTGTGGTTCTTGCACCACGGCTTGTTCGACCATGCGCGCCGCCCGCGTTTCGACCGGGTCTGGCACGAGGCGTGGGAAGGGTACTGCCAGTTCAACGAGGCCTTTGCGGACACGATCGCAGAGGAGGCCGCTTCCGGGGCGACGGTCGTCGTCAACGACTATCACCTGGCGCTCGTCGGCCGGTATCTCGCAAAGCGCCGGCCAGACCTGGCGACCGCGTTCTTCTCCCACACCTCGTTCTGTCCTCCCGAGGACCTCGCCATGATGCCGGACGGTCCCCGCCTCGACCTGATGGAGTCCATGTCCCGTTTCGGCGCCTGCGGGTTTCACACGGCGCGGTGGCGCGACGCCTTTGTCAGGTGCGCGTCGGACGCCGGTGTCGAGGCGCCCGCGACCTTTGTGGCCCCCCTCGGCGCAGATCCGGCGAGGCTCGACGAGGTGGCTGCCAGCGAGGCCTGCCGGTCACGTCTCGAGCGCCTCGAGGAAGAGCTCGACGGCCGCACGCTCTTGCTGCGCAGCGACCGTGTCGAGCTCTCGAAGAACCTGATACGCGGCTTTCTCGCGTTCGACGAGCTGCTCGAGGACTCGCCGCAGTGGAGGGGGCGCCTGGTCTTCCTCGCGCGCGTCTACTCGTCGCGCGAGTCCCTGCCGGAGTACCTCGCCTACCGGACCGAGGTGGAACACGTCGTGGCCCGGGTGAACGAACGCTGGGGAGCGCGCGGCTACACGCCGGTGGTCCTCGACCTCGAGGACGACTTCGCGGCGACAGTGGCCGCCTTGCGGCGCTACGACATGCTGCTTGTCAATCCCATCCGGGACGGCCTCAACCTTGTCGCCATGGAAGGGCCGGCGGTCAACGAACGCGACGGCGTGCTCGTGCTCTCACGAGAGGCGGGCGCCTACGACGATCTCGCGGACGTGGCAGTCGGCATCAATCCCTTCGACGTGACCGGGACGGCGGCCGCCATGGCTAGCGGCCTCTCCATGAGCGATGCCGAACGCCGGGTTCGGGCCGCGGAGCTGCGGCGCCGGGCACGATCGCGCATTCCGGCGCATTGGCTGGCCGAGGTGCGCAACGCAGCCCAGGTTCCCGGCGAACGAGATCTCCACGCCTGGGGCCGATCGGGCCTCTAGGACGGGTGCAGTCGCGCGGCCAATGCGACAAGGAAACCTACTGCAGCGCCCGGACCATCGAGGACGAGGTCTGCCGCCTCGACCAATTCTCGAGGTGCGTCGGCCCCGGCAACCGCGACCTTCACCGTGCGGAGCCCGGACGTTGCCCTCAGCTCGTCGAGAGCGCGGAATGCGAACATGTCCCCGGCATCGTCGCCGAGAAACGCAGCCCTCTCCAGCGTCCCGCACAGCTCGGTCACGACCGTTCCCTTGTCGATCCCGAGCGGTAGTGCGAGCTCCACGCTCGCCTTGCCCGGCCGGGCCACCAGGTCGTACTCGGCCGCGACGGCTTGCACCACCTCTGCTGCACGTGCCGCAATCGCCTCGAGATCGGCGCCCGAGGCGCTGATCGAGCGCCAATGAGCCGTGACCCCATAGCCCTTGTCCTCGACCCGGACGCCACTGGGCAGGGTGGCACGGAGTTGATCACGAACGGTCTCGATCACCGGGCGCCAAGCCGAGACCCCCGAGCGGAGCCTGACCGTCCCGTCCGGCAAGCACTCCTCGAGCCCGTGAAGGCCGAAGGCCCGAAGCGGAGATCGATAGCTCGTGAGTTCGAGGCGATCGCCGAGGAACGCCGCGGATCGCCCGGAGATAGCGGCGACGACGGCCAGCTCGCGAGCAAGGTCGTGCAGAGCGCCGAGCGCGCCGGGCAACGGTCGGGCAGCTTGTGGATCGACGACCATCGGGGCGATCGTCCCGTCAAAGTCGCAGCAGAGCCCCGCGCGTCGAGGGATCCCGGCGAGAAGCTCGAGGGCGGAAGACTCGGCGGTCGTCAGCCCGCGAACCTCGGGAACGCCGGTGCTCTCAACGCGGACGGCGTTCGAGCCGGGGACCGCCTTCGAAACGGTCTCGGCGCCGGCGGACTATCCGGCGCTTCACCCGGTGGATCACGAGCGGGTCATACGCGAAAGCCTCGGGCGAGTCGGCCAATCGCCTCAGCACGCCGTAGTACGCGCCCGGGGAAAGCCCCAGCCGTTCCCGGATCGCCTGGCGTTTGGACGCAGATGACAACCACCAGTCGCGTTCTACATCGAGCACATTGCGCTCCCGATCCGTCAGCGTCATCTCACCCGACAATGCCAATTCCAGCCTCGCGAAGCAAGGACCCTCGCCTGGGGTGCCGGAGAGCAGTGCCTTTTCGGGCAGACTTCAAGGCCGGATGACCAACACGGTGAGCTACTTCGCGGCGTTCGGCGGTGGCGTCGCGTCCTTCGTGTCACCTTGTGTGCTGCCAATTGTCCCCGGTTATCTCTCGGTCGTCACCGGACTGGACCTCACCGATGCGGTGCAGGGATCGCGCCATCATCTTCTTCGGATCGCCCGTGACACGGCGTTGTTCGTGGTCGGGTTCACTGTCGTGTTCGTGCTCTTGGGCATCACGGCCACGACGATCGGGAGCGCGGTCTTCCGCGACAAGGAGCTGCTGTTGCGGATCTCTGGGGCGCTCGTGGTCGCGATGGCGTTGTTCCTCGCCGGATCGCTCGTGCTGAAGCGGCCGGGTTGGTACCGGGAAGCCCGGTTTCACCCGAAGCTCGAGCGCTACGGGCCGTTCGCGGCGCCCGTCGCGGGTGCCGCGTTCGGCTTCGGCTGGCAACCATGCCTCGGGCCGATCCTCGCCTCGGTGAGCGCGGTCGCAGCGACGTCGGGGTCAGCCGCGCAGGGAGCGGCGCTGCTGAGCATCTATTCGTTGGGCTTGGGGATCCCGTTTCTCGTGGTCGGTTTGGCGCTCGGCCGGTTGTCGGGGACGCTCTCGTTCGTCCGCCGGCATTCACGGGTCATCACGGTCTTCTCAGTTGTCGTGATGGGCGTGTTCGGTGCCCTTTTGTTCACCGACAAGCTGACGTACGTGACGAGCGAGCTGCAGACGCTCATGCGGTCGATCGGGCTGGGTGGACTCGTCACGGCCGGCTGAGAGCAAGGTCAGACTCCCGCGAGTGCCCTCACGACGAACGGCAGGATGCCGCCGTGCCACAAGTAGCCGGCCTCGCCGGGTGTGTCGACGCGCAGCACCACTTTGAAGAGGCGGTCGTCGGCCGCGACGGTGAGCTCGCGCCCGACCAGCTCGGCGAGGGACGCGCCGGAAAGGCCCTTCAAGTCGATCGATTCACGGCCAGTGAGCCCGAGCGACCCCGCGTTCTCGCCCGATGCGAACTGCAGGGGGAGCACGCCCATGCCGATCAGGTTCGACCGGTGGATCCGCTCGAAGCTCTCCGCCATCACCGCGCGGACACCCAACAACGCCGGGCCCTTTGCCGCCCAGTCACGTGACGAGCCGGAGCCGTATTCCTTGCCGGCGATCACGACGAGGGGCACGCCCTCGGATTGGTAGCGGATGGCCGCTTCGAAGATCGTCATCTGATCGCCGTCGGGCAGGTGCACGGTCACTCCGCCCTCGGTGCCGGGCACGAGATGGTTGCGGATGCGGGGGTTGGCGAAGGTTCCCCGGATCATGACCTCGTGGTTGCCGCGCCGGGCGCCGTAAGAGTTGAATTCGGCCACAGCTACGCCGTGGCTCTGCAGCCACAGCCCGGCCGGGCTCGACGGCCTGATCGATCCAGCGGGCGAGATGTGGTCGGTCGTGACGCTGTCTCCGAGGACGGCCAGCACCCTGGCGCCGGTGACGTCTGTGACGGGCTCCGGCTCGGCCTGCATTCCCTCGAGAAACGGCGGCCTTTGCACATAGGTCGACTGCTCGTCCCACGCGTAGCGCCGTCCCGTCGGCATCTCGAGAGATCGCCAGTTCTCGTCACCGGTCGTGGCGTTCGCGTACGCGTGGCGGAACATTTCCGCGCCCACGGCCTGCTCGAGCACCTGCGCGACCTCGTGGGACGAGGGCCAGAGGTCCGCCAGCAGAACGGGGCGGCCATCGTCCGAGACGCCGAGAGTCTCGGTCGCGAGATCGATGTCCATGGTGCCGGCCAGCGCGTACGCGACCACGAGGGGCGGGGACGCGAGGTAGTTCATCCGGACGTCGGGATGGATCCTCCCCTCGAAGTTGCGATTGCCCGACAGCACGGCCGCGCAAGCAAGGCCGTGGACGTTGATGGCCTGGGAGATCTCCCCGAGCAGGGGGCCTGAGTTGCCGATGCAGGTCGTGCAGCCGAAGCCCACGAGGCCGAAGCCGAGCTTCTCGAGGTAGGGGACCAAGCTGGCCCGCTCGAGGTAGTCCATGACGACCCGCGAGCCTGGTGCGAGGCTCGTCTTCACCCAGGGCTTGGAGCTGAGGCCGAGCTCGACGGCCTTTTTCGCCACGAGGCCGGCGGCGATCATCACCTGCGGGTTCGAGGTATTGGTGCAACTGGTGATCGCGGCGATCACGACATGGCCGTGCGCGAGATCGAACTCACTTCCGTTGGCGAGGCGTACGTGTGCCCGGGCGTCGCCGGCGATCTCGTCGGGGCCTGGGGCGGCCGCGACCGGCTCGGGAAGCGAGCGTGGGAGGGCTTCGGCGAACATGGCCTTGGACCTGCGCAGCGGAACGCGGTCCTGGGGGCGCGACGGGCCGGCGAGACTTGGCTCGATCGACGAAAGGTCGAGCTCGATCCGTTCGGAGTAGGCGGGTTCGGCCGCTTCGTCGTGCCAGAGCCCCTGAAGCTTGGCGTAAGCCTCCACCAGTGTGCAGAGCTCCTCGGGGCGGCCGGTGAGCCTCAAGTAGCGCAGCGTCTCGGAGTCGATGGGGAAGATCGTGGCCGTCGAGCCGTACTCCGGCGACATGTTGCCTATGGTCGCCCGGTTCTCGAGCGGCACCTTCGCCACGCCCGGGCCGTAGCACTCGACGAATTTGCCGACGACACTATGGTTCCGAAGCAGTTCGGCAACGGTGAGGACGAGGTCGGTCGCCGTAGTGCCTTCCGGGAGCTCGCCGGTCAGGCGCAGACCTACCACTCGCGGCACGAGCATGGAGATCGGCTGGCCGAGCATGGCCGCCTCCGCCTCGATGCCCCCGACGCCCCAGGCGAGCACGCCGAGGCCGTTCACCATCGGCGTGTGCGAGTCGGTGCCGACGACGGTGTCGGGATAGGCGGCGCCCTCGACGTCGGTGAAGACGACTCTGCTCAGGTACTCGAGGTTGACCTGGTGGCAGATGCCGACGCCGGGCGGCACCACGCGCATGTTCGAGAAGGCTTGTTGGCCCCAGCGCAGGAACCGGTAGCGCTCGGCGTTGCGCTCGTACTCGAGGGTCGTGTTCACCTGGAGGGCGTCGCGGCGGGCGTAGGTGTCGACGACGACGGAATGGTCGATAACGAGGTCGACGGGCACGAGAGGGTTGATCCGGCTCGCGTTGCCACCGAGCGCCTCGATGGCATCTCGCATGGCGGCGAGGTCGACGACGCACGGCACGCCGGTGAAGTCCTGGAGAAGGATGCGCGCTGGCGAGTACGCGATCTCCCGGGCGGCTCCACCGGTCTCGTGACGGGCCAAGGCCTCCACGTCTTCGGCCTTCACGCTCACGCCATCTTCGTGGCGCAGCAGGTTCTCGAGGAGGAGCTTGATCGAATAAGGGACCCGCCCTAGATCAGCGACGCCCTCGAGTGCCGACAGGCGATGGATGCGGTAGCGCCGGTCACCGACCTCCAAGGTGCCCTCGGCGCCGAAACTGTCTCGTCCGGTCATTTCTGTCTGTGCCTCCTAGGCTGCACTCTAGGCAGTGAGGACGGAGGCTCCGGGGTTGACCCGGTCGCGGAGCTTGCGAAGCGCGGCCGTCAAGGCGAGCTCTTCGTCCGGGTCGAGGACCCCGTCGAGGAGCCGGGCGAGCTGCGCGCGGTGGACGTCGAGCGCCTGGCGTGTCCGTGCCTCGCCGGCGTCGGTCAGCGCGGCGAACGCTCCCCGACGATCCTCTGGACAGGCTTCGCGGCTCACGAGGCCGGCTTCGGACAGGCGGTCGACCGCTCGGGTGAGACCGCTCGGGGTCAGATCCGTTTGGGCGGCGAGGTCGCTCATCCGCAGTCGCCCGCCCGGCGTTCGGGTCAGTCGGATCAGGATCTCGAAGTCCTGGCCAGCAAGTTCGCACTGACGCTCCAGGGGAGGGCCGACCGCTCGATGCAGCCCTGAAGCCGTCTCGAAGACGAGCCCGACGAGCGTGATCCGGTCGACTTCGCTCGCGTGCCCGGGTGTGTCCGCTGGTTCCACGCTGACAGCATAACGGGAGCCCGGGAATAGTTGCGCGAGCAATTTGTTCTATAGTTAGTTGCGCAAGCAAATGAACTGTAAGCCCCTCAGCACAAGGAGTCTCAAGATGACCGATACGATCACCCCCGTCAGCACCAGGGCTGTCAACGGCCTGACGCTTCCCAGCACCGGCACGTTCGTGCTCGACAAGTCGCACACCGAGGTCGGTTTCATCGCCCGGCACCTCATGGTGTCCAAGGTTCGCGGCCGCTTCACCGACTTCGAGGGCACCATCGTCGTCGCCGACGACCCGTCGGAGTCATCGGTCGAGGTGACCATCCAGGCGGCGAGCATCAACACCAACGACGAGAACCGTGACAAGCATGTCCGGACCAACGACTTCCTCAGCGTCGACGAGTTCCCGGCGCTCACCTTCCGCAGCACCAAGGTCGAACTGAGCTCAGGCGGTGATTGGAAGGTGAACGGCGACCTGACCGTTCGGGGCGTGACGCGCCCGATCGTCCTGGACGTCCAGTTCGAGGGCGTCATCCAGGACCCCTGGGGCAACCAGCGCCTCGGGTTCACCGCTTCCGGCGAGATCGACCGCAACGACTTCGGAGTGAGCTTCAATGCCGTCCTCGAGACCGGCGGCTTCGTCGTCTCCCCGAAGGTCAAGCTCGAGATCGAGGCTGAAGCGGTCCGCCAGGCCTAGCCTGCCTGCGAACAGTCCCGCCGGTCCCAGCCGGGCCGGCGGGACGCAGCATCTTCGGGAGCCGGTTGCCGCAGTCCACGTGCGCCAATCGGCCCTTGTCTACTCTGTAGCTGGTGACCGTCCCGGCAGTTAGATTGCAGTTGTGAGCGCGCCGATCGAATCAGGACCGGACGTTCTCGGAATCCACGCGCACCTTCTCGCATCGATCCCTGGCGTCCTGGTCCTTCTTGACGCTCGTGGCATCGTGCGCTTTGCGTCCGGTCAGGTGGAGCACCTCGGTGGCGAGTCGGTGGATGTCCTCGTCGGCTCCGAGCTGACCAGCCATCTCGAGCCAAAGGACCGGCCTCTTCTGACATGGCTGCTGGCGGCGTCCGCAGCGAAGTCGCCCGAGCAGCTGACCGGCCCGGTGCGGCTGCCGTACCTCCACACAGACGGAAGGCCGCGGCTTGCCGAGGCCTGGGCGCTCAATCGCTTGGCTGATCCCGCCCTTGCCGGCTTCGTCGTCCTGCTGCTGCTCGAGAGTGCGTACGACCACTTCGATCAAGTTCTCGCCTCGGCCCAGGCTGGGGTCGCTCTGGAGGACAATCTGTCGGCTCTTGCCGGTGCGCTGGCGCTCCCGCCGGTGCTCGGGGAGTCCTTCTTTGTTGTCGCCTCGCCTGACGGTCGGAAGATCAGCTGCTTCCCGCCGAACCCGTCGGTTCCCGGACCACCCGCCGCCGGACCTTGGGACCAGGCGATGGGTCGGGACTCGGCCATCTTGTACACCGAGCTCGCCGACTTGCCCGAGTCCACTAGAGCTGCCGCGAAAGGGTCCCGCTCCGTTTCCTGCTTCCCGATCCTGACCCGCGGCGAGAGCACACCGTCGGCTTGCCTGGTCGTGTGGAGCCGCGAGCTCGGGCCACTTGGGACAACAGAGCGCACGGCCGTGGACCGGGCGCTGATCCTCGCGTCGCTGATGATGTCGCACAGCGTTGTCGGGGAACGGTCGTTGGAGGAGGCTTCTCAGGATCTGTTGACCGGCCTCGGCAATCGCAGGAGTTACTTCCAGGCGCTCGACTCACGGGTCGCGGCCGGTGACCGCCCAGCCGTGCTGTACATAGACATAGACGGTTTCAAGGACGTGAACGACCGGCTGGGTCGCCTTGCCGGAGATTCGGCGCTGCGAGTGATCGCCCGCCGGCTGTCGTCGGTGGTGCGCCCGACCGACGACCTCGCTCGCATCGGAGGAGACGAGTTCGCCATCCTTTGTGCCAGCGATGTCACCGAGCCTCAGGTCATCGCCATCGCCGCCCGCGTGGTCGAGCGCCTCGCGGAACCGATCTCGATAGGTGACGCTCCCGCGTTGAAAGTCGGGGCGAGCATCGGCATCGTGCTCGACTTCCCGCCGGGGACGACCTCGGACGCCCTGCTCGCCAGCGCCGACGAGGCGCTGTGCGAGGCCAAGGCGGCCGGGCGGAGCTGTTGGAGGGTCGCGCCGGCCCCTGAGCGGCAAAGGGCGTGAGGTAGTAGGCAGCGCCGCTTGTCAGCTCGTGCCGGTGTCAGGAATTGGCATCGGGCCGAAATATTCTCGCAAAAAAGGACTTTCGACCTAGGATGCCGAAGTGAGCGATCCCTACGCTGACGCAATGGTGCAGCTGAGGGATTGCCGTCACTCAACCGGCAGTCCGGTCAGAAGTGCACCCGGGAGCTGGTCTTGAGTCGCGTCAGCGTGGCGGCCGCGGATGCTTGGAAGGACCGGCGACGGCTCCTCTTGAGCTGGTTTGCGCTTCCACTTTCCCTCGTCGCGGCGCTGCTGCTCGGCGCTGTCATGATGCTGGCGCTCGGAGCCAACCCGATCACCGGCTACAACGCCCTCATCGTCGGGGCGTTCGACGGCAGCTACGCGCTCGGCTCGACGGCCGTGAAGGCTGCCCCACTTCTTCTCGTCGCCGTCGGGATCTGCGTCGCGTTCCGCGCCAACGTCTTCAACATCGGTGGCGAGGGCCAGCTGGCGATGGGAGGCTTGGCGAGCTCGGCGACAGCGCTCGCGTTGCCGAACCTGCCGAGCATCGAGCTCATCCCGCTCGTGCTCCTCGCTGGCGCGGCCGGCGGTGCGGCCTGGGGGGCGATCCCCGGAGCATTCAAGGCCTATTTCAACGTCAACGAGATCCTGAGCACGATCATGCTCAACCTCGT